>JAABUK010003072.1_pt1 | contig 28715 bp, 19 predicted proteins | sample 5559141 | NCBI WGS metagenome assembly JAABUK01 (sample SAMN10711869, study PRJNA513367) | rock metagenome | isolation source: Antarctica rocks | place: Antarctica: Victoria Land, Pudding Butte nord | collected 2016-01-03
AACCCCAAATTACGATGGTCTGTCCTGGACTGGTGGAATTGGTCTGGGAAAGAATTTTATTACTTGCATCATAGGCCGCCGCCTGGCCGTTCCCCAGGTTGTTCGCGGTAAGAATACCGAAATCGCTTGCAACAACTTTAATGGAAGCAGGCGCGCTAGTCTGGCCATTGTTCGTGACAGTGATGCTCGCATTACCGGCTGGCACGGTGGATGGCAGGATACCGGCAATTTGATTGGCGGATACGTAATAGAGTGGCACCAGCACAGCCATCCCGTTGATGGACACAGATGCGCTGGCGCCGTTGAGTGTCAAAGGCACGCCGGGAGCCGCGCTGGACTGTAACACCGGAGCCGTTACGGTGGAAAGATTCGATCCGTAGATGACAAAAAGCGAGCCGGGCGCGATGCCATAGTTGGGTACGGAAGGCAGAGTGTAGCTGTAATTATTCTGGATCGCCGAAATGACCGGGCGCTGAGCGAGCAGCGGAACCGAGCAGAGGGTTAGGAGTGCATAAGGAAATAGCGTGAGTTTTAGAGTCCGCATACCTTTACGGTACTCCGCTTTTTTGCGAGAAAACGATTCTCCACATTTCCATGAAGATGACTTTAACCATAAGGATTATTCATGCATTCCGAAGATGCGAAACGCCGTCGTTCAGTGTGGCCGTCGTACTATCTGAAAGGAATATTGTGAAGCGCGCGGGCAAAGCGACGGTCGAGTTCGCAATCGTACATCATGCCAACCAATGCATCATCTCCGATGGGTATTTAAATCGCTCTGGCATCCGGTCCGTAGTTGGGTCCGTTAGTGAGCGACGGGGTCTTATCTCTATTCTTGAGCTTCACCGGGCTTACAAGGTGTGTGCCAATATTCATCTGAGCGGAACACTGCTAGAGGCTATTGCGTGGCACGAACCAGCTTGCCTGGCTCTCTTCAAGGATTTGTATTTGGACGGACTGCTGGAAATTGTCGGCAGCGCATACGGCCAGAATATAATGCGGTTCTTCAGCCACCGCCACAACGTGTGTCAGCTTAATGAGGGTCTTGAATCCTATCGCCGCCACCTTGGCGTGGATCCTTCTTGCGTCAAGTGTTTCTGGCCTCCAGAACGCGTTTGGGATACGGGCCTAATGAGCCCGGCACTGCGCGACAAGGCGTTGGTAAACGGAGGATACAACCACGTTTTTGTTGATGATCGAATTCTGTATTCGGATACCGGGAATCCTTCGCCGAGGCATGTCTATGACCTGACCGGCCAGTGGGACGCGGCCCTGTTTCACGGGTATGAGATAGCAGGCGGGCGAGGCCTGACGGCTTTGCCTATTGCGAAGAACCTTCGGCACTGCATCCCGCCTCGGACGCCCGAGGATTTGAGGCGGATAGAGGAGCAGCTGGTATGGATTCAGGGACTAAATCCCGCTCAACACAGGGCGGACTTCCTGGCTGTCTACGGCGATGATATGGAAAAACCCGCCGCAATCGGCTGGGATGCCGCAGGACCGTCTCAATTCGAAACACTGCTCAAGTGGGTAAGGGAAAACGAGTGGGTGAAACCGGTCAAGGTCTCCGACTGGGCGGCGAGCGCGCGGATTGCACCGAGCGTGGTCATTGAACCCGGCACTTACCAGGAACTTGCTGTCGAGTTCGGTGCGGGCGAGGCATATGAGAAATGGATTTTCGACCGCCGCTGGGATGCTTACCGCGCCTATTTTGAATGGTCTGAGGGCCGCGTGGGTTGCTTAAACGCACTTGGAGCTAATACTCGGCTAATTGCGTTGGCGGAGAAGCACCTGCTTGCATCCAGTTGGGAGACAGCATGGCATACCCCCACGGTAGGAGCTCACGGCGATGCAAATAGCGATGGGGGCCCAAGCGGTTCAAGCCGGGCGGTGGCCTCACACAGCCGCCACGCAGCAGTAATTGCGGAAGCCGCGTTTTGGCAAGCACACAAAGATGGCCGGTCTCATTGTTATTTTTACGATATAGACAACGACGGTGAAGAAGAACTGATTCTGAAGAACGAGCGTTTGTTCGCAGTCCTCTCCCCTCAGCACGGCAGCCGTTTGATCGCTCTTTTCTCAGTCTCCGGCGACGACGGGTTCATGGTGGTCGGCAATCCAAGCGATGACTGGAATCTGAAAGAAGAACTGAACGAGTATATGGATGTGCCGCGTAACCATCCTGGCGCACTGGCCGATCGTCAGTACGAGCATGATGCGTACCGGGCCCGGATCATAAAGGCGGACGGGGCATTTGTGGGTGTTGAAATGGTGAATATTCAGCCGGGCAGCAAAGCATCCGGCTTGATCAAAACAGTCAGCCTTCTCTCCAATGAAGAAGACTGCCTTCATGTTCGGTACTCGCTTCCGAAGACTTTAGACGCGCTAGAGATTGAGTGCGGCTTGTCTCCCGACTATCTGAGCTTGTTACAAGCAGGTTGTGGGATTACCGCCAGCTATGACGAGAGTGGCGCCCGTGGTTGGAGCACTAACCGTGTCTCTGTTTGGGTGAAGCCCGATAGCGGTGCGTCTTTCGAGTGGCGCAGGCCGGATCAAGTCAAATTCGGACATGGGTATTTTCTAAAGCTATCGTTCACGCAACAGCAGTTCGGTTTGACGCTTGGAGTTGCGGTTGCACCGGAAGAGACGATTGTGGAATCACAGTTAGTAGAGTTGGCCACAAGCTTATAGACGCACATGACAAATCCATTCCTATTTGTAGTCGGTTGCCAGCGATCGGGTACGACGTTGTTACAACACATCCTGGATAGCCATCCAGATATTGCGGTGATGCAGGAAGCCGGTTGGTTCGGCACCTGGTATGAACAGGGTATGGGAGTTACTTCCAAGGGGTATGCCACAGCAGATCTGATTCCGCGATTGATGCGTACTTCGAAAAATGTGGATCTGGGGGTGACCTCTGAAGATCTTCTGAAAATGTTAGAAGGCGGAGAGAACATTCTGTATAGCGACTTTGTTTCCGCGCTCTTCGACCGTTTCGGGGCGAGCCGCGGGAAGCCTCTGGCGGGCACAAAGAATCCGGATTACCTTCGGCATCTTCCTACGCTGCACCATCTTTGGCCGGATGCAAAGTTTATTCAGATCATTCGGGATGGCCGGGATGTGTGCCTCTGTGCCAGCGACCGGTGGAAAGACAAGCCGGGTTTTCAAGGTTTCCCGTTTCTACTTTATGAATCGCCCGACCGGGTGTTCGATGGATGGCAAGAGGACCCTGTCATTACCACTGCGCTCTGGTGGGAGAAGAATGTTCGATTAGGAATGGAATTCGGCAGGGCGTTGGGACCGGGGAAATATTACGAGATGCGTTATGAGGCACTTGTCACTCAACCATATGAAGAGTGCTTAGGGCTGTGTGAATTCCTGGGTGTCGACTTCGACAGCGCAATGTTGAAGCATGAGAAGAATTTCAAACCGCGGGAAGGACCTGGCGGGAAAATTCTTCATGCCAGGGTGGGTCTGCCGATTACTTCCGGCCTGCGGGACTGGCGCACGGAAATGACGGAGCCTGAGCTTGAGCGCTTTGAAGCAGCGGGCGGCCGGTTGCTGGAGGAGCTTGGCTATCGGAGAGGGTTCGAGCGGCCAAAGGGGGAAGATCTCGACGAAACAGACAGAATCAGAACCATATTCCAATCAGTCCTATCGGGAGCACCGGAAACAGTCGGCGTGAGCAGTCAGGAAGTAGCGAATCAGAACAGATGAATCCTTTTGCTTTCATTGTCGGCAATCCTCGATCGGGGACTACGTTGTTGCGCCATATTCTGGACAGCCACTCCCAAATAGCTTTCTTATTAGAAAGCCCCTGGTTCATGAACTGGCTGGAAAAGGGCATAGGCGTGGACGCTGAAGGCTTTGTCACGCCTGAATTAAGTGCCCTGCTGCTTCCCAACCGGCGATTATTCAGGGATATCGACCTTGGAATCGGAGCCGATGAGCTGGCGGAAATCATCGGGCACCGGAGGCTGTCCTGGGCGAAATTTATTTCGATTCTGTGCGACCGCTATGGCCAAGCGCGAGGCAAGCCGCTGGTGGGGAACAAAACACCGAGCTTCGTGCGGCGAATACAGGCGATGCACAAACTTTGGCCCGAGGCCAAGTTCATTCACATCATCCGTGACGGGCGCGATGTTTTGCTTTCGGCAAGAGACAAGTGGAAAGACAAAACGACAGCTCCCCAATTCAGTACCTGGCATGAGGATGAAGTAACCACACTGGCCCTGTGGTGGGAATGGAATGTGCGCCTGGGCCGGGAAGCCGGAAGCTTACTCGACTCCAAGCAGTACTTTGAGATCCGGTACGAGGCCCTAGTTGCCGAACCAGAGAACGAATGCGCAAGACTGTGTGAATTTCTAAATGTGCCGTTCGAGCAGGGAATGCTGCGTCACGAGGATAATTTCCGGGTTCGGCACCGCCGCGATGGAGGCGTAATCAATGCGCGAGTGGCACTTCCGATTACTCCCGGATTGCGAAATTGGCGGACGGTTTTAACCGTGGATGAATTGGAGCGGTTCGAAGCATCTGCCGGAAACCTTCTTGACGAGCTTGGCTATTCACGCGGTATGGAGCGGTTGCGAGCGGAGAGTGTAGACCGGGCTTCTGGAATCCGCGGGCTGTTTCAGGCGCGCCCGCTTCCGAATTCTTGGTAAGCAAGATCGCTACCGGTACCCGGCAGCCTGCAATTCAAACAACTCCGCGTAGCGGCCGTTCAGGGCGAGCAATCTTTCGTGAGTACCCTGTTCCTGAATCACACCCTGGCCTAGCACAAGAATGCGGTCTGCCATGCGCACGGTGGAGAACCGATGCGAAATCAGGACGGCTATTCTGCCACGGGTCAACTCCGTGAAGCGGAGGAACACTTCATATTCCGCCCTTGCATCGAGACTGGCGGTAGGTTCGTCCAAGATGAGCAGTTGAGCGTCGCGCATGTAGGCCCGGGCGAGAGCGATCTTCTGCCATTGACCGGCCGAGAGATCTACCCCCGCTTCGAAACGACGGCCTAGCATTTGTTCGTAGCCACCGGACAAGCCGGCAATGAGCGGCGCGGCCAAACTTTTTTCTGCGGCGTTTACGATACGGTTTTCATTGCCGAGTTCTTCAATGCGGCCCAGGCCAATGTTGTCCTTTACTAACATGTCGTACCGCATGTAGTCCTGAAAGATGACTCCAATCTCTTTCCGTAAGTCGCCGACGTTGTAATCGCGGAGGTCGATCCCATCGAGCAGGATGCTGCCTTCCGTGGGGTCGTAGAGACGGGAAAGGAGTTTCACGATTGTCGTTTTACCTGCCCCGTTTTCGCCTACGAGTGCGATGCGTTCTCCTGAATCCACTCTAAAGCTGATGCTATCGAGCACCTTCTTCTCGGAGTCGGGGTAAGCAAAAGAGACTCGATGGAATTCAAATCCAGAACGAATGGGCCGTGGTGCCAATAACGCATTTGGCTTGGAGACGATTTGGGCTTCGGTTTCGAGGAAGTCGAAGAGATCTGTAAGATAGAACGCCTGCTCCGAGATGGTGTTGAAGCTGCTGAAGAGGGATTCAATGATATTGCGCGAACGGGAAAAAGATCCTGCTAAAAAGGTGAGGTCGCCAAGTGTGAGCGCTCCAGACATGGTGCGGACCAGGATGAGAATGTAAGCACCGTAATAGCCGGCGGTGGGCAAGAGACTTAACAGCGAACCGATGCCGGCCCGGCGAAGCGCAAGCGCTTTGTTCTCCTCGTAAAATCGTTCGAAGAGGCGCCTGGCCCGGGACGCCAAATATTCTGACAGCCCAAAAACTTTTACCTCCTTCGCGCTCTGGCTGCTGGCTCCTAAAAGGCGAAGGTAATCCAGTTCCCGGCGCGCGGGCGTGGAGCGAAAGAGCATGGAGTATGCCAGAACGGCGAAGTGTGTTTCTCCAAGAAAAGAAGGAAGCACCGCCGCCACCATCAGGATTAAAAACCATGGCGAGAATGACACGACGGCAGCCGAAAGCAAGACCAGAGTGATTGCCTGCTGCGCCACGCCCGCCACCGTGGCCAACATCCCGAGCCGGGCGGTGGTTTGGCGACGCGCCCGCTCCAGCTTGTCGTGAAATTCGGGGTTTTCGAGCGTGACCAAGTCGAGCGTGCCGGCGTGCTCCATAAGCCGCAGACTGAGATAGTTGGTGAACTTATCACCGAGTAGGCTGTCGCAAAGAGCGCCAAGGCGGGACAGGAGATCGCTCAGCACTACTAAACCGATTTCGGTGAGCAGATAGATCCATACTTTGTGTGAATCTGTAGCCTGATGGGTGATTACAAGGACTATCTGATCGATAATCAGCTTGCCTACCCACAATTGAGCGACGGGAATGAACGCGGAAAGGAAACGAACCAGCACGCTGGTGCTGGTTAAACTGGGGCCCGTTCTCCACACCATACGCATGAGCGGGCCGACATTTCGCAATGCTGAAACGCGCTCTCGCCAGGAGTGGGGAGTTTCCGGTTTCCGTTCGCGAGGCATATTCTATTAGGCTATATGTTCAGACTCCAAACCATAGCGGCTCTTGGCGCCATTGCTATTCAGGCTATTGCGCAGGCACAGAGTGCGCCTACTGCTCCTTCGCCGCCTGGTCAAAACCAGAATGGCATGCGTGTTTTTCTTTGGGCGGGGTTGAAATCCCATAAGGCGGGGCAGCATGATTACCCGCAGTTTCTTGCCGATTGGAGTAAAATTCTGACCGAGCACGGAGCCGTTGTAGATGGAGCTTTACACTCGCCTAGCAGCGCCGATCTGGAGCGGGCGGATGTGGTGGTGATTTATAAAGGTGACGCTGGGTATTTAAGTGCCGGTCAGAAGGCGGTGCTTGAGGCGTTTGTGAAGCGGGGCGGTGGCCTGGTGAATATCCACGATTCGCTTTGCGGTCCCGACCCGGCGTATCTTTCCACTCTGCTGGGCGGGGCGAAAAAACATGGCGAAGTGAACTATACGTTGGAAGCGCCAATTCAATATGTTGTTACAGATTCCGCGAACCCGATTATGAAGGACATGTCGGGTTTATCCATTTGGGACGAAGCGTTCTTCAATTTGACTTTGGCGAAAGATCCGGGCATTCATGTGCTTGCCACGGTGAAGATTCCACCTACACGCAGCGCGGGGGACCATACAGGAGAAGTGGTGCCACAGATCTGGACCTACGAACATTCGCTTACCGGGGGCCAGTCGGCCCGCGCGTTTGTGTGGATGCAGGGGCACACTTACTCCAATCTGACGAACTACCAGTTGGAGCGGACCCTGCTGCGCGGAATTGCGTGGGCTGCGAAGAAGACTACTGAAGAACTGATCGATTATGTTGCGCCGCCGCGTCCGGTACGGGCGGAAGCACCGCCTACGAACCGGACGCCTTAACTAGACGGCGTTATTGTGCCAGCTTCCCGATTGCGTTGAAGCCGGATGCGCGCGCTGTAGACCGATTGGGGGAGAAGAGCATTTTCTTTCAATTGTATTCGGCGAGTCCTGTTTGGCTTTCAGTGATAACCTATAACTCACAAATCAGGAGTGCTGTATGTACTTACGCCTGCCCGCCACCACCATTTGCGTTCTGACTTTTGCAATTCAGATAAGAGCGCAGACACCGACACCTCAGGTGCCTTCTCCTACGGCTCCCAGTGTGAGCACCGCACCACTCGACCCCGCGGATACCAAACCCGCGTCGGTCTCTGGAAAGACAGCCACCATCGCGGGTCAACCAATCAAGAAAGCGATTCTCACGCTTCGCTGGGTAAGTAACCTGGGCGGCGGCCAAGCCATGCCGAATCCTTACACGGCCACCAGCGATGCGGAAGGAAACTTTACGTTCGAAGCAGTGGACCCTGGTCGTTACACGCTTAGTTGCGACCGGGCTGGCTTTCAGCGTCAGACTTATGGAGCACGCCGCCCGAATAGCGGTGGTACCGTGCTGGCTTTAACTGCCGGCCAAAAAATGTCGGCGTTGAATATGGTGATGAGTCCGCAAATTGTTATTTCGGGGAAGGTGCTCGATTTCGATGGCGACCCGGTGGCGCGCACGCAGGTCCGGGCAATGCGCTTCATGTTTTTCAACGGGAAGCGCCAGATTATGCCGACTGGCTTTGCGTTAACGGATGACAACGGCGAGTACAAAATTCAAAATCTGGGACCGGGCAAGTATTACATCAGTGCCGCGCCCTTGCGAGATCAATCCTTCGGCCAGAGTTCACGGTCAGCCACGGCTCCCGCTGCTTCCGGACAACCGGCGAAGCAGGAAGAATCGGCAATCACGACGTACTATCCTGGCGTGAACGATGTTACCGCTGCCACCCTGATCGAATTAAGTACGGGGCACGATCGTCCCGGTACTGATATCACGTTACGCAAATCTCCTGTTTTTCATCTAAAAGGCAAAGTGACCGGCCAAGTACCGAGCGACCAGTCACAGTTGCGAGTCTCGGTGATGCCCCGCTCATCCGTTTACATGGATTTTATGGGGAATGCAAACTCCCCTGTGAACAAGGACGGAACGTTTGACGTGTCGCCCGTTCCATCCGGGTCGTACACCTTAATGCTGCTGAACTTGAATGGAATGTTCAAGGTTTTCGGTTCGTTGCCGGTAAACGTGGGGACCCATAACGTGGAAGATCTGACGCTCACGGCGGAGTCTCCCTTCGACCTGAATGGCCTGGTAAAAGCGGAACAAGCAAAGGCAGAACAAGCCGCGGGAACCGGTGAGGGCGCGGCGGCGAAACCGAAGGCGACGGGCACCACTCGCATTTCACTTCAGCCCATAGACGGCCTTGCACTTAATACTCCGAACGCGGCCACTAAGGAGGATGACACGTTCTCCTTGACAAGTGTTTCTCCTGGGCGTTTCCGCGTGAACGTCTTCTCTATGGCTGAGGGCATGTATCTAAAGTCGATTCGTTTCGGAGATCAGGATGTACTTCGAGAGGGTTTGACACTGCCGCCGGGAAGCGGAACTACGCCCCTCGAAATCACACTCGGCGCAAGTGCGGCAACGCTGGAAGGTACCGTGCAAAGCGCCGATGGGAAGCCGGCTCCTTCGGTGACGATTACACTGATTCCAGACCCGCCAACGCCGGACCGGGCCGACCTGTATAAGCAAAACAACACCGACCAGAACGGGCACTTCACGATCAAATCAATCGCACCCGGCAAGTATCGCGTTTACGCCTGGAGCGATCTGGAACAAGGTAATCAATTCGATCCCGAGTTCCTGAAGAACTACGAGACCAAGGGCACGAAACTCGACATTGCCGAAAACGGTAAGCCGCAAGTTACTTTGACGCCGATCGAGCAATGAGCCGGGGGCTGGTGTTTTTTACGGCTCTGCTTTCACTGGCAGGGCGGGCAAAGGCACAAGTCGAATTTGAAGTCGCGACCGTGAAGCAATCCGCGCCGGTTTCGGGTGATTTGATCAATATCAACCTGGGAAAAGTGCAGGGTGAAGTAGTTACCTTATCGAATGCAACACTGAGCGAGTGTTTGCAGTTTGCTTACGGACTCGTTTCGGAAGAGCAGATCTCTGGACCCGATTGGATCAAATCGCGGGCTGTTCGCTTCGATATTGTGGCCAAGGCTCCCGCCGGTACGGAAATCGAAAAATTGCCCTTGATGCTGCAGGCTCTTTTGACGGAGCGCTTGAAAGTAAAGCTGCATCACGAACCGAAGACACTGGCGTTTCTGGCATTAACGATCGGAAAGAAAGGCGCGCAATTAAAACCGGCGAGAGCGGGCGCTAACAAAATGGCGGTTAGCGGACGCATCTCCAGCACGGAGATGCCGATGGCCCGCTTGGCTGCGCTGCTCTCGCGCTTTGAACGACAGATTATCGTGGATAAGACAGGGTTGCACGGCACCTACGACATGCAGCTTGAGTGGACCCCCGAAAACCGTGGCGAGACCGTTGCTATGGAAGGTAATTCGCTGTTTTCGGCGGTGCGGGATCAGCTCGGCTTGAAACTGGAACCGAGGAAGGAACCGTTCGACGCACTGGTTGTAGATAGTGCGGAAAAAGTTCCCGCCGAAAATTGATTTTCTATTCTGCTACCAACCTGCTTATCGACCACGTCGAAAGATCATGGGCGAATTGAGAGCAGCGTGCGTCATAAGCGTAAGAGGAATTTGTTCATCATGATGCGAAGAAACTTTGGGGTGCTAGCGCTGCTTTTGATTGGGCATCCGTGCCGGGCCCCGGCGCAAACCCCCGCAACCGCCACGAAGCCGCTCGAGTTTGAAATCGCCACCATCAAGCCGTCCGCACCGGATGAGCGGGGCTCTTCGATGGAAGTGCAACCTGGAGGAGCCCTGCTAATAAGGAACGCCACAATCAAGCAGCTTGTCAGCATGGCTTACCAGTTGCGCGAGTTCCAGATCTCGGGAGGTCCGGGGTGGATTACTACCGATCATTTCGATATCGAAGCAAAGTCGGGGGCACCCGCCGTCGTGCTCGATTACAGGTCCATGACGGAAGAGCAGCGCAAGGACATGGACAGGATTTTTAAAGAGCGGATGAAATCACTTTTGACCGAGCGGTTTCAGTTTTCCGCACGTTAAGAGACTAAAGAAATGGCGATCTATGCGTTGGTTTTGGGAAAGGGCGGATCAAAACTGCAGCTCGCTAAAGACCAGACGGGAGCGCATAGCGGGATGCGGGTGCAGCGCGGTCTTTTCACTGGGACGGCGTCGCCGGTTCGGTCAATTGCGACTGCGCTGGAAAACGTCCTAGGGCGGCCAGTAATTGATAAAACCGGTCTGCAAGGCAAGTTCGATTGGAAGCTGGAATGGACCCCGGAATTGGCGCCCGACACGCAGGGCGCCGCCAATCCGCCGGATTTGTCCGGGCCTTCCCTCTTCACAGCATTGCAGGAGCAGTTGGGTTTGAAGTTGGAATCGCAGAGAGGTCCCGCACCAATACTTGTGATCGATCGGGTAGAAAAACCTTCGGCGAATTAGACAGTATTTAAGTAATTACAGGAAACAAGGGGCAGATCGGATATGGCACAAAAGCCTTCGTACCAGTTAGAGGCCACTCGCGGCGTGCTGTTCGGGATGGCGAGAATGCTGACTATCGCACTGCCTATGGCCGCAGGGTGGGCGCAAAGTACACCGCCTGCTAAACCGCAGGAGTTTGAGGTGGCTACAGTGAAGGCGTCCGCACCCGACGCACGCGGCACCATGATCAACATTCAGCCGGGTGGGGTCCTTACTGTCAAAAACGCGCCCCTCAAGCAACTGATCACTATGTGTTATGACCTGCGAGAGTTTCAGGTTTCGGGCGGGCCTGGGTGGCTGGGAACCGACCACTACGATGTAGAAGCAAAATCGGAAGCCGTGGCGAATCCGCCGGACCCGCGGTCCATGACGGATGCACAACGGACTGAAATGCAAAACCAGCTCAAGGAGCGGATGAGGTCTCTGTTAGCGGAGCGTTTCCAGTTGACCGCTCGTCGAGAGATGAAAGAGATGCCAATCTACGCTCTGGTTCAGGCCAAGGGTGGCTCCAAGCTGCAACCTTCGAAACCTGAGCCCGGCGGGAATCAAGGCATGCGGATGCAGCGGGGCATGATGACGGGCATGTCGGCATCGGTTGAGATGCTGGCCAATTCCATGGCGAACCTAACAGGGCGGCCTGTGGTGGATAAGACCGGCCTGCAAGGGAAGTTCGATTGGAAGCTGGAGTGGACGCCGGAGACAGCACCCGCGCAGCCTGGGATGACGTCTGACAAACAGGCAGCAGCGAACCCACCTGACCTTTCCGGGCCCTCCCTATTTACAGCACTTCAGGAGCAACTCGGTCTAAAACTGGAATCGCAGAAGGGGCCCGCGCCAGTGCTGATTATCGACCGCGTGGAAAAGCCTTCAGCGAACTAAGTGTCACGGGCGTCAGGATTGAGTAAGCGTATGCGAATTGCCAAGCTATTGATCCTGATTGCCGTTCTGTTAAGTGTGCGTGCGCTACACGCCGCGGACTTTCGGGGGCAGGTAAAGTTAGGCGAGGTACCCATCCCCGGCGCGATAGTGACGGCAACTCACAACGCCGAAAAGTTATCTGCCGTCACTAATGCCGAGGGCGAATTTGTGCTCTCAAACGCTTCGGTGGGACCGTGGCAGGTTGAGGTGTCCATGTCCGGCTTCGCCTCCCTGAGCCGCCAGGTGACGGAAGGCGCGGGCGTGCAGATATTCGATTTGCAAATGCTTCCCTTCGATCAGATCAAAGCGCAAGTGCAAGCGCCCCCTGCAATACCCGTCCCGGCACCGGTATCAACTCAGGAAACCAAAGTACCGGCATCCAAAGAAGCTATGGCAAAAAAATCTGAACCGGCTTCCGGTGCTTTTGCCGGCCTGGAGCCGTCCGAATTAGCGCAGCGCGCCGCAGACGGCATGTTAATCAACGGCAGTGCGATCAACGGAGCGGCATCGCCTTTTGGCCAGGGCGCAGCGTTCGGAAACAACAGGCGTGGGAACAAATCGCTCTACAACGGGAGCCTGGGGATGATTCTGGATCACTCCGCGCTGGATGCTCAGCCTTATTCGTTGACCGGCCAGAAGACTTTACGTCCTGACTTTACCCGGCTGCAAGGGCTGGCTGCATTCGGTGGTCCGGTGAAGATTCCTCATTTGCTGCGCAACGGCGACGTCACTACGCAATCAAGCTTGGTGCCCACGCTCGCACAGCGCAATGGCGATCTTACTCGCTTGCCCGGCGTGTTGGACCCTTCAACGGGCGCTCCTTTTGCGGGTGGCGTGATTCCCGCAAGCAGAATTTCTCCGCAGGCAAGGGGGCTATTGCAGTTGTATCCGCTTCCGAATTTCGTGAGCAGCCGTTACAACTTTCAGACCTCTCTCACGGGGGCGACTCATGACGATTCATTGCAATCGCGTTTTCAGCAGCGCGTTTCGCGCAAGGAGCAACTTTCCGGTAATTTTGCCTATCAGAGTACGCGGATCGACGTGACGAATCTGTTTGGGTTTCGCGACGCCACGCGCACCACAGGTTTAAACGCCGGAGTGAACTTACTGCACACGTTTCACTCCCGCCTTTACGCTGTGCTTGGGTTTCAGTTCAGCCGCCTTTCCACGGATGTAGACCCATATTTCGCGCAGCGCCGAAACATATCGGGTGAGGCCGGCATCGGTGGCAATTTGCAAGACGCCGCGAACTGGGGGCCTCCTACACTTTCCTTCGCGAGCGGGATTGCCGCGTTGCAGGATGCGCAGTTCTCACGCAACAAGAACCAGACAAGTGGCGTATCGCTTGAGGTGGGCTGGAACCATGGCCGTCACTATGCGAAGTATGGCGGCGATTACCGGCGGCAACAATGGAATGCGTTGTATCAGGAAAATCCGCGCGGCAGCTTTGCCTTTACGGGCCAGGCTACAGGCGATGACTTCGCGGGCTTTCTGCTGGGCGTGCCCGATACCAGTGCACTTGCATTCGGCAATGCGGACAAATATTTTCGGGCGCCCACGTCCGACATATTCGTGGCTGACGATTGGCGTGTCAAGCCGAATGTTACGGTGACCTGGGGGCTGCGTTGGGAATATAGCGCGCCCATTCACGAACTTTACGGCCGCTTAGTGAACTTGAAGATCGCCCCCGGGTTTAGCGCGGCAACACCCGTCACTGGATTCGCCAGCGGGAGCGAACCGCCTTCCCTGCTTCATCCTGACCGCAACAATTTAGCACCGCGATTCGGCTTTGCTGTGCGGCCGTTTGCCGCATCTTCGCTGGTGGTGCGCGGAGGTTACGGAATCTATTACGACACCTCCGTTTACCAGTGGATTGCAACACAGATGGCCCAGCAATCGCCACTCTCGACAAGCTTGCGGGTGCAGAACAGCGTGGAGAACCCGCTCACGTTGGCTGATGGGTTCCGCGCAACATCACCAACCACTCGCAACACTTTTGCGGTAGACCCACGGTTCCGCATCGGCTACGCTCAGAATTTTCAGTTCTCGGTGCAGAGAGACTTGCCGAAAGGTTTGGTTATGCTGGCTTCTTATCTGGGCATCAAGGGTACGCGCGGCCAGCAGCAATTTTTGCCGAATACGTTTCCGGCGGGCTCGGCAAATGTATGCACCACGTGCCCAAGCGGTTTTGCTTTTCTCACGTCGAATGGCGATTCCACGCGCCATGCGGGCGATATGGAAGTGAGGCGCAGAATCCGCAACGGACTTGGCGTGACGGTTCACTATACCTTTTCGAAATCGATTGACAATGCGGCGCTGGGCGGCAAGAACCAGGGCGGGCCGTTGATCGCGCAGAACTGGCTGGATCTGAACGCGGAACGGGCGCTCTCGTATTTCGATCAGCGGCACTTGCTTACGGTAACCTCGCAATATACCAGCGGCATGGGCGTGCAAGGCGGCACATTGCTGGGCGGCTGGCGAGGTTCTTTATTGAAAGAGTGGACGGTGACGAACAAGATCACTGCGGGCTCAGGCTTTCCTCTCACCCCCGTTTATTTTTCGGCGGTGCGGGGCACGGGGTTCACGGGAAGTATTCGTCCGGATTACACGGGAGCTTCGATTTATAACGCGCTCCCTGGATTATTTCTGAATCCCTCTGCATACACGACACCCGCGCTCGGCAGGTGGGGCAATGCGGGCCGTAATTCCATCACCGGACCGTCGCAAGTAATTATGAATGCATCTCTGGCTAGAACCTTCCGCACGGGCGACCGTTGGAGCCTGGACCTCAGGGTGGATGCGTCCAACGCGCTGAATCATCCAGTATTTCCGGGTTGGAACACCACGGTAACCAGCAGCCAGTTCGGGCTGCCATTTGCCGCAAACCCGATGCGAAGTTTACAGACCACCATCCGGGCGAGGTTTTAGCGATGCGAAGACTGATAACGGCACTCGCTTTGTCCCTGACAGCATTGGCGCAGGAGAAAGAAACGCCAATTTTTACCACGACCACACATATGGTGGTGGAAACGGTCACAGTGACGGACAAGAAGGGTAATGCAATTACCGGGCTCACAGCGAAAGACTTCACTCTCACCGAGGATGGCAAGCCGCAGACTATTGCGTTCGTGGAATACCAAAAGCTACCGGATGCACCAGCGGCTCCCGTGGAAGTAACGGGGTCCGTGGCACCCGTGTCGCGCTTGACGCGCACGCAGATTTCAGCGGAGAAGCCAGGCGATGTGCGTTACCGCGACCGGCGTCTGCTGGCTCTGTACTTCGATATGACCGCCATGCCGCCACAGGATCAGGGGCGAGCGTTGCAAGCGGCGCAGCGCTTTATCCGAACCCAGATGACGGGGTCTGACCTGATGGCGGTGCTCTCATTTTCTGGCGGCGCGGTTCAGGTTTTGGAAGACTTCACAGACAACCGGGCGAAGTTGCTCGAGACACTGCAAACGCTGATTGTTGGTGAGGAGCAGGATTTCACGGGGCAGTTGAACGATGCCAGCGCGGCTGACAAAGGTGCTGCGTTCGGGCAGAATGACGGCGAGTTCAACCTATTCAACACAGACCGGCAACTGTCAGCGCTGCAAACAGCGGCGACAATGCTGGGCAGGTTAAGTGAAAAGAAGAGCCTGCTTTACTTCGCCAGCGGCCTTCGTTTAAACGGAGTCGATAACCAGGCGCAACTGCATGCCACGGTGAATGCGGCGGTGCGGGCAGGTGTCTCATTCTGGCCAATCGATGCGCGCGGTTTGGTGGCGACGCCTCCGCTGGGAGATGCCACCAAAGGGTCGCCGGGTGGAGTTGCCATGTATACGGGCGCTTCGGCAGCGGCTGTGTCTGACAATTTGAATCGCACGCAGGACGCGCTCTACGCGCTTGCCGCGGATACCGGTGGGAAAGCGCTAATCGATAACAACGATCTTTCACAGGGAATCGTCCGTGCTCAAAAAGCTGTGCCCAGCTACTACTTGATTGGGTATTACACGAACAATCCCGCGCTGGATGGAAAACTTCGCAGAATCAAGATTTCCCTTGCCGGAGAGATGACCGCTGATCTTACTTACCGGCAGAGTTACTACGCGGGCAAGGAGTTCAAAAAGTTTACGACCGTGGATAAGGAGCGGCAACTGGAAGACGCGCTCATGCTGGGCGACCCGATTACCGAACTGACCATCGCACTGGAAGTGAATTACTTTCAACTGAACCGCGCTGAATATTATGTGCCGCTGGCGGTGAAGATTCCCGGCAGTGAGCTGGCGCGCGCCAAACGCGGCGGTGCGGAACGAACCACCATCGATTTCCTTGGCGAGATAAAAGAAGGCAACAGAACGGTTGCCAACCTGCGCGACAAAGTGGATTTAAAGCTGAGTAGCGAAACAGCGGCGGAGCTGGCGAAGCGCCCTATAACTTACGATGCGGGGTTCACGCTTCTGCCTGGAAATTACACGTTAAAGTTTTTAGCGCGCGACGCGGAAACTGGCCGCATTGGGACATACATCCGGAATTTTGTGATTCCCAACTTGAACAAGGAATTGCAAAAAGTGCCCATCAGTTCCGTCGTGCTGAGCAGCCAGACGGTAGACATGCAGGATGCTCTCTTCAACGCGAAAGACAAGCTGCATGCCCAGAATGTAAGCCCGCTAGTGCAGGACGGGCGCAAGATGGTGCCGAGCGTTACACGCGTTTTTAGCCGGGGCAAGCCGATGTACGCCTACTTGCAGGCTCACCAGCCACAAGCCGCAAGCGCGCAACCAGTAATCGGTTTCGTAACGTTCTACCAGGGCCAGCAAAAGGTGTTCGAGGCGAATCCGGTTGCGGGGACGACCGCAATGGATAATCGGCTGAAGACCACTCCGCTACAGTTTCGGTTCGCCTTGGATGCGCTCCCGCCCGGTGAATACGTCTGTCAAGTGACAGTGCTCAACCCTGGCGAACATAAGATGAACTCCTGGCGTACGCCGGTGATGATTACGCCTTAGCGCGAAAATCTGTTCCGCCCGCCGCGCAGCCATGTCTCATCATGCATGGACACCAATCCTTTCATGTTTGTGCAACGCCGGCTGCAACGGGCTGTCGGTCTCCTTCTGTTGGCGCTGCCTTTAAGCGCTCAACTTTATAATTCCAATAATGTAACGCCTCCTACTTCGCTTACAGGAAAATTGCATGCAGCCGCTTCGGGGAAGCAGGTTGGCGTCGATGGCAATAATCACGCGATCCTTGAACTCGGAGACGCCACAAACTCCGCCGACCTACATCCCGTGGGTGGTGTGTACACCACCTCGGCGGCAATTTCAACCGATGATTTAGAGCAGTGCGGCTATGCTACGTTCTATGGGTCGCCACACGCCATGAAGTGGAGCGGTTCGGCTGCTTCCTATGTTGATTTGCATAGCGCAACGGGCCAAACTTGGTCTTATTGCCTGGGCTCGTATGGGGGCCAACAAGTAGGTTTCGGGGAGAGACCTGTTTACACCATCACCTTCCAATATGCCTATTTATGGAGCGCCGGCACCGCCATCAACCTTCACCCTACGCTGTTGCCCTTCCAGTATTCGAAGGCCATGGGCGTCCGCGGAGGGCAGCAGGTTGGTTACGCCAGCACTGTGCCTTATCCATACGGGGAGACCTTTGCGTACCAGTCCGGGCACGCCATTCTTTGGGCCGGAACTGCCGCCAGTGCGTTGGATCTGCATCCGGCCGGCTATGTAGGTTCACAAGCCTTGGCCACCAATGGTTCTCAGCAGGGGGGCTGGGCATCCAATACTCTTCCCAATTCACAGCACGCTGCATTGTGGTCCGGAACCGCAGCCACATTCGTCGATCTGAATCCAATTGGCTATAACGATAGCCGCATCACAGCTCTTACCGCCACTCAACAAGTGGGCGATGGCTGGGTCGGTCCCATGGGTGCCGCGGGTTCCGTCCGCCACGCCCTTGTCTGGTCAGGTACGCCGGACACCGTTGTCGACCTGAACCAGTTTTTGCCCGCTGGATACCTGCACGCGGTGGCAACCGGTGTGGATGCTATCGGCAACATCGTTGGGTACGCTTACAACACTCCCGCTCAAGGTTTGGTGGTTCCCGCCGACGCGATTGCAGTGGTATTCGCTCCCGGTCCCGTTTCTCCTTCGGCAGTGGCATCGGTTTCCCTTTCGCAATCGAACGTAGCTCCTGGAGCAACGGTTCTCGCGACCGTCACTTTGGGCGGTCCGGCTCCAGCAGCAGGTATCACTCTTAACCTGATTACAAGCAATGTGGCCCTGCTGCCCGCACCAAGCACTGTGTTCATCCCCGCCGGACAGACAAGTTCCACCTTCTCTTTCACCGCCGGAGGGTCTGCTCTTCAGACCGTGACCCCGGTAAAACTATATGCCACCTCAGGCGTTTCCAGCCGGCAGGCAAGCCTCCTGATCACCCCGGTAGTGAATGTATCGTCTATCTCCGTGAACCCGGTGGAAGGCGGTTTTTCCACCTCCGGTACAGTCAACCTCTCTATCCCCGCTCAGGCCGGTGGAGCGTTAGTGACTCTGTCGTCAGCAAGTCCGCTACTCACGCTTCCCTCGACTGTAATGGTGGCACCAGGGTCCAGTTTTGTGTCTTTCACTGTGCCCACTTCCTCGGTGACGGCAACAACACCGGTCGCGGTTACTGCGGCTTATAACAGCGTTACCGTATCGAACGTGGCTATGCTAAGCGCGGCTCCGGTTGTCGCTGTCGGAACCCTCACGCTGCCCTCTACTCAGATCGGCGGGCAGCCAGTTACCGGAACTGTTACTGTCACCAACTTCCCCCGCAATGCCGGCGGTGTGGTTATCACGATTACCAGCGGTGACACCAGAACCGTGGCGTCTTCAAGCGTCACCATACCTCAAGGCGCGTACAGCGCGACATTTACTTTGCCCACCACCGTGGTTACCGGGACGAAAGGGGTTTCTGTAAAAGCAATCCTCGGAACATCCAGCGCAACTGCGAATATTTCTATCCTGCCAATCCCCACAATCACCATTGTGCAGGCGGATTATTTTACCGATACTCACCTCTTCAAGGTGGCGGCTACCACCACCAACATCAACGCCACCTTCACCTTCGGTACCGATCCGCTGCTGGGGGCGATTGGCACCATGCAGTACGAATTGGGCCAATTCAAAGGTGCTTCCACCGCACTGCTCACTGCTCCGGCACTTGCCACCGTCTGGAGTTCAGACGGAGGACAGGCGACCATAGCTGTTACGCAAAAAGTATCGACTGCTACGGGCGGTGGCAGCGGCGGTGGGGGCGGTACCACCTCCGGCTTCAAACTTACTCTTACCCGGACGGGCAAGGGAACAGTTACCAGCAATCCAGCGGGGATTTCGTGCGGGACTGGGCCGGGCTGTGCAGTCAGCTTCCCTGCAAATACCAGCGTATTACTGACCGCTGTACCTGATCCGGGTGCAACGTTCACCGGTTGGGCTGGGGCCTGCTCAGGCACTGCCACGACATGCACCGTGGTTCTCAACTCAAACCAGGCTGTTACCGCGTCGTTTAAGTAGTTCGTTCCTGTGTAAGTTCAAGGCGGAGAAGCGCGTAATTTAGCGCTTTCCGCCTTTTTTATTGTGATGCGCGGCCCATTATTTTTCGTTCAGATTGATAGTGCTACTACAACGTGATTGCCATCGTTCACGTCGAGAAGTTCAGGAGCAGACGATGCCTAGACGGATTGCATGTGCGGCTTTCGGAACAGCGGCTGTAGTTCTTTTTTGTAGCGGAGCTTCGGCGCAGCGCCACGGCGGGCATTCCGGGAATTCCGGCCAGGCTAATTCCGGTGGCCAAACAAATTCAGGGAGTAACTATTCAAGTAGCCAGAGCGGACAATCGTATTCGGGCGCTGGCCGGTCCTATTCTGGTAACCAGACATACTCAAACGGCCGGTCGTATTCAAACGGGCAATCCTATACAGGCGGGGGACGCTCCTACTCTGGAAATCAATCTTATTCCAGTGTGGGGCGCGGCTACTCTGGTGGTCAGTCTTATTCAAGCGGGGGGCGGCAGTACTCTGGCGGACAAGGTAACTGGAGCGGAAGCCATAGACGTAATTATTCTTCAGGGCGAGGAAACTATATCTTTAACCGGGGCGGCGGCTATGGTGGCGGTTATGGCTACTCGCGCGGATACTACGGCGCGCGGTATGGCTATGGATCTGGCTACAGGTACCCCTATGCTTTTGGTTCCAGCTATTACGTTGAGGCCGATCCCTGTCTTTCAGCCGGTTACTACGATCAATGGAACCGCTGGATTCCCTACGCAGGCTGTTACGTAGACCAGTACTAAAAGTTAGGCTTTACTGGGTGAGGGCTGCAAAACGGCTTCCCTGCCGCACTACAGTCTCCGTGCGCTCCGGTCCGGTTGAAATGCAGCCCACTTCAATTCCTGTTGCGCGTTCCAGGAAGGCAACGTATTCCTTGGCTCGCGCGGGAAGTTGATCGTAATTGGACGTTCCCGCGGTTTTCGATTGCCAGCCTGGCAACGTTTCATAGACCGGTTGCACCTGGTAGAGAGCAGCCGCGGTCGCAGGCATCTCTGTTAACCCTTTGTATCCGACACAGACCGGTATTTCTGCAAGTTCGTCCAGTACATCCAGCTTCGTCATCACAAGGGTGTCGAATCCGTTCACCATCGCGGTGTACTTCATTAGCGGGACATCGAACCAACCGCAGCGGCGTGGGCGCCCGGTTACACTGCCAAACTCCGCACCGCGTTCGCGGATGTGGTCACCTTGAGAATCCAAACTTTCCGTGGGGAAAGGGCCGCCGCCCACGCGAGTGATATAGGCTTTTGAAATTCCAACAATCCCTCCGATGCGCGTGGGGGCAACACCGGTACCGGTCATAGCGCCGCCAGCGGTTGCACTCGAAGACGTAACAAAGGGATAAGTGCCGTGATCCAGATCCAGCATGGTGCCTTGGGCGCCTTCGAAAAGCACGCGTTCGCCGCGCGCGATTGCACTGTTCAGCAGTTCCGCGGTATCGCAGACCATGGGCCGCATCCGCTCTGCAAATTCATCGTATTGATTGCGGATCGCGACATAATCGGAATCGTCATGAATGCCGAACGCTTGTTCAATCACGCGCTTTTCGTGAGTGAGTACGTCGAAAGCTGCGTGAAAGGTATCCCGCTCCAAGAGTTCGCAGACGCGGATGCCGCGCCGGCCGGCTTTATCTTCATAGCAGGGGCCAATTCCCCGGGAAGTAGTGCCGATCGAAATCCGCTTCTCCATGGTGCGGTGCCAGGGAAACAAAATGTGCGCGCGGTTGCTGATGCGAAGTTGGCCTAGTACATCCACGCCCGCCACTTCCAGTTGAGCCGTTTCGGTTAAGAGTGCAGCGGGATCGATCACGAGTCCGTTGCCTATAACAGCGCGTTTGCCTGGATGGAGGATGCCGGAAGGGATCAGCTTAAGAACAAATTTGCGGTCGCCAATGCGGATGGTATGACCGGCATTATGGCCACCCTGGTAACGCGCGACCAAGTCAAAGTTCCGGCTGAGCAGGTCGACGATTTTTCCTTTCCCCTCGTCCCCCCATTGTGCTCCCAAAATAATGATGTTGTTAGGCAAACTCTTCATTCTAGCGTAACGAGTTTGATCACTTAGGGAGACCTCACGCGGGTACCAACTGCGTAGATGGTGCTACGCTCAGAAAATGTTGCTTTCCGACGCCTTCCGCAGTCTGGGGGAGGACCGTTTCGCCAAACTGCTGCGCTCTATCTCCTTCGGAAAACTGAAAACATTTCAGTTGTACGAGCGATTCAAACTGCGAACCCATATAGAAAAACTGAACACTGAGAACCTGCGCAAGGCCACACCGCGTTTGTGGGAAAGGCTGCTGACGCACGATGAAGAATATGCCACCGATCTTTCTCAGGCAATTCTTGTTTCCCATATGCAATTGATTGTCGCGGTGCTTAATTTCTTAGGCATCCCAAATGAAGACGGCTTTTTCGTGAAAGATCTAGACGCTAAACAGTATCTGACCGAGGGTTGGCACCGGCGGGTGTACACGGAGTTTTCGGGCAGGTTTCCTGAACCGCTTGTCTTGTTTTATATCAATCATCTGGTCTTCGAGCTGGAAAAAGACGGAGAAGCCTACCAACCTGAAGCTGCTGCCTAAAGTGGTCCTCGCTCATGCTTGAAAATGACCTTGCCGGCCTGCAGGCCAGCACCCTAAAACGTATTGCCGCGGCAGCAATCCCCGCCGATCTGGAAGCTATTCGAGTGGAAGTGCTGGGCCGCAAAGGAACGCTTGCCGCCGTCTCCAAAGACATGGGCAAAATCGCGGCTGAAGAACGTGCCCGCATCGGGAAGCTTCTAAACGAAGCCAAAAATGCGCTGGAAGCTGCGCTAACTGCGCGTCAGGACGAATTCGCCGCAGGAGCGCTTTCGGAACGTCTGGAATCCGAGTGGATGGATCTGACACTGCCAGCACCCGGAATCCGGCCCGGCAACCTGCACCCTTTAACCCGTTTGCAGCAGGAAATTGAGGACCTGTTTCGCTCACTGGGGTTTACCATTCTGGACGGATTCGAAGTTGAGGATGAATATCATAACTTCGACGCGCTGAACATCCCCGCGGACCACCCGGCGCGTGATATGCAGGATACCTTCTGGCTGGAAGGCGGTAAGCTGCTGCGCACTCACACCTCGCCAGTGCAGGTGCGGGGTATGGAGACGTTGCCGCTGCCGCTACGGATGATTGCTCCTGGCCGCGTGTTCCGCAATGAAAGTGTGGACGCCTCTCACGAGCACACGTTTTATCAATTGGAAGGCATGATGATTGACCGCAATGTATCCGTGGGCAATCTGATTTATTTCATGAAAACCTTGCTGGGGGAAGTTTTCGGCCGTGAAGTAACAGTGCGGCTGCGTCCGGGCTTTTTCCCGTTTGTCGAGCCAGGTTTCGAACTTGATATCCAGTGCCTGATCTGCGGCGGCACGGGTTGCGCGGTCTGCAAGCAAAGCGGCTGGGTGGAACTGCTGCCTTGTGGCTTGGTGAATCCGAAGGTGCTCGAAAAGAGCGGGATCGACCCGAATGAATGGGGTGGCTTCGCGTTCGGGCTGGGCCTGACGCGTCTGGTAATGATGCGTTACGGAATCAGCGATATCCGGCTGCTCATGTCCGGCGACTTAAGATTCCTTGCTCCTTCTGAAGGTTTAGCGGCGTGAAGTTTTCACTAAACTGGATTCGCGAGTTCGCCCAGTTGCCCGCTGATGCCGGGCTCACGATGAACCTGATTACTACCCGCACCGCTGAGTGCGAAAGCCTGGAACAGTATGGCGAAGCGGGCGCAAGCATCGCTATCGTGAGTTCCGCCGAGCCGGTGCCCGATACAAAGCTGACCCTGGCCGTTGTGGAAACTGAGAAATACGGCACCAAGACCGTGGTGTGCGGCGCGCCTAACTGCCGCGCCGGTTTGCGAACGGTGTATTTACCGCTTGGCCGCAAGACCATTCAAGGTGTGGAAAGCGATGGCATGCTGGCCAGCGGCGATGAACTGGGCATCAATCGCGATCACACCGGAATCGTGGAACTGAATGAGCCGCTGCCGCCCGTCGACTATATACTCGAAATTGACAACAAGTCGCTGACGCACAGGCCGGATCTGTGGGGACATTTCGGCATGGCGCGCGAGGTAGCCGCTATCACGGGCAGCACGCTAACCGATCCCGTGGATCTTGCTCTGCTCCCCACGGGTCCGGCTGCGTTCGAGGTGGAAGGCGATGCCGAACTCTGTCCCCGCTTTAGCGCGATTGTCTACGAAAACGTCCACATTGCGCCCTCGCCGCTCTGGCTGCAGTTCCGGCTGACAGCCTTGGGAATGAACCCCATTAACAATCTGGTGGACCTGACGAATTATATTGCGGCGGAACTGGCGCAACCGATGCACGCTTATGACCGTGCGCTTCTGCATGGCAACAAATTAACAGCGCGCTTGGCTCGTGAGGGCGAGCGGTTGACGGCGCTGAACAAAGAAACCTACGAGTTGTCTCCCGCAAACCTGGTGATCGCAGATGCAGCAGGACCAGTGGGTGTTGCCGGCGTGATCGGCGGGTTGGATAGTGCGATCTCTGATGCGACTACAGCAGTAGTATTCGAAGCCGCAAACTTCCATGCTTCCAGCATCCGAAAGACGTCCACCGCTCTGAAGATCCGCACGGATGCGTCCATGCGGTTTGAAAAGGCGCAGGACCCCGCTAATACCGTCCGCGCGCTTGCGCGTACCGTTGCGCTGATGAAATTACTTTGTCCACATGCCAGGCTAGTAGGTGGCTTGGTGGATTGGCGTGTGGAACGCCCAGCACCTCCAACGATTTCGCTGAACGGAGACTGGCTGAACCGCAAGATTGGGCGAGAGGTGGAACCCGCGCAAGTCTCTTCCATTCTGACCAGCCTGGGTTTCGGTCTTGTGGGAACATGGCCCAACTTCACGGTTACGGTTCCTTCCTGGCGGGCCACCAAAGACGTGAATACTCCCGATGATCTTGTGGAAGAAGTGGGCCGCATGATCGGGTACGAAACCATTCCGCCTATTCCTCCGACCGTGCTTTCCACGGTTCCACCCGATTCGCCCGAGCGGCTGTTTTTGAGGCGCGTCCGGAACACCGTATCCGCCCAGGGCTTCACTGAGGTTTACAACTACTCGTTCTTAAGTGAGGAGCAGGCTCTGCAGCTTGGGTTCGTTTCTGCAAATCTAGTTCGCGTGCTCAACCCCATTGCGCAGAACCAGAGTTTGATGCGGCCTTCACTGCTTCCTGGTGTGTACGCAAACATCGTTGAAAACAGGAAACACTTCCAGCGTTTCCGGCTATTTGAAATTGGGCGCGAGATTCACAAGCGCAACGAACCCGCGCTGCCGGAAGAAGTGCAGCATCTGGTGCTGGCTATTTATGGAGAAGAAGGCGCGCTGCTGGAGTTAAAGCGCATGGCCCTCTGTCTGGCGAAAAACATTCAAGTGCGTACGGCAGAGGCACGGCCTTTCGAACATCCGCGGCGCGTTGTGGACGTATTGGCGGGGGGAACGGTAATCGGGCGCCTCTTCGAACTGCACCCTAATTACCTGGAAGGATCAAGCCGGGCTTCGATCCTGGATTTAAATCTGAGCTTGCTCGCACCTCGTGAAGCAATGACGGCAAGCTACCCGCCGCTGAAAAAATATCCCTCAAGCGGCTTCGATCTCTCCGTAATTGCGAAGCCTCGTGAACTGGTGGGCGATCTGGAGCGCCGGATGCAGGTATTGGCGGGACCGCTGCTGGAGCGCATCGCCTATATGGGGCAGTACGCTAAATCTGACACAAAGAGCGTAACGTTCCGCTTCACGCTTTACGCGCCCGATAGGACCCTTGCTTCTGAAGAAGTGACGCAGGTGCGCGCGAACGTGATCGACGGAATGCGCGGTTTGGGATACGATCTGACGGTATGATCAAACGCCGAGCATTTCTTTCCGCGGCAGGTGCCGCCGCCGTCGCACCTTTAGCACCCCGCCTGAAAGCGGCTGCCAACCCCGGGCCGATAAAGATCACCCGCATACGCTTTTACAAGAACCCTCGCGGGCGGGCCATCTTTAATCAGAGCTATAACATCGTCACCGTGGAAACAGACGCCGGGATCACGGGCATTGGTGAAGGGGGTTCGAAAGACACCGTTGAGCAGTGCGGCGCGATGATCATCGGTGAAGACCCTTCCCGTATCGATCATCTTTGGCAGATGATGTACCGAGGCTATTTCTATCCCGCAGGGCGCGAAAAATTGGATGCTTTGGGCGCAATCGATCTGGCGCTTTGGGACATTAAAGGTAAAGCTCTCGGGGTGCCTGTTTATGAGTTGTTAGGCGGCTTGCAGCGCAACCATTGCGAATGCTATGCCACCAGCTTTCCAAGCCGCGGCAGCTTGAAGGAGTCCGCGCGCGCCTGCATGGAGATGGGGTTTCGCGCTTACCGTTACGCGACGGCTGACCCGGGCAAGGATCAACCATTTAACTCCCACAAAATGGTTCGCAAGACCTATGAGGATTGCGCGCAGATCCGCGACGGGGTGGGCAAAGATGGCGATTGGGCCCTCGATTTCCATACCCGCCTGGACATGCCGGATGCGATCCGCTTGGCAAGCTTAATTGAGCCACTGGAACCCTATTTTGCCGAAGACCTGATTCGCTCAGAGAATCCGATGGTCTACAAAGAATTGCGTCAGAAAGTGAAAGTTCCCATCGCGGTTGGGGAACAATTTGGATCGAAATGGGATGTAAACGATCTGATCGAGCGGCAACTGATCGATTATTCGCGCATGACGCTGCCGAATGTGGGCGGTATCACTGAATTTATGAAAATTGCGGCGTTGTGCGAGACGCATTATGTCGGGCTGATTCCTCATTTTACGGGTCCTTTAAGCGTGGCTGCATTGGTGCATGCCTGTGGTGCATTTTCCGGCCCCGTGATGATGGAAATCACCGGCACCGGGCCGCAGGTAGAACCCCATTTGCCCGTATGTGCGGATTGGAATAAAGGCAAGCTCATGCCCAACCGCAGGCCGGGTCTTGGCGTAGAGCTCGATACTAAGCCGCTCCAGCTACAAGCCGAAATTACCGAGAGATACCGAGTGACACCTATCTTCGAGCGCCCTGACGGTTCTATCACAAATTGGTAGGGATCGCTATACCTCTTTAGTAAGTTTAGAGGGGACTGAATTCGCCGTATGGTGAAGAGTATTACATATCACCTAAGCTAATGGTGATGATTAATACACTAAGCAGAGTTTCGTATAAGGTTATCTTTTTATCTTTTGTTAGCTGTGCAGGAAGTTGGGGATTACTGGAAGCGCAAGCCCAGCCCATGATTACGTACCCTGCCCCGCCGCAAGGCTGTTCCACACCATCGCAGTTTATAGACGCAGCCCTTTGCAATGTCCCAGGAGAATCACCATTCACTCCCTTCGCTGTGCCACCCGTGGGCGGTTCCTACGTAGACTCCACCTTCGGTTCCGTAGTGAAAGTAATCTCGCCAGCCAAGACGCTTCACGGCTATGCCACGCCGCTCCCGCTGAGTGCAACCGGCAAGTACGCCATGCTCTCCATCAATAATGAACAGACCGATATCGTAGAAACCGCCACATCCACCGTGTTCTACCGTGCCCGCCCCGGTATCGTAACTTTGGATCAACCGCGTTGGGATGCCCTCAGCGACGATGTTTATTATTTCTTCTCTGGCGCTGCTGTCCTAAAGCATGTGCTTTCCACCAACACCACCACGACGCTTGTGGACTACGCGGCCACGGGGCGCTTCACAGTAATCAAGAATGGAGGGACCGGCGATGGTTCGAAAGACAATTGGCTTCCCTTCTTCGCACCCAATGAACACAACGTCTGCGTCATCGATCTAAATACAATTCGCACTTACTGCGCGGATTACAATGCGCCCGGCGTGGCGGGAGCCATCCCTTTCACCTTCGTTGATTACTCTTTAACCACGAGAGGTGTTGATAGCGGAACCGGTAAGCGCCTGGTGCTCTTGATGGGTTTGCCTTCACTGGCAGCATTTTCGGTGAACAGCACAACAGGGTCACTTCAATTCGAATACCGTGGCGCAGAATACCCTAGTCATCTGCAAGGTGCGTACGGGCGGAATAATTACAACAAAGTTTGCGACCCTGGTGAGCTCTGCCTGGGTGCGCCGCACGCGGACGTTTTTGAGAATACCGACGGCAAACAATATCTCGCTTTAGAAATGGATTATGAATCGGGTCCTTTTCCATGCTCGCGGCGCGTCACCGCGCTTGACCTATCAAAGGGTAACCTGATACTCGATCTTGCCAGCGCCGGCGGGGGGCTTACCTCTATCATGGTGACCAATTTTTGTGGTAGCAACGACTCTCTTATAGCGGGACACGTTAGCTGCGCAAAGCAAAACGCATTCTGCGCGTTCTCAAAAAATTACGCGGATTACATTTCTCTCGATCCGGCTAACCCCACCGCTTTTCCGATACCGCGCTTTCCTCATGAATCTGAGGTTTTCGTCGTCCGCGGTTTAGGTCTGGAGGTGAGGCGTCTGGCTCAGTTGCACAGCATCAGGTTTACCGACGATCCTTATTGGAGCACGGCGCGTGCGGGGCTTTCTGGCGACGGTAAATTCGTTCTTTGGGATTCCAACTTCTATCGGTCCAACCAGGAACAATCCGTGATGACGTCCACCGGTTTGGGAACTAGTGTTGCGCCGCCTCCCGTTACGCTGCCCCCGCCTTCGGTGGGACTGCCGGTCACTTGGATCAATCTTTCCTACGCGACCGCGAACGGAAATACCCTGCAAGGCACCAATGCCGGGTTTAATGGCTCCGCTTCCACGCAACAACAGCTTACTTCAGGAAACGGATTTATTGAGTTTACAGTCGGCGTCTACAATGGGGTCCGGTCGGTTGGGTTCAGCAGTAATGCAAGCACCGTCCAGTACGGAATCACTCTGAATGGCGCAGGGGCGGCCGAAGTGAGGGAATTTGGCCAGTACCGCGCTGGAATTACTTACGCAGTGGGCGATGTTTTTCGCATCTCCATCGTTAACGGACAAATGAACTACTTGAAAAATGGAGCGAGTTTCGCGGTGCAACCGAGTCCCACACTGGCTTATACGCTGTTTGTGGATGCTTCCTTGACCTCTCAAGGGACCTTGTCGAACGTCTTGCTTTCCGGCCCCGCGCCGGTTACCGTTCCACCGGTTCCGGAAAACCTTGTCTGGGTGAACGGTAGCCACGTAGTAATCTCAGG
>JAABUK010003073.1_pt1 | contig 28714 bp, 41 predicted proteins | sample 5559141 | NCBI WGS metagenome assembly JAABUK01 (sample SAMN10711869, study PRJNA513367) | rock metagenome | isolation source: Antarctica rocks | place: Antarctica: Victoria Land, Pudding Butte nord | collected 2016-01-03
GCTTCTGAGTGCCACCCATAGTCTGTGCATGATGTACGTTTGGGTTGAATCAAGATCTCACAGTCAAGAAACTCAACGAACAACATCTTACGCTAAGTCTTGAAGCAGCTCACAACATGCCGCCTGCCTACCTACATCACGCTTACCCCTGCTTAATCCTGTTGTCTCCTGCCAATTGACCGCAGCCTTGCCTGTGTGCGCCTCTGAGCAAGTACACCCTGACAGCATCAACACTGTCTCATCAGCTTGCCACTGTTGTGACTTGATTGTTGCACTGTCTGCTGCTGCTTCTGCGGCTGCTGCTGCTGGTGCTGGGAGCAGAGAGCTGACATCCTGATTGCCACACAGTGTATGCATCCATGGCAGCTGTAGTGTTTCTTACCATTTGCCATCACTGCTGCAGGTGCTGCCCAGTTGTCTGTTGCTGCACTTTGCAGCGGCGGACCTGCAAGAAGCTGGGGGTGACCTAGATGCTGCTCGCCAAGTGTACCAGGAGCTGCTGCCCAGTCTTGTGCCAGATGAACCTCCTGCCACCCCTCCCCCTCAGGTGTCATTGCATGCTTGCTTGCTGCAACCATGGTCATGATGGCTGCTGCATATGCAATGTACATGGCAAACATGCTTTCTTCATGTTCACTGATCACAAGCATTGGAAAATTGAGCATATATTGTTGCTGCAGTGGTGCTTGAGTCCAGCAAGGAGCATCTTTAGTTGCAATCCGCTGGAGTCAGGCACCACTCCACTGCTGCAACAAGTAACATGACATTCAGCATCCTTAGTCGCATTTTGTGATGTACTGAATCACTGGTGTGTTGGTGCAGATGTCAGCAGAGTCCACCACATGTGCCTGGGTGCAGTGCCTGCGCTTTGTACGCCGGGCGCAGTCTCTCAAGGATGCGCGGCAGACCTTCCTGAAGGCCAGCAAAGTTCCTGACATAGGCTGGCAGGTTTGTTTCTGCCCTCCATTGTATTGTCTTGCAACTCGCCCTGGCTGAGCGCCTAACATTGGGCTGGAGCTGATACTACAGTCTGCAGTCTTAAGCAAGCTGTTGCGGATGGCGTGCCAGCTGCAACGATTTCGTCAGCAATCAAATTGTGGCGGTCATGAGCTTTGGCCCTCTTTTGTTGTGCATTTGCTACTGCAGTCTCTTGGCAGGTCACGGCTTCATGCAACCTGCCTGTGTGGCAAGCATGAGCCACAGTTACATCAACAGTGTGGTCTGTGCATCTCAAAGAGGGCCAGCTCAACAACAGCATTTACAAGCTGCCCAAGAGCATCACAGCCAGAACATCTCAACTTCTCTTGGCTGGTTACATCTGTGCTGCAATCGCATGTGGCATCTGCAACAATGTGGCTGTACAACAGCAGGCGCCCAACAACATGCTGCAAGACCACATCAGCGCCCTAGCAGCCAGTCTCATTGCGAGTGATACATCATGTGACGCTGCAGGTGTTTGAAGCGTCAGCAATGATGGAGTGGCACCACGATAACAGCAATGTGAAGGTGCCCAAGAACATCTGGGAGCTGGGGGCAAAGCGCTTCATGGCAGAGCCGGGGTTTGTGCTGGCCTACATCCACTTCCAGTTGGGCTTAGGGGACACTGCCAACTCCCGAGCCACCTTTGAGAGAGCCCTCACTGTCACCCCAGTAGAACACTCACAACCTCTCTGGGACGGCTACCTTCGCTTTGAGTCACAGGTCAGTTGTATGTTGGCACACATGCATGTCAGGGCTGGCTTGGAAGCTTTTGACAGTGTTGGACCATTTGGTGGTCCTGCTGTGCAGTGTGTCTTGAGTGGCAAGTTGGCAAACGATTCTTATGCCATGTTGAAACAAAAGAATTTTGGGTCTGGCACTTGCATTGATCGATTGCTTGAGGATGCTGCCACTGCCACTCCCAAACCAGAGCACCTCAGTTGCAACACAAGAAAGCAGTCCAGCAATACTGTGCTGATTTTGTGATTTGCTCCTGATTTGAATTTTGAGGGAAGCAAAATGCTACAGACTGAAGACCTGGGTCCTGCCAACGCTGATCCCCAGCTGTACGCTTGGGATGACAACTTTCCTGTCTGTTGCTGTTTGCATGTTGCATGGATTGAGACCAGTATCTCCTTAGCCCCAAAGCTGCAAGTTCGTTTCCTGCATTGCTGTTGATTCTGCGCTAATTCAACTCCTGCACTCACGAGCAATCCAATCTGTGCAGCATGGCTCGCCGGAAGCAGTTGCGAAGGTGCAGCAGAGGCAGCGAGAGGCCCTTTCCTTGTCCTCGGGCTTAGACCACCTACATTGCCTTCTGATCAAGCACCGCGAAGGGGACCTGTGGCCAGTCCAGCCTGCTGAAAGGGACCACTTCAAGCGTGTGCTGGGCCTTCTGCCACCCATCCCTCAGCCTGTTGTCATAAGGCCCCCTCAGGCTGGAGGCCCTCATCAAGGCCCCAACAATGGGCAACTGCCCCAGTCTGGTGCCTCACCAATGCTGGACACATGGTAAGAAATCTGATATGCACAGGAACATGAATGCCCCCTCTGAATTGTATGAGACAGCAACGTTTGCTGTGAGCTTCTAGATAGTGGAATGCACATGCAGCTCATACTGTGGCTTCGCTGCCATGTCTATGAGCTGAGCCACGTTGAAAGTGGTTTTACCAGGGTGATTCATCTGCAGCATGGCGTGCCATAAGCACCTTGCCACAGCCTGTAATGTTGAGCTTAGTGATCAGCACTAGGTGAATGTGCAAATATGCACATGTGCAATGCAGGAGTCCTGCCCAAGCACAGCACCCCAGCCCATTACATGGCGCTCCAGGGCCAGGGCCAGGGCCCTTGCCCCTGGCCCCAGGGCCGCCCCCAGCTGCCCCAGGGCCACACCACGGCCCTGGACCCCTGCCACAGGCCCCCCCTGCAGCCCCAGTGGCTCGAGGGCCCCCACAGCCTTTGACACAGTTCCCAGTCGAGCTGGGCAATTTTATCAACAAGCTGCCACCTGCCAGGGCTCTGGAGGGTGGCCATCCCAATGTTGACCAGGTATGTCCCTCACAGCTATCCACCTCACTGGTTGCATACCCCACCGTCATGTTTTCTGGTGTGTGTCGCTCAGGCAGTCTCATCATTACCACTCATTGGTCTACACTAGCCTTTCACTTTCATGCATTGTTATGTCCCTCGCTGCCAGGTGGCGTACCATTTGTGAAAGACCTTATCATTGCATCAACTGCACCCTTGTAAGCAGCAATGTGATCGTTGCGACAACAAACAATTAAGTGGTTCAAGCTTGGGACAAGCCAAGATCTTGATCAAGCATCCTCCACTTGTTTGCTATTGCATTCGCAACCCTTGTTGCTTCCTCTTGCCTTACTGCAACTGTACAGTCATGCGTGTAGTGATTTCGTGTGGTACTGCATATTTACGCATTTTAGAGGTGTATGTGTGCTCAGGTGATAGACATTCTGATGACAGCTGATCTGTCTGGGGATGGACGCATGGGGCCAGATGGCATGGCAGGGCATGCTGGGCCAAGTCCTGCTGGATGGGGACAGAACTCGTCCCCTCACGCACAACAACATCAAGGGGCCCCACATCATCAGGTGAGCAAGCTTGCCTGTGCAGAACGGTACTATTCCTTTTGCACAGCATGTGGGACGCTAGCAATTTGCTGCCATGTGCACGCAAGATGGTAGCTACTTATCCCTGGTCCAGCAACCTGTGCACAGCAGCTGCTACTTGAATGCTGGAAGATTCATCATGCTACTGTGATCAGTGACAATGTGATGGCTCGTGAGCGCCCGTACAATGAAAAGCTGCTGGTCTGTATGTATGTGGTGGTTATTTTGGCTTGTGCCAGTCAGCAGTGTGATACCTTTCTCTTGTTTTGCAGGCTGGTCTGAGCATGCAGGCAGATGCATTTGACCCCAATGCACAGCAACACATGCAAGCACCAGATAATGGCCTTAAGCGCAAGCAGCCTGACAATGGCTTTGGGCCATCTAATGAGGCGCACCAGTCAAATGGCTTTGCTTCGTCCCCAACAGCTCGAGATGCTCCTCCTGCACATGATGTGTTCAGGATGCGAAGAAAACAAAGGACCAAAATGGCTGATGGATAGTGTTGTGTAGGTCTAATATAGGTCTACAATAGTTGTGTTGATCATGTGTTGAAGTTGTTCATTACAATGCTGCACGTTGCAAGCAATAGCACAGTTGGTGAGCTCAGGTGTCCAAGACTGAGGACACTTGACGACTTGCTTGACCATAAAATAATCCGGGTTCATAGTCGATGAGGGTTCAATGTACCAGAATCTGTCAAAGCAAGATCAAATCTAACAACAGTTGCAACATGGGTGACCTTTTATGATGCTTTCATGATGCTGTGATTATACACACAATGATGAGTCAACTTGGCATTGCAGCGTGCCACCAAGACGTGCTCAGCCAAGTTGCACCAGATATGTACACAGGCACTTGACTGTCTAGTGTCATGACTGATCAGGTAATTCAATGTGTTGTCAATAAAGTTGGAAAGCTGGAATCAATGTGTCAGTCAGGTCAGCAAATGTCAGATGTCAACCACTTTTTGGCAGAACAACCGCTATCTAGGGTCTCGGTCATGACGCATGAGCAGGTGTATGTCGGGACCGCAGCTTGGGAGGACTGGGTGAAGTTGCAGTAGCACCCAAGGATTTTGCAAGACGAGTCTTCTTCACAGCAGAGATAGGAGATGCAAGGACTCCCTCTGTGCTGGCCATGACCTTTTGAACAGCTGTGCTAGCTGGCGTCTTTGGAGTCTTCTGCAAACAGGGGGTGACTCAGTCCATGCTATAGCAGCGCTGTCTACAGTGTGTGCATTTCTCAGAGTCCACTTACCTTATGAGCTGAAGGTGAGTCGTGCGTGCCCTTTCGCTCAGGGCTCCATCTGGAAACCTCTTTGCGTTCCCTGCAATGCATATTCCATCATGTTCTTCCGCTGAGCTCGTGGTCAAACTTTGCGATGTCAACTGGTGTATGCTGACCTTGTGGATCTTCGTGGTTCTCGTCCGTTACGTTTCGCGGTGTATGTACGCTTGCCTGGCAGCGTGCTTCTGCCGTACCGGACGATAATGAAGATGGTCAGCAGAGTGAGAAACACCGCAAAGGTTGCGGATGCTGGCAGAAAGACGTTGTTGCTAGTCTTGGCCTGCCATGGAGGAAAAGCCATTGCAAGTCGTGATGCTATTTCGCCGGGCAACAAAAAAGCTCAGGCAGCGTACGCGTGCGGCACATGGGGCGACGCAGCCTGCGCAATAGTAACAAGCACTTGGACTTCGTCACCGTCACAACACTGGTTTGAAAGCACAAAGGATTCCATTTTCTCGGGATCAATCCGCCCCCGGCATGTGATAACACAACTTTGCAAGCAACATGCCTGTTCTTCCTCTAGGGGTATGAATCCAATTGCGGCAACATGCCTTTCCTTCTCTGATGACGTTCCATGAGCTGCAGACCCTCCTGCTCTTGAGACCCTCCTGCTCAGTACTGCTAATCTATTGCAGATTGATGGAGCGAAGGTTCAGCGATGGGCTCGGCCAGTTGACTTATTTCCTGCAGACATAGGCCTAATGGCAAACACAGCGAAGTGCAAAGATCCTCAATGTGCATTTCATCAAACACTCAATACACACTGTCACTGCTTGACACCAGACAACGACACACTAGATTGGGCTTTGAGAGCAGGCAATGATCATTGCAGAGCGCAACAAAGCTGAACACACTAGCAAAATGATGCTTGTCAACATCGAGCCATGTTTTAAGCAATGCCTTGTGGGCAAGTGAACAACGTTAATGTACACAGTTCATTTCAGGGGTTCACCAAGAACGATTGTCAAAGCCATCCCAATTGATATAATCATACAAAAGCTGCACCAACAACATCCACAGCAAACGTGTCACTGACAGTCCCTGTGGACCAGAAGAACGTGCAAACTTGGCATCCTGCAGTGAGGTATGTTACAGACCAGGCGGGTGAGCAAGCTCAATGTCATGTAGATTCAAACTGCCCAGCCTGCCCCTCTTCTTCATGAGGTCAAGATAGCTCCACAAAGACTGAGGAGATCCTTCAGATGAGGGTGAGCTTTGAAAAGAGGACAGTCTCTGCAGACCAGATGAGCTTTGCTCATCCCCCATAGCATGGACATGCTGATCCATGGGCCCTTGCATATTGTAAGAACTTTGCACATTTGATGATGGTTGCAGGCTGGACGATGTCTGTACAGATGGCGCCCTATGCAGACTGGCTGATCTGTACGCATCTGCTGCCCCTTGCCTATATGTCCTTTGCACCGGAGATGATGTTTGCACATTTGCTGCGCTCGGCAACTCTGCTGGCTGCTGCAAACTGAGTGATCTATGCACATGAGATCCTCTTTGCGACTCTGCTGACCGTAGGCTGGATGATCTCTGTGTATGGGTTGGCAGATCTGCTGGAATCTGCAGGTTGGTTCCTCTTTGCACAGTTGATGTCCTTTGTTCCCCCAAGGTGCTTCCCGCATGTGATGACGCCTGTAAGCCTGATGCCTGTCGAAAACTGGATCTGGACACGACCTCTGCCCGACTGCGCACCGAGCCATCCTCGCCTGCATGATTGCTCAATCTGCCAACCTCGACATCAATCCCTGCATGGACACAACTTGATTGTGCCGTGTTGTTCACTTGCGTCAAACAGGAGTGCTCATGCATTCACTACTGGCTCGCTCAACATGATTCAGATGTGCTCATGCATGCCACACTCCATACTGCTACATGCAACACCCAAAAGCAGTTGCATGAGTGAGCTAATACATGCCCAGATATGCTGCAAAGAAGACCAACAGGATGAACATCGCCTCACCGTCATCATCACTGTCAGCAGACTCGATGTCAAAGCGCCTGGCTGACTGTGTGCGGTGCTGCGCAGAGCTGCCTGATTGTGAGCCTGAAGGGTGGCCATTGGGCATGGAGTGGCTACGTGCTTGCACAGTGGGCGTGCTGCCACGCTTCAGGCTTGCTACGGGTACCAGACGGCACACACCATCCGTGCACACCACTGCTGTGTCAGCATCTGGGTCCACAGTCTGCATGGCACGCACATTCACATGAAACGTACATGAATTTTTCTGAGTGTGACTGTTCCATAGCTTATCTGACTTGCTGCTCATGTGACTCTGCTTGCCTGTCGGCAGACCCTGTGACCCCCAATACCATTAACTCCTGATAAAATTGAGCAATGCAAGACAGCAATCTTTTGAGCTTATGTCAGCAGCATCTTGCCACAGACGCAGCCATCACTGTGCCTGCGTGAGCAATGTTCTGAGTCACGTTTGAGGTAGAAATACTTGCCGACACCTATCCCTGGAAATCTATGCTTCATTTCCTTCCAGACTCAGCCTAGCTGTGTCAAACCAATGGTTTCTATGCTGCGTTCTGCCTGATAGACTGCTGCATTGTATGTAATGCATGCTGCTGTATTGTGTGGAGTGTAAATGGCAGGGGCTGACCTTGAAGCCCTTCTGCATGATGCCTTGCAGCTGCAGCACAACTCCGCCAAAGGGGCCCATGCGCCTGAGCTGCTCAAACTGCACGCCTGCTGTGGCCAGCACATCCCTGATCTCTGCTGTCTCCAGCAGCTGCAGCACTCCCTGCACATCACTTGCCACTATGTTAGTTCCTTGAGGCCGCCACCTGTGTCTTTTGATGCTGTCACATAACGCCTGGACAGTACCAACTACACAATGCTTATGTGTAATGACCAACAGGAAGCCTTGTATCACCCCAACATACCGCGCAAAGCCAAACAACTGCGTCTGCATGCTGCCAGGCAACAAACCAGTCAGGCAAAGTTTAGACAGTATTTTGTAAGATCCACAGCCTGGCAACCATGTCAACCTGCACCCCAGCAGCGCACATCAATGCAACATCTTGTGCTTAGAAAGCTATGCTCAAAGCTGAAAGGCCAGTGTGCGAAGAAGGCGAGATGCCAATGGTTGACCAACACACCCCTGCAGAAGAATGTAATAGCTTGTACCTTTCCGCCTCCCTCAAAGCCCTTGGTAGAGTTGAATTGAGCCAGGCAGATAGCAACCAGGGACTTGCGGTAGTTGACCAGCAGGTGATCCGGCACACTGCCTCCAAGAATGCCGCCTGCACATGTTCAGCTCACAGCCTTTCCACCAAGCCAGCAAACAAGCAATGAGCCCTAGGGTACCTATTTGGAGACCATTAGGGCTTTGTCACTGGGCATCAATACTTTGGCATGAGAAAGGGATTGCCAACAATGTGGGAAGTATGCAGTCATCATGCCCAAGCAATGACTAACACGCTCATGAGGTGAGGCTGGTGTCAGGGGGGGGAGCTAGTGTAAGGGTAAGCTACACCCAAAGCGCACCCCAGGGTCTCATCACTTGAGCAGCGGCTTCAATGAAGGTGGGGCGCACAATGAGGTCCCCACTGGGGTTGATCATCACCCTCTGCCCTGCCCTCTTGTACAGGCCCCAAAATCTGCCGGCCCGTGCAATGACATCCTGTACAACAGACAGCAGCTTGTCATGCCATGTACCTTGCAATGGTGGACAAAGAAGCCTTCAATCGATAAAAGAATCCTTGAGAATATACTTAGAATCTGTAAGAGTTATCCTCAAGAATCCTTAGAATCCATAAAACACATGATGTGTGTGGCAAGCAGATCATAGGCATGGAAGAGATGTACAACTTGTCTGCACGTGGGCACCTATGATTTACCACATTAAGGGTGACGTGCTCCAAGGTGCTAGCAGAACATGTCAGCAGACTTGTTGCAATTGCTGGGTAATGCAGCGTAGTGCAAGAGATGCACCTGGTTGTTGATGATGTTCCAGGTGTCAGGGACAGTGGCATCATATTGTCTGGCAAAAGCATGGTTGCCGACACGGGGGGCTCCAAAAGTATAGCAGGACACGTCCATGGGCTTCAGGCAGGGGCAGTGCCTTCGAATGTCAAAGGCAGCTAGGCTGGCCAAGGCTCCACCCAAGGAATGGCCTACAGCAAACACCAATACTATTTACAAAGACAACAACAATAATAATAATAGAAATTATAATGACAATACAGCAACAACAAATTGATCGGTTGCTGGGACAGATGACCAGCAGCGCAGTCTCATTGGTAGTGAATGGCAGCCAATACATGCCCTGCAGCAACTGACCTTCAAATGATCTTGACAATAGCAGGGTAAGAGCAGCGTTGTAACAATGATGAACGCCTTGATGCGCAGCGACAGGCTGATTGGCTTCCAGTGTCTTGACAGGCAGACACACCTTGCCACCAGCCATGAGCCAAGCACTGACACAAGCAGTGGCCGAGAGACAAATGTTCAGTGGTGCAGAGCTTCAGCATGTCACCAGACCGTGAGGTATAAACATACAAGCAACACCAACAGATCTGCAGGAGTTGCACTAGATAGCCCAAGCAGACTGTGCCCCTCCTGCTCATGTATAAACCCAGAAGGTGTGTGATGATGCGATAGAAAAGCAGTCAGGCGCAGCAAGTCCGCAAGTCTGACCTGTACAGAGCACCTTGACATTGCTACGGTCCACATCCTTGCTGTACAAGATGTCCCAGACGCGCTGCTTCACCCGGTGATTCAAGCCATTGGCTCGCCAGCTGTTGAGGAAGCCTCTATGTACAGCAGGCCTGCCTCCTGGTAGCCAGCTGAAGGCTGCTGCAGGGCCAGCCAGCAAGTCTGGGCCCTCCCCCTTGCTGCCCTGCCTCTTGCCTGGGTAATGGCTCATCCATACCTGAGTGAGCGAGGGAGTGAGTAAGTGAGTGAGTGAGTGAGTGAGTGGGTGGGTGGGTGGGTGGGTGAGTGAGTGAGTGCGTGAGTGAGTGAATGAATGAGTGAGGAAGCGAGCCAGCATGCGAGCAGGAGAAGCAAGGGAATGTGTGTACATCATCGATAGCATGAGCAGAGAATTGGAACAGCCAAGCCAGCTAGATGCCTTAAATCTTGGTCTGTATTGTATATTGTAGTGAACAACAATTTTTCATGTTCACAAAGTGCTCAGCACAGCTGCAATGCATGAAGGGTGTCTGGGAGAAGGGAGGATGTAGCAAAGCCTACCTGTATGTCTTGCAAGGGCATTAGCAAGGCTGGCAGTACCCCGAAAGCTCACCAGCACCGTATTGGTGTTCCAGGCCAGCAACACCTAAAGCATATGCATGGACACACTTGATCATTACAGACGATATGCACAGGCTTAGACTTACAACACCAGTGCGCATGCTGGACAGGAGGGTGATTGACAGACAACAGTCTGTGCACTAAACGCACTACACATAATGCATGGCTGTAGTGCAACAATACGCATATTATCCTAAGTGTGACATAAGTCAGGATTGATACCTTAGTGTCCTCTGCTTTCTCCCACATTAGCTCATACTTGTCCAGCCCAAACAAGCCAAGCGCCGTCTCAATGCTGAAGCGTCGACTGCCCTCCTCATTCATGTCATACACCAGGTGAGACCAGTAGAACAGCTTGACCGCTGTGCCAAAGCAGAACATGGGCTCATTCTTGAGGGCATCATGCACAGGACCGCAGGCGCCGCCTCGCTTGCCTATCTTGGCAGCTGTCTCCTCCTCCGTCCACCCAAACTCTTGCAGCCACACCTGTGCTGAACAATTGTGAATTATAATCACAAAATGTTAGTAGTACCACTGATAGGAGTACCAATAAACACTTCTAATGGTAAAAAGAGCAATGATGACAAGAACAGCAGTGACAATGACAAAGGCAAAACGACAATTTCATTTATGATGAAATTTGAAACGTGGGCTTAGCCAAAAGGCGCCAGGTCTGTGGGAGGCAAGTTGGCTCCCTCCAGACAGGCTTGGTCTGAGCCCCCCAAATGTTGTGGTTCAACTTCAACATAACAACGTCAGACAAGTCGGCAACTCATCCTTTGCGCTTTTGAGCAGGTATATCACAGCATCCTAATCCAAGCACATGATCTGTTTCATTACGTGCCCCCAGTAGGCAAGCCACATTGTAGGTGCAGCCACCACTGCAGGTTGTGTGTGTATCAGACGACCACAGCAACCTGCAATGATACTCTGAGCAAGCACTCACCACAGCTGAGAGCTGAAACAGGTCTGGCGCTTACCCTTAGGATGGGGTCCTGCAGGTCTGGGTTCTTGGGCATGAAGAAGTATGCGCCGCCCACAGCAACAGCAGTCTCCACCACATACACAGGCGCAAAGCCCAGCCATGACTCCATGTAGCTGGAGCAGCTGTTGATCTTCACAAACTGGAGCACCACAAAGCTGACCAGGAACAAGGCTGCAGCAATGAGGCGCCTGTGAGCCTGCACAGCATCACACCTAGCCTGCTCAAGACAGGTTGCTGCTGGGGGACAGTGGAGTTGTGTGTAACTGCCTAAACAGGCTCTGCAGCTCTAGCAGCAAGGTTTCATGAAGATGACAGTGATAAACGCTGTCTGGCATTGCAACCATCAAGGAGCTGCAGCGCAAAAACATTGCAGCACAAGATGTTGCAATGCAAAGATGCTAAAGTAACGACATCGAGATGCTGCAATCAACACTGGTGGGTGCTTGGCACTGGTTGATGTACTCTTGCCAAAAACGACAAGGCTATTGTGCGCACCTGCTGGCGAGATTTGGATGCATGCAAGACAGAGCCACAGCTTGGCGCCGAGAGCACCACACCGTGCAGTGAAAGCAGCATATTCATTCTGTTTCAGCTTTCAACAGGTAGGACTGCTTGCATAATGGGCGAACCTGCATGCGGACATTCAGATTGCCCATCTTGTAGTGCATGTACTGGTGCTTCTGGAGATCTCTGTATGCCCTCCACATATACCAGAACCACAGCACAATGTACAGAATGAGCAGGGCACAGATGAGGATGACCAGAACCAATGTCACGGTCTTTAGCCTGCAGTTCTGGGCACGCACTGCACAATTGGGCGTCGAGATTATGGCTTTGCGCTGCACAGGACCCACTTGATCATCTGCATGGCAGTCAATTGGATCAGGAATTAGATTATGCGAGGTATGAGTGGAGCCTTCATGAAATAGGTGTCAGAGCTTTGCAGCACAGTAATCGGACTAGGGGCTGGCGTCTGTGTAGCTGTTTGCGAACCAGCTACCAACTCTGTGACCAGTGCAGTGAATACTGCAAGCAATAGTGGTCATTGTACCACACACTGCTGCAACTTGTGTAGCTGTACTGGAGCACACACCTCAAGAACAACTCTACTGACAGCACAGTCCAAACTGATATTCCGCATAAAGGCAGCAGCAATTTGTGGGTGCATGAACACCATTGCGCAGTTTCACAACGAGATGTATTCAGTTAGCAGAAGAGCAAAATCGTCTGCATTAGCAGGCAAAAGCTCTGAAAAACCGGTGCAGGTGACACACAGCCAGTGGGCAACACTTGGAACGTCATGGGGTAGCATGAAAGGCAGAAAAAAAGGCGAAGGCTTTACACCAGCAAACCACTCACGTGTGATCCATATGGCCAGGAAGAGATCCAAAGCTTCAAACACACACCACAGAATGAGCTTGGGGGTGTGATACCAGATGGGTGCATCCATCACAATTGCATCACGATTTCGCTTTCCTGCAATCATTGCACAATTGCTTCAGGCAGCAATCTGTGACAATCTTCGGCAATATGTGAGGCTTAAGTGCCAGAGGGGTTTGACGTAAGAGACAGGCTTTCTCATGCACAGCAGGATGACTAATACTCTGTCTGGTCAGCACTACTGACATCACATGACTCACTGCCATACAAAGGCAGCAACAAGCTAGAAAACAACCAGTCATGACTGCTTGTTTTCTACTGCCTTTCATGTTGTAGCTATTGATGCAATTTCGAAGTCTTGATGTCAACATCACCCAACGTTGCATGTGAGCCTGACAGCTGGCTGATCTCGTTTGTAAACTGCATGTAACACGTAAAAAGAAGACAGACTGACCTCCTCTGGCAATTGCTCTGCCTTTGTCCCACGGGGCACAGTTGTGAGCTTCAATGAGCATGATCAAGAAAATCGTGTTCCAGCAAGTCCAGCTTGTAAAGGCTGTCCAAATCACAAATGGCTCAAACCACTGACAATTATGCCGTAACAAGATAGCATTGGGCGCCACCCACACGCACACATTGACCAACTGCACAGCATGAGGTTTGACTAATGAACTGAGCAGACATACAATACAGAATGCCAACATCATCCTAGGTCTTTGTATCACGAGCTGTGCTGTAAGGTGCTTACAGGAAGCTCACGCAATTTTTGAATACCTGAACACACAGCTCTGCTCCATTCAAAGCTACAGTGACTTTCCGCCGTCTGGACCTGAGGGACATCAAGTTACTGTTACACATTCTTCAGCCACAGAATGATGAAGAAACACCGATGTGACATGCACGAGCTGTTCAGCGCAGTGTACTCACCAGTGCTTGCGCTGACGATAACTGTTGAGGACACGACTTGCCAATATAACACAGCAAACTGAAAGTGCCGCAAAGCAGAGTGCTCCCAGACTGACGTTCCAAGCCTATCACAAACACCAAGTTGTCAGTCCCAAGGGTGACGCTGAGGGTGTATTGAACACGCTGCGCAAGCAAGCAAGCCATGCTGCGCAGCGCTTCACAACAGAGCCTACCTGAACAGCAATATTTGATGTAAACCAAAGGTCTGTCTGCAGCACATACACAGAGTTCAGCCATCTGCTGGGACACTCTCATGCACAGCAGACATCAGCACTGCTGGAGAATTGCCAAGCACAATGTTCACCTTGGCAACCTTATAAGCCAGGGCAACTATCAAAATTGTGACGCCAATGTATGTGGCAAATCGGATGCAGACTATGACAGCCTGCATATCACTAGTAGTCTTTTGGTGCTGCCATGAAAAAGCTGCAGATGGTTGAAAGTGCAAAGTCATACCTTGGACTGCTGCTCTGAAATGAACTCTCCACGAAGGATTACGTCAAGTGCCAGGTCATACTGCCCGGCCTGTGTGAACCCAGTGTATGCACCTGTTGTGCTGACAACGGAGGAGAGGCTGATGTCAGATGCAGCTGATGATGTTCTTCTGTGGTGGCCTCGACTTGGGAGTGTATCAGTTGCTTGTGAAGCAGACAGTTGGACTGGGTCTGCCCTCTTGGCTGCAGGAGTCGATTCTGACAACGGCTTCTGGGCCGACACATCGATACCATAAACGCTGCTTTCTTGCAGCTGGTCATGCTGGTTTGCGGAAGTGTTCACCGACTCATAAGCGGGTGATATGCGATCTTGGTGTGCACTTTCACCCAGCAGTATGTCTTCTCCGTCCCAGGAGAGGCCGCCGCGGGCTTCCGACTCATCAAAGTCATTCGATCCACCAGAAACAACGTTGGTGTGAGGAGACCTCCCTACTAACTTGAGTAAGACGCTAGGCAGCACCAGCTTACGCCACGAAAACGGCATCCTGATCGCGTAAGCTGGAGAAGCATATTCTTGGTGCAGCTAGGCAAGTACTCTCTATGCGTAAATGATCAGTACTCAGGGACCGCAACTAAATCGCCGCTGGCTCCCACGCAAACATCAAGAGCCAACTGCAGGTTGGATTGGAGTAATCATGCTGTAATATTACTCATTGAAGGATTACTGATTCCTGTTCCGTACTCCGTTGCTGCGTTCAAACCTTCAAAGTCATAACAGTGCGAGCAGGATGCATTGCTTGCACATTAAACCAAACGTTTGGCGTGGAAGCAGTAGCCTGTTAATGCCCGCAATGTCGAGATCTTTGTGACTGGCCTGGGAGACAGCCTGCCATGCTGCAGCTGAAAGACTGTAAGGAGCAGCATCAGTATCGGCGCCGAGAGGACAGCGAGACAGAGCTTGTCACGGTGCTTCAGCCAAGTACTGACCCATTGCAGCGCTCTCTGCATGTACGGCTTGCGTCTTTGAAGTCCAAACACACAGCGAAGATCAGGTTTCACAACTTGTTTGACGGACAAGTCAGGGCTGTCTGGATGGACTTTGACGGCCATGAGGTGAATCCAAATTGCGCAGACAGCATATGCTAGTAAATGCTTTCTGCAGTCCCGACCACGGGTGTGCCACGGTAATTTGAAAAATATGTAGGTTCACTGCTGCAATCTGAGCTGTTGCAGGTTGCTTACTCTACATTGAACCCAGGAGAGGATAGACTGTGAGCAGCGGCTTGAAAAAACCTCTGATGTACTCTTAACAGACACTGTAGCAGCAGCACTCACACTTCGTTGGCCCAGGTACCTGACATATCACAATCACTGCTGGATTTTCAGGGAACTGGTAACAGGCAGACGTATTAATATTGGAAAATGCCAGGTATGCTAAGGCTCTTGGTGAATTTCCATAGCAGAGTCTATGGCGTTGCCAATGATGCGCCAGCTGCTGCAGGCAGTCTTTGCACTGAAAGACTATATGCAGAAAGTATGCATTCAAGCTCCTCCGCTGCTGGCATGGCAGGTGAGGCCAAATTGCTTTCTTTGATTAGGCAGTCACATGGTGTACCAAAACCTTCCAGCAGTCTGAGCAGAATTAAAACAAATAAAATGGACACTTTTTTGCGCCCCAGGACAGTCACCATGCTGGCTTTCCTGAGGCATTCAGGCTGTCTACCAAAATGCTCATCTTCTGCCAAAACAGCCTTAGTAAGCAATTGCAAGTGGACCCTAGTGATTTACCCATGCACAGTTGCACAGAGAACAGGTATGTCAACTCACTTGTTGACTGGCAGATTGCTTCTGGACAGGCTGACATTATCATTGCTGTATTAGTGGGTGATGATGACACCCAATGGGCATCTAAGATTGTGCAGCAGCTAGATGCACACCTGGCTTCAACAGTTTACATGTTTGCTTGACCAACTCATGAGTGCTTTGTGAATGCTGACTCAGATGTTCACACCTTAAGACAGGGACTGCTGCTGGGGTTCACATGAAGTGATTGTGCTGCAGAAACATCAATCTACCTGACCTTGATGGCAAACATGCCAGCTGCAATGCCATGCTGCCTGATAGAAAGCGCAGTCATGCAGACAGCTTGAAGACAAGGGAGGATACAAAGGGATTCCAATGTCTGAAGCTACCTGCCCCCCTCTTACAGTCCAATCTTGGCTGCATACCCATGCACGTTGTAAGGGCTCATTTAACAAATGTTGTTTGTCACAATACCATCCGTGGTTGCCAGTGTAAAAAGCTTGTTTTCTTGGTGCAGCTGAAGGACATTGTACAGCTCTCAGCGCCCACTGATGTTTGGCAAAATGCTGGCTGTCCTGGAGCGTGCCCTGACATCCTTCCTGTACTGGCTCCTTGTGGAGTCATTGCTCAGGTGACCTCTTGAGCAAGCAAACGTTGTTGTGATGCAACCTGATGTGAGTAGGCATCCTGCATGTGGCAGGTTGATGCCCTTCAGTCTTGTTTCATAGTATATCAAGTATGTACAGGTCAGCTTGATACCTTTCAGACTGCATGCATTTCCAGTTGTGTATTGTATAGACATGACCCCTGCACTCAGTTATTGCACTAAGGCATGCTGTACATGCTGTGCAGGTGTATGAAAACTCCATATAGAAGTTGCTCTGTTACAGATGGCTGCCAACTTTGTAATTTTGATATAATGACCATGCACAAGAAAACAATAATGGTACTTTAAAGAAAATTTCTTTATTAGCAGTACCGTACTGCACCGCTTTGTACAAGTACTGATAAGACAGCGTGCCTCTACCAAGTTACCGTTACTTAGAAAGACCTTCTCAAACCAAATTAGAAAAATCCAGAGTGCTGTCACCTACGAATATCTTCGACTTCTGTAGGACGATGACTACAAAACATGTATGCCCATTGAGATACTGCACCATGCTATACACTAAAATGCAGCATGCAGGTTCTCAAGCTTCAGGGCTCATTGTGCACAAAGTGCTCCAAAGCTGTTGCACATCTCATGACTATCCATCACCCTCATCTGTTATAACCATGATCTTTGATGCCTTGCAACCATAAAAATACATACACATATCTGCTCTCGCGCCAGTCATGAGCCCTGAACTAAGGAAGAAAGGGCGGGCAAGAATATCGTGATCCGTAGGACAGGACCATAAAATTTTACCATGAGCACTTTGTGCTGCCAGCTACACTCTCATAGATACTACTGCCTGAGAGCCTCAGTATTATTATTGTGGTAGGCAAAACAGCTGTGTCATGTATTAAAGAGGTTCATCCAGGACGGCCTCTGTGAGTCTGCAAGCTTACATGCAGGAGCTTATCTCCCAGCTTAGAGCCATGCATGGCATGTATTGCCTTCAAAGCCCCGTTGGCATCACCGTAGTTTACAAAGCCGACCCCGCGACACTTTCCAGACTGCTCATCTGACAAAATCTTGACACTGTGGACAGCACCATGTGGTGCAAACTTCTCGTACAGGAACAGCCGATCAGCATCTAACGGCAGATTCTTCACATATAAACTGCATGGTGTACTGTGTAGGGATGGCAGCTGTGGACTGGGGCACGGGTTCAAGTACCCATCAACAGCATTGCCACTGCCGTGTGCAGAAACGGACTGTGAAGGAAGGTGCTGGCTGAGTGACATATCAAGTCCCAGACCCAGGTTGTTCATGGGTGGGGGGGGTGTCATACTCCTGAACCCAGCCAATGCAGGTGAATTGGACAGGACATTGCTGAGGTCATGGCCAAATTGAGGGAAAGGGGAGTCGCTGTTGGCAAAGCTCCCTGGGGGCCCAACATGACCGGAGGGGGTAGTGACTCCCAGACCATGGTCTGTGAAAGGGGACTGCATTGGCTGTTCAGGGTGGGGTGCGCTGATTGAGCCATCAGGAAGCCGGGCAGCCATGCTGACAGCGTTTTGACGCCCTGCCAACAACAGTGTCAGAGTAAGTGAAACGCACTAAAGACTGCTGTGTGTATGCATTCTCGACATGCTGCTGTCACATGTCCTGAATACTGCAGCCTGAAAAATGCAGTCAATGCTCACTTGAGCTCTCAGCGTGGTGCCTTGCAAGACATTCCCAGAAAGCAAGCAACATATCCGTTTTTGCAAGGATTGGTATGGCATCAACATATAAAATTGGCAGCATGCGCACCGTTGGCATCTGGGGTTCCTGCTGCAGTGAATGCTGTGAAGCCGGCAGGGAGCCTTGGGTGCATGCCATCCATTGACAGCTGGTATTGACCAGCAATGCTCTGAAGGAGGTCAAAGGAGGGGAATTTGCTAGGGGGCAGACAAACTTTCTTAGCTAGCTTCCTTGCTTTCTCTTCTGGTGTGTCAGCAAACCTGCACAATCACTGAGAAAGTGTGTCAAGCGTGCACCTGCACAATGCTGCTGATGTTGCAAGACCTGTGAACCATCCTGACCATCTCATTCAGTCTTGAGCAAACCTGCATGAAACTTATAAGCAACATCAGTGCTGCTGGCAAGCAACAAGTAGCATCTGTCTGACAAGCACGTCAACGGGCCAAACTGTGATCCAGCTTCCCAAATCACGAGTCATGTCAATGCTGTGACATACAAACGATCAACGATGTTTATCTGACCGGCTACATTACTGTAATACCGCTGAACAGTACAGGTAATGCAATGAACAAAGTCAGGCAACAGTTGCTGCCTTTAATACCTCAAACTAAAGCTTGCAGAGAGTGCAAGGATGGCAATGATGCAGGGGATGGTTGTACCTGACAAGGAGAGGCAGTCCTGTGCCATTGCTGACATTGTTGAGGGCTTCTATGGCAGCAGAGGCTTGCTGCAGAGTGCTCATTCTGACAAGAGCCCCAGCACCCCTTGTCATGTCGCCATTGTGCAGCACATGACACTCCAGGACAGACCCATACTGTGCGAACAACTGGGCAAGTTCCATGTCACCCCAGTTGTTTGGCAGATTCTGCATCACACCAACAGCATCCTGACTCTGTCACAGCAGTTGTGGCTGCTGAGCACTCTTGAGGTACATGGCAGACAGACTTACCCTGACGTACAGGTTGTCACTTGGTGTAGCTCCACTGCCTGTATCACATTGGCAGCAGTCAGCCGCTGCAGAAAATGACTGCAGTAGCCATTCTGGCTATAATTGACAGCAACAAGGGTGTGAAATGCACCTGATAGAGGAGGTCCAGCATCTTGATCTGCAAATTTGACCTCCAGCTGATAGCTGTTCCAGTTGAAGCCATTGAACGCTTGTATGGCGTCCATGGCTTGTTGAACGTGTTGATACTTCACAAATCCATACCCCTTGCTGGTCTGAGCCTTCGATCTGACAACTCTTGCTGCAGGCGGCAGGTTGCAAGGATTAACAGATGCGGGGTATGGGAACAATCGACGGGGCTCTGCGATACGCCTTACAGGCGACACACACGCAAAAGCTGGTTTAAACTGCTCAGTGCCGGTCGAGCACGCCAAGACCTAATACCTAATCACAACGATAATTGGCAAACAAGCTGATAGGTGCGTCAACGTGAGATGCGAGACCACCGTCAGCAACGACTTCTGTATCGCAGTCAACCACGGGAGCGAACACCCAAGACGGTAAGTGCCATACATGGCCTGCTGGTAGGCTTGCGACAATGTGATTTGCCTTCTTGACCAACGACGCAAGTGAATCGATCCACATCTGGAAGTGCATGCAGGACATGCGATCAGCAGTACTCGTGAGGCGCACCTGCTTCGATCGTACCACACCGCGAAAACAGTTGCCAAAGTGCAGGTTCGTCTATATCTGCCGGCAAGTTCTTGACGTACAGGTTGGAGTGACCAATCTGTTGCCCAATCTCGTTCACACCCGGAGGTGTGCTCACATCCAGACCAGATAGCGTGCCGGAAAGCTCCGTATCCATCATAGGCAGCCTTATGGAACCGACTGATCTAGAGCTACAGGCGTCATGAGACTAGTGAGTGTTGTCACTTGCGAATCAAGATCAAAGGACTTGAAGCGTCTGCCAACAAAGTCAGATCGCGTGCAAAATATGATCTGAAGCCAGAGGAACAGGAAAGGCAAGCCAAGGGACCAAGGCGAAGAGCTCACAAGGTTGACAGAGTCAACTCAGCGGGTCAGTACATTGAGGGCCAGGATTATAAACAATCTCATATATGATCACCGAGTCCCAAGCTCAGTCCCGAAAAAAGAATTTAGCACATGACCGTATCACATGGAGCACAAGACGATTAAGGCGAAGCTTGTCTTCAGCGATCAAAAACTCTGATCGCAAGAACGGGCTTCAGAGCGCGCAAGATCGCGTCAAATTCACAGCAGCTTCAACGTGGCTGTGGGGATGCCTATGCATTTGATCACTCGTCCATTGTGAAACTATCTCCTTGGCACATGCAAATCTCCTTTGATGTGGGGCCCACCTGGCTGACCTTTGCTGGTGGCCTTTTGTTTGGTACCTTCACGGCTGCAGCTGTCGCTTACCTCCTGTTGCGTAATCCAAGTGCCACTTCGGAACCGATTCGTTCCAAGGTCAAGGCTTCCAGGTAGCCGTACTCACAACCCAGGGCGACTTCACTGGTTTGTGCGTGTTGGCTTGATCGCGCATCGTTTGGTCATCGGCTAGTTGCACGAACATGTGAGGTGTGATGGCATGCACATCAACGGGGTAACCCATTCCAAATCCTGCGACCCTGCACAATCTCTCGTTCAACATTGATTGTTATGTCAAGGGTTCTGTGGCTGCGAACACGACTGGCACACACGGCTTTGAATCGATGCGTGCAATTTTGTGTCAGAGGCTCTCCACAGAGTGTTTTCCCTTCTGACCTGGTCTCTTCTTGCAGGTCATACAGCCCGCGCCGGGTCAGAGCTCGCCGCGGGGACGTCTACGAACAGGACACTGTGCCCGGGTCTCCGCACAGCAGGGGCAGTGCACACAAGAATGGGCAGAGACATCAGCACAAGCTAGATTCTGCTGTAAGTTATACTCCTGCATCATAGGCCACCAGCTTGTATTGCATCATAGTGTCATTCCTCATACCCTCTGCACAACACAGGCGTCCCTGGACGTGGCTGACCCTACTGTGTCCCCAAGACGAGCAGCTGCTGTGCGTGACGAGGTCACCGAGGATGAGTGGGGCTCAACGCATCGCTCTGACCCCTTGGGAATTGTCAAAGCTGGACGCTATGGGGTATGCTTGTTTTTACGGCCTCCTCGCAATGTTCATCAGCGTCTGAGTTTGTTGAGTTGCACACCTCATGCAAAACAATCTGCAAGACATGCAACAATGTTATTGACCACAGGAAGAAAGCGCTCATCCAAGCAAGCCTGCTCATGCGTACAAAGGGTCCCCAGACCGCAGCAATCATGGTGCACGGGAGTATGCAAATGACCACTTCAAGCAGGTACTGATCAGTAGTGCAGCGTTGACTGTCAGCACATGCCTGCTGAGATTGCTAGTAAGCCGTACAGCTCATGGCTGGTTTCTTTTGCATGTCAAATGCCGTTAGTTCTGCCATGCAGTTCCGCACTGATCATGCATTGTGCCTCACAACCTTGGGGGCATTGTTTGAATGCTCCAATTCAACAGAACACAAGAAAATCGTCTCTGCTTGCAGACAAATGGTCCAGCGGTAGCAACACCTCCTCCATACATCCCGGTCAGCACCAGTTATGGACCACACACGATTCCGGCATATGCTCACCAGGCGCCCCCTCCAGCTCCCCCACCCGCCCACACCCTCAGCACTGCTGTGGACCTCATGAACACTGGCAAGGTACCACGGCAACCTGTCATAATCCATGCACTCATCTTGTGTGGCAACACCTGTGCAATACCATGCCCTGATAGCATCATGCATGCACTGTTGCCGTGTGTGTATCATACGTCTGCAGAGATTGCCTCACAACAGCCTGGGCCCATATCTTGAGCTGACAGTGGCATGCAGATCATTGAGGATGCTGCCATGCATGATCAGTACTGCCGTGTCATCACTCCAGAGCCCGCAATCAATGAGGAGACAGAGGAGGTGTGCACTCTACTGAAGCAATGTTACGCCCTCAGGTGAGCACCCTCTTTCTTCGATCCTTTCTTGGTGCTCTGCAGTACTAAGGCTGAGGCTGCTTGCTGTGCTTTGGCGAGCTATCTCAATGTCTTCACTCAACAGCCACTTTGAGGCACTGCTTTGATAGCCAGTGCTCTGAAGGAATAACATTGCTCCTGCGTGCATTGGAGGCTGTCAAGTCACTAGGAAGGGCACTTCACAAATCTAGAGCAAGAGGTCAATCGTGCTGCAGGTTGACACCACAGCTTTGCTCACACATCTTAGGTGTCAACACACCCTGTTGCTGCAGTGATCTGTGAAGTGCTCTTCCATCTAAGCACATTTCTAGGGTGCAATGCATCAGAGATGGGACACCAGCACCTTGTTGCCTGCAGGGACAAATGGCTGTTCACTGCCAGGGTGTCTCCAGCAGAGCAGCACCCAGGCATGCCAGAAGTGGCCGCCCCCTCACTCATCAACGGGGACCCCTTCAAGTGGGAGCCCCAGCCGGTGGCCCCCTACGATTTTGAAATGCAAGATGGAGTGTTCCGGGTGTATGACAACGCTGCGCACACCTCAGAGCCCTTTCCTGTTCCTGGCAACTCCTTTGACTTCTTCACAGACATGAGCAGGTGTGCCTCTCTCACTGACAATCAAGCCAGGCATCAAGCATGACTTGTCCACTGCACTAAGCATCTTCCCAGACACCAATCACATTGCTGATTTGCTGCCTGCATGCGCATCATCTTCACCATTTAGCTAGTTGATCGTGTGTTACGACCTGAGCAGGGATATGATGCACAGGCCTGTGGCTATTTTTCCTGATCTGCTGCATTGGGCATTGTGCAAAGAATGTCGTTCTGTGAATGCTGATGTTGCTGACTGCAGGATGTGCAAGATTGCAGCCATGGGACCCATCAAGAGTTTCTGCCATCACCGCCTGATGCTGCTGGAGCAGAAGTTCAACCTGCATGTCATGCTCAATGCTGACAAGGAGTTCCTGGCTCAGAAGACTGCACCTCACAGGGACTTCTACAACGTCCGCAAGGTCATACAGCATAACCCTGCACCCTCATGCCTGGCTAAACAATCATCTACACTGTGCTCAGCCTCTCATCTGCAGCCTTGGCAATCAATCAATCAATTACAGTTCTTGTCTTTAGGACTCATCAGCGGAGTCAATAGACAACAACTGGGAAAACAATATACAACAAGCACTAAGTGTTGGCAATTCCACATCAGTGGCATGTGATTGGATTCGGCAAGGTCCTCTTAGCAGCCTCCTGCAGCAATCAACCCGCTCAGCTGTGCACACTACATTGTCAGCTGCCTAAGTTTCGTTGCATGAATTTGTGTGCAGGTGGACACCCATGTGCATCACAGCGCCTGCATGCACCAGAAGCACTTGCTGCGCTTCATCAAAAGCAAGCTGCGCAAGGAGCCTGGCGAGGTGGTCATCTTCAGAGATGGCAAGTACCTCACCCTGCAGGAAGTCTTTGAGTCCCTCAAGCTAACTGGGTAAGGCATGTCAACCCAGGACTGTCTGTCACTTGATTCAAAGCAGACTAAAGAAAATTCACCTGTCATAGGTGTGAGCAAAGCACTGTGCAAAACAGGTGTTAGCTGTGAAAAGCTGTTAGCTGTGAGGAAATGCAGCCCATTGGGATCAAGGCCAACAACGCTTGCACACAAGCCGCTTGCATTGGTCTTACCACTCCTATCGCCAGAGCACAACCTAGACGCACGTCTTATGACCAGAACCAGCTCCCTTGTGATCAGGCAAAGCATCAAAAGACGGCTTTTTCAGTTGTTTTTCAGTTGTCTGCAGGTATGATTTGAATGTGGACACCCTTGACATGCATGCTGGTAAGGAGTCCTTCCACCGGTTTGACCGCTTCAACCTGAAGTACAACCCCTTTGGTCAGAGCAGACTGCGTGAGATCTTCATCAAGCAGGTACCCAACCACTCCACTGACACTCTGACTGCAACCACCAGTCACCAGTCACCACTTACAACATGTACAGGCAGAGAGAGCTCTGCAGTAACCAATATGGCATTATCAAGGGACTGACGTGTAGTTGATGGTAACATGCAGAGTGAGCCCATGCAATGTGCATGTCGGCTCATTGCCACCAAGTTCACCTCAGCTTATTAAGACCAAGGTCAGTTTGGTCGCATTTTGCCGACATGTACAGGGTATGAGGTCACTCAGCATGTTGCCACTAACTGCGACCCAATTTGTGGGCAAGCTCAAATTGGTGGATGCAAGCCGCTCTGGCTTTGCTGCGCGCTAACAGCCAGATCTGCACATGTGCATTCTCTGGCTGTTTCTCACTCACTAGGGCTTGCTTGTGAAGTGAGCTGGAGCCAATTAGCACATCTTAAATGTGATGTCCCTCGTCATATATAGTCACAGCTACCTTGACCCGGTCGAATTCATGGCAACAGCCTGCATGGTGAATGCGCATTCCTCACGGTTTGGTGACTGTTGATTGGCAACAGGACAACATCCTGCATGGGCGGTACCTGGCAGAGCTGACCAAGGAGGTGCTGGTTGACCTGGAGGCCAGCAAGTATCAGCACGCTGAGTACCGCATCTCCATCTATGGCCGCAAGTATGTTGAGTGGGACATTCTGGCTGCCTGGTACTGCCAGAACAAGCTCTACTCAGACAATGTCCTCTGGCTCATCCAGGTATTGTATCTTGTGCTGTGAAACTGTGTTACTAGAAGCTGCCCAAAACTGCTCAGGTCAAGCGTGTGCTCGTACAGCCTTGCGTGGACAGCTGACTACATGTCTGATGGGAGAGAAGTACCACAAGCTGTTTGATGAGCTGTGTAGTGCTGCTTTTGACCAGGCAAGCGTTGCATTCAGTGACAAGTGTCAGCGTCTATCAGCAGCATCCATCAGCACTCTCTGCACCATGATACAATGGACCATGACAGTATGTGCATTGTCTACGGCTGATCACCTTGAGCAAGCTGGCAGTGTTGTGAGACCTCTGAACCAGTGGATGTTGCTTCTTCACAGTTTACCAAGAGCCTTCAACACAATCAAGCACATTTGGCATGTTTCCGCTTAGCGCAATGTCCGAAGAATGCTTGCAGAAATCTTTGCTCAGGTGGCTTAGCCTGTTGCCATGTGCTGCAGCTGCCAAGGCTGTACAATGTGTACAAGGAGCAGGGCATCATAGAAAACTTTGAGCAGCTGCTGGACAACATCTTCCAGCCCCTGTTTGAAGTCACCAAGGACCCCAACTCCCACCCCCAGCTGCACCTCTTCCTCAAGAACGTAAGCCAAGCTCTCAAACTCATTAATCGACACTAGCTGGTTCTGCTGAGGAGCTGTGTGCTTGCAGCTCTATGCTGTGCCAATATCCCACTTGCGCCAGCTTGCTTTTGCGCTGTGATTCACAGGCAGCTGAGTTGTGTGGTGATTTCTGCTGCACAGTTTTCAGCCAATCGTGCAAGACATGCCCTGTCAAAGCTTTTGGTCTTCACAGTGCAGATATATGGGTAGCACTGACATGATTTGCTGCCAGTAGTCACAGCATCCATGTCAGTCCAGTCACAGCTCTGTATGCATGACACTGTGGCCCACTGTAGTCATACTCATAACAGGCACACCTGTTTCAAGAGTAGGAGGCAAAGCTACTGCCGCGACCAACACACTCATACCAACTACGTTTGAGGCCCCAGTACAGCCCCCTTGTAAACTCAACATGCTGATGAAAAGAAAACAGAAAAAGAAAAGTTTACACTTGTTGGCAATCATGACGGGAGCCTGTAAGGTGGCAGCCCCTTGTAACGCCAACATGCTGGTGTGCAGGTTGTGGGTTTGGACATGGTGGATGATGAGAGCAAGCCAGAGCGGCGGCCAGCCAAGCATATGCAGACCCCTGCAGAGTGGAACCTGAAGCACAACCCAGCCTACTCCTACTATGCATACTACGTGTACGCTAACCTGTTCACCTTGAACAAGCTGCGAGAGGCACGTGGGCTCAACACCATTGCTTTCAGACCGCATGCTGGTAGGGCTCTCACTCTCTTGCATTGTGGCTGCAATGCTTGTTCTCGCGTCACTGACCGGACATGGCTGTGGCCTGAGGACAGTGCATCTCTGCTCTGCTGGGCATCAGCTTCTGTCTGTTGTGGCTTGTTGAGCCACCACTGCAGTTGTGCCTTGCTGCAAACAGGACACCTGTATCTTGCGGCAATAGTGGCAACCAGTTCAACAGCCAATGTACTTTTCGACTTGCTAAGCAAATGAGAGACTGGTTATGTGTGTAACTTTTGCAGGAGAGGCTGGCGATACAGATCACCTGGTCAGCGCTTTTATGCTGTGTGAGAACATTGCACATGGGATCAATCTGCGCAAATCGCCATGCATGCAGTACCTCTACTACATGAAGCAGGTGAGTCCTCCACACATGCGAACAGCTAACAGCTGCAAGCTTGCAGCCAGCCTTGGCTTGCTCTCATGTGCATTGCCGATTGTGCTTCCTGCCAGGATCACACAGTCCTCGACAACTGTAACCGTCACCTGCTGTGATTGCACAGGTAGGCCTGTGCATGAGCCCGCTGTCCAACAACAGTCTGTTCCTGGACTACCACCGCAATCCATTCCCCACCTTCTTTGCCAGAGGGATGAATGTGAGCCTCAGCACGGATGACCCGCTGCAGATCCACCTCACCAAGGAGCCCCTGGTGGAGGAGTACAGCGTGGCAGCACAGGTCAGCTGTGTGTGCACCACCACCTGCTGTACTGCTCTTGCTTGCAGGCAGCCCTGCTTGTGCTGCATCTGTCATTCTGTTTCATGCTGGCAGACACCATATGTTGTCAATGTGCTGCATGTGTCATCATGCATCTGCTTGCAGGCTCTGTATGTGCTGTATGTGTCAATATTGTTTCATGCTGGCTGGCATTATATGCTGTCATTGTGCTGCATGTGTTATTATGTCCATGCTGGCAGACATCGTATGTTGAGTGATTGGCAGGGCTACAGTGCCTCTGGCCACTCTGACCATTTTGAAAGATCAGCCATTCTTATGAGAGGGCATGATCAATCAAAACATACTACTACTTATGTTGAATGTTCTCATCCACCTGTCCTTCCAGCGGTGCCTGTTTCTGTCATTCAAAGTGCAGCTTGTTATGCCCAAAATGGCTGCTTTGCTAAACCTCTGGCCATGTCCAACTGTATGAGTGCAATCCCACGTGCAGCGACCCATAGTCAGCTGTGACGCTTGCCTGGCCAGCACTGTTACCCTGGTCACAATGAACAATCACAGCAATTGTGTATGTCTCTGAAGCTGTAATGTGGTGCAGGTGTGGAAGCTGAGTGCCACCGACCTGTGCGAGGTTGCACGCAACAGTGTTCTTCACAGCGGGTTCCCTCATCAGGTGAAGACCGTGCTTTCTTGTGTCAATTACTACTGCATGTCATGGTTGCATGCAAGGAGACGCATGACTGCAAGGCATGACCAGCCTAAAGGTTGCCTCGGTACAGTTAAGATATGGCGTTGATCGATGGTGTCAGATGAAGTGGGTGGGTAATGTCTTCACATACAAGGGCCAACATCTTGGTTCAGCACTACTGCATTGTGACTAGGGGTGTGCACAATTCTGTTTTTGCAAAACTTTGTTGTCGGTTACCCAATGACACTGCAAATAGGTAAGTAATAAAGTAAACTTATCCTTGGCTACTCTCAATTTGGAAAGTGGCAAAGCACTGCTCTTGCTCAGGGAGGCAAGAACAAATTTCTGAGCAATGATCCTACCTCAGAAATAGGGATTTACCTGACAAATTTGCCCATTTCTTCCATTTTCGGCTCATTTGGGCTTGTTTTGCCCAGTTTCTTTAAAATGAACTGAATAAAACTACTTTCAGTTCCCTTATTTCATGATCCCAACAGTAAATTGAAAAGACATTGCAGTTTCGTCTCTGTTCAGCAATGATTGATGAAAAATAATCTGCACACCCTTGATTGAGACAGTGACAATGTCAAGAACGCAGCGCCATTGGTGATGATGCCTTATGTGATGCTTTCCTGATGTGCAGATAAAGATGCATTGGGTATGCAAGGACTACTGGAAGCCTGGGCCTGATGGAAATGATATTCACAAGACAAATGTGCCCAACCTGAGGATGCGATTCAGATACGACTGCCACAGCGAGGAGCTCAACTTGGTGATGTCTGGTGCTGCCGCGCATGAAGCACGCAGACATGCAAAAAGCAGAGAGTAGCTACAGTATAGTTTGTAGAATGCAGCGGTAGCTATCCTTTCAATGAAGTGAACAACATCATTTGCTACACCCATAAACCATTCCAGCTTTGGCTTTGCTTGTTAGCTTATGTGTCTGCTGCTGTCTGTTCTTGTTCTGGCTGTTCTTACCTTGCAGTGCAATGCAGTGAGTGAATGCTGTTTCCCTTGCAGATATCTGCTTCAGTTCTGATTCTGCTGGCAGCGATATTAGTTCTTGAAAGTATTTGAACCCTGTTCTGGTGCCAGCACATACCTGTCTATGTTCAAATGTGGGAAGGCACCAAGCCATGGAAGAAGAAGAACAAGAAGGATTTTACAAGTTTCTGCCAGCCAACACAGCCGATCGCTTGTGCCAATCATGGCAATCATGTTCAAATCATCATGAAATCTAGACAGTCTACTACGTAGTGGAAAACCCCGATATGATCAG
>JAABUK010003074.1_pt1 | contig 28710 bp, 32 predicted proteins | sample 5559141 | NCBI WGS metagenome assembly JAABUK01 (sample SAMN10711869, study PRJNA513367) | rock metagenome | isolation source: Antarctica rocks | place: Antarctica: Victoria Land, Pudding Butte nord | collected 2016-01-03
AACCATGCCTTTCAGCGTCAAATTAATGATCATTATCTCATGAGAAGCCAATTATTATACCGGGCTGCCCATTGCTTTGCAACGACTCATGACACACAAGTAACCCTGGTCAGCCAGGTGTCGGGACAAGGCTTTGCCCACATCTCATGTGTACATGCTGTGCTCTTCCCTCATCCCTTTAATCACAAACCTCACTGCTCCAGATGATTGCATGTGTGAGGACACTGCATATGCTAAAAGGGCTGTGTCAATGGGGCAGGGCAATTATGAGTCACAACATGGCTGTGTCATGTTGACTTTGTTGTCATTCTCTGAAACAACATGAACATAGCTCCACAAAAACATTGCATGAATGTACTCATGTAGTCATGTGGACCTGCAAACGACTGATTTGCGTGCCACTAGTCAATGCGCACATGATAAAGAGCGTGGGAAAATCAAGCTGTGGTCATCAAGTCAAACGTACAGGCTGGAGCGTAATCCAAAACAGCTGCAGCTTATTGTCAATCCGGTGCAGGACGTACAGGCTAGCTTGCAAAGGGGGAAATGCGGCCAGTAACAGGCATAATCAGCACACCTCTCCTCATTGGCAGGTGGTTATGGGTGCATGTAGGCTGTCTATGCATGTCATAAAGGCCTGTTTGATACTGAGATGCTGACAGAAAGTTTGTATACAGAGCATGCTACCTGCTCAATGCTGCTTCTCTGAAGGCCTCGACCAAGCTTGGCAAGAACTCAATGGATTGGACAAAGTCACATGGGCAAACATGTTGATTACTTTGTTGTATGCCATCCCAAGTTTCTCAAAGATATGCTCCAGGTACCCTGCAAATGGCAACGCTTTCTCATGCTAATCCATCCCCATCCACAGCCAACAAGTGACTTTGTTTTGACATATGTACAGGTCTGGACTCACCTGGCCATACATAAAGTTTGCATGTGCCATCAAACTGCATCTGAGACAAGCCCTCCTGTGTTTCAAGCAGCTGACACCCTGTTGCTGCAGGGGTGAAGCTGTGGTTGCTGGCACAAAGGCAATACATGATTGGGACCCCTGAGTCTGATGGCAGTCCACGCATCATGATCCTAATGTGCTCTGTCATGACACGTCCAAGTGATGTTTCATCTGCGTCATTGGAAGCAAGGTACAGTTGCAAGTGGTAGGATCTTTCGTCTCCCTTGACCTGAACCAGGATTTGGTGATTTCCTCCAGATGATATGCAATGTCAGTACCACAGCAACTCCTGTAAGCAGCACAAGCAATATGGTCTTGTGCTCAGCAATTACCCCAATTGCGAATATACTGCCTTGGTGCCTTTGCATCATGCATGATCTCTTCTGCATCGACAAAATGGATCAGGGGACGCGCACACAGAAACCACAGACATCCCATCCAAACATCGCGGTCAGCTTTCACAGCAGGTGTGAACACCAAACCTGCTGGAGAGTGCTTGTTCTTGCTTGAAGTTTATAAGCAAAAGTGGTGTAATGCTCCACCCATTAACCTCCGTCCACCGTACAACACAGTTGAGCTGCCAGCTTTTTGTAGAGTGCCAGTCCAGTCAAGCTGTTTTGAGCTCTGCGGCTGTCAGAGGATGCTTGTACTGTCTGGACGCTATCTTTTATCCCCATCCCACAATTCCACGACTTTGTCACGCATAATTCTGCAGCAGAAGCATAAATTGCACCAGCGAGACATTCTGACAAACTTGAGCAACAAGAGTGGCAGCAAGCCAAGGTTGTGACTACACACAGAGGTCTCCTGTTCACCTGGCTGAACCCGTAGCACGATCAACAAGACGGCCAGCCTTGAGGCTGACAAAAGCCAGAAAAAGCTTGAGACTCTTTGAGGTGGTTGCTGTCGGTAGTATCGGTTGCAGGTAGCTTGCGCCCACAGCAGATCAAACAAGCAGACGCGCAGGCAAGCAAACCTTTGTACCTATGCCGTGTTCGGCAGTCTACGCTGACACACTGGTCTGACCCTCAGCTGCCATCGACACGTTAAAGGCAGGCCAGGCAAGTGTGGGCAAGCGAACGACTGGTTTCGGTGCACCTGAAGACGCTAAAGTTGGTTCCCCAGACTGTGAGGCAGTGCTTTCTGCTACAGAAGTGAAGGTGGCATGCTACGGCTTTCTAGCGTTTGTCATGACCAGATTTTGATAGGATTGCTTCAAGCGCTCTCTGGGATGTCTACTGCTCCTGCTTGACGCGTCTATCCAGCATGTCCACATGCCCAGCCACCTGTCAGTGCACATCAAAAATTGTGTGCAAGGCTCAGGCACATTGAGCAGCCACAGTTGAGACACATGCACACCTGTGTCAAGCATGCCAAGAATGCAATTAGCTGCATTAAATCAACTGCTTCCTGCAAGTCAACATGCCAAGAATGCAACTCCTGCCTGCTGTATCTCCTTCCTGCTGTATCGCAGGATTCAGGGACATCCTGACTTGCAGCGCTGGTCTGGTGTGTATACATGCTATGTCAGCAGAGCTCATGAGCATCACAGGCAGCTATACTAGACATTGACGGCCACATCTGAGTGTGTCAAGGAATCAGCACCTGTACGACAGCAATCTCCAACCTGGCATGCTTCTCTGCTAAACGCCGCCGTGTTTCCAGCACAACCGCCTGAATCTCTGCCTTGGACAATCTGATCACGACATGATCACAGTGACAATCAACAGCCAAGCAAATGATGGAAACAACTTTGCTAGCATAAATGCCAGATGCACACTGACAGACACTGGCAGCTGCTCCATTGCAATGTGCAAGTATATCCATCACTCCTTTTGTATCTATTTGAACATGTGCTAAAGACCTAGTACAACGTTCGCACGCATCAGCAGGTGATCAATTGCTTACAGCCCATCTCAGCCCAACATAACCAGTCTCTAGCTAGAAACTTACAGCTTATGCTTCTTAAAATGCTGCATGACTATTGCCAGACCTCTTAGCCAAAATCAAACACACAAGACCACAGAGTGTCGTGTGCAAACTAGCGAAAGAACATTGCAGCACTAAAAGAGCAAGAACCCCAAAAATTGCTATACCAACAACCGCCACACCAACTACAATCAACAAAGACCTGGGCTTTTTGGCCACAATACAGTACTGCCGATACGCCAGGTACCAATCATTGGCTGCTTTTGTCGTTGTGAGGACAGGTATCACAAGCACGGCACTATAGAACAGCTCTTGCTCTATAGCAGCAAGTCTCAGTTTTTGGCTGGCCTTGAGAAGGGTGGCTATTGTAGGTGCTATGACAAACACATTGAAAGCAGCAGTGCTGACCACTTCTTCAGCGCGCCTTGTGCATGCCTCCTCTGCCTCTAGCACCTTTGCCATGTCACTGCGGCAAACTAGCATCATCATCACAAAAGACTAGGAAGCTTGGAAAACCACACAAAGAGACAAAGCAAACGTGCACCTGTCAGACCCGGCGTTTATATTCTGGTGAGCGCGGCTGCCACGGCTGAACCAATCAACCCCAAGCCAAGTGCATGGAGTGTTCACCAAGGCTGCAGGTCTGCCTGAAGACAGCACAGACTCCGTCTGGAGTTTCATAGTTGTTGCACACAGGGACAAATAAAGCAAACCTCTTGCGCCTTGACATATGCTGTGCCTGGCCGCGAAACTCTGGGCTTCCTTGGAGCTGCGCCGTTGTACACCGCACAGCGCTTTGGTCTGACATGTGCGGGGGCACAACCTGAGGCTTTGCATCGAAGCTTCTGTCCTGAGGCAAACTTGGGCAGCAAAGTAACCCCACAAGCTGCTCGAGCCGGTGGAGATGCAGCGCTCATTGGTCTCGATGTGATCTTTGCCATGCAACAGTGTCGTTCAGAAGCAGCCATTGATGCCACCAGTCTCGAACCGAGACTCTTAGACCAGCTGATATCCTGTTTTCCATGGTTTCGGAGCGCATAAAACGCTACTTGGCAGCGTGATTTCATTGGACCTTTTTACTGTGCTGCCCGCATAGGATGAATAGCATAACGTTCTGTCTCCACTTGACAACAAGCTGACCACCAACAACATTTGTCCCGAATGCTGCTCAGCAAGGTCACAGTGCAAGGGCCAAGCTTGTGCACGCCACAAGAACTGGCGGCACAGCCAGGAGCTGACCGGTGACAATCAGGGATCTAACCGGTCCTAGATTGGTGCCTGAAGAACCAGTTGGTTCCTAGATAGTCCCCAGGCTGTGAGGCAGTGCTTCCTGTTACAAGCTATGATTTTCTAGTGTTTGCCATGACCAGATTCTGATAGGATTGCTTCAAGCGCTCTCAAGGATGATTCCTGCTCCTGCTTGACGCGCCCATCCAGCATATCCACACGCCCAGCCACCTATCAGGGCAAATCAAACATTGTGTGTAAGGCCCAGGCACATGCATGCTGTGCAGCCACAGTCGAGACAGATGAACACCTGTGTCGAGCATGCCAAGAATGCAACTAGTTGCATTAAATTAAATGCTCCCTGCAAGTCAGCATGCCAAGTATGCACCTCTTTCCTGCAAGACAGCATGGCAGCTCGCCAATCAAACCCTTAAACGCAACACAACATCTGGCATGATTGCCCTCTTGCATGGCTGAATCCTGGCTTGCAGCACTGGTCTGGCGTGTATATACGCTGTGTCAGCAGAGCTCACTAGCATCACAGGCAGCTCTACTAGGCATTGACAGCCACAACTGAGTGTGTCAAGGAATCATTACCTGTACGACAGCACCCTCCAACCTGGCATGCTTCTCTGCCAACCGCCGCTCTGTTTCCAGCACAGCCGCCTGAATCTCTGCCTTGGACAGTCCTGATCACGACATGATCACAGTGACGGCCAACAGTCAAGCAAATGCTGGAAGCAACTTTGCTATCGTGGATGCCAGATGTACACTGACAAACACTTGCAGCTGCTCCTCTGCAATGTGCAAACACATCCATCACTCCTGTCATATCTGCCTGGACATCTGTCAACCCCTACTTCAGTGTTGATATGCATTAGTGGGTGGTCAATGGCTTACAGCCCATTACCACCTGAGATAAGCAGTACAGCACTCAGAACTGCCATCTACTGCCAGATGATGTTTTGAATTGCGTGGAGAAGGGAGTGCAGCGCCGCATGGAGGCATTTTTGAGATTTTCTGTCACTTGACGGGAAAGAATATTTTTGTATTTTTTATAATTTCATAAAATGCATGCACTCAGGTTGTGGCTCACCACCCTTGCCGCCAGAAGTCTGCATCTGCTCTGTGAGGGAGCTGAGGGAGCGCTGCATGGCATGTGTTGTGCTGGCCAGCTTCTCAAAAGCTTCAGGGCTGACTGCAGCGCCCCCAGCACTGGCGGGAACTTGGCGCTGCAGCGCTGAGACTCCCGCCTCCAAGGCTCTCAGCTGAGTCCTGCTCTGAGACTCAAGTGCCTGTCAGCAAGCAAACTGAGTGGTCACCGCAGCAGACAAGCCCTGGCCTGTTGCACCTTGTGTGCACACTTGTGAACAATGCTACATTGGTCAGCACTACTGAGGAGATTTGGTCTTGGAGGGCATGTTTGGGACGAAATGTCCAAGGGCAGGCTCAACACCTGAGATGTACAGGTAGACATTGAACCTGAGCAGAGCAACGCGTGTTCAGAGGTGTGTGCCCAAGTGTTGCAGATGTACCATGCATCAGAGAGCCTTTGAGGTGCAGGATGTCTGCCAGTATGCGAGTGTTCATCATGCAACATCATGCAGAACTTGGTTGGTGAACAGAACCCAAACAACCCTGAACCCCGAACATGGTGCACCTCAGAATCAGTGTCGTCAGTACTCAAGTCACTTCAAGCTACCAAAGATCCTGACCAGCAGGCGGTTCTAGATGAAATGGAAATCTGAAAATTGAGATCCTGACCTGCAGTCGGTCGTCAAAGAACTGGAATCTGGTTTCCAGGTCAGCCATCAGGCCCTGCCTGAGAGTGGTGAGTGCGTGGCTAACCTGTAGCCGCCTCTCCACTCCCTTCAGCTTCTGGTCAATGCTGATGTCAATCTCATGCCTCAGCAAATCCATCTCTGCCCGAGGATCATCCAGCTGATATGGCTCACCCCCCTGCACTATGATGCTGCTTACGCCCTCTGCACCTGACCCTGACACCTGTATGGACAGAGCGATCGGTGTTATGGATCCCAAGGAGCATCCTGGAATCCCCAGGCACATGTGTACCCTCCCCATTTTGCATGTGGATCATGATCAAACAACAAACAATGCCTGATTGTAGATTGTCTAGGAAGCCTTTGTTCAGTGAAGTCAAGGGCCTTTGCCTAGTTTGCATGATGTTACATTATGAGTTTCGAAATGCTGTCCTGGTATGGGGCATATAGCAATGCACAGGACAGGCTGCTCCGGAAAGACAAGGCCTGCCCTGCATGTAATTGGCTCATCCTGAGCAGTAAAGCCTCAACAGTAATAGGTATATCATTATCACAAAAACAAACAGTGTCAATGAAAAGGCAATCAAGCCTGAGCAACTGCGCTTTCTGCTGGGCAGCAGACGCCTGTAGACATGGCTGTTCCAGTGCAGCAAACCAGGCAGCAGCCATGGCAGCGAAATTTGTGACTCACCTGACCAGTAGGGGCAGGGCCCTCCCCAGAACGGCCCTGCAGCTGGTGCTCCAGGTTTGCAATGCGTGACAGCAGGGTGTGAGACTTGGCAGCCCAGCGCTGGTTTACCTCCTCCACACTCTGCTGCCGAGCCTGTAACAGCCCGCCAGCAAGGTCCAGAAAGGCCATTTGAACAGAAAGGAAAAGAAAAGACTACGCCTTTTGGCGTCAATCTGATGAGAAGCCAAGTATTGTACTGGGCTGCCCAGGGTGAAAGGCCATTTGCAGAGCACTTGCGGCCTTGATGATCAGCTGGATACAGTGAGCCAGGGCAGATTGAGACAAAAATAATGCATGTGGGGTGTGGGTTCCGTTTGTCGGGGAATTTGCTCTGCTACCTGCCAGACCATACCTAGTCAGCGTGCCTTCAAACGCAATGTGTGGGCCATGTGTAACTTGATTAAGCAAGCTTGCACTTACAGCCGATGTACACTGGAGGCTAAGTGGCCTGTTGACAACTATCTCCAGGCTGCCGCCTCTGGAGGCTCCCGTTATGATCGCTGAAAAGCATAACTTTTCTTGTTCTTTTCTTTTCTTTTGACTACTATGTTGCCTGGTGCACAGCTGTCTGCTGCACAGCATGAAGACCGTTATTCTGACTCAACATTGTACTCTAAGCATGTTCTGCTGTTCTGCTTGAAGGTTGAAAGCTTGTGAACACTATGAACAATTGGCCGGCCAGAGCTCAGACACTGACGTACCAACCCTTGCATTGACCCTAAGGATACATTGACAGCTGTATGTTGGATGAATCCTGCTTGAGCTTGCAGCCTAGTACATGGACAAGAAGGCATGCTGATACCATTGTGGCGTCACTGGCAGTCCTACACCATCCCTACCTTAAGTATATTGTCATATACACATGCAACAATACACCTATTGTCATATACACATGCAACAATACACCTACGGTATATACCTGAGGCACCGCACTGCACAGTCAATGCCTTGGACTGGGTGCTTCTCTGTGTCGTCTTGTCAGTGTCATCAAGTCAGTATCAGTCACAATCAGAAAGTAGAGATGGTTGTGAAGCAAGTCAACCAAGGCATGGTCAAGGATACCAAGCAATCAGTGCAAAAACAAATTACACTATGAATGTATTTGTATGTATATGTACAAACACTTCCTTAGTGTATCTTGTATATGTTTATATTATATTACATTATACTTACACGAGATTATATTATATTAAAAAATAAAATATTATATATATTTATTCTGTTCTTCCAGCTTTTTCAAAAATTATTTATTTGTAAGATTTTGGTTCTAGAAGTTTCAATATATAATTTGTATATACATAATTTGCATGTGAGGGTTTGGCTGAAGCACCTGAGTCAGCATCTTAGCCAGCTGCTTGCGAGACACGGTCTCAGAGTGGGGCTTGGGCATAGTGCCATTCATGGCTTGCAGCATCCCCTCTGAGGCATGCATGGCGGGCGACAGGGGAATGCCCTGCCCTACAGGCGCCCTCTTCTTGGCCTTGATCTTCTTCTCCCTCCTCCATGCGGCTGCCACCTGTCACAGCCAGTCTGCTGGTGCAGGTATTGTGGATACAAACTGTAGTGCTTCAGTGCGTACTGTCTGTTGAGGTACCTACTGTGAGGGAAGCAGGTACCCATCATAAGGCGGAGCAGGTGCCCATTGTGAGGGGAATAGGTGCCTATTGTAAGGGAAGGGCAGCTACCTATTGTAATGGAAGCAATGTGCCTACTGTGAGGGAGAGCACGTGCCTATTGTGAAGGAGAGCAGGTGCCTGTTGTAAGCGGAAACAGCTACCTATTGTAAGGGAAATAGGTACCTATTGGTGCATGGGGCTGTATAGCCTATGAGGTAAACTTTCAAAGCAGTGCACTCACCTTTGAAGGCACATTGTATGTGCGGGAGCCTGCCTTCCAGTCCTCTTCTTCTGCATCTGACACCACCCTGGCTGGCCTGGGCACACCTGTATAGGCAACATCACAACTTAGTTATAATACCAATAATCAACTCACTCTCCAGCTCCTGTTGACCTAGGTATGTGCACCAAAGCCTGCAGCTCCTTATCATGCCTTACAAATGAGAGAGACAGTTGTTGGCAGCAACGACTTACAACACCAAAGTTCTGCTTGGCAGATGTTGATTTGTTTCTTGTCTGCTTGTTTGCAGTACCCAATCCACTTTTCAACTTCAACTTTGTGATGCAAGCTCAGCGGCAAGTTGTCAAGCAAAGCACAGCGAGAGGCCTCTGCAGCGGAGTGGAGTGCTTCCAGCAGCAGTGAAGTTGCTTGTGCTTGGGCACTGTGGGATTTCAGCTTTGTTGTCAGAGCAGCTTACCAGCAACCGGTGTTGCAGACACACAGAGTTGGATCGCTGCAGTTTTGCCATGCTACGTTAGTTTAGCGGCACACTGTTGCTGTGTCACATCGCTGCCATGTCAAACTGTTGCTGTGTCACAATCATGCAGTGTCACAAGGTTGCAGGATTGCACTGCTGCGGTGTCAGGAAACAAACACAGCCAGCAGGGGCAGAGCAGGCACACCTTGAAGGTGACCAGGATCTGCGCCCAGCTGCACTGCAGCATCCACCAGCTCCATGCCACACTCATCAGCAATGATGTACAGCGCCTGCAGAAACTCCTGCAGGCGCAGTCATGCACATTCAGCAGCAATACTTTGTGGGTTTTGACCAATTATGCACACCACTTGAGTTGACGAGTCATGTACAATACTGCAAATGACCAATCATGCACAAGACATCCAAGAACCAGACAGGGTGACAAATCACACGCTGACCCTGACACTGATACATTGTTGTCCTCAACCTGCCAAGCATGAAGTTGGTCATTTGCCATTTGCGCAACACGTGACAAGTGCAGAGGCTGACTCAACGCATGACAAGTGCAGAGGCTGACTCAACACATGACAAGTGCAGAGGCTGACTCAACACATGTCACATGCAGAGGTTGACTCAACATCTGATACGTGCAGAGGCTGACTCAACACATGACAAGTGCAGAAGCTGACCCTAAAGCTGATCTGTCGCTGGCCAATAGCAGCAGCCCTGAAGAAGATGACATCCAGGGCTTCGCGGTGCAAGTGGCCCTCAGGCTCAGCAAAGCCAGCATCCTTGCAGAGGTGGATGAACTGGAAGTTGTTCATGCGAAACTGGTGGATGCTCCTGGCAGGTCCGCCCTGACTAATGCCATGGTTCTTGCCATACACACAGAAGTTCTTGAAGCACTGCTGCAGAGTTGGGTTTGCTTCAAAGCCTGCGTAAACAAAGGAAAGGCTGAGTACATTTGCTAGGGATCAGTCTCTGGTCAATGCTCCTGCTGAGCTGCCCTGACTGATGCCATGATTCTTGCCATACACACAGAAGTTCTTGAAGCACTGCTGTAATGTTGGGTTGGCTTCGAAACCTGCGTCAAAACAGCAAAGGCGGAATACATTTGCCAGGCACCAGTCTGCGGTCAATGCTCTTGCTGAGCTGCCCTGACTGAGGCAGTGATGCTCGGCATACACACAGAAGTTCCTGAAGCACTGCTGCAGTGTTGGGTTTGCTTCAAAGCCTGCATCAACGGTTCTTACTAAGCCAGCCTAGATGCTGTGATTCTGGCTGTACACACACAGAGCTTGCTGAAGCACTGCTGTAACATCAGGTTTGCCTCACAGCCTGCCCAGAACACATGATAGCTGCAACACGAAGGGTCCTTCAAACACATGCTTTGCCACTGGCAGGGCCAGTGTGGCAGGGTTTTCAGGGCCGGTGCAAATTAGTGTCTCAGTGGCAGAAGTTGTCAAAGCACTGCTGCAGGTTGACATGTGCTTGCAGGGCTAAGCATCTGATTCTCTCTGCATCTGCACCTCCCCACAACCATACAATCAGACATACAATCACACAGGCGATATCACTGTGCTGCCATCCAACATGAAGACAGCTGGGTGCTTTGTCAGACAGTTTCCAGTTTATGCAGTCACAGGAAATGACCACATGTGATCATGTGAAACACATACTTGGGGGGAGGTCTCTGGGGCGGCCGTAGGACTCTAGTCGCTGAGTGCGTGCGAGGTCAGCCCTGTAGCGAGCCATCTTCTGGAAGTAGCCCAGGAACTCAATGAAGCTGATCAGGCCGTCCCCGTTTGTGTCAGCCTCCTTCATTTCTGTGCGTAGCGCCTTTGCTGCTTTCTTGTCCTGCATCAAGTGTCACCCAACAAGTGACTACCTATAACTACACGCAACTACCAGTAACTACAAGTAAATACAACTATCAACATATCGCAACAAGCAACTATGGCCCACAAAGTGTTGTATGTGCGTGTGTGTGCGCCATGGAGCTGACCAACAAATCCTGTGCCACCAGGGTCATTTGTTTCTGGCTGTCATGTGCAGTGGCCGCATTTCATGTGTTCACCATCACACAGAAGTGATGCTTCAGTGCCCGACTCCTCCAGACCAGGGTACATGTGGACCATGGTATGTGTAGGAATTTTGACATGACAGCACATTCAACCTCAGGGCAAAAGTGCGTAAGCAAAAGAAGCAAGGAAGCAGAAGGCAACAGGTCAGAAAGAGGGAAAAGAAAAAGCTACGCCTTTTGGCATTGTGCAAGGAAAAGGCAAAAGGGCACCTTGGGGTCTAGGACACCAAGCTCATGCAGAGCCTGCATCATTTCCTTGTCATCAATGTTGCCGGTGTTGTCTCCATCATACCGCCTGCGCACCAGTCACATTGAGATGTCATACAAGTATATGTCATACACGTGTGTGTCATACAAGAATGTGTGATACACTTTCTAGGGATATAGTCATATGTGTGATACATGCCTGGGCATATTCTGACAATCCCAGTACATTGCATAGACGGCGACCGCATCATCGCTATTCACATTGACACATGCATCTCTGCTGTCTGACTGTATGACAACAGAGCATGACGAGAAATAGTCTGGTTCCTTTGCAGAGTCATATGTTGTGCTGCTGCGGGAATGAAAAGCTTGGATGGGCAGAAAAATTTTGGGGACACCAAGTGTGCAGGTAGATTTGCTTTCACACAGCTTGAATCTGCATTTGTTAGCAGTGCCTTGTTTTGGAGTACATGCTACTCACTGCAGTGTAGCTGCAGCAGAGCAGCCGCACATCTGCAGACCCCTTAAAAGCAGTGCAACACGCATGAGAACATCATGCTCTGTCGCTGAAACCGTTTCAATTGTATCTGAACTACTGGAGCTGCCTTCTGAAAGTCTCTGCACAAAGGACTGCCACATAGCGTGCAAAGCATGACACATTGCCTCACTTGAATATCTCAGCAGCCTTGGCTCCGCCACCTCCTCCTCCCAGGTCCATGTTTTCCCAGTCAGTCTTCTTCATGGTGTTCGCACCAGCTGACTGCAACAGCATTGTGCACAATGCTTGCTGACATAAACGTCTGCAGAACTTCATGCATTCCGAATTGTCACTCATAAACATAGACAGCATTGGTTTTCTGGCTGTCAAATGACGCCATGCTGCAGACTCATGACGTGACTGTCACACAGAAACAGCTCACTGGAAACCAGTGCACAGTGCAGGGGCGTGCTAAGGCACGCTGCAGAAGTTACAGGACTTACAGCTGGACGGTCAAATGCCTGCTTGGACCCGTCCAAGTCTCTGTAGCCGTCCACAAGGGGACCTAACAAGCTGCGTGCGGCTCTGCTCCCCATACTGGCAAGATGGTTATGGAGACTAGGTCCAAAACTATGGGTACGGAAGTATGACCAGGTGCCTGCCTGAGCCCTACGCGACAGTTGGACAATTGAGAAGGAATCTGCACTCCATGCTTCTGAGATGTGCAGCTGCGCAGCTTGGGAGGTCTCCGTCACAAAAGGTCTGTGCATGTCGTTTTACGCTTTCCGAGGTGCACCGAATGTACTCGCCTTGGTGTAAGCGACCAACTTACGACCAAATCAAGAACGGAAGCCACATCAGCCAGGCATGCTTGCAAGGCCATGCAAGGCTTACCTTCTCGGCAGCGCTGCAACGTTGTGGTAAACCTAGCAGGGCCCTCCTGGCTAGGTCAAAGACAACACCTGCTGAGAAGACCTCCCTTGGCCTGATGTGCTTCCGCTGCTGGTCGACGTGGTTCAGCAGAAGGCCACGGACACTCGCCCGCAAGCAAGAGGCTGCCTTCCCGTTCCGTTTCCGTTTCCGGGGCTTGCGTAACGCCAACCTTGACAGAGCTTCGCACATGCACATGCATTATCACAGCAGGGAGCACAGCACGATACACTGTGTTTGAGGCGCGATTGCTCTTAATCGAACGCACAAATCTCGCCTCATAATTGACAGCGGCTGATGTTCAAGCTCGACCGTAGGGGTCTCATGCGAACAGCCTGGTGTCCATAGTTTCTTGTTCGACCTACGTTCTTTTGACAATGCCGACCTCGACAATAGAGCCTTCAGATTCTCTGAAGGTCTGGGACTTCAAGGCTCTCCAAAAGCGCGGCAGTACTGAGGTATGGCAGCACAGTCAGTCCAGCAAACTAATCTCACAACTTTGGCTGAGTCACCGCTTTGTTATTGCAGGCGCTGGAATTGCTTCAGCGCATAGCTAGGCAGGTACAGCCTGTCATGCGTAAGCGGGGTTGGAGGGTTCCATTGTTATCAGAGTTCTCGCCCAAAAACCCGAACTTGCTGGTGTGTTACTGCTCTTGAAGTCTTGGCTGCTGTGCTTAACACAAACCAGTGTTCATACTTGCACTAGCTGCCTTGAAGATGCAATGATCAGCGTGAGCTCATCCCACATGGTTATGAGCAAACCTTAATGAAATTTGGCCTTCAACAGGGCCTGAACATAAATGGTGGTGGGGGCAGAACATCTGAGATCAAGATCAGGCTGAGACCTCACAAGAGCGACAGCAGCTTCTTTCCTTATGAGCACCTGATTGGCACCATGCTACATGAGCTGGTGCACAATGTCCAAGGGCCGCACAATGCAGTCTTCTACAAGTTGCTTGATGAGATCACAGAGGTACTTGCATGGTTGTACTCGGCAATCTGCTACTGCAAGTGCTCCATACGTTCTACAAATGCAACAGCTACCTGTTCCATGTCAGGAATGGGCTTTCTGCTTGCAGGAGTGTCAGGGGTTCGTGGCAAAGGGCATTGCAATATTTACCTGTTACATGTTAGGACTGTGTTTGCTGCTTGCAGGAGTGTGAGGGGTGTATGGCAAAGGGCATAGCAGGCAGTGGTGCTGGCTTTGATGCTCCATCTGTGGGCAGGTTGGGTGGCCGGGGCCCAGTTCCCACCCACAACCCACCCTCTCATCAGCTCAAGAGCTTGGCTCTCAAGGTTTGCATCATATTCTGCGCAGTAGTCTGATTGTAACATCAGTGGCTTGTTCTGCTAGTGTGCTTGTCCAGTATGTTCATTCATGTGCTGTGCTGAGTTGCTCTTCTGCCCTATGCTGTGTCTTAATCACACACAGCCAGTCATGTCCAGCTGTTCAAAAATTTTGCTTTGTAGCCAATCAAGACAAACTGCCAACAAGGGGATGTGCTATGTGTGATACTTCCACAGCCTGATGCCAGGCCTGCAAGACAAGTATTCAAATCCGCACAAATGCAGATCAAAAGAGCAATGCTATTTCACCAACCTGGCATTCGCTCATTTCCACTGTATAGCTGTGCACTCGACATGTGGCGGTAACTTGTGATTGCATGTGCCTGCAGGCTGCAGAAGCACGCTCCAAGAAGCAGGCTGTGATGCCCACTGGTCCCAGAAAGCTTGGTGGAGATCTCAGCTTGCTGAAAGGCTTGACGCCAGCTCAGGTGTGGTGACATGTCTTTCCCACCTGTCTTGCACTGCCTATCATCAGCAGCAGCAGGTGCACACATGATGTACTGTACAGGAGAGAATGCTGCCGTTCCTACCTGTGATGCACTGCCTATCATCAGCAGCAGCAGGGGCACGCGTGATATATTGTATAGGAGAGTCTGCTGCTTGAGCTGACCAACAAAGCATTCGCTGCACACCCCTTGTGCACCCACCCGAGCAGCCATCAGTAACGGTCTTCTGCACATTTGTAGCATGTCATGCCTCTTTGTTATCATATGTCCTCAGCATGTTGGGTCATGGTCCCTTGTCCACACGTTTTGCGCATAGCATCAAGGTTGCTGCTCAGACCTGTGTTTTCCTCATTGTACATCAGCTGGCCCAGCAAACAGCTCTCCTTATTGTGGCTTTGTCCATTACAACTACTGTACAAACTTTGTACTACAAAGCAATTGAACCTGTGGGAGCAGTGATGAGGTTTGATGGCCACCTATCCTGTTGCTCACAGGCTGCTGCAAGGGCAGCAGAGAGGCGAGCCAGGGACAATGTGTGGTGCCCATGTGATCATGGCACTGACATTGGTTACAACAGTGACGATGATGTCATCATCTTGGATGGACCACAACAGGCAGGCCAGACCCCCGCAACCCAACAGGCACAGACAGCCACCAGGCCAGGCAGCAGTCATGCTAACCCGCAGCCTGCAGCTCCTGTCATGCAGCAAGGAACTATGCCCAATGCTGCTGCTACAGTCAGTCATTCACATGGCGCTGCTTCACTGCCACCATCCAGTGCCAGGATTGGCCACGCCCGACCAGAGGCAAATCGTGCAGCAGATAGATCTACTGGGGCTGAGAAGATACAGGATAGGCAGACTGCTGTGGGTGTAGGACGGTCACCTTCAGAGCTGGTGTCACTTGCTAAGCAGCAGCAGCAGCTGCTCAATGATCAGCAGAGACTAAGAGCAGACCCTGCTTGTATAAGCTGCTCCAGCATGCCCACAACGCAATTTTTGGGTGATAGTGACCTTGTGGACCTGACAGCAGATGACATCGACATGACGTCAGCACAAGGGCCAACTTCAAAGCGCATGCGTCTTCTGCAGTCAAAAGCTAGTGATTCACAAGCACAGCTATGCAACATGACTGACATAGGCAGAGGAACAGGATCTCTGCAAGACTCCGGCCATTTGCAAACTGACTCTGCCTGTAACGGGCCTGCTGATCAGTGGGCATGTGAAACGTGTACGCTTTTGAATGCAGATTCAAGTCTGCAATGTAGTGTTTGTGGTCAAGTCAAGCCTGCTCAGTTTTGGCCAGCCCAGCTAGAAAATGTAGACACATTAGCATGTGAGCCTCAGCACCAATTACCAAAGACAAAGGTGCAAGATCTGAAAAATGCTAAGGTCCCCAATGAAACAGGTGCTGGCAAATGGACTTGCAAATTCTGTTCTCTATTGAACGCTTCTGCACAGACAAACTGCTGTGTGTGTGGCCAGTGGCGCTACAGTTTCGGGGTCCCCCATGCCAGCAGACCCACCTTGTGAGGTTGTGTAAGACCCAGAGGTCATGTGAGTTTGTGTGTCACCAATGATCCATGCAAGTGGTAGTCATGAAACTCTTCAACCTTATCAACTTTACAGACTTAGTAATATGGTGCATACATGGTATGACAATGCTGATCAGCCGCAGTTTAGTCACTTTCGAGTTCGACTTTATTCACTGTTTTAGGGTTGACCCGGAAGCATTGACACCTTCATATGCTAAATTCTGCAGAGAGAGCGTTAACTTCAGGGCCTTAAGTGAGCCTCAAAGCTGTCTGAACAACCTCGGCAAACCAACAAGACGCTTGGCAAAAAGCAACAACAAATGACGCTAATAAACACTACTGCCAAAAGAGGCTAGACAATATGATACAGGCCTAAAGAGTTTGTTCAGTCCTGAGGCCTCAGTGGACAACATTGCTATCACCACTGCTCGAAGGGCATCCCAAATGCAACATCATTTCTTGACACCCTGTCTGCAGTAGCTTCCAGCGCTCTGCATTCCGCTTGTGTCAACCGCCACCCTAGAGCACCAGCTGCCTCTTCAGCCTGCTTGGCATCCTTCGCACCTGCATCATAATTTTACGCACGTCATATCATGCAGGAACACGCCAAGCCAGTGCTGCTGATGATGACCACATAATGATGACAAAATTAGGATTATACAGAAAGCTTGACAAATGTTCATGTTTGTCGACTGCCACTCCCGCTATAGACAAACATGACACCTGCTTCAGCTGATGCTTTCAGCCAATCACAGGTCGACCCTAATGTGCAGATAAGCGCTGCTGCAACATACACATGACGTTTTGTCTGCAATTCGCCAACCCTACCTGGAATTGGCAGGGTTCCTTTGCATATGCACCAATTAATTGCCACCTGGGCAGGAGTTTTGCCGCCATGCTTCTGCCCTACTTCCCGCATCAATTGTATCAGAGGCTGAACATCTTGCGCTTTGGTCTTGGTGAATAGCACACCTCTGGCTCCTTTTGGATTGTTATTTCCATCATATTTGCCTGCACAGACCAGTCCTGTTCAGGCATTTACATGTCATAAAAGTGCAAGATAGCTTTACAGTGTGACACGCCGCTAAAAACATTCTTGAGGTTTAAGGTTGCCAGGGGTGCAGTCTTGTGGACCAGCTGAATATTGTACAACTGCACAGCCGTTGGGAACTTCAATAAATGGTCTGTCTCTATTCTTGGCATTGATGCCACTACTTACCACCCAGTCACTGCGTATACCACCTGTAGCGTTTACACGATAGTGACACCTCACAAGATGCATCATGTAATATAGCCTGTATGCTCCATTATCAGCTGCAAGACACATGTCAGACATTACACATACAGCCCTGGATGCAAAGGGGCTTCTAAAGTATGCATGACCTGTTTGATGCTGTGTAGTCAGTGCAAGCTTGGTTTTCACTGCAATTTGTGTGGCTATACGTTTGTTGGCACACCATAGAACAAATGGCACCTGTAAGTAGACCTTGACAGAGGGGTGAGTAGGCTATGAGGGTGACTCCCAGCTCTTGACAAGCCTTGAGGACACCATTCTTCTCTGGTTCTCTGTACAACAGGCTGTACTGCACTTGATTTGAGGCCAGCCCAACCCCCTGATCCTGCATCAGAAAGCACTTGGTTGGGGCACAGTGGGCATCAGGGTGCAGGTCAGATGCTTACTTTCCTAGAGCATAAGAAAGCACTTGGTTGGGGCACAGTGGGCAAGATTGTGCAGATCAGATGCTTACTTTTCCTGATACAAGCAATAAAACTGTAAGTGGCAAAGCCACCAAGTTTTGTCAGCAGATCCTGCAAATGTTGCTGCACCATGTAGAGGCATACATGAGGATAAAATACTGCGCAAGACAATGAAAACCATTCAGAATATGAAGTGTGGTGAGTTGGCTAATGCCAGAAGAATGCCCAACATGCAAGCTGCTGACATCAAGGTACACATCTGCTGACATCAAGGTACACATCTGCTCCACAAGTCGAGTGACTAAAGCATATGCAGGGGACTGTGACCAACAGGTGAGCATGCACACTGCCTATTGTGAGATGGCTGCCAGTGAATCAAAGCACATTGTCAGCTGGTGTACTTGCAACATGGCTTGCTGTAATTGGCAGACAGCAGTCATTCGACAAATGTGGCAAATGCCTGGCTTCAGACACAACATACGCACGAGTTTTGCCTGTCCAAGGCAGCATCAGCGTCTGTATGGCTAACATGACTCATGCTGCAATGAGTGCCTGCATACTTGTGACTCATCCACATTTGATCTACAGATGTGCGATCTCATGCTCGCTGGTTTAGTATAGCATACCTGCAATGTTTGATGTGCCTCTCTGAGCCTCTTCTCATTGAAGTTTGACACTCCCACAGCATCTGTCAAGCCAATCTGCTGGCAATGCGCCAAGCCTCTCACAAACGCTGTGTTGGCAAAGCCGTTGAGGAACGCTGCAGGGAAATGGATCTGGTAAAGGGCCAATTTGGCTATCTGTAGGCGCTCCAAGCTAGCCTGCAGCAATAGCATTCACAGCGTGTGAGGCAAACACTCCAAAATCTAGTAGAAATGCTTGGGGCAGATAATCGTATGGGGTCAATTTCCGACGCATATGCGGTCATGCGGACATGCTAATTTGGACCAGCAATGGGTTGATGCCGTGCAGAGCGTATTTCCAGGTATTGCCGTGAACATCCATCCATCCCCAGGTAATTCCAAATATATTCATGGGCACAGACCAGGATTATGCAGCTTTCAGCTCACCTGTCAGCTTGTGATAACATCTGTCAGCCTTGCACACAGCAAGCAGAGACCATGCTTGACTTCTATCAAAACATATGTCAACTTCGGCATTTTTCCGTGACTGCAAAATTAGCCTCCGAGATGCTTTTCAATGCATTTCAATGCATTGCGCAGCCTAACACAAGCCTTGCTTGACTGCATACTGTATCTAACACTAACGCAGTACCCCTATGATCCAGGCACTTTACCAAGCTCTGCAAATCAGTGTATCTTGGGAATGTATTCGAGATCCAATCTAACAAGAACACATGTTGATGTCTCACACCCTAACCAAGATGACCTGCTGACTTGCACCCCCCCCTTGTGAGGGCTGAAGTCATGGGGCTGCAGCACTGGCTGGACGTGCACTCTCAATGCATGATACTTGACAAGCAAGCATATATGACTGCTTTGCAGTTCCTTTGCCACATTGCACACCTTGCAAGCCTCCACCACGGAGTTGGACGTGAACCTCCACGGAAGAGTGGCAAACTTGGTTGCTACTTTTGCCTTGTCCTGAGTGCCTGATGCCCTGATGAACTCCCCTAGGAACTCCTCAGACTTTCCAAAACCATATATTTCAGCTGCAGGCAATGGCAGCAGCTGTCAGCGCAGGGACGCTGATCCACGTGTGAGCTGATTACAATGATACGACAACATATGCACTGTCATCTTGACATGTGTTGGTTGGGTCATGGGCTGCATGGAATCTGAAGTTGGGGAATTAGGATGGGCATAGCACACAGCATGGTCTGAGCGTTATACAAAATTCTATGCCAGCACTATGGCTGTCCTTGCAGCAGAAAGGAGGCAAGGCCACCTTGACAAAATAATAATCCTAATGGTATTTAGCTGGAAAAGACACAAGGCAGCTATGGTAGTGAGTGCATAGCATACAGCATACACAGCATGCAGAGTGTGAACATGACCAGCCAAAACAGTAAAAAGCAAATGCCAACCTGTGTCCCAGAAGTTCATGCTGGTATCCAGGGTTGCTGTGTAGGCTGCTTCGTTTTCAGGCCTGCCATATGTGTCCCCATATCCCCAGTACCCCCAACTACAAATCGACAGAAGTTGCTGAAGCGCCTTCTCATGTGACAATATGTTGCTTTACAGATTGTGCTTTTGCAGATGGGAAAGTGTTGCTCAGACAATTTTGAGGATGTGGCAAATTACCGGTCAGCCCAGCTCCAGGTGCCAATGCCCAAACTGCTGACTTCCAAACCTGATCAGGAATACAACTGTAGAACAGATATCAATCGACAAGAGCAAGCTTCATCATGCTGCCTTGACTGTGCATAGCTAGTATATGAGCTGGTCCAGCTGTCACACAACTGCAACGTTTGTGCAGCGTGCGGCTTGTGAAACGCGACGTTGTAAGAGGCCTGCGCTCACCACTTCGACCTAGTTTCGCCGTATCTGAAGCTGCTTTTTGTGTGCTTTGTGCCGCAGATCTACATACTAGCAAAGTTTGCTTGGGTCTGCAGTTGCACGTGCGCGCATCGCTTCGCAACACAGAGATGTTGACTTGCGGCATGCTGCAGATCGTGCCAGTCATCCTGATTGCCCGCACAAGGCAATGGCAGACAGACGACAAGTAGTGTTGCAAGTGTTTCTGCGCTTGTCACAACGGCCGTTGGGCTCTCGGAACACAACACGGATGGCTTTCTGTGTGGCGAACCGACAGCCAAGCACTGATGAATGCTACCTCTGACTAATGCCGTTTCATCTCCCACTGCACCTTACCATGGTTGTCTGTCTGTTCCGCAATGCAGAGTCCGTCGGTCACGATGGTCGCCAACGCATGCGCCATGTCAGCTATTTACCAAAAGCCAAATGAGGAGGTGAGATTACAGTATGGATTGCACATCTGTGCAGGCTTCAAATTCATATCATTTGATGACTAAGCAAATATCGCTACTTACTTTTGGCTCAAAACGTTCACTTCTACATGCTCGCAAAGAAACTGCAAGCTGTCTAGACTCATCATATTCAGCTTCTTATGTGCATTGACCACCACTGAGTTCACATGCACATACTTCAACAGACAATTGCAACAATATTCCGCACTCCTTAACATCCTGCTGGGAAACAATCGAAAACAGCATACAAACACTAAGCTGCAAAGCTCCTTAAACAATCCGCTGAGTTGATCTGCATGCTTGCAACACCTACTTTACTTCAGCGGAGACAGCCCTACAAGCATCTGCATACACGGTCAAGTGAAATATCCTAGATACAATGCATCTAACATACTGCGATTGCAAGCTCTATAAACGTGAAAACACTTGGTTAGGTGTCAAATGCAAATTGCTGCCGTTCACAACCTCAGTCTTGAAGCTGTTCTCTCCAGCAATGAATGCCAGCACCACGGCAGCAACAAAGACCCCAAATGACATCACAAATCCCACATTGCACAGGACATTGAACAAAGTCCTGCCGGTGCGGTACAGCCACTTCTTCTGTGTGACCTCAAACTCAAACGGCAATATAGAGTAAAAGAGCAACAACCAAGGGGCCAGGGCATGGTAGATGCACCACATGAGGGACAATCCCAATGGCCCTACGAACTTGCCCCCAGCTGCTACCATCAGGAAGCCATATACAATTGTCACTGCAAGCATCAAAGCATATCTCACTTCAAGTGCTGTTGCATTGTACTTGACTGTGCAGTGGCGTATCTGTGATTGCTGCTGGTGTCACTGCTGCTGACATGCAAAATGTGAGAACTGATCACAAACATGAGACGTACGACAACATAATTGGCAGGCAGATAGCTTTCACCAATTGTCGCGCTTTCTGTCAAGCTGTAAGATGCAAGCAACAGCTGCAGCTACAACGCAAGAGGCATGACTGCAAGGTGGCAATGTGTTACCTGTCAGGACAATTGCAAACACCAGGATGAACAGAAGATCCTGACTGGCTTGCCGGACTTTGAACCAGCAGCCACCCTTCTTGCCACCACCAGCACCAGGAGTCCACCTGCAAGTCACAACACACACACTCTGAATATATCCTTTGACAGAAAAATATATCCCTGAGAAGAAGGGAATAGCCCCATCTCTGGCAGAAAAGGGGGGAGACTTCGCAAAGGCCCCCCTTTAACATCAGCCCTCCAACAAGCAACACATGACAACCTGAGCAGGATTTGTCTGAGATCATGATGACTGGCAGGTGCACTGATGTTGAAGCTACACGCGCAAGGCAGGGTGTGTGCCCAGGATTGTGTCAGGCACAATCAAAATCTTCTCGACTGCTGCGGCAGTTCATTGCCAGTAGTTGGCCTGAGACTGCTGACTTGTTGCGGCATGCAGCATGCAGATGATAGATGCGCATGACGTGAGTAGTAAGCCATTTCCTACCCAAGATTGGAACAGCCGCATGCAGCCATAGTGCCTCTGGTGGCTGCCTTGGCATACATCCACCAGAAATTCTTGGTGCTCACTTCAGCATTCCAGTGTGACCTGCAGCAGCATCTCTCAGATGTTCAAGTCAAGTGTATGCACTACATGCAGCCTTGGGAAGCAGCAGCGCTTGAAGGCAAGAGAATGGTGCCACAAATGCATATCAGGCAGGATCAGGATCTGCGTGACTTCACACAATCACAACTTGCTCCTGCCAAGGCACACGTGTTCACCAAGTCGCAGCAAGGGCTGAATGCAAACTCTGCATGCCCTGCATAGCATGCACAGCACACGTCACAGGCAAATACAGTCAAGGTGTCATGAAAACCAAGTGTCTGCTCTTATCCAAGTGGCTGTTCACACTTGAAACAAGAATTTGGTAATGACTTTGCAGGACCAAAGACTTATGCATGATGCTTGAAGAATGCAATTCTGTCAGCTGAGGCGAGTTTTGCTGACTGAACATTACCTGAGATCATGAAGGATGTTCCTGCCAGGCCTGACATAGAACTTGATGAAGCTGGAAAGCGCGGTGTAGGCAATGAGCATGCCCAGCACTGCATGAGTCAGCACAGCTGGGAACTTGCCAAACCAGATGAAGATGACCGGAATGACCATGAAGGTGGGGGAGGCCAGGGCACTAACTATATAGATGTAGCAGGGGGACATGTAGAGGATGCGGTAGAAGATGCTGAGGCCGGGTGCAAAGAGGGGGGACTTGCGGCTGAACAGCATCTGGTATGGACCCTGCAAGTGAGACACCAAATCAGTGTTGAGTGCTGCTTCTGTTCAGGCTGCAGACAAGAAAATCTGGTGGAAGAGAGGGGCCTTGTAGCTGAGAAGCATTTGACACAGACTCTATAGCACCATATTCAGGGGAAACAGGATTTGGTCACACAATTGCTGTTGCTCTGATGGTCTCTGCTGAATTCAAATCACAGCAAAGATGGACATGCTGTAGCATAACCTGTTGCAAAGATGTGTTTTTGTTGTGACAAAAGCTGCCAAGATGGCAAAGTTTGCATTCCACCCAACTAACATTGAGTAGGTGCAAGACATCAGCCCTTGATCAAATATGAGCTGGCAAGGGACAGTCTCATGTCAAGTGTTTCACAGAAGGAATTGCAGACATGAAGCAACACATACAGCTGGTCATATGCAAAGGCGTAGTGCAGGATTGACATGACAGATTTCTGGAAAGTATTGAGCTTGTGTGTGCAACATATAGTAAGAGAGGCAAGCCAAACTGCACACAGGTGGACTTACAGGGTCAGCACTACATGCCAACCTGGCAAAACTTGAATTCCACATTGACAGCATCAAGATTGACAGTCTGCTTGACTTCGAGATGCTGGGACAAAAAAGGGTTGCAGCTGATCAGTGCATTCTGAATTGCAACTGAAGCTACCTGCTGCTATTCAGCCCTTGCAATCAGTCTGCAGGGCTGAGAAAGATGGAGCAAAGAAGCACTTGCAGAAGAGCAGTTAGCAGAAGACATGAAGATAGACGATGAGTGTGCAAAGATAGACCGTAACTATGTAGCGGTAGACAGCTCAGGTATACAAGGGTTGTGACAAGGTGGACAGTGGGGGTTTGAAGGTAAACAGTGAGTGTGTATGAAGATAGAAAGTGAGTGTGTGTGAAGGCAGATACTGAGTGTGAGTGTATGTGAAGTTTAGACAGTGGGTGTGTGTGAGGGTAGACAGTGAGTGTGTGTGTGAAGGAAGACGGTGAATATGAGTAAATGTGAAGTGAGACGATGAGTGCATGCGAAGGAGGACACTGAGCGCGAGTGAAGGCAGACGGTGAGAGTGTATGTATTTGGGTTGATAGACAGTGAGTATGTGGGTGGGTACTCAGTGGGTATGTGGGTTGGTAGACAGTGGATGTGTGTGAAGGTGGACAGTGGGTGCACCTTGCACCAGCGGGACCTCTGGCCGAAGGCAGCTCGCACTTTGTCTGGTGCAGAGCCTCGCACCAGTTCGTCCTCCACATACATGCCCCTCCACCCCTTGCGCCGCATCTCCATACCCAGAGCATAGTCCTCTGTCAAGGTATGGGTGGGAAAATAACCTGCATGCCACAAAACCTACTCTGTCAAGGTATGGGTGGGCAAATAACCTACGTGCCACACAGCCTACTCTGTCAAGGTATGGGTGGGAAAGTACCCTGCGTGCCACACAGCCTACTCTGTCAAGGTATGGGTGGGAAAGTAGCCTGCATGCCATACATGCTATCTTATTGGCCGTTCTCATGTCTTGTCCACCCACTTGAGAGCAATGGAAACAACACACAGGTGAAAGTGGCTGTGCATTTTGATACCATCTGGGTTCATTCTTGTGCTGTTTGCGGTTGCTGCAAGTGCCCAGCAGCAATTGCAGCAAATACAAGTAGCACAAGAACGAAACTGCTGGGCACTTGCATTTTTGACACAAATGTCTATGCTACAGGTAGGCACACATGATGAGCCTCAGGAGCTGCCAGCCTGATAACTCTCCAATTCTGTCCACTAATCAGAGAACAGATCCTGCAGGAAAAGGCTGCCAGCTAGTAGACACTCTTAGCGCTTTGTGAACACCACTGTTGTCTGTGCTTTGAAGCGTATACAAAGGCAGCACACAGCCAACCCCCAAAGCAAGCTTGAGAACGCCCACTGCACTCTGTGCTGTCAACCACACACATAAAGGCAGCGCACAGCTGTTATAGCAAGCAAGCTTGTGACCGCAGCAGGCAAAGCATACCTGCTTCAGCAAAGGCACTGAAGCGAATGACAAAGTTGGTGCCGGCACAGCTAATGAAGCCCAACACATTGTAGGCGGGCTGCAGGTAATGCCAGAACCCCACGTTCTCATGGTTGAAGACATCATCTGACCAATGCACACCTCTGAAAACCTGAAGGCATCATTGACGATGTCAAACCAATGTGGCCAAACTTCCAGAATGTGGTCTGGAGTCGGATTTAGGGGTTTTAGAGTTTGGCTGATGCTGAGGGTCTCGTGTTCCCATGTCACAATTAAAAGCTACTCAGGACTGCATGCACCTGAGCCTAGCGTAAGACAGATGTGTAGTGAATGTTGCAAAGCAAGGCTGGCTTGTTTGTGTAGCAGCTACATGTGGGCATTACTGCTATGGACTCACTCTCCTCTCACAACCGCATCTCTGGCTTGCAGCCTTGCAGAATATGCCAAGTGCAGTTGTCCAGTGCTAATGCCAGCAGCTGCCCATGCAGTGCTTACGTTGCCTATGGTGTTGCCCACTGGGCAGTATGGAGACAAAGGCAAAGGGCAATAGTTGGGATGCAGATCTGTGGGACCCTGGACAACGTCAGCAATCGCCGCAACATCTTTCCAAGGCTTAGGACATGTAACAAAGCAAGTGTGTGCCTCCTAGTGGGTGGATTGGCAGAGCCAATGTGCCAGTAGGCAGAATTTGACAATCCAAAGGGCACCGTCTAAAGGGCAAAGTAGGCAGGCAAAGGGCAATGTAGGCAAGCAAAAGGCAGCGTCATACCTGTGGTGACTGCACGACTGCCACATCATCCCCAGCATCCATCCAGGGCAATGTCGCGGTGAAGAAGTGGCTGTGCGCGGCTTGGTCAGCATCAAACACAGCAACAACTTCCATCTCAGGTGGGGCCGCATCATCGCCATAGATCTTACGCAGGCAGCTGTTTAGATTCGCAGACTTGGGGTTGGCCTCGCCCTTGCCCTTATCCCTCCTGACCCTGATGACTGGGATGCCATGGATCTTGTACAGCTGGTCTATGAGCTCCTGGCGAAGAGTAACGGCGAGGAAGCTCTCGCCGTTATATTCCTCTTTGTGGTCCTCAGGTGCATCGTCACACAAGTAGATGTGCACTGCAGACAGTCACAAGTAGATGTGCACTGCGTACAGTCACAAGTAGATGTGCACTGCAGATAGTCACAAGTAGATGTGCACTGCAGACAGTCACACCTCCAGCCTTGTGATGCTCACAACCTTGTGATTGCATGTTGCACCATGAGGTAAGAAAGGTGGTGAAACAGACACACGTCACTTGAATGCACAATCATGTATGATGGCACTGTGTTGATGGGATAGATGGGGAGAGCTGGAGGGTAGGAGGCAATGGAGGCCAGGTCAGTGGGGTGAGGTGTGCTTCCCTGTGGGGTGCTGTGTGATGGGGGCTGAAAGGATCAACAAAGTTAGTATTTTAGATGAGATACTAACTTCGTTGATCCCTTCAGCCCCCATCACACAGGACCCCACAGGGAAGCACACCTCACCCCACCTCACCCCTGGACTTTTTTCCCCTTCACACAGAAAGGCATAGTGTTCCTCTCCCCCTCCCCTTCCCACTTTCATTACCCATGCAGGTAGATATGTGACACAAATGCCCTGAGGCTTGCATAAGTGATGTGAACACCATGTGGGCAAATGTGGGCGTGAGCAGTTTGAAGCTGGCAGACACAGCAGCATCATGATGAAGGCATCAAAAACAGCAGCCATGCTAGCGCCTTTCATTGCCCCCTGTTCTAAGCATGACGTAATGTTTGCTGCTTGAAAAATGCTTGCTTGCAGATCTCTGGACACCCATTCTGTCAGTCCTTCATTGACTTGACTGTACACTCATGCATTCACTCATTTCTTCACTCATGAATTAGCTCATTCCTTCACTCATTCATTGACTCAAAACATGTCTTCCATCAAAGGCAGGTGCGTACAGTGCTGAGTTACCCCCTGTGCCAGATCCTTTTTGGCAGTCAGCAGACCATTCTTGACAGAATCAGCAGGCCTAAGCAGATGCAAGGTGTGGTGCTAGTCACCTGCATTGGCTTGCCCTCGATCCATGGCAATCTTGGCAGCCTTGATGGCGCACTCAACTGTCTCCTCCAGAGTCTCAATGTCCTCTTTGTAGCAAGGAACCACCACACGCACGCTGAATGGCTTGCGCACAAAGGGCGGCTCAAACTTGCGCACATGCACCATCAAGTGCACGGCGTACAGCATCAGTGTTGTGGCTCCCAGCACCTGAGAAGAAGAATGGACTCAGTGATGGCGACAAGCAATGATTAATAATACGGCTTGCTGGTGAGAATGACATGACTGACTGTGCCAACTGCTTGTGTACTTGAGGTGATGCAGATAAGGCACGCTCACACAGCATACCTGGCGTATTACAGCACAACACCGGCAGGGCAGGGCAGGGCAGGGCAGGGCAGGGCAAAGGTCTGACCTCGACGACCAATACCCAGATGCCATAGATAAGGATTCCTGTGGACAAGCCCTTGAGTGACTGGGTGGCACGTACCACAACATAGCCAGTTGTGATGGACACCCAGGCCAGCACCATGCCAGTCATAAACCAGTTGGTGTTGCGCCAGAACTGCCCTGCACAACATGCAGATTTGTCACGAAAGAGTCGCTTACACTGTGCTGCAATGCCGGTTTTTTCATCACATCATGATGATTGCTTGGGCACATGTGTGCATGGCGTTTCTGAACATCTCTGGACACAATGAAAACGTCTCAGATGGAGGATGGTGCAAAGAGCTGGTGCATAACAGGCAAAGACCAGCAATTCAATGACTCAACCATGAAAATTTGCTTGACAGGGCCGTGAGTTGCACAGGGGTGGGCATGAGACTCAATAATGGTGGAGGGGGGGGGATGGAGGGGCGACAGGAGTGTTTCTCCATCATTGGCAGCAAATAGAATGCAAAGAAAAAAAGTACAGTGGCAACACCGACCTGCCCACGGCAGTCTGCGCTTTCCTGGACCTGCCATGTTCAGAGGACTAAAAGCAGGGCTGGGGATTGGTGTAGCCCCATAGCCTGCTTGGGGACCAGAATCGCGGACCCCATCAGGCCCAGCAGACCTGTCAGCCACCCCGGCAGCTGCTGGGAAAGCTTCCATGGCTGACACATGGTGAGGCCCAGACACCTGCAATGCAATATCCTTGCAACCACTTCTTGACCTATTCGTGTCAACTCTGCTTGAGGGCGATGCTGCTTCTCGCTGTACTGCAAGAGAGTGACATCAAGCAGCTGCATGCAACAATGGACAGGTGGTCATAATGCCGGCTGCATGAATATGCATAAGCACATGCCATCCCTCCATAGAGACCAAGTCCCTCTGTACTGTCAACTGTTGGCTCACTGCAGTCAGGAGGAAGCAGCTGTAGCATAAAGAAAAGGAAAGAAAAGAAAAGGGAAGAACAGTTTATGCTTTGCAGCGATCATAATGGGAGCCTCCTAAGGCGGCAGCCCTGAGCGCTGTAGAATAAACCAATACAACATTGCCAAGAGTATACCACAGAGTGATGTGAGCAAAGGGCGCTCACCCGTCCAAAGGTCTGTTGCCTGGCAAGGGGTGGTGACGGGGCGGCCCCATACACAGTGGTCACTGGAGACAAGGGTTCATCTTGCCAGCTGTCCACATATGTGTCAGCACCATCAGTCAAGTCATCATCCACAATGGCTCTGGGAAGTTTGATGGTGGTCTGTGCACCAGACGCCACCACTGTTGCTGCTGCTGCTTCTGATGCTGGGTTAGGCTACAATACAAAGCGAACAGACTT
>JAABUK010003075.1_pt1 | contig 28696 bp, 23 predicted proteins | sample 5559141 | NCBI WGS metagenome assembly JAABUK01 (sample SAMN10711869, study PRJNA513367) | rock metagenome | isolation source: Antarctica rocks | place: Antarctica: Victoria Land, Pudding Butte nord | collected 2016-01-03
ATATTCTAGACAGTAGGATCACCTACTCATTGTTGTAGGTATGGTAAAAAAAAGGCACTAGTGGCCGGCACTCACGGTGAATAGGTGTCTCATTAAATACCACCGACACACCTCTCAGGTAGAGTGGTTATACACATAGTTGGCATATCGCAATGTAGCTTCGAAGCGCTTACGCATCCGGGCTGCACAAGTACTGGCTGTCCTCTAAAGTTGGAATGAAATTTGATGTTGCAGGATGTTTACACCAGCACGATCACGTGACTGATGACGCCGCTTTTGCACTCTTGGCAAAAGGTCCTATATCACTAGTCTCAAGACTTTCCATGAACGACGTTTCTTTGCTCACGTAGCAATTCACCCTAAGTGCTATGAGCTCTGGCGGTCTACAAAGCCTCGTTAACTTCGTGTTATATATTTGAGGCGCGACTTCTCTTAGATTGTACGTAAGCTAGGGTCGTGTTTTACCTCTAGAATCAATTGTCCGGTCACGAAAACAGAAGAAGACGATGAGTGCCAACCGGTGTATAGTAAGATCAGGCCTACACAGACTCCATATCAGTACCTCGAGCGAGGCTCGAAACATAGGTTCATTCGCTTCGCTTCTGCTGTGAGGCTAGCGTAAAGAGTCAAGCAAGTTGCATCAAGATAAAACGATACAGCTGGATAGTCTGGTCTGATTTGCTTGATCATTTGATCCTGGGGTTGTTCCCCGCAAGCATAATCTACGTCCCTCTGGTTCCTGTCGTGATAGCGTCCGGGATGTTCTAATTTCTCCATCTCTATTCCAGTGTCGGTGGGTGCCCGGAAAGTTCTCGAAGTTCTTGGACGAACTTTCGCCCAGGTCATTCGTTATCATCGATAGCAATTTCTAAGTGGTGGCCGGGCCATAAGAATGACGGGGCGAGTGATGTCATTAGCTTCTGTTTACCACCAAAGTTGACTTTCAACACAATCCAGAGTACTGTCGCTGATTTCGGTCCACATTGGTATTTTTGGAGACCTGCAGCAGAAGGGTATATATATCACGTGGAAATAGTGATTCAACAGGCTTCTCTCGTGATATGTGATCAGAGATGCGCCTATGAAGTCATAGCGGAGACTCTGGATCCCATCAGACAGCATGAGAGGTCTTCAGAAGCTCGACATCTTTGATCTCCGCAAAATCTTCCATCTCTCCACAATATAAGGTCTTCTTCATCACATCCACTATTGTGACTAGCAGTAGCTGTCGCGTATCATGGATGATTGAACACTCATCTATCAGAAAAATCCTACGACATTTATTGGCTGCTCTTGACGCACTTTGTCCATCCTCTCAAATCCATCATCAATATCCACCAATCAGCCATCTTGAACGTCAAGATTCAGTACCGTTGCAATATCTTGCTAAAGTCCTCGAACCTTTCGGGCTAATCTCTTGTAGCCTGGTGTACTCTTCCATCCTCTCAGAAAGCAGCATCAGGCGTCTTCCTTGAGCATCAACGCCTTGGCCCAAAGAGGTGGCGGCGGCTCTCGTGGATATTTTTATCTTGATCTGCTGGTGATGGACATTTACTAGGCTTCTTCGCGGCACTTCCAGGCTTGGATGGCCTAGTCTCCTTATCTCGAATCTGGGAAAGGTCCTCATCTCTGGTGTTTTCGCTCCGCTGATCACCCTTGTCTGTCTCTGGCTTCGCTTTATTCGGCATCGAAAAGGAAAACTTTGTAGAACGATCATGTGGATCCCAAGGCCGCGTTTGGTCCTCTTCCACCCAGCCTGAGCCTCCTTGCCTTCTTCGTGGACTACTATCCCTCATATATTCCCTCTTCGCTTCGGCCAAGCTCCTTGCGTGTGTCGCGATCATTCCCCCTATGAGCGCGGATGGGTTGACCGCTTGTTCCTCCTCTCGATTTGTGTGTAACCCCAGCGACGACTGATGACTGCGTTGATCTCTTCTGTTATCTGAACTGGTGCGTGACATTGGCCCGCATCCCAACGCTTGATCATTCAGGGTTACGAGCAGCGTGTCTTTTTCGCCTCGTCTCTTGATCAGACATAACAGCTCGCCCAAGTTCTGCCCGTTTACGTATGTGAGGTTGGTGAAGTCTCCCAGGAAGTTCTTGGATATTTTGGCAACTTTGACATCTGGTGGTGGATCATCCTGCCACGCCACACTCAGGGAGAATTGCGTCGGTGTGCTCGGATTCTCCTGCGAGGCAAATCTAATGATCGACGCCTGAACCGATTCGAATGATTCTCCCAGCGCTATTACAATGTTCCCAGAGCTCGATGGGCGACTGTTGCGAACCAGCCTCATCGCGACGGAGACAACACGACCTTGGTACTCGTCCAGAGCCGCTTGAGCGGCATCAGAGTAGAATGCCATCGCAAGAATTAAAGCTGATATGTTGGAATGGAAGAAGGTCTGGGAATATGAGGAGGAAACTTCCGTTCTTTATGGGGTTCACTATTGACAACACAGGAAAGAAAGCAGGCAGAAAGCAAACTATGGCCATGGATGTTGGTTGTCATCCACCCGCAAGATTGCACCTACAAGCAAACGTCAGACGCCACTCATGCCACAAGAAAACTCAGATAACTGGGAAAATGATGAGTTACAAAGTAAGATTTGAAGGGGGACTGACAGGAAGGTTGCGAGAGAAATCTACGTGTTAAACTATGTGGAGAGGTATAATGTGTGAGACATTAAAACCGAGAAGTCACTATGCTTCTACGGAGGCAAAGCCAATAACTCGTCTGTAGAAGGTTTGCCCTCTACCTGATTGTCTTGCAAAGCCACCTGTTCTCCTCTTCATCATCCTAAACCTTCACTACAATTTGCCCTCACTCTATCGCTCGTGAATTCCATCAGAAGAGGCTATTATGTGTCTCGGGTTGATTCGGTTCTCTGGAGATGAAGGCACCGAATTCCAACAGGAGATATACTTTGAAGGTTGGTCTACTTCTCGTAGACGAATATCTTTATTATACTAAACGGCCGCTATCATTCCGAGCCGGAAAGTATCATGGATCATAGTAACAGCCTGCGAGCAAGACTGAAGTTTCGAGCAGGGAATATATACTTTACCAGCCTAGCCTTCAAATGAAATCCTATGTCAAGCGCCATTTTGGGAAAGCTCGGATTTTCTTCGCTGACGGGGATAAAAGCACGTTGTACTATGGTTACACCAATCACCCGTTCCACGTCATATGCACTCACAACGTAGGTTGTGCATGATCTCCGATCATATTCATACCCAATCGACCGGGCGCAATTGTGGCTCGGCTCGATGACCTGATCAGGAAATTTCCCACGTCTCAAATAAGTGGATGATGCTAGCCTCGGTGCTAGGATGGTATCATCTGCTGAATTACCAGGTACTACCTCTATCTCTATTTGGCTGACTGGAAGCTTGCAAGCGATCGTTGAGCCATAGTAAGCTCATCATGACGTTTTCGCAGCGCCTTAGATCCATGTCATCCAGTCGAGGCTAACGTAATCTTGATTGTGCGGCACTAAGGCGCTCTTCCTTGAGCGTTTGCATTCTGACAGGCGGAAGCTCGGATGAGAGCCATTAAGCGATACCCCCTCAGTACCTTTCTTTGGATCTCGTTGCTGATCTCACCAGCTTATGATGTTTGAAGCAGTAAAATGAAAGGCCGCGAACGGTGCTAATCATCAGAGTCTCAATAAGTCCGGTGAAGGGGGGCCATCCAAATGCTACATGCGTACCTGCTACGGTAGTATGTCACCGCGGACAGGACGGAGTTTGAACATGGCGCATCCTATTTCTACCCCGAATGCGTTCTCTAACATATATTTTGCACGCTTTCTGTAAAAAGGGTAGCGACTGAAAGCTGGACAAGTATCGACTTTCTCATTGTTGCGGACAAGCGATACAGATCTGAAAGCACCTTGCGAAAAAATATGAGCGATGTAGGACTGAGGCAATGATCATGAATAGAGGAGCGTGCAGACGTATCAGCTTCGATATCCCTCAAGCTGTGGCCCCTCCTCCAGTAAACGGCGGATCAAGTCTCAATACGTATCCGGTCGCTATCTTCTCGCCATCCCAAAAGAAATCGAAACCCATTTCACCAAACTTGTTCTGGACGACATTATAGTCAAATATCAAGAGTAGCGCTCTTTTCACGTCATAATTCGTGAGCCCACGTCTACTGGAGACCTCGCGGATAAAGATGACAGCTTGACCTGTACGACTCAGAGGGCCGACAGCATGTAGTGTTTCAAATCGCGCATTTTGATCGAACTGCCGTATTGTTGTCAAGGCATCTACGACGGCAGTGAACATATCTTTACTGCTGATCTTTCTTCCGTCGAAATCATAGGCAATCTCGAACTTATTGTCCTTTGGGTCGGTGAATGTACCCATTTCGCCCAGATTCTTCGTTGTGAGTTTACGTTCTGGTCCGTAATTCGTAGCCTGGTTGTCAACGGAGCCAAATTCGGAGCGATCGATTTCGATCTTTCCAATTTCTAACCCATGTGATGATATATTGGTTAAACAACGGTAGAACAGAGCTTCTTGGACTGCTGCATTTGCTGCTGCATTGAGACCAAGAGCGGCGTGGCTGACTCGAAGGGAAGATTGCGTAGTTGGCATTACGATCACTTCTACTCCTGAAAGCTTCATGATAGCCCCGTTTTGATGGACTGTATCCCAGGGTGCACGGGTCATCTCGGCCATCATCCGTACGACCGCGAGGAAGAAACCTTTGGGACGCAGTGTATGTCCAAAGTCGAATCCTACCTCGGTTCGGAAACCAGGAGGTAACACTGGGGGATTTGCACTAGTAGGCTCAGGATCAGCAGGAGATGCCACCTTACCCTTCTAAAGCTTACCTGAGAGAGGTTTAATTGGCAGAATCATTCCCATACTGTAATGACTGCAGCGGAAGCGAAAGAGTATTGCTAAATTCAATACACAGGAGCAGAAGCACAGAAGCTATCAACGAGAAATACATTTATACAGAGTTCGCAGAACTGGTTCGCGCGATCTCAAGGTTGGTCATGACCTGAAGATTGAAAGAAGGGAAGAGGAAGATCGATCGCTTGGTCTGGCTTTTGGTGTCGCCTATCATCAGCATTGCGGGTAAACACGTTGTTCCACGAGCGCCTGACTTGAAACATCGATGCGGGCGGAATTGCCTTTGCTGGATTTAGCCTATTACCCGAGGTCGCTCAGGAGTGAAACTAGTATTGAGTTATAGTGCGTGGGGAGGCTGTTAGAAGAAGACATGTCTGGATTCCAACACGTGTCTGGAGTAATTTTCGTGTGTGAGAATACTCGATCAGTCATCTATTCCAATGCAGTTCTTGCCACTAGATGTCATGACTCGCTTCGATAGCTTATTGCACCGCCAGTCCCAGTGGCAGCAGATGAACGAATGAGAGAAAAGGATGATTTTCATCGTCACAGGTGGGCAAGCCGACATGGGCTATACAACGGCTGTAGACAGATTCTGACCAGGGTGACGGGAGATTGATTGGATGTAGGTGACATGCATGCATTGTGGGTCTGCAGACCAGTAGTGTCCCACGCATGTTGTTCAATCTCTCAATACCACATCATATGTATCGTAGCCTCAGATCTTGCGCCTTCAACATTGGTCCGCTCGCTAGGCCTCAACACTTGAAAACGCCTCTCCTGATTCTTAGTCCCATAGTCGAATAAAGACGACAATCCGATCCGCTCCGTCTCTTGTCATCAGCAGGCGGATCAGAGGCTCAATATCAGATTCGAATCTGATTGTGCCAAGTGACTCGAAATGCGCTGACATGTGAAACTTCTCACCCTGTAGAGAGAATATTCGATGCATGTCTTCGTACAGCTCGTCCTTCGTCTCGCGGAAAAACATCACGATAGGCTTCTGGATAAATCTCATACCGTTGCGTTGGACCTCAACCATCGTAGAAAAGGTAGTATTGAGGTATTGCTTCTCTGTGATGAAGTTCTGGGAGAGTGAGAAGGCTTCGATCGAGGCTTTGGTGGAATGATGTGGTTTCAAGATGGCTGTGAGTCCGCCGGCTTCTTTCATTGCCATGTCTCTGATCGTCTTGAAGGTGTATGAAGGCATTATAGATTGGGGGAAGAGATCCTTTGGTTGATCAAGAGAAGATATTGAGAGGGAAGAGTTTATCGACATAGTGGGAGGGAGTCGGATGGTTCCCTGATTGAGCAGTGGTCAGTGAGGATTTTAGTGAGCTGTTGAGCTTGGATCTGAGTAGGTTTTGGATTCCACAGATGTATCAAACATCGATGTGAAGAAATGTAAGGAAGTCGTTAGGTAGATGACATTCATGGTCTTTTCTTTGTGCAACACACCAGAACGCCAACCACAGGGCTATTCTTGCAACACTTATAAATAGCTGTGTTACTCGAGGTTCGTCAAGTACTCTGGTCAGTCCATCCTATCAGTAAGGCGTCCACCATTTGCAATCAGGCCATGTTCATCGGCCTTTGTTTCATATTCAGATGCTGCTGCCTTTTGCGGACGCTAATCATGCATGATAAAGCAGGTCCACGAAACAATAGCAATAGTCTCCTGGATTGATACTTCACTGGGCTAGTAGGTGGTCAGAGACTTGAGCTTTCCGTTTTATGGCTGGCTCCCTGTGTCACCATGTAGCTGTAGCGACTGAGCCACTCATGTGGACTCAGCCACCGGTTTCTCGAAAATGTTCCACACCAGGACCCTGATCATACGCTCGGAGAACTCATCGTTCCAGCTATCCTTAACTACGATTAAAATTGGAGCACGATTTCATCTAGCCCCTCTCTCGCCTTCAAGAATTTCAGTAGAGGTCCGTTGTCCTCGTCGAAATTACCGTCGTGTCCCGTGAGGAATGCAATGTTGGCAGAAACGATTCTCATGGATGCCGAAAGCCCAGATGCTGAGCACATGCGCTGAAAATCTTGGGCTAGCATAGCTTTCAGGTCATGGATTGTCTGAGACCTCCACCTTGAGCGTCTTGTACTCACCCCAGAAATGAGGCCATTAATCGTTCTTGGCCGAATGTTCTTGAGTAATATTCATAACATGTAGCGTGGTTGAATATGGCGAGTCATGATTCCGAGAGCCCGACTCACCATGATGATGGGTTTGGCTTCAGGTTCGACAGCGTCGATGAGGCTGTACACTTGTACCATGACCGAGAACGTATGGTTCAAGTATTTGGAGTACTCGTGCGGTGATGAGGTGACTCCGTATGCGAGTACAGAGGCAATTGGTGGTGTGAAGAGGCTTCAAGATGTGGCCAAGCTCCCCAGATACCCGCCATCCTCAGTACCTCGAGCATGTTATTGTCTGGCGCCTGTATGGGTGAGAACCGTTGCGGCCCGTAGTAAGTCAGAATGGCGCCTTTGGAATGCTTGGTCTTCATGGGAGACTACGGTCTGGTCGTTTTCTTAGCCATTCTGCCTTCCTGGTTTGGTGATGGTTGTTCGAAACCTTTCAAGGAGTGGAAGCAAGGACCCGTATAGTCCCAGACTCCCAATTGAACTCAGATACTGAATCATTAACTACCTACCTAGACTCACTGACACACATTCCACTGCAGGATTTTCGCCCACCACAATGTTATCCGAATTAAGATTACGGCCAAATCCTCTCCTTGCCGAAATCGTTGACTATTATGTGTCTCAAAGCCTGATCGTCTTCCAGAGAGCTCTGGAAGGTAAAACACCAGTATCACGTCGAATATTGGAGACCAGGGAACACATGAACATGCTATCGAGGAGGCCCTATGGGTATGGCACAGTCATCAAACAATGCTGTTTAGCATACGTCTCGGCCTCGATATGAGGTGACTTCCAACTTCTTGACTTCTCCATCATGCTTGTATGTTGTGCACGAGTTTGCATGGCTTTCCATAAGTTATCATCTCCTTCTTCTTTGCGAAACTTCCTAAGTAATACTTTCGATGAGCATAACCTGTTTCCATGGATTAATCTGTCGTAACGACGAGTATATCTCACTCGAATCATTGATCTCTGATATGCTTCCACAAGGACATCGTACTCTCTGCTTTATATTTTATGGGAAAGGGTTTTCATTGAGCGTTCAATGAACCGTGAGCGTAGTTTCGAGTGCTGGTGATAGGCGGCCTGACGCAAGAAGATTGAGTGAGGAACGGCAAGGAAGGTTTGCCGAGGATGACTAATTGAAAGTCTTGGCAGGTCGATAAATATGGCCCCAACTCAGTCGAGGCTTTCGCCCAGGGTGATACCGTTTTACTAAGATAGCCAGGTATACATGACAAGCATAGCGTGATGAGTCACCCAATCCAGCTGCTGTATCACCGGCCGCTCGAATGCCCCAGCTACCCTAGACCCTCAAACATTTCCTCCTTGCGCTAAAGTGAGCCCGGCCAGTCCTCTAATAGAGGGTACTCCTGCGAGCATTTATTATAGGTTACGGAGGCCTAACGGCTCTGCTCGGTCACTCTTAAAGGTATCTGGTGGGACAAGGTCTTACTATTTAAGGAGGTTTCGTGTACTCCCTCCCCTCATGACTTACATAGTCTATCTTTATATCTTTCTAATATAGAATGTATGAGCCCCTTGGATCCTGGAAGCGAGTAACATACTGCACGTCACCCCAACCCACCAATATATCGTGCTGTCTAGCAGCGGGGCATACGCTAAGAGCGCCATCTTGCAGAACACCAAGACAAGTGTCAGCATCGTGCATATTTCGTAGCCTTGGACCTTGGCTTTCAGCTCCGGTTGATCATGTGGTCAGGAGACACTTACAGGTACTAATAGAGAGCGGGTCCCCAAACTTCTGTCTTGTTCTTCCAAAATCATAACCATTCCTGGAAGCCCGTGAGCTCAAATTTGAATTGGATCCCCTTCATCCCCATAAGCATATCTCGAGCTCACTTATCAAAATGCACTTTCTACTCCTCGTCCTCCCAACTCTCGCCTGCGCAGCCATCGTCAAGACACCCAGAGTTTTCTCAGAAGACCTATCTGCTTCCCTAGAGCCACGCCAAATATCCACTGACGGCTCCTGCGGCGGCGCAGGGGGGTTCAGTTGCTCGACCGGGAATTGCTGCAGTCACTTCAACTTCTGGTGCGAGCTTGCCTATCATGCTATTAGCTGTCATTGCCCTTTTCACTAATCCAGGACCATTGGTGTGAGATAGCGGCTCGAGCGACGCCTTCTGCGGCACCGGCTGCCAGCCAAAGTTCGGATCGTGCGGCACCGTGTCATCGCCTCCACCTGACGGTAGCTGCGGCGGTGCGGCTGGAGGAAAATGTCAGAATGGTTTATGCTGCAGTAAATACGGGTACTGGTAAGCTTCTGGGTTACGAGCTTCTCACTTCATATCCCACGCACTTCTTACCCCCTCTCTTTTCCTGAAAAGTTTTTCCTTTTGAACGGGCTTGCAGTACGACAGAGTGGGCCTTGCGTGCTGACTATAGCTTGTCTCACGCTTCAGCGGCTCAGAAACAGCCTTCTGCGGAGTTGGGTGCCAGCCGCTCTTCGGCACATGCGCGACTGCTCCTCTCCAGTCGCCTGATGGCACGTGCGGTGGTTCGATTGGGTACGTTTGCACACCTGGAAATTGCTGCAGCGAATACGGGTTTTGGTAAGTGGATGATTGATGGCAGAAGTCTGTCCTTCTGGAGTAGGTGCTGATTTACAAATCAATAGTGGTTCTGCTCAGGCGTTCTGTGGGAGCGGATGTCAGAAAGCTTTTGGAAAGTGTAATTAGAGTGTTGTAGTCGTCTATGGCGTAAGGAAGGCGCACTGGGGCGGGTGATGTAAAGTGCGGAGATGTTGTAACGAAGTTTATGACTGGTTCGATGCAAGGCTGGTGTTAACTTTGAGATAGTGGTGACGGGGATAACGATAATGAACAGGAACTTTCCCCCCCTATAGACTCGTCATCGCAATGCAGTGCATTTGACAACGCTTCGTGGACTAGACGATGGAGCTGTATATCAAAAAGGAGCCAGTATGGGGTAAGTTTCATGATCAGTGTCATTCCTCTTTGCAATAAGAGACTCCCACATCGCTAGACTTTTGCTAGAATTGTCTCTGACAGGCTAGATATTCACTCCACAGATTGCCATAGAAGATAAGGTACGAATGAGGGGGAATGTGTTCTGGCTTCCTTGCAATTGTGACCTGCTCACCCCAAACGCGGTAGCCCGAGGGAAGCATACCAAGTTGTGGATCACTGTGGCCAGGAAGCAAAGCTACTAACCTGGAGATGGAGCTAACCTGAAATATCTACTACCCGGCTCGCTCGACGCGGGCTACCAGCTCGTAGGAGTAAAGCGGTGAGAGGTGAGGTCGCGGCGGAGTCCTGATAGCCTTGACAGTCAGGTGTGCGCTAGTAGGGCTATTCGCAGAACACGAGGCCGTTTCCGTCTTGGCACTTTTCCTGTCCATCGGTGATAAGTCGCAGCAAGGGCTAACGGCTTCGGGTTTAAGGGTCGGATAGACTAGCTTCTAGAGGTTTAGCTCCAGCTACCTGTGAGTTATCACCGAAGCAACGGAGCAGGTCAAACGACCCCTGTCATGCTACTCAACGGGATCAACCTTGTCTCCGCAAAGGGCCAAAGCCACAGCCGCAGCACCATCGGCAGTAATCATTCAATCAAACAATCAATCAATCAGCAGCATGCATCATCAGCACCGTCATTATCAGCTGACACGAGAACTCTGAGACCACCCTCTACTACTTACATGATACTTTTGCCATCATGTCGCAGCGAGTCAGCATGAATGACGACGCTCTCATGTCACTCGCCGACTTTCTCGTACCGTCACGCATCCTTGCTTCGCGTTCTCGGACGAAGGATCCCTGAATCCTCTCCCCAAGAAGCACTTAAAAGCTTCCTTTTCCTCCTTCAAACAGCTCGACTCTATCAATCCATATCAACATCCATCACTCCACACTCGATTCACAAACCAATATCTACCAACACATCCAACCTATAATCAACATACTTCAAACCACCTCACCCAGCCGCCAGAATGCAGCTCCCCACCTCCCTCCTCCTGGCCGCCACCCTCGCCGCCATCCCCGCCCTCGCAGCCCCCGTCGCACCCGCCAAATCCATGGCCGTCGCCGATGCCGCCGAATGGACCATTGAAACCTTCACCCGTACCTGCGCCGACACATCATTCTGCGACTACTACTTCTTCGTCGACACGCACGTTTCCGCCGTACCCACCTGTAACTACCGCATCTGGGCCAACGGAGCGATCGCCCAAAACACCAATTACAACGGCATCAGCTGTGGTGTCTTCACCATCAGCAGCGGCTGGAGCGGCCAATTCGGGCCCGGGAATGGATTCTCCACGCTCGCGGTTACGGATGGGCATAATATTGTTTACCCAGCGTACACGGACAATCAGCTTGTCAATGGGCAGGCTGTTAGTCCTGATCAGAGCTATCCCGTACAGGTTATAGCATAGAATGTTCGTTTGTTGGCGGGGAGGACCTGCGGAGGAAAAAGTATGTGATGGTGTAAGGGATGTAATAAGGCACTTGAAGGCCGAATGGTGGGTCTTGATTGGGGAGAAGCAATGAAATCCATCGGGGTGAGGTTCCGACGACCTTTCATAACAACATGAATTGCATACATCGCATAGCATAAGCATAATTGAACAGAGGTACCACTCAAACAAATCGGAACGCACCGGATGCAGAATGTAGAGCGCTGTTACAAATCATTGCATGTTTTTCTAGATACGAGAGTAAAGCGACGCTCGCCCTGCGCTTGCAAGGGATCTGGGTGGGTACGATTTGAGTAATGCGTTGCGCTTGCGAATCGCTCGAATATCCTCGCAATTCAATTGATTCTCGGAGGGCGTATTGTCAGAGCAAATGTACGAGATAAGTTCTCTCTCTACTTCCAAAAGGGAAATGTTACTTGCTTCCTGAGTTGTGAGACCTCCACGGTACCCTTTCAGAAATCTCAAGCAATCGACTCATATTAGACTTACAGAGTTCTACGCCTATTCTCCGGCACGGGAGATTTGTCGTCGTTACTTACATTGGAGAGAAAGGGTCGAACAGGAGGGATTGCAAGGCGCGATAGCCGCGGGAGAATAAAGCGGCGCTCACTCTAACGCCCATTGGACGCTACATGCAGTAAGCGGCTTGGCAGGAGAACAACCCCGCACTACCACCAAAAACAATCGCTTTACATCCTCATTTCTCCCACGCGGAAGGACGTTCACAAAAGGCCCCTTGATGATTAGAAAGGGACGATCTAATAGGAACCCGCCTAGGACTTCGGCGGTCAGATCTTGGCCTAGTGCCAAGTTGTGGACTCTTATATGCGCACCAATCAGAATCTCTATCAGACGGCTCAGTCATGCCTAGCGCAACTATAGATCAAAGCCTCGTGAAGCCTATCAAGGATGATCATCAATTACGGAGGTGCTGGCGTGAACGCCATGTGTCGCCCCAGGATTAAAATTCCGACTATCGGGACGTTCAAAATATCAGATTCCCACCCAAGTCTCCGCGACTCGAGTGTTGATGGATTATCGTGGAGTCCTAGAGCATACAGCTCGTGGCTACCATCCTGCTGGTCCTGTGAGAGGACGAATTGGTCTCATGCTCTCCAAGGCCAGGGGCTGCAATAGATACCAGAGTCTTGCTTCTTCCAGGAATCTGGGTGAAGATGGCTACGGTTCCGACAACATCTGAGCTGGATTTCCAGAAACAGCATAAGAATGACAGCATGCAAACGAGCATTTATGTCGCAAACATTGTATGCTTCAGTCTTGCCTGCATCGCCGTCGTCCTCCGCTTTACCTCGCGAAAGATCTCAAAAGTGAAACACGAAGCCGACGACTGGCTCGTCGTAGCTGGACTGGTAAGAACACCCTGTTGCCGTACTTCTCCTGCGTAGTTGAGTTTTCCGACGCTCAAAAAACATGGCCTCTAGGTATTCACAGCGAGTATGTTTACATGCAATATGCTTCGTATAAATCTCACGCCAGCCCTCAAACAACGACAATGACCTCTAACGCTCACTGCAAGGCATACACTACGGCATGGGACGGCACGCAATCACTCAGCCGAGCGGAAAGCAATTTTTTCAGGTGACTCATGGAGCCCCATACTCTCCTTGGGTGCAACCACACAGCTAAGCTTTGGCCTAAACCAGATACTCCTCGCGGAAGAGGTCCTCTATAATATGGCCATCCTCTGCCTCAAATCCTCCATCCTCTACCTCTATTCTCGAATCTTTTTCGTCAATCGCGCCTTTACTATGACGCTTATCGGCGTTGGCCTTCTCGTTGCCACCTACTGCGGTCTGACGGCCGTTGGCTCTTTGATCCAATGCCTGCCGATCAACTCCAATTGGGACCCGACCGTAAAGCGCAAATGCATTCATTCAAACAGCGGGGCCATATTTTTCGGAGCATTGAATGTGCTGACGGATTTCATAATAATTGCGTTGCCCATCCCACCACTGTGGAAGCTACAAATGCCGACAAGGGAGAAGTTGCAGGTCATGGCGATGTTCATGTTGGGAGGATTGTTAGTGGCCGCATCCGATTCTTGCCCTGTACAAGTCGAAGCTGATCTTGTGTACAGCGTCACATTCGCCGGCATCTACCGGTGTGCGTTGATTCATAAACTCAATCACTATGACGCTAGCTTTAAGTTCAGCTTTCGCCATCTTTATCCATCGAAATCCTTTTCACTAATATCATGTCTGCAAAGGGGCGGACGCCAAGCTTCTGATGTGGAAATTTGTAGAGCTCGGCATGGGCTGCGTCAGCGCTTGTCTCCTGACTCTACGTCCGCTGATCACCCGAGTGGCTTCGATTGTCAGATCAGCATCTCAACAAGAAAACCCGCATGGTGAAGTAAGGGAGATTTCAGACCCGAGTGTAAATCCATTACCTCTGGGTTCGAAACCGAGGTCAGCATGGGATCTCGCGCATCTGGGGGTCCTGGGAAGCCTGGACAGTGATGGGAGGATGGAACCCGAGCCATGATTGTGAGGGCCATCCTGAAAAATTAGCACAGGGTATCAGAGTAAGATGAGACGAACGAGCATTTTCCTCTCTGTGGCTGCTTCGCGCGTCCTGCCACCTTCCGTAGGCTCGAATGATTGATGTTATAAGCAATGAATTTGCGAGCATGTTCAACCAGGCCAGCTTTTTGCTTTGATCTATGACTTTTGAATGCTGAATCCTTGGGCCCCTTTGCGCCATACTCGGCCCTGTATCTGGCAATGTGAAAGGCCGTTGAGTCGATGCATGGTCGACGTCTGGTGAAGAAGTCTCTGATATATCAGGAAGCGCAGTCACATGCAACAGCGTTTGTCTTGAAATTGACCTATACCTGCATCGCGCGAGTGTAAAGCGGCACTGACCCTAGGTCCGATAGGGGGGCACGGGGGGATCCCGGAGCAGATTTGTGTCTCCTTGGCATAAAGTAGATAGACACTAGACAGGCACACTTGCAGTCATTCTACTCATACGTTCTGACAGTACAAAACGATGTTGCTCGGTCATGTAGTGTCCACCGCGCTTGACAGGTAACGGGAAACACATTCGAGCACGGCTTGTGCGTCCCAAAACAAGATGTCGGCTTCTTCCCTTCGGTCTTTCGAGTACCTGGAGGGTCTTCCTGGTACGACCTTCAATAGGCTGTACAAGCAGCCTTCGACAGCGCTCGCCATTTTTCGGCGCATGCTACCCCATCTGGGTAAATTGACTTCTTCAGATTCGAGTACAATTGTTGACTTGGGCAGCCAAGAGCTTCGTGATGGCGTTGCTGTACATAAGCCACCACATGCCCGTGACGGATCTGGAAGCATGGGTACGGCCAGACGGACGACGGTACGCACAGATCACAAAAGTGTGATCACGGCTGATGCGTTCTTCCAGCGAGCGCGATAACGCCGTCAATCTTTTGGAACGACTACACATACTCAAGACTGCCACCAACCCTGGGAAACCGCGTGCCTACGCGCTTACGAACCCTTTCGCAGCCTCTCTACGGCTTGCACTGACAGGTGGCGGGGCGCACAACTCATTCGGGGTACCAGCAAGCGATTCTAGAGACATTGAAGTCACGGTTGCTGAGCTCGACGAATACGCGAGGGAGCAGTGGGAGAGTGTGCTTGGGTACATGGTGGGTAGCGCTGGCATCGATCTTGTGGCAGGCAACGGTGTTGAGCCAAGTGCGGGGGTGAAGACTATACTAGAATGGGGTAAATTGGTAGCTTCGAGAGGCAGGAATGTCGAGATTACGAAGGACGGCTTTGCTTTTATACTCCAGGAGGTCAACGCCCAGGTTTGGTCTATTCTTATCCTCTATCTGCAGAATGCGGAGACAGTATGTATACCAACGTCATCCAATTGTGATACCTATGTAGTTTGTTCTTTGCTAATTTTGGGGAAATAGCTCCAAATGGACGAAGTCGACGTTCTTTCCTTCCTGTTCATGCTTGGCTCTCTCGAATTGGGCCTACCGTACAGCAAAGCCAAGCTCACACCCACCCAAATCCAAATGCTGCAAGATCTTGGTGATTTCGGAATCCTTTTCGTTCCTCCAGACTCCGATTGCTTCTACCCTACCCGCCTTGCTACAACCCTGACCTCCGATGCCGGAGGCTTACGTTCCTCCTTTGCCTCCTCTAACGACAACAGCGGAGGCTTCATCGTCATTGAAACTAATTACCGACTCTACGCGTATACCTCCTCGAACTTACAGATAGCCATCATCCAACTCTTCACCCGCCTCATCACTCGTTACCCCAACATGATCGCCGGAAAAATCACCCGAGAATCCATCCGTCGCGCCGTCAGCATGGGCATCACCAGCGATCAGATCATCAGCTTCCTCACTACTCACGCCCATCCTCAAATGGCCAAGAACCAACCTATCCTGCCGCCCACGGTGGTCGATCAGATTCGCCTATGGCAGCTTGAAGGTGATCGAATGAAAGCGACAGTCGGGTTCTTATTTACAGGGTTCAACACGAAGCCGGATTTCGATGCGCCATGCCGGTATGCCGAGGAGATTGGTGTGTTGGTCTGGAAAAATGAGGCGCAACGAAAGTTTTTCGTGACAAGGCATCAGCAGGTGGCCGAATATCTGAGGAATAAGGCCGCAAAAGGACAATGATAGATGCCTTTGCTTGCAGTAAGCCTGAGAGTAACTTCCATTGGCCGCACTCCATGATTCTGGATTCGATCCAAGGTACAGCCGCCTTCACACGACAAGCTTAAAGCCTTGGCCGAGTTCGCACTACATCGAGAAGCCGAGTTGAATTTGACACTGGATACGGCGGCTTTCCAACCCAATTCCTCCGCCCCCATACGAGCTTCCATGGTGCTATTTGTTGTAAAACCAGCCAATGAAGTAACCCGAAACTTCGATTGTGCAGCATAGTGGTTGGTTGTTTTCACCAATAGCTTCATGCAACACACGTAGCAATGCCTTGGCATGCAACGAAGCATCAGTCAGATCGCCAATCCAGAGGCTTCTCTTGAGAGCTTCAAACGCAATTGCTGTCTTCAACTGGCAGTCTTGAACTAGTCTGGGTCAACAATTTGGACGACACCGCAGGTACGAAAACATGCCCAAATGAGGCAACGCCATTCCGCTAAGGGTTGTAAGCTCATCTCATGACTTAGACGTGATTGGAAGCATTGAAGAGTGCGAATTTGTTTGTGAGTATCCTCGAGACTTTCCTTATGCATTTGCTATGTGAATCTTCAACGTTTATCATACATTGACGCCCTTTGTAATGAAAATGTCGGAACCTTCCGTTTGAGCAATCATTCCTCGCCGGTACGTCGCGTATACGTTGTTCGTACAGGCCAGTCTGCATGCCTTGGCAACTGCAAATATCAAGCTCATCGTCGCCCGTAGCCATCAGTATCCGTTAAATCGCACCTGCCAGTATTAAGCCAACCGCAAACGTCGAATCATGGTTCACAACGCGCCTGCCAATCCTATTTCTTCTTCCCCATCAACGCTTGGAAGAACCCCTGCTTCTCCTTGACCCTCGCCCCCTTCACCCCACCAGCCATCTTCTTCTCGCGCTCCTGCATCAATACCCTGTACGCCGCGAGACTCTCCCTCGCCTCATCCGTGGTGCACAGGCTGCGCATGTGAACCCAAATGCGGTGGTTACGCTGCACCTCATCGTGCATGGGCTCGTGGAAGGAGTCTGTCAGTGTGTCGCTCGAGGCGGAGGGGTTGGATGTTGGATTAGGCGAGCGGGAGGGTGAGGAGGGGAGGGCGCTTGTGCGGAAGCGGTCGGAGAGGGCGGTGTAGCGGCCGGTCCATTCGAGAGGGTGGAGGGCTGTGTGGATCTAAGGCGAGCTGTTATAGCTTCGTCGATGGAGTTGAAGGTTACAGTGACCGGAGAGTAGAAGGGGGAAAGAGAAATGAGACTTACCAGACGAGGATTGGACATGTCTCGAAGCGGGAAGGGGGGATCTGCGGGCTCGGGTGATGCAGCTGTTTCGTGATGACCAATTGCTGTGGCATCGACCAATTCGTGAGTATCTTCAGCTTCGCTGTCCACTGGGTGAGTCGGTGCGTTTGTCCAGATATCATCATCGCTGCTAGCTGAAACAGCTGTGTCAATCTGAGCGGTGTTGTGGTCGCTGGCTTTGGCTGCACCTGTAGGAAAAATTCCATTCTCAGCCGGATTCTCCTGTTTGAGCGCCATAAGCTCGCTTGTACCGTCGTTACCTTGATCAGAGCATCGAAGCGAAGATGTTAGCCGCCTCCCGGTCTTCTTTCCCTGAGTCCATACTGTGCGTCGTTCCTTGGGAGAAGGGAGGCTGCTGGTTCTTCCAGAAGGGCCAGAAATGGGGAGAGTCGGAGCGTGGCTTCCAGCCGTCATGCTCTTGCTGTGGCTGGTTATCGAATGATCCTTGGCCGTCAGAAAGCTGGTTGACGGCCCGGGGTCAAAGGCCGGTTGAAGGCGCTCACTTGTTGGAGTCACGCTGGATGAAGCGAGTCCTGTTGATGGCGTAGGATGTGGGCCTGATGCAGGTTTGCTAGAGCCTCCGGAGCCCGTGGTTGGCAAACGGCTCGCGCTTGTCGGCGTCTTACTCGATGGAATGGAAGGCATTGGGGTGTTGCGCCGCTTTGGTGTGTTAAGGCTGGTCCGATGAGCAGCGCTACTGGATGTTGAACGCATGAAGCTAGGTGTGTTAGGTGAGTGTTGAGCACACTGCCCCTGTCCGAGGTTCCCCATAGTGCTGCTGCGTGGCAGTGGTGGATGAAGAGGTGCCATGAGGCCGCGTTGCTCGATTTGCACCACTGACTCGCGCTTCTGCTTGTTGAAGAAAGGGGTGGTGTTGAGGCGCTGATGCTGGTAACTGAAGAACGGTGTCTGAGCTAGGCGTTCTGAGATCTTGCGAGCTGGCTTCGTGATTGCTGGTTGCTCTGAGTTCTCGCTGCTGTCGGTTATCGATGACGTTCTCGAGGCGAAGGCGCTCAGGGTACCCAGGAAGGAAGTGCTTCGAGAGATACCTGATGGAGTAGGGATGCGAGAAGGGTAGCTTAAGCAGGCAGACGACGTCGAGCTCTGCAATAGGGTAGTTGTTCGACGACGATTGAAAGGGTTGGTGGTAATCTTGCTGAAGGCATCTGAAAAAGAGGACTTCCGCTGGGCAGCTAGCTGAGGCCGTTCTGGCTCCTTTGTCACCGAGCCGACAGCAGTACTTTCTAAGCACACAGCAGTATCGCTTGGTTCCTTTCCTGTTGCCATTGTGTCTGCTGCATTGCTCTCCACCTTCATCCTGCTATGAAGTTAAAACAAGATAATAGCGCCAACTCAGCGACAAAATTGCCTCTATCCGGCGCTAAGCGTGTTTCCTTCTTCGTGGTCATCAGACGCTCAGACTTTAGACGCCATTTCTGTCTATCTCTAAGACTTCGTAAGACAAACTGTAAGATCTGCTCTCTCGGCAAGGCAGGTCTAATAGTATCTTAGCGCTAATTCACCGATAGGAGGATACACATATGAATAAGTTAACATCTGCCGCTTCGTCCCTGCCATCAGCAAGTTAAATCATGATCGAACCGGAAGCCCGGCGCACCACCGCCAGCGTCAACACATACGACGCTCCACCACCTAGTGCAGACCAATCCTGTCCCTTATGCCGGACCTGGGTGTCTCCAAAAACTTCCCAACGAGGTGTAAAGTAACGTTTTCAGGTGTATACATTGACACCAAGGGAACGCTAAGCGAAACCTCGAGCAAACTCTGAAAGTTAATCCGCAAACTCTCCTGTCTGAACTCCCTGGAACGGGCTGAATACCGACGCAGCATGCACAACCACCAACCACAAAGCTCGACTCCCTGTTTAGCGCCTGCATTGTTGCTGCTAGCAGCCGATTCCAGTACACTTGAGCTTGTGTGAGGTGTAATTAACAGCTGACAAAAGGAGGGGGTCTAGCGTTCACCGGAGGTGAAAGCCGATTATTACTTCAGTCATCGACATCCATTCTTCGTTCGTGCGCCAATTATCAGAGATGGTATTGAACCAAGCTCCAAAGGGCTAGAGATCTTGTCACTTTTCAAATTATGCTCTCCTCTTTCTCAAGCTTGGAATAATGGATGCCAATTACTGGAACACGTTACTTCAGGCCCAAGCAAGCAGGTGGACTCTCGTAGCGGATCCGAGCGACACTACAACAAACCTATCTAAATCTCAATACTATTTGCAATGAATTGAGTGAGCACCGTGGCAGAATCAATCTATTGTCAGCTCCGAAGAATCTCAGACAATGCGTACAAAGGCTTTCTATCAAATAACTGGAACAATGGATCAAGGCGCCACATTACAGAAAGCACCAAACTTATTGCCCTATAGAAAGGTGGTTTGCCCCCACTGCTGGCCTGAAGCGCATTACTTTGCATTCATCCCCGAGCCTTTCTCACAGACAGATCCAGACCACCTCATCAACGCATCAACAGGTGAGCCGACAGTAAATCCACCAATTCAGCAGCCACAGCAACCATGTGCCGCATCTACGACCTCAAACACGTCTGCTGCGGCTGCGTCCACCACTCCATAAACATCCTCCCCTGCCGCTCCATGGAAGAAGACACCCAAAAAACCTGCGGTAAGATCCAGCTCTGTTCCGGACAAAAAGAGATCGTTGAATGCCCTTACGAAGGCCTACCATGCTGCCAAAAATGCTATCCCGCCAAGAAAGCGTGGGTGCAGAAGCAGTTTCGAGGTTTTGAGGCAACGATCGAGGCGTATGAGAAGACTGGATTGTATACGACGGGGGAGATTACGCGCGCGCTCAAAGGTGGGAAGAGTGTGAGTGATTGGGTGATGGGGGTGTTGGATACGCCGCAGAGGGAGTCGAGGTGGGATGGGTGTATGGATGAGGTGAGATTTCGGATGAAACTTGGGGCGAGGAGTTATGATGTTGTTTGGGAGTGAGGATCGCTGGTGTCTCTTGGGGGATTGGATATTGGATGGCGGTCAATCATCCACCGTCTTCGTATCGATTGTTGGGAATGTAAGTTTTACCCTTTCAATACAAGAGAATCTATCGACACTGTCATCAAAGCTTTCCTCGTCAATTATTCCAAGCCCGCACTTTTCATCCACACTTCAACTTCCACTTTCACACTTTCCAAACCCAATCCCCATCCCCCACCTCAAACCCCTCCTACAACACCTCCACCTCCACCTCCACACCACACCACACCTCCACACCAAACGCCGCCACCTCCACACCTCCTCCACACCTCTACTCCACTATCCCCACCCCAGCTCTCGCCAATCCATTAATCCATCAGTAGACGGCATAACTACCGGCTCTCCACAAACCTATTAGTAAACTTCCCTACTTTGATGGGCCGCTTTTTGCGTTGCTATTTCAAAGGGTTTGTGGAGATCTAAAGGGAATGGGATAGGTATGGAGGATCCTTGAGGGGGAGAGTGCGGGGGTGGAGAGGGGAGAGGGGATGGGAGGTGAGGTGGTTGGGGGGGCACTGTAGCGTGGGCATTGCGAATGGGAGATGGTGAGGGGGGAGAGGGGCAGAGTGGTTGGGTGGAAAGGGGGGGTGGTAGGAAGAGGGGTTGGGGTTGAGTTGAGTTGAAGGGGATGGAGTTGTAGTATGGAGGATCCTTGTGGAGATTCTTGAGGGTGGAGGGCGAAGAGGGGGCCAGGGTGAGCTGATTCCTATTGAGCGCAGGCATGATTCAACGATGCCTGTTTGGTGGGTGGCGCGGACTGGGTTTGGATGTAAAAGATAGAGAGAGATCGCTTTGGGGAGAGTAAATGTTTGGAAATATGCCATTGGGTATCGACTGTAAAGCGTCACCACGTGAGTCTGCTGGTTTGTTGAGGCAAGGCGCTTGAAAGGGTGGTTAGTTGGGAGGACTGGGATGTGTGTTGTATGGTTGAGTAGGGTATTTGGGATGAGTAGGGGATAATCTGAGTTGGAAGGGATGATTGTGATTTTATGTTGCTGTATAGTACTGTACGGTATTTGAGAGGTTCAAATCAATCGGTTTGTTTACTGTGCTCATTGGCTAATCGAATTGAAAGGGCACACGATCCAGGTCCTTACTCTTGACCGTGCAAGACGATTAGATGCTCGATTCGCGATAGATTGCCCCAAGACCTGTTTATGGAGATTGACCGGCGTGTCTGGATTCAAAGGCGCTGGCATTCCCTTGTTTATCCTGTTGGATGCTCTACCGGAATGCTAGCGGTATGTACAATCAAATAGCCATCCCAGTATCGTACGATATTTACATTTAAAGTGTCAAGGTTCCCGACTCACTTCCCGTTCAAGTACGACAGCCCTTCGAGTCATTAGGTGTTCTCACCTACAACCTTGCTCTCTCTTGCCTCCTCCACCCCGCTTCCTCTGCAATCATCTCTGCTGCTCTCTCCCCAATTGCCAACACCGTCAGCATAGGATTGGCAGTGGTCATCTCCGGGAAGCATCCAGCATCAGCGATCCTCACCCTCTGCAAGCCTCTCAGCCTAAGTTTCGAATCAACCACTGCCATGTTATCCTTTTCAAGATTGCCCATTTTGGTTGTGCCGGCCGGATGGTAGACGGTATGCGCCACCTTCCGCCCGTATTCTGACAGGGCTTCATCAGAGGTCACAGAAGGTCCAGGAGCAACCTCGCGCTTCAACCAGTCTTTGAAAGGTGCCTGTTCTGCGACCTTCCGCGCGGCTCTAAGGCCCGCAACGATGGTGGCGGCATCGTATCCTTCGGGATCAGTGAAGTATTTGAAGTCCAGGGCGGGTTTTACATTAGGATCCTTGGATGTCAAGTACAGCTGACCCTTGGATCTGGGCCGAGGGATGTTGGGAGTCATGCAGAACGCATCGATGGGGGTATCGTAACCAAGTCTAGCAGTGTTGAGGCAGAACGGGATCTGGTAGCAATGCATCATCATGTCTGCTGGTCCGTTAGCGGCGCGGCGAAGGAAGATGCCAGCATCGCTATCCATGGTCGTCTGGTTAGGCGGTACTGGTCTGTTCAATTCCCAGATTATAATTGATTCAGGGTGATCTAGCAGGTTGTAGCCGATACCTGGAACATCATGGACTAGAGGTATGCCAAGATTCGACAGTCGAGCGTGAGGACCGATGCCAGAATGGAGAAGGAGCCGAGGGGTGTCAACAGCACCGGCGCAAAGGATTGTTTCTGTCTTAGGACTTACTGCGAAGCTTGCGCCAGACTGTACAGTAAGCTTCACGCCTGTCACGGTGGAGCCTTCGACATTCACTTGGCTGACCCAAGCGTTCGTGAGAATGGTGAGGTTGGGGCGCTTCTCATCGCCACGAAGGATAGGGTGAATGTAAGCTACACTCGCGCTGCTTCGGCGGCCATCGTCCGGATTGTACGCTACGGAAAAGAAGCCAACACCTTCCTCAAGGTTTCCAGATTTGATGATTTCTTTGTTGAAGTCATGAATGACTGGGACGTCGAGAGCAGTGGAGCACGAGTTGATCCAGTCTTTGCAGAGCTGGTTTCTGTGTCTGGAATGGACAGGTTGCACCGTGTTGCGTAGATTATTCAGGACACGAGTGAAAGTCTCGAAAGACCAGCCTTCACAGCCTTGGGACTCCCATACCTTGCAGTCATATTCGAATGGTCTAAAGGAGATGAGCGTATTATGAGATGAGCAGCCTCCTAGTACTTTTGCTCGCGAGTGTCTTATGTGAGAGTTTCCTGCAAAGGACAATGTCAATCGTGAAGTCCTAATTGCACAGCTACCAGATCGTGTACGCATCGAGAGGTCAAGGAGGCATGCAGGCTTCCGCCCATCATTGCTCCAAAGAAAACACGAGAAGAATCAAGTAAACGTGATATGTATATATATGTGGCACTTACCGTTAGGCTGCTCGGTCGTGCCATAGTCATAGTCTAATTCCCCACCCAACAGATTCAGCCAGTCTTTCAGGTTCAGAATCTTGTCGTTCATATAGTCACTCGGTCCAGCTTCCACTAGGAGTATTTTCTTGTGAGGGAGATATTCGGCGAGCCGGCTGGCAATGACACATCCCGACGTTCCACCTCCAATAATGAGATAGTCGAAATCATTCGCTTGAGCTGGTGAAAGCTCGGTGGTAGTCATGGTAGGAGTAGCAAGTAATGGCAGCTAGGTACAGAAGCCGAGCAGTAGATCTTTTTCACATACAAAAACAATGGGCAAAACTACGGAAGTGTTCCAAGGAGATCAGAGAGTGTTCCAAAAGAATCCCGCTTGCTCGTTGTACAGATAGATAATAATTTGGAATTTCATCAAATAGCCGCCGACGCAAAGAGAAGAGCAAATTTTGTCGAAGGAAAATGATAAGGCAATAGCAGAAACGGCGATGACAAAGGAGGAAAAATTTACTATAGAGCTTTTTGAAGAGCACGTGAGACTCTTGAAGAGCGAGCGAACTTTGAGTGGCCAAATTTTCGAGGCTAGGCTCAAAGCAGTCAAAACAAGCGGGGCTAGGCAATAATTCGATACATAGTGGGTTCATCAACTATCGACTTTGATCGCACATAGACGGCGAGGCACAACTTTGCGGCTGGACTCGGCTGACTGTCATAGAACAAGACGAATATATGAGGATAGCTGACCCGTTCCAGCATAGACATCCCCCTTACGAATCAACATACTAGAGCATCAGCCATGACAGACTCATTTTACCCACCTCGTCATCTCTACTACGATGGCAAAGTAAAGACTGCAGCCGGCCATGTCTTCAGATCGGTCAATCCCTCAACAGCACAGCCGCTGGCAGATGTTCATACGGCCTCTCAATCGGACATCGACTCCGCTATTCAATCTGCCCAAATAGCATTTCGTTCCTGGTCGACGACTTCCCCCATCGCACGATCACGCATCCTGCTCAAAGCCGTACAGCTTTTGCGGGAGAGAAACGATGAGATCGCGAAGACCGAGACGCACGATACAGGCAAGCCATTCTCGGAAACAAGCACCGTAGATGTTGTGACTGGGGCTGATGTGCTGGAGTTTTTCGCCAACTTAGTCGGAGGCGGCGGACTGAACGGCGAGACAACGCAGCTGAGGGAAGATGCGTGGGTCTACACGAAGAAAGAGGCGCTGGGGGTGTGTGCGGGAATAGGAGCGTGGAACTATCCCATACAAATGTACGCTACACACATCATACCATTCGAATGCAAAGCTGAGACATCCGCTGTCCAGAGCGCTCTGGAAGTCCGCGCCATGCCTTGCTGCGGGTAACACAATGGTCTACAAACCGAGTGAAGTCACACCCCTGCATGGCCAGATCTTGGCAGAAATCTACACCGAAGCTGGAGTGCCTCCTGGGGTCTTCAATGTTGTCAACGGTGGTGGTGATGTCGGGGCATACCTCACGTCTCATCCAGGAATTGCAAAGGTCTCTTTTACGGGTCAGGTTGCGACAGGAAAGAAGGTGGCTAGCAGCGCAGCAGGAGGGATGAAATATACCACTATGGAGCTTGGTGGGAAAAGCCCGATAATCATACTGCCAGACGCGGATATCGAGCAGGCCGTTGATGGGGCCATGATGGCCAATTTCTTCAGCACAGGTCAGGTCTGCACGAATGGTACGAGGGTCTTCGTGCCTAAGGCCATTAAGAAGTCCTTCGAGGAGAGATTGCTGGAGAAAATGGAGTACATCCGCCCGGGAGATCTGATGGACATGAACACCAATTTCGGTCCCCTTGTGTCAGAGATACACTACCAAAAGGTAATGGGTTACATCAAGCATGGAGTGGAGGTGGACAAGGCAACCCTGCTATGTGGAGGCGCTGAAAAGCCCGAGGCTCTTCAGAGCATGGAAGACGGCTACTGGGTCAAGCCTACAGTGTTCACCGACTGCAAGGACTTGATGAAGATTGTCGAAGATGAGATTTTTGGACCCGTCATGACCATCTTGACATACGAGAGCGTCGATGAAGCCATCGAGCGAGCGAACACTACGGAGCTCGGCCTTGCTGCGGGTGTTTTTACCAAAGATATCAATCTGGCACATAAAGTGGTCGCCAGACTGGAAGCAGGCATCACCTGGGTAAACACATGGGGTGAAAGCCCGGCAGAGATGAGCGTTGGTGGATGGAAGCAGAGCGGAGTTGGGGTGGAGAATGGTAAGAGGGGACTGGAGGCCTGGGTCAGGAACAAGAGCACATTGGTCGATATGAGTGGGAGTGTACCTTCAGTCTTCACGAAAATATAAGGGGAGTCCGCTCTGCTTGGGTGCAGGATTCGCCTACTTTCACGACTGTGACACTACCGGTTCCCGCCTCTGGCATTCCCAGAATAGAAGTGTCGAGGTTGCAATTAACATGCATTAGTATTGCAACGATGCGACTTGCCCCTCACACCCTGTGGTATCGACCCCGCCGCGCACCGTTACTTGGGTTGCTTTACGGGCCTGCGCCCGCAATCCGAAGCCTGCTTTAGTGTGCTGACATTCGGATGTCTATAGCCAATCGACAGCTCGCTCCATGCGCTAGTAGTGAACGAAGACCCGAGGAAGGCCAGATGCAGAAGCTGACCTCACGCGACTGTCATCGTGTCAGAGTCTGCCTTTACCGCTCTATCATGCTCTTCGTACCCGTCGCTGTACCATGCAGTAAGTAATGGTCAAGATCTCTACTGTAAGCACTCATCGAAGAGTCTCTGCTCTAACAGCGTTGCCGCCCATATCAATTGGTGATCAAGTGAGAAGTTAGCCGGGATCCACATTGGCAGCTTGACATCAAGCATTCTCATCTGTACCACTCGCATTCAATATTCAAGATGGCGGACACGCAAACAGAGAAGCGAGCCGCTGCCGCCGCTCAAGGCACTGTAGCACCCGGAAAACCTCAAGTTCACCAATACCCATTCTATGGAGAGCAAGGCGGCCAAGTTGAGCGCCCAGTGGCTTGGAAGTACAGAACCTACCGCATCGGACCCTTGACTATCCCCTGCTACGCCTCGCCTCCATTCCAGCTCACTCTAGTCGCCTTCGTCTGTTTCTTATGCCCCGGCATGTTCAATGCCCTCAACGGCCTGGGAGGGGGCGGCCAAGAAGACCCCAAGACCGCAGATAATGCCAACGTTGCGGTGTATTCGACTTTTGCTGTCGTAGGTGTCTTCACTGGGTCAATCACGAACAGACTCGGAATCAAGTTGACCTTAAGTCTTGGAGGGTTGGGATACTGCCTTTACGTGTCCAGCTATTTGAGCTACAACCATAATCAGAATACCGGCTTTGTGACCTTCGCTGGCGCCATGCTTGGTGTCTGCGCTGGGATGCTGTGGGCGGCTCAAGGCGCTATCATGATGTCTTACCCTCCAGAGCAGTCCAAAGGGCGCTACATCTCCTGGTTCTGGATGATCTTCAATCTCGGGGCTGTGATCGGCGGACTGTAAGTCTTTGTACTTTTCAACCTACCAACCCACTTACCGACAGTCTTGTGTCAGGATACCTTTGGCCCAGAATTTACACTCCAAAGCCGGCAACGTGAATGATGGCACCTACATCGGATTCATGGTACTGACCTTCCTTGGTGCCTGCCTCGCGTGGACGCTTGTAGACGCACGGACCGTTATCCGAGAGGACTTGTCTCACGTAATTCTGATGAAGCACCCTACGTGGCAGAGCGAGCTTCTCGGTCTTTGGGAATGCTTGAGAACCGAAAAATACATCATATGCCTCTTTCCCATGTTTTTTGCATCCAACTGGTTTTATACTTACCAATTCAACGACTTCAATGCTGCAAAGTACAACATTCGGACAAGGTCTCTCAACAATGTTCTCTACTATACAAGCCAGATCATCGGAGCTTACGTCTTCGGTTACGCGTTGGATATCCAAAGTGTGAGGCGCTCGATGAGAGCGAAGATCATTTGGGGTGTCCTGCTTGTCATTACCTTTGCTATCTGGGGTGGTGGTTATGCGTTTGAGAAGACGTACACCAGGGCTGAGACGTCGTCCAAGTCTTATGTCAAAGGAGATTTCAAGGACAGCGGATACATTGGACCGATGTTCCTTTACATGTTTTACGGCTTCTACGATGGTACGTCAACCCCTGATCCCGCGAACAAAACTGACAGAATGCTTACAAGATGCTTCCAGCTGCCTGGCAAACCTGCGTGTACTGGTTCATGGGCGCAATGACGAACAACGGGCGCAGACTGGCCAATTACGCCGGGTTCTACAAGGCCATCCAATCAGCGGGTGCAGCGATCATCTACCGCGTGGATGCACTGAAGGTACCCTTCGTGAACATCTTTGCGTCTTCGTGGGCACTTCTTGCAGCGGCGCTTTTGATTGCAGCACCTTTGATATTCACGAGGATTCCGGATACGGTGCCCATCGAAGCGGATTTGGTGTTTACGGATGAGACGTATGAGGACGTGAAGCCAATGGTGGAGCCCTCTGTGGTGCCAGAAGTTCGGCACGAGAAGGTTTGACGGCATCAGTGCTAAGTGAGCGGTTGGGCAGATCGTATGCTATGATACCATGAGGTAGGCTGTCGACCTGTTCCGGCCAATAGTAGAAGCATAGACATGTAGCCAATCAATCTCCATGACAAGCTGCCATGTACAAGCGGACACATTCGCTGCCAAGCCTTGACGAAATGCAAGATGACGACCCTCGGACGGCTTCATGCGTAGAAGATGTTTCATTCCTCTCGTCGGGTCTCTTATGTATCATCATACATGACCTTTCCCCATAAACGGCCCATTCGCCATTAACTTCGGGCGCGACTGCTACCTCCGAAATCCGATGTCACCTCACCACTCGTCCGACGGGCAGGACCGACATCAACATATCACTGCAGCAGTGGTACCGTAACGAGGCAAGTAGCACTCTACTTGGCTACATAACAAGCCTGTCTAGCTATTGACTACAGATGTAGATCCGCGTGTCGAGACCGATTGCCGATGTTCTATTGCCATTCCTGTGCGACTTCCCACGTGCCTAGAACTATCTCGAGCATCGAGGCCCAGAAGCTGATGATCCTTCCTTCTCCAATTGTGCAGCATGTCTCTTCTTCCAATCAACATTGCTTTTGCCTCGGACCGGGACGTTCTCTTAGCATGGAACTCTCCTTGAACAGCATGCCATGATTATAGATCATGGTTCGGCCATCGATGTATCGAAATGCGGAGCCGCTACCGCAATCCATTGGCCGTACAACATCTCGAGTCTCCCATTCCCTTCTTCTCCCAGTACTCGAT
>JAABUK010003076.1_pt1 | contig 28693 bp, 41 predicted proteins | sample 5559141 | NCBI WGS metagenome assembly JAABUK01 (sample SAMN10711869, study PRJNA513367) | rock metagenome | isolation source: Antarctica rocks | place: Antarctica: Victoria Land, Pudding Butte nord | collected 2016-01-03
TCCCTAACAACCTTCTCATAGTCCACTTTGGCAGTGGTCGTGATCTCGCCAAAAATCATAACCATGTTGGTCTTTGTGGCTGACTCACAGGCTACCTGCAGTGCCATGCAAGACATTGAACCCTCGACTTGTAAGACGGGCCTATGAGATTACTTGCAGTCTTAAAAAGGAAGGTATCAAGTACAAACAGCAGCAGACTCACCCTAGACATTGGGTCCTGTGCCAAGCAAGCGTCTAAAACGGCATCAGACACCTGTGGACCAGGAGCACCTGTCAGTGGTGACCAGCTACACGAAATCTGCTGATCGATCGTCGGGCCCAGACCCAGGTAGTTTACGATCAAGATGCATGACGCCGTTCACGGTCCAGGTTCAGCCAATAAGCGGCACCACACGGTGGCAGCACATGAACTGCTTGTCTCGGGCTTGCCTGATCGCACAGCTTGTCTGGATGGCCCTCGTTCACAGACTCAGAGGTAAACAAGAAGGTGTCGTCTTCCATCTCATGGTTGCCGTTAACGTTGGTGCCGTTAGTGTGGCCGTTCGCAGCCATGCTGACTGACTGTTCTCTATTCCAACGTGCAGTTCCTGACTTTGCGACTTTGCGCTGTTTTGTTGTGTGGTGAATGGGGTCGTGATCAATGATTCTTGCAGATGGATGCTCGCAAGGCGGCAGACCCCTTGAACGCCTGTTGCCGGGCCAGTGTCAATGCAGTACTTTGGGCCAGTACTTTGTCCTTCACTGCACGTGCGCACATGGCCTCGTGTTTCGGCACAGGCTACGTGGTGCTCTGGCGGGTCAAGAGAGCGCAGTTGGTTGTGAGTCAATCGACGTGGTCTTTCTGAGCCTTCGTCACCACACGACAGGTCCACTGCTTCAGCGACAGATCACTGCCAGCCCATAAAGAACGTCAGTAGGCACGATGTACTTGACCAGGTTGGTGCGTGCGGAGGGAACCAGCTTGCGTCTGCTTTGATCGGGAAATTTGGCCAAGGGTGCTTTGGCATTGTACAAGACCGCTAGCATGCAGTCCGAAGCCTTCAACAGGAGGAGGCCAGAGTTTCGCCGGCGTCTAGCTTGAGTACTGGTCACCAGGTAGGCAATGGCTTTTGCTCACGACACGCTGATTGGCAGCATCAGTTACCTGGATGTTACCTCGCAAACAGTAAGCTGTCAGCAATGGCTTGCATCTGTGTCACCTTGCAATAGGTTGGGCAGCAGGCTGCGCAATAGCTGTCTTCTCTCCCCGAAAGGTTTCTTTAGTTATGTTAGGCAATAGCAGGCTTGCTGGCGTAGCTCAGCTATTCGAGATTTGTTCACGTCCACTAGCACTGCCAATAGCCCACCATCAGCAAGTTTGCATAGATGAAGGCAATGTGCGTTCTATGTTACAGTGTGGTAACAAAGTTGGGCTGTGCAATAATGTGATCAGTGTCAACTGTTCTACACCATTGCAACTTGATATCACAAGCATTGTTATTTCAATGCAAGGATGTGCTTCTATTATAGATGACTGTCCAACTGTGCAGACATGGGCCAACTAACCAGACCTAGAAATACAGCGTCAACACACACCTATGTCACGTGGTAGCAGTGAAGACAGCCTAAACAAAATGCATGCTAACCAGTATCACTCAGCCTTCAGAGGATGTTGACGCTGTGCCTGCTTGGCAGGGTTTCTGTCAATAATATAGAATTTCACACACCAAGCTGTAAATGTGACAGTGAACATGACAAACACTACAGACCATACAGCGATTGTACTTGCAGGCCATGGCTTAGGAAACATACCATGCCCAAACTTGATGACAATAAGAGTTTCTACTATAGCTAAGGCTAACCCCAACCATGCGAACGCACCAATCTTGTTCAATGATAGATTTTCACATTCAATGAAATTGTAATATTGCCTTGTTGCTGGCAAGCCCATGCCAAGCAAAATTAGCAGCCTGATGGTGTTCAGTGGGTTCAGTGGCGGTATCCAGAGCACAAACTTCAGGAAAAATGCATGCAGCTCAAAAAGCAGGAATATCAACACAGGGACCAGGCATTCTATGAACCTGGCTGGACTTGAGAAGATCTTCCACTCAAATTTATCCCAAGAGTATGGCAGGAACTGCATCAGAGACCTTTTAGCCTTGTCTGCATACGTGGGTTGCTCACTGATCCCTCTCCAGTTGTATATTTTCGATCCAAAGTAGCGGACGGTCCACAGTCCAGTGATGATGCCAATGTTATTGCAGACAGCCACGTCCAGAATCCAACTGTCCCACCAGCACTCATTAAAGTTTGGCAGCATATGCTGGAAAGTCAGCTCCATGAGTTCAAACAGGATGGATAGACTCCAAAGTAGCACGCTGTTCCTCAGTATGAGAGCCTTTGCCCACCATCCCAGCGTGTGAGCTACCACAAATTCATCAAAGAGAGTTGCTTTGATGGTTTCCCAATTAACGCCATGCCCAGGAATGTACAACCTGCATTCTGACCCATATGCCCTTTCTCCAGGATCCACACCGAGAGATGGGAACAATTGCTGCAGGAACCAGATAGCAGGATGAGTTGTCTGCGCTGCTGTAGCAAGACGTGCAGCTGAGACACACATGCGAAGCAGAATAATATGCATGCGAAAGCTCAGCGTTCATTACAGCTATGAGCATCTGACAAGACATTCATTGTACAGCATCACACTGTTGAGTGTCACCTTGAGCAGCTGCCGAGCATCATGCGCATCCTGGAAGAGCAAGAATATCAGCGAAACAAGGTACAAGACAATCACTCCATGGATGAACTTCCAGACAGCAGGGTGCGGCCGCACTAAAGGAGACGAAGGCCCTTGAGCTGTTGAGTAACCTGCATGCAACGTGCTCACGATGAGGGTGCATCCAGCTCTTGAGCTTCAGTTTATTCAGTTCAGACCCCAAAAGCACAAAATGGTAACAGCATTCACAAGTCTTCGCCATACTTCAGCAGGACTGCTGGTTTGCATGCTATGTAGCATGCTAAGCAAGCAGCATCGTGAAGAAGTTTCACCCAGCAGATCGCTTGCCAGGACAGGAAAACTCACAAAGATATGACAATGCAGCAGCTGCAAGACCAAACTTGGCGTTGCGATTGCCGTTACGAGCTGCCTCAAGCTCGTTTGTTGGGTGGGGTGGAGGATTGAAAGCCCTACTCAAGTATACGACAGTGCAAAGGCCTGCGCGCATACAACATCAAGCATGCCTTAGACGGCACTTCGACGAAACGCTGTCTTGACAACGCCAGGCTTTCCGGAACAAACGAAGAGCGTACCTATAAGCAAGGCAGTTATGGTTTTCGGCGTGTACAGCCAGCGAGTTGCAGGATCAATTGTGCGGAGCGCAGGGTGAATTGGGCTACGCGAGCGTATGGCAGGATTTTGCATAGTGCCCAGGCGGCATGTGGACTACCGGGACTCTGATAGTCAAATGACTAGACAGCGATTCAAGCTTCGCGACAGCATATTCTAAAGGGTACACTTGCACCGTTTCGTCTTCTAGCAATTATAACACTGAACAGCAAGCACACTAGCTATCTCTACATGGAATGTCAAGAAGCCTTGGCATTCGTTCATGTAAACCCGTGCCCTCACAGCATCTTCGATCGCCTGCTGCATGCTCTAGACCGGCCCGGTTGCAGAGACTGCCTCTCACTGTCAGATCCACTGAAGCACCAACCTCTGCGGAGTTTCGCCGTGTCCTGTCGTCATTGGATTCCCACAAGCTCGAGGTTTTGAGGAACATTAATGAAGGCTCGTATCAGCTGCTGGCAAGCTGCGATGCAAACGCACAGATGCAGGACGATGACATTGCATCTTTGCTGCTGAGAATCACAGCTTTTCACCGCCTGTGGTGTCAGCAGTACAGTGAAGCCGACTACAGATTATGTGATATCAACGATATGATCAGCAAAATTGCTTTGATGACAACGCTGTTGGCAGGAGGAAGCTCTCAGCATGTTCTTCAGACCATTGAGTATGTGCTAAATGCAGCTGTGCAACTGGTGCAGACTGACTGCCCACTTAACATCAACCTGTCATCTCTCTTTTGCAGGCGACATCCACCTGTTATTGCCCAGGATGCAAGTTGCATTGTCGAACGCATGGTACATATCAAACAGCTCATCCCACAAGCTGATGTCACAGAAGTTGTTGCAAAGCGTCCATCACTTCTCTGTATGGAGGTGAGACACCTGGTGCTCTTCAGAGTAGCGCCTTCTAAGCCCCATGCTTGCAGGTACAAGCTAGACTTGAAAGTCCCACCTATGCTATGTTTTGCTGAATTTCTACAATCGTGGAGTGCCCTGCACATCATCCATGCACCTGTTGCTCGTTCATACTCTGGTTTACAGAGCTTCATTTGCACCTGTGCAAGGTGACCTACCTTCCCACTTCGTGGTACTCCCATGCAGAGCCACGTGCTAATCCGTAAGTTGACCAAAGCCGTTCAGCAACTGCGAGCACTGATGCCAGCCATTCCCTGGGAAAGCAGATTCACACAAGATAACAACCTCTGGATGACATTTCTCACGTTGCTAGAGGACAGCACGTTTGGTGATGGCAATGTTGGACCAACACTGTGTTAGCCAAATCCATCTGCAGCATTGCCAAACAGGGAATTGTGCGCCGCTGACAGCATAGGTAGGCATAACTCCTGTTGCAGATGTCCCACACTGAGAAGATGCAGAGTGGCTGGTCTGGTCTGCTCACTCCTGTGCCTGTTAACATTATAGCAAGCACATTTGAAAATGTTCTACAATTGCCGGTAATGCAGCATTACATGTGTTGCCCAGCCTGTTTTTGACTGGCTGTCTTTACTACATATACCTGTAGACAACAGTACGCTGGGCAATGTGGCAACTTGCAAACAGAACCCCTGCAATACCTAGTAATCTGTGTTCATAGTTAGAGGAGAGGTGACACAATAAGCTTGCTTTTTGGTATATGCATCTGACCTTTCTGATGAGGCCCCTCATGAGCGGAAATCAAGTGTTGAAGCAGCATGAGTTCAACTATACTCAACAGTCAGAAACGAAACGCCAGACCTGATTTATCACAGGCAACATACATTTGCCAGATTGTGCCACGTAGTCAGGTAGCATCAACAGCGCAGCATGTCAACCTTGCCGGACAATAACTCAGCCAAGTTGCATATCAGCCACTGACGGGCCTTGCTACGTGACAGCAGCAGTGCTATGCTGTCTGCTCTGCCGCGACCTAGACCTCTTGGGCTTTGACATGCTAGGCTGCAGCTTCCCCATGGCTGCTTTCAACCGCTGTGTCAGCTCGTCATTCCATGACTGAAGCTGGCTGGAGTCATTGTCTTCTGCTTCATTTGGCTGAGCTGATGCAGGCTGTTGCAGCGAGTCTGGCTGCTGCATGGGCTGCCAGCTGTTTGCCTCCTGCCTTGTCCGCTCAGCTGCATTCCACAAGTCACATCAGAGGAATGTGTATCTGAGATCCAATCTATCAAGGAACTCACATCAGACTTGCTCCACAATGGCAAAGCTACAGCAGAAAGGATTGCATCATGACAACTGTCATGCTCTGCTAAAACACCTTGCTCTGCAGTGTTCAGCAAGCAAATAGGACAGCGCATGGCAAGTAGTTTACTGGATCAACCTACACACTCAAATCCAAGCACAAGCAAAGGTACAGTCATTGCTTGAGCTTTGACTTGGCTGAATTGGTGAAGTAGCGTCAACCCTTGTTGCAGCACACAACTAACACAAAAGCTATATGCAGCTCAGACAAGCTGCAGACAGCAGTGACTTTGTCTGTTGACTACATGCCTGTTTCATTGATGGTCAAGACTGGTGCAGGCCAACAAGTGCATGACAGGGTCTAGCAGTGACTCACCTGGTATGGTGTCCTCAAACTGGGCTCTTGAGCGTGAAGGGCTCAACGCCGAGGGCAGCCTGGTGGAGCCCCCAGAGGGCTGCCCTTGGCCCCCCTCCTCCAGCTTGTCTGCTATTCGCGCAACTAGACTTTTACGCAGCTGCTCCTGCAGCATTGTGGCAGCTTGTCATGGCATGCAACCTAGTCACAGCATGGTATGCCCGCTTACGGTGGGTGCGTTTTACAGAGTGAAGTGCAGATTGGCACAGTATGATGCTGCTGAGGCATGTGCTGATGGCGCATAGTCTTGGCCTTTGTGGATCTGGCTTGGCAGGAGCTGGTCAGCAAGGACGCCGCAAACAGAGTGCAGTGATTGTGCTTTTTGCAGTCGACTGTGCCGGTCACCAGCATCAGTATGTGCAAACCCTTTGTAGTCACAGCAGTTTTGCTTTCACAGTGCTAGGTAGTGCATGCAACTCTGCAGCCAGCAGCTGATGTGAAATGGATGCCAGCACATCTGCTGTGCGCATACAGCCTACACCCAGCTGCTTGCATAGATCGTAGGCATGTAAACTGGCGAGGTATGCCAACGCTGATCACATTGGCACATAATTTGTGTAACAGCGGTGGAGAAGGATGCAGTGAAGGCTGCTGATGATCAGTGACACATGCTTGGTGACAGAAGGGGCTGCAGACTGACCTGTGACAAAGAGGCATGCTGCAGCTGCTGCCTGGCAGCCCTCAGAGCCTGCAGCTCACACTCCAACACCTCTTCTTCCACCCCACTGCTTGACAGCAGCAGCAACTGTTCCTCCACTTCACCACTGCCCCTCCCACTGTACTCAGCTTCCCGGGGATCAGCCTGGGGATGCCTGGAGTCAGTCATTCCTTCCCTGGGGACTGCGTCAGCATCCCCAGAAGCTGCCAGGATGTTTGTGGGGACAAGCGGCTGCTGAGCCTGTTCCCAGCTGTCTGCTCTGGGGACAGCAGCATCAGTCCCTGCATGGGCTAGGATATTTGTGGGGACTTGTGGGGGCTGAGTCTGGCCCCAGCTAGTTGCCCTGGGGACTTGACCAGTCCCGGTCTGTCTTTCCTGAGCAGGTAGTGTGCTCTGGAAGGCGGCCCCCTGCATCCAGTGGGGGGTTGCAAGAGGGGTGGCTAGCGAGGCCAGATTTCCAAGGTATGTTGGTGGCCTGAGGGTCTGTGGGGGTTGGGGTTGTGGTGAAGTCCCACGCTGATAATGTCCCCTCGTCCTTGACCCTTGGGGGTAGTAATGCCCAGGGGGTGACTGGAAGCCATCCTGGGGAAATTCTGGGGAGGGCTGCATGGAGCGAGAGAGGTCCTGGGACATGCTTTCTAGGGCTTGCCCTTGCCATACCCTCAAGGTCCTGTGTCACAAAGGGGTCTTACAACACAAACAGCACAGCACAGCACAGCACAGCACAGCAGGACTTAGCTATAGGCAACAGCTATGCAAGGCGTTGCTCATCTCTTCCTCAGCACAGCACAAGATAGCACACGCCTCTTTTTCCTGTGATCTGATGAAGGCAGACGTGCATCGCAATATTTGACTGTTGGTGTATCTTACAACACACGACATGGAAGAAAAGAAAGGAAAGAGAAGTATTCCCTTTTCAGTGATCATAACGGGAGCGTCCTCAGGCGGCAGCTCAGAGCACACAAGACATGTACACAAGTGGTTGTTGAAGCAGGGCTCACCCGAGCTGCTGCTGCAGAGCCGCAAGCTCCAAGTTCTTGTCGTGCAGCTCCCGCTTGAAAATGGCGGCAGATTCCCGCAGGGCTGCTTCCAGTTCCCGCCGCCGCGTGTGCTCAGCGCCAGCACCTAGCCTCAGCTCCTCAACAGCCCTCACCAGCTCCCCTGCAGTTAACGATTGCAAGTCATGATGAGTTCCAACACATCTCCACAATGTAGAAACGCAATTTTACTGTCCCCAGGCGTTTCTGAGTTTAGATTCCCAGTGTAGGGATGACGCTTCTGAATGAAAATAACATGTTTTGGGATTGAGAAGAGCTAGGTCTGAATTGGATGTGCACAGACAACCAACACAGGTCCCAAACAATAAGTCATGACCTCAGGATCACTTCACACAGATATGGTGTGGCACTGCATGTTGCAACAGCAGTGCTGATATAGCAGTTGGCAATTCAGGCAGTGCCCCTGAAGGCCTGTAAACAGAGCAGATCATTAGCAAATGCATCAAGGGCAATGTCAAGCTCATGACAACATGCACTGTAGTTGCAAGGAGTGACCATAATGACTTTAAACATGGAGTAGTGTTCTAATGATGCATGTTGTGCATGCAATCAGAAGCCTGGAAGAGCTGTAGCATGCATTGGGCTACAAAGTGACCAAAAATGGTTGCAGTCTGGGCGGTCGTGACTCAAGGGCTTCTGGCTTGTGTCTGTGAGCGCATTGCCTGGCATGCTTTGCTTTTCTGCTGCCCATTTTCACACCACATTTGTTCAATATCATTCACCATCATGCTGTACGAGAATGTTATCTAGATGCCCTGGCTCACTTGCCATCATCATGCTGTGCGGGGACACTGTGAAAGTGCCCTGGGTTCTGCCCTACTTGAAGTGTATGCCATGTTGATTGACAAGTCATCATGACCACCGTTAGAGTGCTGACTCTGGGGGCAATGAGAAATTTCTACCTACCTCGTCGTTTCTCACGCTTGGCTTCCTTTCGAGCCATATGGAGGAGGCGATCAGTGAGGGCTCCCAGCTTGGCCTCCACCCCAGCCCTTCCCCGGGCTGCTGCAGCCTCCCCAGCAGCAATCTCCTGCCTGCATCTCACAATCACCAGATGAGATCAAAGCTGTGTGATTTGGCTTGACTGGCATCTCACTCACACTCACCAGATCAGACCACAGCTGTGTGCTTTGGCTTGATTGGCGTCATATTCACAGTCACCAGATGAGATCAAAGCTGTGTGCTTTGGCTTGACTGGCATCTCACTCACACTCACTAGATCATACCAAAGCTGTGTGCTTTGGCGTGATTGGCATCTCACTCACACTCACCAGATCAGATCAAAGCAGTGTGATTTGGCTTGACCGGTTGGTTGCATGCAGTGCTGCTTGCCACAGTTGATAAGTCCTCAAGCCTGCTTGGTCTCTCTAGCTGCTGTCTGGCATATGGTCAATGGGCATGTCAACAGCCATGTGTTGAGTGCACCGCAGCATTTGTGCCAAGTTGACTGTAAGAGGTTAGTGGGCATGTCAAGGGGCATGTGTTGAGTGTACCGCAGCATTTGCGCCAAGTTGACTGTGCAAAAATGCCATGTATCAAACATCAATGGCTTGGTCTGGGATACATGAGAGGCCGCGCCACACAATGTTCTCAGCATGAACAACACTGTGTATGCACTCCCAACCCATGGCCTGCTGGTTGCAAATTGCTCACAGCAACACAGACTGACCTGTGGGCATGTTGTATAGACTCGAGCTGCTGCTTCCATTGCTGCTCAGCCTGCCCCTTGGCCTCCCTCCACCCCTGCTCTGCAGCTGCCCTGTCCTGTGCCCATTGGGCTTGCCCTTCAGCAAGCTTGGCCTGCCAGTCGCCCTGGACCTCTACCAGTCGGCCCTGCCATTGCTTCTCTGCCTGTGTTGCCTTCTCTTGCTCTGCCTTGATGGCCTCTGTCACTTTGCCCTCCCAGTGTCTGCAGTGAAACACAAACAATCAATCTATCAATCAATCAATCAATGTTTCCTGTCTTTGGGACTCATCAGGGGAGCCAACAGACAACAGGTGGGAGAATGCTGAGTTTGAATGATACAAGTCAATCAATGCTGCTGGATATACATGCAGGTGGGATCGCACCCACCACATGCAGACGTGCAAACACAGGCATTGATACAGTGGCAGCGATGCTGGGAGAGAAATGTGACCTGCTGTTCATGGGAATGTAGGTGCGACAGTACAAACACGGTGACTCATACAAGGGGTAGAAAACAAAGGTATGTGGACACCTGAGTGCAGACATAGGAACATATGCATAGGGACATGCATCAGGAGTGTATACACCGGGACATGGACCACAGTATCATTGGCAGCACCAAAGAGATGCTTCAATGCTGTGATGCACACAGCAATGCATGAAGACACAGGAGCACTGCTTATCTGCCTATATGGTCTGCCTAGACTAATTAGCAATCAAGTGAAAGAAGGGGCACTGACGCTGTGCCTCAAGATTGCACAGCTGATGCCCCTCAAAACACACCCCAGCATTGTGATCACAAACAGAACCTAAGCAGGCACTGTGCGCAGCTGCCAATCAGGCATGTCAAGCAGCCCAATGACGGCAGCATTGGTGTCACAGATTGACACGCTGTGTGGACTCACTTCTGTAGCAAGGCCTTCTCGTTGGCAGCCTGCCAGTCCAACTGCTGAGACTTGGATTGCATTTCTCTGGCATGGTTGGCGTGGTGAGCCTGCAGGCTGCGCACCTGCTGCTGCTGGGCCTCATCTGCTGCAGCCTTCTGAGCTCGCGCCTGTCTGCCTGCCTCCACCAGCCTGCAACATGGAGTATGCAGTCAGCCATTAACCCCTGGGCAGCCGGGCATAATGCTTGGCTTGTCATTAAATTAATGCCGAAAGGCATACTCTTTTCTTGTCTGTTACACGCAGTCAGCCTGATCGGTGCCCGCCAGGTAACTGATGATCTTGCCTGCTGCTGCTGCTGCTGCTGCTGCTATGTGATGCAATATGGACGGAGTTAACAAGCCATGCTTGCACACCAGCCATGAGTATGTTGTAGCAAACACAGTAGGATTGCAATTGATCTGATGATGTGGGTGCATAGTGGTGCATGCTGTTGCAGCTTTCTGAGCTTATGGCTGTTGTACAGCTTCTATTGGTCTGCTCATTACCTAACAGTACAGCAGATCATCATTTACGGTGCCTCAACAGCTGATGCTGCTGGTTTGTGAGGTTGCGGTTGCAGCCATCAACAAGTCTCTTACTGGCATTTGACTTCAGCTTATGTGACACAGACCCCACAAATGGTCCCCAGCCCGCTTGAGAGGGATGGAGACCATCTGTGAGGCCTTGGGGTTTAAGCACTTGTGCAGGAAACATTGCCCTGAAGAAACAAGACCTGCACGTGCCTAGCTCATCATGAGCTGGAAAGCGTTAAATGTATTATCACTGTTATTTGTGCAGGAACAGGCATTGCCTCTGGTAGCAGGTCTACACATGCTGACCTGGCACAAGTGGGCATGGTGTAGCATGCTTGATAGCTTGTGCTGATGGCATTGTTGAGCATCAACCTGCTCTGGCTGCTGATGTTGACCAGACTGCGCAGCAGGCTGCCTTTTTCTTAAAATAGTTGCCTTTGCCAAGTCCAATCTAATTGAGACAACTTGTTTGCATTCGTTTTTGCCAAGCAGGGCACATGCTCATGTGCTCCGTGTTGCTTTGTATTATCTGTACATTTGGTTGTCCATTGGCTTGATTGCACTTGAATGCATGTCAATTCATTTCATGACCTCTATCAGCTGGTGGGCTTGCACTACACGCCGTGAGTGCAGCAGTGACATGTGTTGCAGCAAGTCACTAAACGCTATGCGTCACTTGCCATATGTACTGTAGATTGCAAGAAAGCAAGAAGGGTATTGTAGCCACACCTGGCTGCCCAGCGCTTCTCGAGGTCCTTCTGCTTGAGAGACCACTGCTGCTCCTGCTGCTGCAGGCGCTGCTGCCAGTCCCTCTCAGCCACCTTGGCCGCCCGCCCACCTGCACCACGACCAGCAATGTCACGATAGTTTGCTGCTTGACAATGGATTCATGAAGCTTTTCGAGAAGGAAAACAGCGTGTTGAGTGGCCCGCCCACTTGCACCACAAGAAGCAATGCCACGAAAAAAAGTGAAAAGTTTGCCGGTTGAATATGAATTCATGAAGGTTTTTGGGCAGGAAAAACAAGTTTTTGAGTGGAAAAGCAGACCACCCAAAAGGCTGCCTTGTGTTGAAAATGTGACTGCTGTCAGGTATGTTCGACTGAATGTCAGGACTTGTTGACAGGTCTGCTGACGGCTTGATGTCGGCTCACATGTTTGCAATACGAGCTGGGCAGTGTGTGTGATGAATGCTGAGCATGCAAAGTGTTGTGTGTATGCTACTGAGAACTGCTGGGATGTGCGTCCCCAGGAGCTCAAACAACATGCACCTTGTTGAGCAGCGCCAAGTATGTGACTAATGACATGGCTCTGTTGATATCGCTGCTATCAAGTAGAAATTCAACTTGCTTGGGGCTGAGCTTGCAACAATCTATGCAGAATGTGGCATGTTACTCAGCTCCCAAGGCATGTGCGGTGCATCTGTATGCACAGTAGCGGTTCTAGGGTATGAATTGGTCTCACCTGCCTCGGCAGCAGCTTGAGCTTGCTGCAACTTGAGCTGAGCTTGCTGCACCTCTGCAGCTGACATCTGCACATTACAGCACGAGGTCATCAAGAGCTGTATGCTGTTATGTATATACAGCTTGGATCAGAGCAGGTTCAATGCTGGAAAAGTGTCATTTTGGGAGGACGCCTTTGTATTCTTTGACATGATAGGACTTGCTGCTGACTTCCTGCCTGTCAGCCATTACATGATGATGCAGACAAACAGGGCGAATGTGCTGTAGTGACTGGTTCCACTAGGCTGACTGTTCAATTTGACATCCAGTATGAGGTGCTGCATGGCCTGATGTATCTTGTGATGGCCACGACACGCAGGATGATTTCAATGCTGCTGTTCGCACTTCTTTTTAACTGACGTCAAGTTGCAGTCTGCACAGATTGTGTCAGGAACTATGTACAGAAGCGTATTTTTGTGCACTGCAGATGACAAGGTCTTAACTGTATGATACATTGCTGATGACTGTTTGAACACTCTCGTGTGCACGCACTGTGCATTTAGCAGTTTACGCTGTGTCTTGTACCTTAAGGGATTGCTCTGCAGCTGCCTGTTCCTCCTGCAGCTTCTTCATCTTGCGCATGAGCTCACGTACCAACTGCTCGCTGTCATCTCGCTCCTGCATGATGTCATCAGGACTGCTTCTTTACATAGCAGCAGAATGGGGACATAGGCATGTCTTGTCAGAGGACCACATGCATTGTTTGGCGGAGGACATCCTGTGTCTGGGCGCAGACCTGATTGAGCTGCTTTGCACGGTCAGCAGAGTGTCAGAGCCAACAAAATAAGCTTCCAAAGGTGCACTGCTATGCACATCATCATTGTTTGTTTAGCATAGATTCACAGCACACCGCTGCTACAGTCACTTATCATACTCAGATTCCATCAGCAAGACAATAACATAGCGGGCATGCAGCCACCTTGGCATGCTGCTTTACAACAACAGCATGCAAACAGCAACATGCAGCTGAAGGAAGACCTGTTACAGCTGGCACACTTAAGGCAATTGCTGAGCATGCCAATCCAACCAATGCATGATCTGAGACTACCTTGCATTCTGCAAATTCCGCAACACATTACACCTGTGCTCTCAAGCCAGGATATCTGATGAGTCACAACTGGCTCCACAACCCAGACCATAAGGTATAAAATGAAAAACGAAACACAAGACAGGCATGTCATGGCAGAAGCAGACCTGCTGCAGCTGCTTAGCACGCTCAGAGTGATCAGCCAGCACACCAGACCGGCTGTGCAGCTTTGCCTGCAAGTCCTCAATCTCCTTGCGGCGTGTGGTCAGCTCTGAGGTGTGATGCTGAGCAAGGCGGGCCTGGTCTTGATGGGCGCCTTCCAGCTGACTGATGCGGCTGTTGGCTTCCTCACGAACGCTGTCTAGCTCTGCCTCAAGCTCAGCACTGTGCAACTGGAGGTTGCGGTTGTCAGCAGCATATCGTGTCAGGTCTTGTGTGCGGGCCTCCAGCTCTTCTTCACACAGCTGCAGCTGTGCTTGTATGGCTCTGGCTTGACCAAGCTGCTCCTCGTAAGCCTATCCAGGCATGCATGATTTGCAAGGATGAGCAAATGTCTTCCTGGGCTGGGCATTCATGCACTGTTGAATTCAAGTGTATAGCACTGTGCCACTTGACTGATGGTCATAGTACTGTGCAGGCAAGAAGGCAATGCATGAGGCGACCAGTTGCAGTCAACAGTGAGACCTCAGGCGATATGTATGCAAGGATGGGCCAGAAGACAGCTATACCTTGCGTGCTTCATCCTTGAAGACCTCCTCCTCTTTCCTGCTTGCACTGAGTTCCTGCTGCAGCTGTTCGATAGCAACCTACACCAAGACATAACCATAGACTGGCTTGGCCCAGGGGCCAAGCTGCAGTGTCAACAAGTCAGCGTAACTACTTACCTTGGTTTTGAGTAACAACCTCCCCCTCTCTTCCAAATCGGCATCCCGCTGTCGCAATAGTGCCTGTATGCCAGCCAGCTTCAGGTCATGTGTTTTCACCACCTGTGTTCTTTGGGACGCTGTCAAGCGGCACCAGGTGACAATGGCAACTTGCGCTCACCAGCAACTCCTTCTCGGTGCTGCTAGTGGTCATAGCTCAGCTCGCAAACCACACACGGCCTATAGTGTGTGCCGACCACCAAAGCTCGGCGGCAAAGTGGACATGTAGCCCGGAGGAGCAAGACACTCGCAAGAAGGCACGAGCGACGCCGACAGCTGCTTGAAACAAAAGCACTATCTCATCCGCACCATCGGTATCATTGCGTGCACCTGGCGTCGAGCGACGCGGCGAAGCGGCTCCTGAACTTTGGTCGAGCACTCACAGCTTGTTTGACCGGGTCCTTCAAGGGCGATGAAGTGGAGAATGACTCACCAGGGCTCATCCAGAAAGATGCCCTAGCTAGGCTCTGCATTAAGCCCTTTGCATGCACCTCAAAGTTTATTCTGTCGCTCCTTGCCCTTTGGCAGCCAAACCGTTTATGACAGCCAGCACGTACAGATATCAAGACCTCGGTGCATGAAGCAACTTTGAGCATGACAGTTTATGATAGCCGCGACGCAGCTCTGTTGCTACCGTTTCTTGTTCTGATACAAGTATGTTGCCAGCGGCGTCACCGGATTGACGTGCGGCAGCGATATGCATAAGTTTGCAACGGCTAACCACGAAGCCATGCCCTGACCGCATGCGCAATGTCTGTCTACCAGTCCTGCTGAACCAGTTTTGATCACGCTCAGAGATGGACCAAAAGATGCACCTGACGATGTGTGGGGCTGGCATCATGGCATCACTTGTTGTGTACAGCATCTTGCAGGTACTCAGTGCAACTTGTGGTACAGCATATCCGCTCCAAGGTGAAAAATTGTGTTTTCTTGCCTTGCAGGAGCGGATCATGACAGGCTCATTTGGAGACGCTGGCAGGTTCAGATGGAGCGTCTTCCTGGTATTGTGCAATCGATTGATGACCTCAAGCTTGGCTATTGGTGTCCTTGCCGTAAGCACTCCAGCTTAGATTTGCTGACTGCACATTTGCTGACTTTGTAAGATCAGCGCTCTACCCTGCACATGTTTCGGGAACAGCACACATTGTGTGACTCGCTCCTGAACTGCATAATACACTGCGTCAAGTGAAGTTTTGGCACATTTTTTCACACAGAAGAGTACCATCTGACACTATGCCTGGTCTAAACATCTTTCCAGAGCACTTTCAAAATGGTCGTGCACAAACCGCAGGCCCAAAATCAGTCAATGCGTCCAGCAGCTCCTCTGTCAAGCTACATTGCAGTGTCCCTCAGCAATGTCATTGCCACCTCCTGTCAGTACGAAGCTCTCAAATACGTCACCTTCCCAGTGCAAACTCTGGGAAAGTGTGCCAAGATGATCCCAGTCATGGCTTGGGGCACACTGATTTCTCACAAGGCATATTCTGTTAAAGACTTCTATGTGGCTGCCCTTGTGACTGCTGGCTGCACCTGCTTCCTTCTAAGTGGAAAGGCAACATCAAAGGGGGCTGACCAATCAAGCTACCTTGGGTTTGCCTGTATGCTGGTATATCTGGCCTTCGATGGCTTCACAGCAACTTTTCAGGTATGCTCCTGTGATCCCCCCCCCAAACTAGGATCTGCGCCCCCCCTTCCCCCCCGGGCGCACATGTGACTCCTGCCTCAAATTTTTGCTCGACCTCATTAGCTACTATCCTGAGCTGGCAGGATAAGCTATTCAAGGGCCATCAAATGAGCATCTTCAATCAGATGCTATATGTCAATGTTTGCAGTGCCATTGTCAGCTTCAGCGGTATGTTTTTCTCTTGCTGTTTACTTGCACAGCACTTGATGGAGCAGCTTGGATGTATGGTGCATGTTGTTGATTGTCAACTTGATGCTTCAGTTAACAAATAAAGAACCAGCACCTTGTTTGCCCTCAAGCTGTGAATGCCAAGCCTGTGCCTCTGCAACAAGATAAAGTGAAGTTGATTGCGTACATAAAAGTGCAAAAGCCACTGCTGCTGTTTTGTGCCCTCGCTGTCTTGCAGCCTTGCAACTCAAGCTGTGACCGTTCAACCAACATATAAGGTTCACAGTAGAAGTTTGTTCAATGTATGCAGACGCGGCCAACACAAGCACTCATGCAGCAGCAAAACGACTCTAGTAGGCACCACTTGCCAGTGGCAGTTGTTTTGGTTGATTATGTTTGTGGAGGGTCATGGCATGCAGGGCTGGTCGCAGGAGGGCAACTGGGAGCAGCCCTGATATTTGTGACTGCTCACCCTGATGCTCTGCTGCTCATCTTTCTGCTCTCCTTGGCTGCTACTGTAGGTGTGCTCATCTTCCCTCTGTGCACAACTGGGGCATCACATGTGTACTGCTGAGCAAGATCATTGATTTTCATCACAGCTAACATGTGTCTTTAGTCCTGTACAGATACACTAGTCGCTTTGCATTGTGCCAAGCCAAGGTGTACCCTATGAGTCATATTGACTAGATCATCTCATGAACTGTCAGCTTTGGATTTGGTCTCTGTATTTTAAACCTGTGCATGCCACATGTAGCAGTGCATACGTTTCAAGATGCACTCATGAGGTGCTGAGTGACCATCAATATCAGGCATGTGTTTGGTCACCAGGCTGTCCTTTGCAAAGATATGCACATCAATGTCCTTTGCAAACATATGTACATCAAGCTCACAGCTCGCGCTTTGTTTGCAGGCCAGCTCCTGATAGTCCACACCATCAGAAGCTTTGGTGCTCTGGTTTTTGCAACCATCATGACTACACGCCAGTTTGTGTCAGTTCTAGCATCGTGCATCATCTTTGCTCATCCTCTATCTCCTGGCCAATGGTGAGTCCCTTCAGACTACATAATGCCTCTGACCCAGAAACCTTTTCACGATGCATCATTCTGGCAGTATATGTCAGCTGCACCATCTGCCATTCATACAAAAAGGCCTCTCAACCATTCAATGTGCTTTGGCATATAACATCATGACCAGCCTGCTCCATCTTACAAACAACAAGCAAGCTGTCATGGGCCCCAATGAGTCAGAATTTTTACTGGCAGGCTGGGGACAGCAGTAGTGTTTGGGAGCCTGTACTTCAAAACGTTCAATAACGGATCAGGCAAGAAGAATTCCCCTAAGGATGCTCGGGCAGTCAACTGACCGCAGATGAGGCTACAGGCGTACATTGTTTGCGTACTCATGAGTCATGATCGTGCAAATGCATACATATGTTGGACACTAAGAGTGTGGAGCGCTTCAAAAAGCCATTCAGAAACGTCATCCCTACACTGGAAATTAAAAGTCAGAAACAAGAAAGCTCGCAACGCTCATGATCAAGACATCGCAGCTTTGGCGATCGTGATTGCCCACCTGCCTCATGGACTGCATGACATACATTGTATAGGCACTGTGCTCAGTCAAGCAAGGGTTGACTTGAGAGATCAAACTAGCTCGCCAGGTCTGAGGTCATGTCTGAGTACTCTCCATCGCATGCCTCATGAGGTGATTGGCGCTACCACAGTTGTCATGCAGGGACAAATCAACATCTGGTCATGGTTGAGCCAGTCTAACAGTTTATAGTGTGTGCAAAGCAGCAGAGAGTTGATATTGTCAGGAATGCAGCTGATGTGCAACTCTGCTGATATATGTATAATCACTCCAATATCAGCTCTACATGCGTTGTGCTTGCGCTCATGGCCGGATGTCGGGACTGTCAGCCTCGCCCTAAAACTCAGTCACAGACGCCGTGATTGTTGTCTCAGCAGCTTTCACAGCCTTATCCTATGCAATACCTCTATGATCCGGGCATTCCATCAAGCCCTGCAAATTAGCGTATCCTCGAGAAAGTGTATCTGAGATCCAATCTATCAAGGGACCTATGACTGAAAGGGCCTGACGGCACTGTTGCACCATGCTGGCCAGCATGGAGAGGCACGTGGTCAGCATGCTGTGGACACGGCATAGCAGGTCACTTCGCTGTCATCCCCATAGCAGGTGTTGCACAGCCACACACAGACTTGCATGGCAATTTCTGTGCGACTCCGTGTTGAAACTTCGGTGCAACAAAAGGCTTGCTTGACGCTGCCGCATGGGGCAAAGTCTGTCGTGTCTGAGTGCTGACGGACCTGTCCTCCTAACCGCGGCAACCAACGGCGATCGAGATCAAGTCCGACAGGTGGGTGTGTGCCACGAACGTCCCGTCAAGCCAGTCCACCATATCATCCCAAGAATGTAAACAAAGCCTTGCTGAAAGTCGATCTGCGGTAACCAACGCCCTCGTGGCAGTGCGCAGATACTCGTGGACAACCCTCAGTTGTCCCCTGGAACGGGCAGCGCAATTGCCTGCATTGTGCAGCAGGTACGGATGCGGTGCAATTTTGGCATTGGCTGCAACTTTGACCATTAGAGGCAACGCTCAACAAGTGTGACTGCTGCTAATTGGTGTATTGCAGCAAGTGGGCATGCCAGCATTCTGGAAGAAATATTGTCGATACTCACCTCAGATGCTCGCAGCCAGCAAGGTTCAGAAGCCTGTCGACTTGTGTACAAGAATGTTCTCAATCAACAGGCCAGCAAGGGACGAACGCCGTTGATGCTTGCTTGTGAAACAGGGTGTGTTCGCGAGCTGCAGTGCATACATGCATGCATGCATGCATGCCATATGGGTGCTCATGTGCATTGTCTCCTGTAGCCCTGATGTCAATTGGATCTGTCACTACGCAGGCATGCATCCTGTGCCCAATTTTTGATTGAAAGAGGGGCAGATCCTTTTGTCCAAGACAGATCGCATCGCATGGCTCTGCACCATGCTGCAGCGAACGGCAAAATTGCCGTCCTCAAGATCTTGCTGAGTGAATATTCGACCACTCACACCAAGAATGGAGCTGTGTGTCTCAAGGACGCCAGGAAGCTTGGTCTTGACACCAACTGCAGGTGTGTCAACAGCTGCATCAGCAAAATCTTAGATGTGCTGCCAAGTTTCTCAGAATCTGACAGCATGTCCTAATCAGGACAGCAGGTCATTTCATGCACAGAAGAACATGCAACGCAGCACATGTACCAGTCTGCGCAGTCCCTTGCATCAGTTTACACTATGTGGCATCAACATGAATCCACATTGGTGTTAGACCACATGGAAGCAGCACCGGCACCAGTCTGCATGGTATGGCACCATGCTGAACCATGTCAGGTACAGATCTGCGCCAAACCTGATGCAGGTTCATGTGAGGGCAGTTTCACACTCTGGCATGCCTCAAACTTTCGGGTCGTCTGTGCCATCTACACCAGTTGCCTAGGCTGTGCATATGCATTTTATACCCTATCACTATACTATATATATATCATTTCTTCCGCAGCACCACATGAAGTTTCATCGACAACAGCAAGGCATGCAGTCACCGTTCTCCAGCCCTGGGTGGCCAATTGATACTTGTGTACATGCTTTCACAGGCCTTACATCTGTGTGTACAGCTGCTTGAGACCGTCTTGATGATGGTGAACTGGGCTTGGCAGGTACATGGACAGCAGAGCAGAGAATGGATTGACTGCCCTGCACCTGGCAGCAATTGCTGGCAGCTTGCCATGTGTTCAAGCTTTGGTGGCCAGCGGCGCTAACATGATGCTGCAGACAATGGACCAAGGCATGAACAGCACTGTCAACATTGCAGCAGGCAGCTCTGTGCTCCATGCTGCTGTTAAAAGCCGCCAGGTTGCCATTGTTCAGACAGTTCTTCAGGTCAGCAGAGAGTGGCCAGTGTGTTCTGCACAGATGCCCCTTAGACACCCCTTCCCTCAGCCCCACATACCCCTCCCTGACTTCACTTACTCCTTGCCCAGGTGCAGGGCTTGACTTGCATATCTTCTCTTGTTGTTGGCACAAGTGCCCTCCTGTGTCAAACATTTTTGTCCCCTGCGTAGGTAAGATGACATCAGTACATCACAAATCAAGATGTTGCAGTAACCAACAACACCAGCAAATCTCACTTGTTTCTGATGGTGACTGGGGATTTCCAATTGTGTGCAGGCCAACAGCGATCACATGAGCAACAACCCTGTCCATAGAACCCCGGAGATCTCAGTCACAGATCTCAGGAACAAGAGCAACGATGAAAGCCATCCGCCTTGCATGCTAGCATGGCGAGTAGGGTTCCGGGAGGTGGTCCAGATACTGCGCCCTGACATACCCATGGCCCTTGCCATCGCACAGTGTCTTGAGTTCGGTGAAGGTATGAATGCTGAATAGGTCCACTGCTGCATAACAATGCCTGGCTGTAATCAGTGTTGGGTTTGAACAGGCCTGTGTGATGCAGTTTGCACGCTTAAGGCTGATAGAGCCAAACAGAAGTGAATGTATGTTTTGTGACAGGACTATGCCCCAAAGCCACTTGTACAATTCACAACTGCCCATCTCATACGTCAACAATCAATAACACGTGTGCGTTACTTGTGTATGTAATATGCAGATGTGCTCTTTGTGTTTTTGCTAGGTACCTACCATGTGTGTCTAAACCTAGTTTTGTGCCCCAACATTTGTTGACATGAAAAAATGGGTTCCACTTGAGCGTTACACACTGACAGGTCCAAGTCCAACAGTGCAACAACTGACTTCAGACTATCTCTGACAGGCATCAACCCTATCACACTGTGCAGAGTTGCATGCTGCTCACTACTCAGAGTGCTCAGTTTGCACACCAGAACAGTATCAAAAGCCCGCTTGGAGTGGTGTTGCATGTACTGCAGTCACACTGCATGTTTGAGCAACCAGTGCAAGCACACGCTACTGCCAGAAGTAAGGAAGTGCCCCTTTCAGTGCTACCGCTTGTTGTGTCAATCAGAAGCTGCCCATTGTTGCACACAATGTTGTATGTGAGTCAGAGCCACTGAAACAATGCACTCTGGGCGGGCTAAGTAAAATTCAAAATTTCTTAATCCCTGGGCAGCCCGGTACAATACTTGGCTTCACATTACATTTGACGCCGAAAGGCGTAGTCTTTTCTTTTCTTTTCTTTTTCAAACAATGCACTCAATCATGGGATCTTTACTGTCAAGGTCAAGCAGAAGGTTGTGGGTGCAGGCTGCGGGCCTGCTTCCTTGAGGGTATTGTCACAGTACGCGCTTCGCCAGCACCTCCTTAACTGCTGCATCGCCATTGAGGATGACATCAGTCAGCATCAGAAAGCCCTGGTGAAGGATCATGCAGGTCAGCTTGTACGTCAAGCATACATGACTGCATACATAATGCATGCTGCCTCACACAGATATTCTGCAGCTGAGATCAATGTGTGACAAGGGAAGAAACAATATCACGTTGGCCTTGTCATCAGGGCCAATGTTGTGTCCTGGAGCCTCTGTGCATTCTTCTATCTATCTCCCTTTGGGTACGCCAGAACATGTCCAAATGACTGCTTTTGTCACCATATCAGCATAAGCATGCTGGAGATTTCACACACCCATTCATGCTCATGCGCGGTAACAATGTATGGTACGGTGGCGTCTTTTGTGACTCCGCAGAGCTACACAGTCTAGTCCTGCGCACCTGCAAATGCTGAAGGCAAACATGGCCAGATGCAGTTATGGCGTCAGAAGGCGCACAAGAATGTGTGTGTCTTGAGCTCAATGCTGACGATGTGCTCCCTGCTACTCACATGTGATCATTGCGCTGGCACAGTGATGTATGAAGTTCCAGAACAGCGTTGACAAGTTTCCTGCCTGTTGACTCCAGTTAACAACAGCTTCAACAGCTGGGTAGATCAGGCTGCTATATGCTGCATTGTGGAGTCACTGTTGCTGCTGCTGCAGGCAAGTGTGGTCTCCATTTCTGGCTGGATAAGTCGCTTGTCCATGTGGATGTCAATGCTCTGGAGCTGGAGGATGCAGTCCAGTGCATCCAGCTCTACAAGAACTTGAAGTCGCCTGCTGCAGAACTTGGGGAGTGTGGGATTTGCATGGACAGTTCTGTACAGGTGTGCACTTTTCTGTGATGTACCGCACACACCTTTGGATGCCTGCTGAACCACATACATCACAAATGTTGCACCACAACACACAGGACATGGAGTGCGAAGCCCTTTCCCTCCAAGTCTAGTTTGCTGTGTTTTTGACATGTAGATGGTCTGCAGCTGCTGCCTGCCATGAATTTGACGTGCATCCTGTGCAGCTTGTATATGTGTCTGCGCTCTGAATGCTGATATGCATGTTTTTCATATGGCAGCTCCCCTGCATAATCTCAGTACATGAGACGCATACACACACATGAGGACATGCATGAGCTGGCATAGCAGCTTTGGACACTAAGTGCAATATCACATGGCTCAGGTAATCCTGGCACCGTGTGAGCATCAGCTGTGTCTAGCGTGCTGTTCTAGCTTGTGTCTCCAAGACAAGAAGCCGCCCCCCTGCCCCTTCTGTCGCGGCGAAGTGAGTGGTGTGAAGCCCATCCGCTGATGGCTGACTGGCAGGGTGTCATCAGAGTCAACCTGGAACGTCACTGGCCAAGTCATAACTAACGTGTGTTGCAATGATTGTTGTGTGAGGCGTTGGCATGGAGGCCTGGATACAGGCTTTGCTATGTAGGTGTACCATACCCTGTTCACGTGTGATGCCCTGTTCACATAGGAGTACCATACCCTGTGCATGAGGAGTTTACACACGAGACGAATGGCCTCATGCTGCCCATGAAGCTCATGGCAAGCATGAGACATGTCTGCATGTCCTCATGCTCAGGCCTTAAAACTGAATCAAGCTAGAGTTTATTATGCACATGTATCTGCACACAGCAAGCATGCGTTTGATGCATATACCCACCAAGCATTTGCTTGATGCATGCTGATATAAGGCGAACATTGCACTTTTAGTTCATGTCAGCATAACATTGTTTGGCAGTCCCAATTACAACCTTTATGCACAACTCTCATCATACGACATGCTTGCTCATGATGAATTTTGTGTGCTTATACATAGACATGTGTCATTGTTTATGGTTCTCGTTGTTCTCACCATTCTTGTTGACAATTTGTTCTGGTTATCAAGAGCATGCCTCGACATGCAACATAGTGATGTTTAACAACAAACTCAGACTAAAATTGTCAGCATCACTTGTACATGTATGCTGTAACATGCGCTGAAGGGGAAATGTATGGGTGAAATTGGCTGAGACACAGCATGCATGGCAAGTGCGCTTCACAGCAGTCTGCACAACAGACCAATAGTGAAGTGCAACACACCAAAAGAAAAGTGCATCTTTGTGCCGTTGCAAATGACTATCATGTGCTGCCATGACAAATGGGACAAGTGCTGCACATAAAAAGTCACAAAAACAACAAAAAAGCATATATTGTAGCGTCAGCACAAGCATTTCACCCCAGCGCACACCCCTCACAGTGATGCAGCCTCAGACAAATTCTCTCACACACATGACTACCTGTTGGAAACGTTTGTCTGTACGCCAAGCATACTCTTCATGAGCTCATACGTACAGAAAGCTATAGCAACTCCTGGAACCACTTTGTAATACTCAGGCAGGATGCCATGATACAGGCCCTGAAAGCCTTCCCTCCTGATGACAGTGCTGAATGCATGGCTGTAGCTGGTGTAGTGCACTTCACACCCCCCTTGACCCTGTAGCTGCATGCGCCGCCGGATGAGGTCCAGTGGGAAGGTGGCTGTTGATGATACCAGGCCAGCAACGCTGCCAGATGCCAGGCTCATGCTCACCTGCAGTAATGATAATAATAAAGATAGTAATGAAATAATAACAACAACAATAGTAACAATGAAATTGCTTTCCAGCTCATGACCACCTGCGGTGGCGCAAGCACTTAAGCTGCTTTTATAAGGCAGGATGCTCCCTACGTTCCTACAGTAACTGCATGCACTGCTTATTAGCATAGGCATTGCCCAGTGCAAGATGAGGTGCTGTGGGTATGGTAGTAAATCTGCATGGCACGAGTTTGCTGATCAGATGCTGCATGAGTGTGCCGGCACACAGCACAACAGCAGAATTGCATGCCGAGCTTGTTTGCAGCAGGATAAAATGGAACAGGCAGAAAAGCAGTCAATGCAAGCCCCCACAAAGCTGCAACTTACTGTTGGTGCTTGCCGCCCAGGTTCATGCGTTAGCCAGTACGAGCGTAACGTCTCGTATGTACAGTAATTGATAGCTAAGCTGGGGGCAACTTGGGTGAGGGTAGCACCCAGGCCTCTATATAGGCCAAACAGTCCTTCATCTTTGACTATGGTGCTGAGGGCGTGCCATATGCCAGTATAGTATGTGGAAGTTGTCTGAGCAGCTAGCCTAGTCCTGACCAGGTCTAAGGGGTAGGCCTGCACAACATCAGTGAACCCTCTGCTGCATGATGAGTTTGTTTTGGCAGACCACAAGCCAGCCAAATGCAGTGCTGATGTTTGAGACAACTTGCACTTGATGAGTAGGCATGCACCTTTTTTAACCACATGATGCTGAATCATGGTTGATTTTGTGCTGTCTGACACAAGAGATGTTTTGGTGCACGCAAAGTGCACAGGTTGCGCTGTACAGTCAGCATCATTTGCAGCACGCTTCATGTAGGTTCATGCATGATCCAGCCAGAGAAAAGGCTGGCTGAGTTTGACAAAATGCCCACCAGAGTGCAGGCACACATCCCAGCAGCGCCGCCAGCAACCAAGCGGCGCAGTACAGCATCTTGGGAGTGGTTTGCCGCTGATGGGAAGCATTGCTGCCACTGTTGGGTGAACTGCTCATATGCCCAAAAGTTGACTGCTGAGTAGGGCAGGCGATGTAACATAGTGACACCATTGCCTTTCCATAGGGCATGTATGCCCTCTTGGCGTATGACCTGCTGAACAGCTTGCTGCAGGCTGAGCTTCTGGATTATCCCTGTTGATTGCTGCAGCCCCTTGACCTGCATGATGGCAGCTGAACTGGTACCCTTTGCTTTGAAAACAAAACAGCTGTGTGCTGAGATTGCTGCTCGCCAATACGAATCACTGTGACGTTCACGAAGGTCTCATGGAGCCAGAGATTGACTCACCTGGTATAGTATTGTAAGCCGGGCTAACGGGGCGGTAGCGGACTTTGATAAGGCTCCAGCCACTCCCCCAGCAAGCAGCAGCTTTGCCGTCTCCGAGACGTTCGTGGCCTGTGATCGTTTTTCGGTGATAAGCGCCGGAGTAGGGACCTCGGATTGCCTATCGCGAGTGACTGATCTGGCATCAGATCGCAAGTTTGGTATGTAGCGTGACATCCGGCAAACAATGCTGTCTGAGAAAATAAATTCCGGGAGTACTAGCGGGAAGACACATGTGCTGCAGCGCCTGCGCTCTCGATACGGCAACGCAACAAATCACGTCGACAAAGATCGCGCAGGGTCTCGATGATATACCACTTCTAGTTAAGCCACGCTACATGCATAAATTTGACAGCTCTCATAGCGGCTGTTCCTACAAGCGATCTTCTGGCCGCGGCAATTTCCCGTTGTCTGCAGCACCGGGCAGATCGCTTGCCTGCCAAAGATACGCTCCAGGATGCCGACAGCCCGGAACGATACTGAAGTGAGGGCCTGACGCTCGAGACCCTACCGCTTCTTTCGTCTGAGCATGAAGCTGATCAAGCAGTTGGTGTAACCGAAAGCTTTTCTCTCTGGCCTGCACACCGAACCCCTGGTTTTTCTTAGGTATGAACCCGAAGACGGCTTCTCATAACGAACCCCTGGTTGCCTATTGTGCTGCGTTGCAATACTGATGCTAGCAAGCTCTTTGTAGTCACACAGCCAAACCTGTTTGCTAGACCAAACTAAGTTGGTTTGACCATCTTGAACATATATGTAGGTACAAATCTGCTTAACTGCTTTTTAACTTTGGGACTCATCAGGGGAGCTCGAGCCAGCAGACAGTTGTACTGAGGGGAAAACAAAATTGAAATGAACTGAAGGTTTAAGACAATACGTAACGGTAGAGCAGCGGTGGTGCCAGAGGCAGGCGCTTGTAATGTACATATAAATTATGGTCAATTAAATGATGTTCAATGGTCATTGGGCAATGTATGCCTGCTACTAACCACCTGCTTAGATATCTGCTAAAAAAGCAACTGCTGAACTCTTCTTAGCACTGGTGTAAACCTTCAGAATCTGCACTGCAGAAGACGACAAGCACAACTGCTGAAAACAATTACTAGCAGTAAATATGGTGGTCGCTTCCCAGTTTGCATCATGTACACGGACGTGCAACAATGTGACTGATTAGCACTGTTAGAGCCATGCCAGTTTCAAAATTATTGTAGAGTGAGGAGTAAAGATGGATGTGTTCATCTCTGGCATCACTGAGCGCTTCATAGGTGGCATACTTCATCAGTCCTTTTGTGTCTTCAGGGCTCATAACTGCGGCCATGGCAAAGAAACTAGTCAGTGCCGTCCAAGACTTTGCAGCTCAATCATTGCATGCAGACTTTCAATGCTAAACACACCAAGAGGAAGTAGCACACACAAGAATTTGAGCCTGGTTGGCATGTTCAACTCATGCACCAGACATATGCGGTGTTATTCAAGCCTTTTATATGGACAGCAGCATCAAGCAAATGAATTGTAGGCCAGAAGTCTCACTTGAGCATGGGGCCAAGCCACTTTTGCGACTCGTCAACGGGCACCTTCTTTCTGGCTGCATAGTCCACAACCTGGTCCTGAGTAATTTTGCCCACAGCAAAGTACTGACTGCATTTGCCGGCAAAGTAGAGCCCACTGACTGCTGCTGCTGGTAGCATGGCCATGGACTCTGTGAGTCGCATGCCAGTCTCCTCCTCAATTTGCATGAGGCTCCACATGGTGGCCTTCTCGGTGTGATCAGGCTGACTAGGATAACCTGCTGCTGGGCGGATGCCTGTGCACAACAGACCATTTTTGTGACATAAATTTACTACAATGCAGGTATTGGGAAGGGCTCTTTGCTGGCATCTGACACGCAGCTGATCACATGGTATGCAGTCAGTGTCTGCACAATTTTGGCAAGGCTCTCGTGTTCTAAGCACAGCCCTGTCATGACCACCCTGCTTTGTACAAAACGCTTTGTAATCCAAAAATATGCGGATGTCTTGTTGGCTGACCTTGATATTTGACCTTCAGGAGGTCTTCTGTACTGAAGTCCTCATTTGGTGCGTAGCCCCACAAGTCTTTGCGCACTATCTCGTGCAGCTTCTCAGCAAAGGCTTCAGCCAGGCGGTCAGCCAATGCCTCCACCATGATGTGGTTGTAGTCATCACCCTGAGTGGCAATGCAATCATAGCTTATAGGCATAGTGGTGATTTTGATGGTGAGGCATCTTGGCAGGCTCCTTGTTGACAGGCTACATTCTTGCCAGTGAGATGAGGCTTGAGCTCATTATGAAGCTGCAAATGACTGTAAGCCTTGGACAACACACGCAGGCATGCATGTAAGAAAACACACCTAGCTACAATGCTTCCTGCCCAAAAGCAAGCTTTTCAGTAAACCTGTTGAGCACATTACAGATCGTGCCATCTTCTTGGGTTGGATGAGAACTGTTCATTTGGTGATTCATTAAGAAAGTGTGCATCCCCTGGGATCAGGTGCATGCAGTCCTGCATAGCTTTCTGCACAACGTCCTGTCTTGGCATGTCCATGATGCATAAACATTAGAGGGGTACCAGGTGGTCAGTATGCCTAGGAAGTGGCACCTTCATCTTCCTCAATTGTCCACCATCCATGCAGACTTTGCAGCAGATGTGATTCATCACACGTGCACAAGATCACCTGTGCTTTGAAGTAGTCAACCATTTCCTCAACGCCAAAGGAGGCATTGGCAAACAGACCAATGTAGTCTGCCACCCCGCTATCCCGAGGAGCAATGAAGTCAGACAAGCAGAAGTAGGGAGGGTCATCCTTCTCGGCCTGTTGTCTCAATCCATGGAATCTGTGTGCAACAAGCAGAGTACAGGATGCGGAAGATGGCGTGATACCAGAAGGAAAGGTGTGATATAGAGATGTATTGAAGCCCCCAGTACACAGAAACAGTTAAGAGCCCTGAGCTGTTGGGAGTATGCAGTGCTGACTGTGTGTTACATCTTCCAACCTGCTTCCAACACAAACGGTAGCGGACATAGTCAATTTTCTAGTGCGCATGGCAAAATCTGCTGCATGCACATGGTCCAAAGATTCAAACCTGTCAACAGTCATTCAGTCATGAGATTGCTTCTGCATTTAATGCACAAGCATGCTGTGCAGAAAGAGGCCGAGTACTGATTCAGGCCGTGCTTAACAGGTTGGTATTAAAAGATTTCAAAAGCTGAAGCACAAACCTGCACAGAACATCTGTCCTGGAGTCGTCCTTGTAGACTACAATGTCATCACCCACTGCATTGGCTGCATACAAGCCCACAATGCCTCGCATTTGCAGCTTCTTGTTGTCCAC
>JAABUK010003078.1_pt1 | contig 28674 bp, 29 predicted proteins | sample 5559141 | NCBI WGS metagenome assembly JAABUK01 (sample SAMN10711869, study PRJNA513367) | rock metagenome | isolation source: Antarctica rocks | place: Antarctica: Victoria Land, Pudding Butte nord | collected 2016-01-03
CCTCTGACGAGAGAGATCCGTAGCCGAGAGAAGGGAATGGATTACCATTTCCCTAATCGCCTTCAGAACCTGGATGTCCAGATAATTTGATCCGCAAACCAGTAGTAATCCTGTTTGGAACCAGCAGCATCTTGCAATCGTGCAAAGCCTGAAACTGAAGAATCTCTTACTACAATACTTCGAGCTCTAGCTTTGCCTGTAAAGAGTTTATGTGTACGCTCATCCCAGGTTGTCAAGCCCATCGATCTTTCTTGGACCGGCAACAGACGACTCCATATCCCCCTTGTTAGGAACGTCGAATTCAGGAGCAATCCCAAGAAAGGAGGGTGTTGATATCAGCACTTCTTCGGCACAATCGGGCAGCCAAAGAAATAGGGGCTGGATTGTAATTTGACATCCGTGCTTGGGTTCTACATAGATTTCAGAGGTGAGAGGGGGGGAAGAGGAGAGCAAGTGAGCGTGAAAAGAAGACACAGGGAGAGGAAGACAAAGGGGTTCGCTTGTTTTTAATGCATTCCTCAAACGAGCAAGACCCGGAGGGTAGGCGTGCAATAGAAGGGGGCGAAGGGTTTCTCTTGCCGCTGCTCTTTCATTCCGCAGGCAACGGCAGAATGTAGAAGGGATGTGGGAGAGAAAAGTCTTTTTCTTGGTGGGGATGCATCTCTCGAGTAAGGCGAAGAAAGATGAGGCATGCATGAGCAGGAGGGGAGTGAAGCGGTCTCTCATGCTCAAACCAGAAGACAGAAGTTCTGGAAACGAGAACGCAATGATATCAACATTGCAGAGGCGGTAGAGCCCAGGGGAATATTGTACACTTGGCTTCCGTTACACATCGTGTTCTCGTCTTTGTGATCACCTTTACAACTCACCATGATCATACTGCTTGACGAGCTTCTCGGGTTCGAGGCTACGCGACGGCGCACGGAAATGACCCATGAGATCTTGGAATGCGAGGTCGAAACGAGCGCCCATCAGCCATGCAGCGCCAAACTAGGTCAGAAGGTCAGCGAAAAGCGCACCTCGGTTAGAGACTGACTCGGAAGCGTACCATGGTCGACGACACCACAAGAAGCATGACGAACATGGCCATACCCACCATGAACACATCGTTTCTCGCTTCCTTGTCTTGTGCCTCTTTCTCTAATGCCTTTATCGTTTTCAGCTCACCTGGCTGCGATCTGACGAAATATTCCGGGTTCTGAGATGGGAATATCGACTCGATGAACTGCTCTATCTTTCCACAGGCGATGCTGATCCTGAGGAAGTTGGGGTCTTGCGGAACGTTCTTCTTGTGGATCTTGCGGACGTGATGACGGAATACTTCACAGACTAGCTTCAGGTTCTGGGTCGACTGGACCATCAAATGGCATGCCTGGCCTCTGGTGATTTTGACGTTGCGTTGGAAGATTTTCGGGTTTCTGAAGCATAATTCGAGAGTTGCGATGGCCATGGATTGAGGAATTGCGCCGAAGTTGAATACACTCTGTTCTTTCAAACCTGCCAGGTAGAAGAGGCATTCGTCTGCATGGTTGAGAGCATTAAGAACCATCTCGGAGCTGCAATTCAGTGCCACTTCTATGTTCTCTGGTTTGAGGAGATCCTCGAAATTGTCGACATGCTTCGACCATATTTCTCGGGGCCAGAATTTGCGTTGGTCGTCGAAATCTTCCTTGATGTCTCGAATGATGTTCGTCTTTTGAAGGAACAGGCCCATTGACTCGTGGAGATGTGGTTTCTCAAGTAGTGCTGGGTTGCCGTATCCACTCTCAACGAAGAGACGTGTCAAACCTTCACCAACAAGTCCAGCTACATAGTGACAGTATAGATCATAATCATCCACCTTCTCCACTCCCACTTCGTTGAACTCAGCATTATTGACATATTCCGCCATACCATTGCCCATCTTGTCTGTGACATCTTTGATGATATCTCGATATGCAGGCTTTATCTGCTTGAACTCTGTGATGACATGCTTGAATTGAACAAGCAACTCCCTGTCCTTCTCCTCGGGTCGGTTGCCGATAAAGCACCAACCATCCTCCTCCAATTTATTGTGGAAATCTCTCAATAATGGAGTCTTGGTCGCAGCAGGGATAGAAGTGTCATCCTCAATGGTGTCAAGGCCGCGAAGGATCAGGTAGAAGAGACAGATTGGGAGCAGGAGGTCTGGATGTAGTTCTTTGATCACCGCGCTGAAACTGCGGCTGGTTTTGTCCAAAAAGTCGAAGCATATTCGGGATGACGCAGATTCCTTGTCTTCGTCTCGCTGATGAACGGGTTCATGCCATACCTTCCTAGGGGGGCATCAGCTAGAGCAGTAGAGGAAGCCCGGAACATTGCGAAGTACCATTGAACGATTGATCGCAACTCCTGAATATTGTAGAGATAGTAGACAACGTCGGTTACTCTGACCATGATGGCAGATATCTTCGAATGAGGGAGGCAAGAGTCGCGTCAGTGTTCATCGATGGCCTCGCAATAGAGCCGGAGGGCCAGGTCATGGGTTGTGTATGGTGGCATGGTCGGCGGAGAAGCTCGCTCGGCAAACAGTGAAGTAGCTGAAGGGCCAGAAGTGCCACCACAGCTCAGGGGTCAAGTCCGCCACCAGATGCCGAGAAGTTGATCTTCATGCCCGGGTCACGGTCCACGCATTATGCAACAGGATGACAGTCGCAATACGGACACTGGAAGAGGACAGCAGCGCAAATACGATTTCACTGCCGGGAAGCAATCTTAGACAACCAACGGACCACAAGGCCTGAAAGTAGCAGCACGGCCAGAAGGTCCAACCTCAAACTCCAGTGGTCGACGCATCCTCTGTCCTCCTCTCGTCCTCCCGCGGCTCCGTGACTGTTCTGACCATCCAGTCTTCAGCTTCGGCCCCTCTGCCTAGGTCGCCCTCGATGGCGAAGGTGGTAGATACAACGTATTACGATGCCCTCGGGGTGCCTACGAATGCCTCGCAACTGGAGATCAAGAAAGCATATCGCAAGCTTGCCATTACCACTCATCCAGGTTGGCCGTAAGAATATTCTTGTCGTCACATGCTAATTCTGTACAGACAAGAATCCCGGTGACGAGTCTGCTCACGCTCGCTTTCAGGCCATCGGAGAAGCATACCAAGTGCTGTCGAACAGAGACCTGCGGTCACAATATGACAAGTTTGGCAAGGAAAAGGCTATGCCGAGCGCTGGCTTCGAGGACCCAGCCGAGTTTTTCAGCATGATATTTGGAGGTGAAGCTTTTGTAGATCTGATAGGCGAGATCTCGTTGATGAAAGACCTGACGCATACTATGGACATCACCACGGAACAGATGGAGGAAGAACAACTGGCTGCCAACGCAGATGAGAAGCTGAAAGTGCACGATGATAAGGAGGAGGCCGGTACGAATTCCGCCACAGCGTCAACAGCACCACCTCCACCGCCATACGCTTCTGACGGGACTCCTGAACCCCCGTCAGTGCCGTCACCTCCGTCAGCTCCATCAAGGGCCACACCGCATCTACCACCGCGACGCGCGGGGGTCGCAACTCCAGAACAAGGCAGCTCCGGCACCAGTTCACCACGAAGATACATGGGCCAACAAGCTATCATGGACAAATCCGAGGAAGAAGCCCGTATGGACGCCGCCGGGCTAACCGCTGAAGAAAAAGAACTCCGAAAGAAGGAAAAGAAAAAGGGTGGCCTCACTAAAGAACAACGGGATCGCTTGGATGCCTACGAAAAAGAGCGAAGAAAGATCCGAGACGACCGAGTGGATACTCTAGCCAAGAAATTAATTGACCGGATTAGTGTATGGACCGAAACAGACAAAGGGTCCGATGTGACGAAAGCGTTTGAAGAGAAGATTAAACTGGAAGTCGAGAATTTGAAGATGGAATCGTTCGGTCTTGAAATCCTCCATGCGATCGGCACCACTTACTTGCAAAAGGCCACCTCTTTTCTCAAATCGCAGAAATTTCTGGGCATCTCTGGTTTCTTCAGCAGACTGAAGGACAAGGGGACCCTCGCCAAAGAAACCTGGAACACCATCTCCACCGCCATTGACGCACAGTTGACGATGGAGGAAATGGCGAAAATGGAAGAGAAGGGGGGTGAGGACTGGACCGACGAGAAGAAAGCCGAGTATGAGAAGAGAGTCACCGGGAAGATCCTCGCTGCGGCATGGAAGGGAAGTAAATTTGAGATTCAAGGCGTTCTGAGAGATGTCTGTGACAAGATCCTGAATGACAAGACAGTAAGGATGGAGAAAAGAGTTGAAAGAGCTCATGCGCTGGTGCTGAGCGGGACTATTTATCAAAAGGTCGGTTGTTCCAGTGCACGGTCAATGGGGATCATGTGAGCTGACGGAGATGACAGGCTGAACGCGATCCGGACGAAGAAGGCGACTACATGGCCTTTGAGCAGCTGATGGCCGAGGCTGCCCAGAAGCAAGAGAAGAAGAAAGACAAGGAGACGCCCGCGGACAAGAAGCGGGAGAAGGAGAAGGAGAAGGAGAAGGAGAAGGATCATGCAAACCATCACCATCCACACAATCCCTTTGCAGCAACGAAGCCACATGAAGAAATGTCCGACGCGGAGGCGAAGGGGAAAGCTCATGTTGCGGGCCAGGATCCAAACGGCACGAGCTAGACTGCAACTCCTGCTCTACCAGTCTCACTCCAATGGTTCCGGCCTTCTGCAAGACTCTGAAAGACCCGCTATGCTCGAGAGCAGGTAGCGAACCCGGTCGCAGGCACGGTGTCGCCGTTTGATTCCTGATGAAACAATCCTCATTACATCAGGACTGGCGTGGTGAGGCCGAACGGGAACACAATGGACCGTCGTCGAATCAGATGGCGCGCGTTTGGAGGAGAAGCGATGTTGATCCTGGCCTCTTGGAATTGTGGCTTGCCAGCACCTGTGTGGCGTATGATTCCGATCGGTCGTGTGTACTTCGTAGCGACCGTGTCCATAGACTCCATTGGTATAAGCATACGGATAGACTTTGGCCCCTCCACTCCTTGTCGTTCGGTTAGAAAGAGGCGAAGGGGCGCCTCTAAGCTGGGATCCATTCCGCCATCGTCCACCCTTCGCCGGCCCAACGAAGGTTAGCCAGACACTGGCGACATGAGTGACAGGCGTTGAAAGAGCGTCATTCTCCCTCCATCTCATTTGCTTACTGTGACCAGCGGAGGATTATCGAGACCATCACGATGACGGAATGGAGGTGAGGAGATCGAAAAAGCCAAAAGTTCCAACCTCTCCTTTCTTCCCACCTTGACCTCATTCCCAGCCCGACCGTCAGAAGTGCTGTATTGCTGGCTTCCGGTCTAACGCGTTGATCATTCCCATCTCCTGGGGACGGCACGGTGGTCCTCTGCACAACATCGCCGTCGAATCGTCCCGCTCCGAGCAAATCACCTCGCACCGCCATCATGCCGTCGACATTCCCACCTCCCTCCGTCGAACGGCATCATTCTCGTCGCCGCTCCGGTCGCCAGGACGACGTTGAAGCCCAGGCTGGCAGCTACTCGACTCGGCCGAGCTCGGGTCACTACGACGAGGCTGGAACACAGCATAACCCTGCCTATCAGACGCAAGATCCATACCTTCAGGCAACTTCCCCTGCGGATGGCTATCAAAACCCAAACACGAACATGCCACCGCGAACCTACAATCCCAACCCCGACACCATCCAAGCCCGTCACAGCAACGAACATGGCTCCTCAAACCCGCAAAACGCATCGAACTACCACCCGCCCCCAAACCAGCACCAGCACCAACAACCCGCCCGCAACAGCAGCCGCACTCTCCCCTTCTTCAACCGCCACCGCGCCCGCAGCGACGGCAACAATCGCGGCGGCCGCACCGGCCCAGGCGGCGGCCACACCCTGCAACACCAACCCTCCCCCCTGGCCTACAAATCCCAAGGCGGCCGCTGGGAAGAGATCCGCGCCCACCTCGTCGCCACCTCCGGCGAACTCGTCGGAACCATCTTCTTCCTCTGGTTCGCGCTGTCTGCTGCCCAGGTCACCTCCATGGCGAATCCAGACCCCAGCGGTGGGCAGGCCATCCAGACTCTCCTCTTCGTCTCCCTCGCGTTCGGGATGTCCCTGTTGGTGAATGCATGGGTCTTCTACCGCATCAGCGGCGGCCTCTTCAACCCCGCCGTTGTGTTGGGGATGTGCGTTTCTGGCTCGCTGCCCTGGGTCAGGGGTGCGTTTCTCATCCCGGCGGAACTTCTGGGGTCCATGATTGCCGCCGCGCTAGTCCAGTGCATGTTCCCTGGTGATGTTGGCGTCACGATCACGAAACTCAGCCCCGGGGTCAGCGTCGTGCGCGGGTTGTTTATCGAGATGTTCCTGACCGCACTGCTGGTGTTTGCGATCCTGATGCTGGCGGCGGAGAAGCATCAGGCTACTTTTATTGCGCCGGTGGGGATTGGATTGAGTCTTTTTGTCGCGGAATTGAGTGGTCAGTCACCCAGTCACTCCTTCTCTCCACTGTCTCCTCGGACTGATGGTCTTCTTAGGTGTCTACTTCACCGGCGGTTCCCTCAACCCTGCCCGTTCCTTTGGTCCCTCCGTCGCCGCCCACTCCTTCCCCGGCCACCACTGGATCTACTGGCTCGGTCCGCTGATGGGTGCTCTCCTTGCCGCTGCCTACTACAAATTCGTCAAGTACTTGAATTATGAGGAGGCGAATCCGGGGCAGGATGCGAAGCATGAATGATGTATATGAACCGAGTCTCTGATATCACATTCTGTGAGGGGTAGGGAATCCTTATGGGGCACGGACCCAGGAATTTGGGAAGTCGGGGATTTTAGATGGGCGGTTTGGCAAGGGAAATTCGATGGAAGAATGGGTAAACTATCTCCATAGCGTTCGACTTCAACGACTTCACTTCTTCCCCGTCGTTTTCTCCGTAACGAGCAAACCGTCACATACGTGCACTCCCGCATTCTACGCCGTGTACACTGGGGGAAAAAGAGAAATGGTAGGATGACCATTTCTCCCCAAATCTCCCGAGCCGGCCTCCATCGTCTCTTACTGGATACCTATGGTTTGAATGTAAGATTGTTGCATTGCATTGCAGTCCATCGCCGCGCCTTCTCAAAGCTCTATCCCACGACATGTAGGGAGGTAGGGCAGTCGAGATGGCAGAACGAAGGAGGGTAGGTGATATGGAAAGGATAGGATAGGATTGGATTGGATTGGATATGCATACCATACTCGCAGGCACATTGGGATCTAGACTCTCGAATCGGCAGATCTATTTCGTACAGCTGAAGGCGAGGTAAGTGGACACGAGAAAGGATGATGAGATTGGGAAGCGAAAGAGAGACTGGTATTATGGAGGGAAGCCTCAAAGGACAGCGAACCCAATTTCCCATTCATCCTTCCAGTTATTGCCGCCGCCGAGGGGGAGGAGCAAATCAAAGGATCTATCGAAACTGGATCGAGACCTTGAGGAGGCCACCGGCCACTAAGCTCAGCCTCTCCGTGCGATATCCTCTCCTGAACTCCCCTGGTGAATGATGCCTCAACCACAGATATGAAATGAAGTCATTCATTGGGGTCGCGGGAGATGACGAAGGTTTTGCAGGAGAAGCGAGAGGACCCAGCTCTTCCTGTGCGAGTCAGAGAGATGTCCTGGAGGATAACGGTTGTCTTGGGGGACGATTCCACCACCTCCGGCTTTGTAGGGAATGTCTCAATGCGAGATGATTTCGAGTGAAGGACGGAGAAGATGAGTGGATCAGTCGTGTTGGACTTGGTAGCATTTGACTTGCCGTGGTTGAAAATGAACGGATGGCAGAATGGGCGAGGTTGGAAGAAGGAAGTCGAGGCTGTCTGCTCTTTGGCATCTGGTGAAATCGGTTCGAGCATCTTGACTGAGACTCATGTGTAGTGACACAATAATGCTGCACGGCCGGCTCCTTTACACGGAAGAGATATAGGTGATGGCGGCAAAATCACTTCGTGTAAGTAATCTCACCCACGCTGGTCGTGCTAGCAATGCTCGAAGATGGAGGATTCGAGGTAGCCGCGGCTGCATCTAACGTCGAATCGGTAGAGGTGGTAGGAGCCACCGTACTCGCACTTTTCTCGGTAGCAGTCGTCGACATGGTAATGCTCGCAGTAACAGAGACAACAACGCTCGAAAGCGTCTCTGTGGAGGAAGCAGCCTCATCGGTGGTGGCTGGCCAATACAAGCAGGAACAGGCCGAAGCCAGACGTTGTCCCTTGTTGTTCTTGCGACCCAAGCTGTGACAGTCGTCTGCCCAAGGAGGCGGAGGTGCCAGCTGGAATCTATGTGGATGACGTGCACAGTACCGTTCCGCTTGCTCGTGATGTTGCTCGAAAGAGCGTAGACAGGCATCGGGGCGGCACCTTCTCGCGTCGTCACATCAGACAGGAGAAGCCAGGACAAGAGTGACTGGTATTTCGGAAACTAGGAGGAGCATGGTGGTGGATCTCGAACGAGTGAAGGTGTTGAGAAAGAAGAGACGGTGATGCTGGTGAAGATGTCTGTATAGAAGGGGTTAGAGGAGGAAGGCAGAAGGTACGAAGATGGAGTAGGAGACCAGGCAAATCCTTATGCCTTCCTAGCCATGCTCCTCTTTATGTTCCTGTCCTAGATAACTCGCACTGGCTGGGCTTCAGAAACAAATCTCCCGAGGGAGCAAGCGAAAGTTCCACTGGGCTCTCGATGGCATCCTCAAGGTCTGCCAGTGCTAGTAGTCGGTCGTTGTATTCCATTGGCGTCCACTTGCTGTTTCGTCCTAAGATGGACGGGGTCGCGCCAGTCTGGCCGGCGCAAGAGCAATTGCTGAACCCCATCATGAGGGTGCTCGATTCGTCAAAGCTCCCAGTATTGGTGATTGTGTGAAGCGTCGAGCTGCATCGTGAGAAGAATCTTCCCATTACCATGGACCCCTGAGTTGAGTCTGCCTTGGCATCTGAGGAAGTGGACAGCAGGAATCCGTCTCTACGTCGGTCTCTGGACGGACTCGAGGCTCAACTCCACTTCTGCTGATCTTGGATCGAGGACAGGAAGGCGACGGAGACCCATTCACCATCAAAGCGTCTCCAGAACCCTCTAGCAAGAAAAATGCCAAGGCTCTGTTCGATCCTCAAAGACAGCTATCGCTATTCTACGGATGATGAAGAGATAGGGTTTTCGAGGACAACCATCCAAGGTGCGTCCGTGACCTTTCCGGGTTCCGTTTGTTTTCCTCGCCCCGTAGAAACAACCACACCGTGAATCTTCCACGTTGAGTGTCAACCGCCATGTCATACACAACGCCTTCCCCAACAAGATGAATTGGAACACCCTCTACCTGCCTCGGCTCTCGATGACTGTTGTCCACTGCAACGTCCATGGCGAGATCACTTTGCGCCACCTGAAATCCCGGGGTAGTGGGCCTCGCTCTTTTAAACCCATCTGGCGGAAGATTATATAGCATGATTGTCGGTCCGTATGCAGCAATGATCCGCATCCCCCACCGCATCTCGTATCCAGCAGCATAACAGTCTGGTGTTTTACCAGGCACGTGCCCATTTGGTGGAAGGCAGACAACCTCTCGTCTCAGCTTCGTAGGGCCTCCTGGATTGTCGCTTCCGAGGTAGAGATAGCCACTCTCGGGATCGGTGAACAAGATGTGTCCGTCACTAAGCGGGACAGCACGATAGTGATCGGCATCAACGAAATCTTCCGGTCCAGCCGCACTCGAGATAAGGCGAAGTTTGGTATTAGAAGTTCCTTGCTCACTGTCTCGAGGAGGAACGAAGTAAAGATAGTCACTCGAAGCGGCAAGCGGAAACCATCTATGAGATATCATATCAGCCTGAGCAAGAACGTAGTTTTGGCGGTCAATTACCTGCTGAGTGTACTGCCCCTCAGAGCGTCAATCCAGTGAAGCTCTACTCCAGAATTGCACCCAAATGCCACACACTGGCGTTGAGGACATATTGCAACGCTCTTGGGAGGATCTTGAACGCTGCAAAGGTTCTTGTAAATCTTTCTTGCCCCTAGCTCAATGGAGACCGATCTGCCAGTGATGGGGTCGTGATTGGTAAAAGGATAGTGTTGGGACGAAGATTCGTTTGCACGATCATCAAGATATCTTTCTGGGAAGAATTGATTGAACGAAGCGTTAGGAATTGGAGGATTAAATTCTTCTGCAGACCCATTGTGAAAATTCGAATCTGTGAGCGTCAGGGAGCTACCTCTTGCTGAAGTTGCATCATCGGAACGTCCAAGTGCGTGACCTCTACGTCGGTAAGATTCTGCTCGGGGGCTCAGCTGAGATCTGGTGGGCGAGGACAAATCGAAATCCGATTGATCCTGGGCAGGTATAGCAGCACCAGGACGGGAATTCATACGAACATCAAAGTTTCTGAAGTCGCTTAAGCTCATGGATGGATGGATGCGGTTGATGGTTTGGGGGCCGTGGCTTCTCATCTCCACCACACAGCACATTCCAAGTCGTCCCTCGAGAAGAATGGCCACCGCGTATCGCCCACAGCTGGTATCCATACTCACTTTAAGTATTCGTCGATGGCAGAAAATGCTGGTCAGCGGCCTCATACCGATCTTGGAGCTCTGGAGATCGTAGATAAAGATGACGCGGTCTTGAGTCAATAAGACGAATTTGCTACATCCAGAGACCGTGAAGTTGATTGGTGGAGTCGACGGGCTGGCGCCTCTGAGAGATGGTGGTGTGTTGGTTGGAGTTTTGATGGCTTGAACAGCTACATTGCGAACAAATGCTTGTGTTTTATTGGGGGAATCGGAAGGCCAGATACATCTCCACTCGGAACAAAGTGTTGTTTCAGCCGCAAGCCGCTTGGATAAGACCCATTCAGCGCTCACAGTCTCAGAAGCAGTGGTCGAAATGTCTTCGGCCGTAGGGATCCCCGTGGTTCGACGGGTTTTTCTCCCGAAGTACTCGCATGCTTCTTGAAGGTCTTGCTCGGCCCCTGCTCTCCATCCTCCCAATATGAGCTGTGAGGTGAGAAGGGTCCTGTCAAGACTTGCGGAGAGCCATAGCCTGCAACTGTGGCGGGCAGCGTCAAAATCGGATGGGGCCAAAAGGTGGTATATCTGCTGAAGAAGTTCGATTGGCAGTCGAGAAGAAGCTGGTGGAACGCACGATACGGAAGAATCCATGCGATTTGATGTGAGCCTGGCAATCCCGTGAGAGATAAGAATTGTAGTAGACGTGTTGATGCCGACTTACTCTGGTCAGCAGCGCCGCCAGACAAGAATCTAGGATACTTGAGGGATGAGGATAGTGAAAAGAAGATTGAGAACAATACACAAAACAGACGGCAAAGAGTGGATTGAGCACAATCCAATGCTGCTGTAGAGAGATCTAAATTCCAAGGTTTGCAAAGGATATCCTCACAAAAGCTGTACGTATAGGTAGGAGCGACTGTGCGAGGTGGGAGCAATCGCGGTGACGCTGGCAAGACGTGGCTCATTTGAACTAAAATTGCGTACAAGTTGGGTATCATCGAGGAACATGTATCGGCAGACCAGAACACCACACCCAATTTCGCTATGCAGTCAAAGAACGTTTAACAAGGCCAACCGTCATGGATCCAAAGGCCGTTAATTGACACCACCATTCGGCCCAGCGTCGTTAGTCCAGAGCTTGTCGAGTGGTGCCACCAGGCTGGGATTTACATATCGTAGGCCAGTCTGTGGGTCGGTGTCAACAGTACGTCCCCGATCTGTCTCCATGTCAAATCTTGTTGCTGGTGGCGTGGGGAGATTGAGGAGATCATCCCGGCCAATGCTTCTCAAAGCAATAAACTTCATCAATGGGTCGTATGTCCGCTGGAAATAGACGTTGAACCAGAGCGTCCCCACAAGTAGTGGCAAAATGACCAGGGCGCAAACAAATGCCTTTCTCAGTGCAAGCCACCCGCTCATCGCTATTTGGAAGACAATCAATCCAACAAAAACCCTGTTGCATATCATTGGCCAGGCGCGACCAGTGGAGTGTTGCCGATGATCCATGGCATAAAGGAGTTGATATTTGTAGACGAACTTGCCGATGAGGAAGAACAAGAGCCCCGATAAAAGGACTAGCCAAGACCCGTCAAGAACACTGTAAACGATACAAATAATAAAAACAAGGATGGTTTGAGGAAGAAAGTAACCATAGTTGAAGACCGGGGGTTGAACAAGTTCTGCGTAGTCTCGAGGTGTTTTGGCTCCAATGAGCCACACCGGGTACATGGCAACGGCTCCGAATTCCAGTAGGCGAAACGGAAAAAGACCAATGCCTTGAAGAATGATCAAATCGACATAGAAAATTGTCAAGCCTTCGAGAGAACTGGCAATCGTGAAGGCCAAAGTGCTGGTGTCTTTCAAAATGTCTCGGAGGTTGTCTTGAAACTTGGAGAAGGTAGCTGCAGTGCCGAAGACGGTGAAGACGATGAAGAGATTGAAGAAGGTGAATAGAAAATTCTTCGAAATAAGGGATAACTCGACATCGCCGAGAGAAGTCATGCCTTGCATATTCGACAGCCAGTCGTACAGATAGGGGACGATGATGCTGAGGAGGGACAAGACCAGTGTCGGCAAGGATGTGGAAACCAAGGTTTTCAACACTTTGTGTTCCTCCAAAATCTTTGCCAGCGCCGGAAAATATGTTCGAATCGTTTCGAGTTCGAGTAAACCGGCGAAGGGAACAACAAGGAATATCCAGAAAATCGTCAAGACTCCCACAATAACCATGATAATCCAGGCTCGGAACATTCGGCTGTACCGTGAAAGGTATGTATTCTCCCACACCACATCTGCGGGGGGTGGAGCCAGACTTGCCAGAAATTGGCCAGGGTTTGGGTCCAGGCTTGCTTGAACAGCCATTTGACACGCAGCTGTTGATTCCATAGTCACGAAAGCCAGAGGCGTGGCTGGATATTCTTTCTTTCGGGCATCTTCTATGGTCTTGTCGAGCTTCCGGAGCTTCTCCTCGTAATAGTCGATTGCGTCAATCTTTCTGCTCCGCATCTTGAAAGGTCCGTACCTGATATTGGTTTGCGGCCGGTCTCGTTTGTAGGGAGCCACGTGAGCATGTTCAAATTCGGAGCCTGACAACAGACCAACTTGTTCGTCGTCACCTCCGCTAGCTGCAGGGCCCGGCGGAGGAGGCTGAACCACGGGCAAGGTACCAGAGTTTCTTTCAATTCGGCGGTATCCCAAATGGACTGTCCAAGCTTCTTCAAGCCGTCGCAAGCATGCCATACGCTCAGCCATTAGGTTATCCAGCTCCTTCCAATTGCGACAAAGCATGACACTATCCACTTTGCCAATTTGAAGTTCCTCGAGGAAGTGTTTGATCTTCTCTTCTGAGCGTAATTCTGCGGTGATACCAGAGAGGCGCAAGGTTCGATCGGTAACAGTCGATTGCGACCCAAGATAGCCTTGACGGACATGAATGATCTTCTGCGTCTCCTTCACCAACAGATAGATTGCCAAGCCCGAGAATAGATAAACAAAAGCCACGTACATCCAAGGGAAGCCCTCCGGAAGCTTTGGGTACTGCTCCCGATCTCCTTCGAAAGGCCTAAGATGGTTGAAGGTGACATTGGGATGCGTTTCATTACTGTGTGGGTATCCTCCCAAGCCGTCGCTGTTCAGAAAATTTCGATTGATAGGATATATGACCACAAGCGCAAAAAATAGTGTAATCGAGAGGAATTTTGAAGCGAAGGTAAAGAAGCTGAGAAACTGGGGCAGGTCAATAATGCGATCGATCACCCAGCAGAAGGACTCACGACATATGCGTCGAGCCCTGCAGAAGCTAGCATCTCCTCGTCTGTGATTCTGTAGAGGACCGGCATCCAACCGAAGGTTGACTGCGGGAGCTCTGGAAGTTGCGCCGCTGCATCCTTTTGCCTTTTCCGCGCAGCGTATAGTTCACTCCATCTTGGCCGCAGGACCTAAAGCAAGTCAACCCTGACCGTAGAAGTAGGAAAGATATGATTTACGCAGAATGCGAGAAATGCGCTTGCACCCAGTGCAAAAGAGATGGCAATCTGAATCCAAAGATCCCTGGGCGATCTCCTTTGGTCAAGCCATGGATTGCGCTCCTCTTTCTTGAGTATATGTGCAAATTCCATGACCATGAGCTCGCTGGAACGAGTTAGATTGAGGAATGAGTATGGACGTGGTCCGGAACTGCTTCTTTCAACTTGATATGGAAGTGGAAGATGACGCTTTCGTTCGAGGCGCTGCCAAGCTTATGTCTCTCTCCCAATCATATGTAAGCCATTCGAGGTTGAGCTTTCACCAATCAAGGTCCAGCGGGAGGGATTGCTAAGGTTGAATCGAAGACGTCGGGGCGGTCCAAACATCGAAGCCAGACACAATTGTCCCGGCGGCACTCTCTACTCATCTGACAGCTATTGCTACACCTTCTTCTAGCTGAATACAGCTCACTGGCAAGATGCTGGGAAGGCCCGCCCTTCGCAGTGTACCCACAAGGGTCGCTGCACGGCAGAGTCTTCGAAAGACAGCCACGGTATGAGCCATGGACTTACAGACCAGGGAGTCCCATTTGGTTGAATGAAGAACATGCTGATTCTGTGCTCTCAGCGTGCTGCTTCCTCATCCGCTCCATCATCTGAAGCTACGAGCTCTCCGTTCTACACCACTCTTACTGCCAGCGCAGCCACTGTTGTGGCTGTCGGATCAGGAGCATGGTACTACCATTTATATGGCCGAGAAGCCTTTGCCATGACTCCGCAAGAAGAAGGGTCAGCTTCATAGCGTATTCAATGTCTGGCTGGACAACAATTGACTGACGGGTGGATTTCAGATTACATCCCACTCAATATCCCTGGGAACACGAGAAATGGACTAAGACCTTCGACCATCAAGCGTACGTGCACACTCACTGTGTTTATGAGGCATCAGCCAACTCTCCATAGTTTACGTCGGGGCTTTCAAGTCTACCGCGAGGTCTGCTCAGCCTGCCACTCTTTAAAGCGAATTCCATATCGATCACTTGTTGGTACAATCGCCACCGTTGATGAGATGAAAGCCATGGCCGAAGAGAACGAATACGATAGCGAGCCAAACGATGAGGGTGAGATTGAAAAACGACCTGGAAAGCTGTCTGATTACGTTCCATCACCATACAAGAACGATGAAGCTGCTCGGGCCGCCAATAACGGCGCTCTACCGCCCGACTTGTCACTCATGGTCAAAGCCCGACACGGTGGATGCAACTACGTTTTCAGTCTGTTGACCGGCTACCCTGAAGAGCCACCTGCTGGCGCCACTGTTCAAAGTGGACTGAACTTCAACCCCTACTTCCCTGGCACAGGTATTGCCATGGCTCGCGTGCTGTATGATGGTCTGGTCGAATACGAAGATGGAACACCTGCAACCTCAAGTCAGATGGCGAAAGATGTCGTCGAATTCCTGAATTGGACTTCTGAGCCGGAAATGGATCAAAGAAAGAAAATGGGCTTGAAAGTTCTGACCATTGGCGCAGTGCTTTTCGCTCTGAGCGTATGGGTAAAGAGATACAAATGGAGTCCCATGAAGACAAGAAAGATTGTGTACAATCCTCCGGTGGGGCCAAAGCGATGATTGCGGAGAGTGTCTGAGATGGTGGTACGAAAGGCTGCTTGAACTCCGGCCTTGCGTTCTGTACAGAACTGTTACAATGCATGCCGTTAAAGTCGAAGCCCTCGTCTCGTAGCTTGTGTTGATTGGAGAAAGTTCGTTATATCTAGAGGGACACCGAAGGACGGTTGACTCGGTGGACGGCCTCACCCAGCAACAAACCCATGAAAGTAACGTAAACCTTCGCACAATAGGGCTCTCGAAATGTCTGCGTGGAAGTGAAAGCTGGAAAGGTTCCACATGTTAGTCATTGACCAGATAACAGCTCAGGCTCCTCCCTCTATTGCAGACTCCTCTTAGTCGACTATGTCTATGATAGCACTCATATCAGACGCACATCTCCTCTGCTCTGCTCCTCTCCCGTCCCTAACCTACTCTGCAGCTTTATCCTCCGTCCTGCACCCATCTCCCACACTCACGTCTTCTTCGCCTTCTTATTCTTCTTCCCCACATCCGTAATATGCAACCCTATACCGCCCAGTCAGCCACTACATCCGCTCCAAATCGTCCCAACTCCCAATCCTCCCTTTCCAAAACACAACAAGAGAAATTGTAGAAGGCAAGCAGGGAACTCAAGTAGGATGGTTTGGGAAGTAGATAGGCATACCAGGAGGTAAACTCTGCTTTAGCTTATCCGCCTTCTCCGAATCCTTTAGCACGAGCGTATACAGGAATCGAGTACATCGGATCTTGAATTTGATGTCGGAGGTCTTGGTGGATTTTTTGACGCGAGCGGCTGTGAGAAAGGGGCAGATGTCAGTTGGTTCATCTTGTAGAAAGCGATAGAGAGAGAGGCTTTGTTTGTCTGGGGTCGTATTGGGAGGATTGCACCGTGCACTCGGCTAGGAAGGGGGGGCACACATTTTGCGTCTTTGCGTCGAGAGATCTCGATAAATTGCTTGATGTCTTGTATTTCGGAGGGCATGGTGGGCGAGTGCGAAGGAAGAGCGAGAGCAAAGGTATTTGAGGGGAGCAATTTGTCGAGTGGAATAGTACGTGCTTGGGGCGCAGGCTGCTACTCCATGAAGTTCTTGACGTGCGTTCGAATTGGGCTTAGGGCGGCGGAAACCCTTAGTCTGGATTTGGAGATCGACCCTCAAGCTTCAAGTACGTACTGGTACTGTATGCGGAGAAGCAGGGAAGAGGCATAGTTGGCATCAATTCATACGAATTCTGATTGTTGAACCATTACATTCTGGAGACTTCAAGATCAAGCTAGTGCTTCCTGAACAGCTCAATTTTCAACTCCTCTAGTTCTTCGAGCCCGATCCTCCAAAACTCTCTGCATTACTCCCCATCATGCCTACCCCACTGGATAAAGCAATGCAATCTAGAGTCCGTGTGAACATCATGAGGCCAGAAATATGTCTGACGCTCTTCGCAGAACCTCTTCCTAGGGTTTGCAGGTCTCGTGACTGCTATTTCGATGTGGAACATTTGGGGCGGAGATATGTTCCCAGCCGAGAAGGACCCCAAAGGTGGTACGTCGAAAGACTGCAGTGTTTGATTCGGTTCATGAATTGACACTTCAACAGACCCAGATACCTGGACAGAAACCGAGCTGAGGAGGTGGCTTGAAGCTGTCAGTATACCATTAACGCTGGTGAAAACTTTGCGACTAACCCAAAACTCAGCGAGGTCTTTTGCCTAGTGAGAAAGCGTCAAAAGATGATCTTCTAGAGCGCGTGAAAGCCAACTTGAAGCCTGCTTCAAGGTCATGAAGTATGGCCAGACATCGGTGTTGAGCAAATTGGATGCCTGTTTGTACATTATTCATACCACCACCCTGAAGTCCTGGCTCTGTATCAGAAATTCTTTTGGTCTCTGGCCTCGTGGGCCCCGGTCACGGTTTGGTACAAGAACAAACGTTTCGCTGAATTGTCGGTCTGGGTCATTCCTGTCTTCGCTGAAGCGGACAGCACCGCTGACGACAACAAGTATGGTCATTGTGCTTGCGGCAGATCGTGAGACCGTGGCGCCTTCGGGCGCATATTGAGGATTTAGAACGTGGCAATCAATGGACTGCGTATCGTAGCGAGTTGGAGGCATTTCATTCTCAAACATTCCCTGGACAGCAGCACCATTTTGCAAGACTTTCCCATTGAAGATGATGGTCGGTATCGGCTTGCCACCTTGCATCGACGATGGTGGGATGTAGAAAGTGGAGATAGTGTTTCTTCGAGATTGCAAGGCGTGATAGTAATCACTCACGAAAGCCGTCGAAGCTGATCAGATTAGCATAGTCTACCCTACGCGAGTGGGGAGGTCTGACCTTCGGTAGAGACTTTGACCAGCACATCATCTGGTGCGATGCCAGGCGGCATGTTGAAATCTGAGCGAAAGGTACAATATTGTAGGAATGCGATGAAGATGATGCCCTCGGTGCGGCCGTTCAGTGAAAGCTTGCGCTTAGACCACCAGATTAGTCTCCAAGAATTTGGAGCTGCAAGGGCCGTTTGCTTGCCAATGGACTTCAGGATCACGGAGTCGTGGCTCTTCCTTTCTTAGTCCAGGTCCCTTTCAAGAAGAGATGAGCATATTGGAGCAGCAAGCTCGAGCCTTTTTCCGTCTTTCAAGAGTTAGCAAAGGGAGCCGGACATGGAAACGATGTTGCCGACACTCCTCGACAGCGTCTCTAACGGAGCATGGAGACAGGAAACCTTATTACGTTACCTCTCCCATATTTTATGTTAACGCTGGTGAGGTATTGTGTTCGAAGTCAATGGCAGATCCTAATTTTTGTTGATAGCTCCTCACGTTGGTCACCTCTACACACTCGTTCTCACAGACATTTTCAAACGATGGGCACTTTTACGCGGATATCATCGGGCGGTCATGCTGACTGGCACTGATGAGCATGGCATGAAGATACAAAGAGCAGCACAGAAAGCGAAGACAGACACCAAACTATTCTGCGACCAGACTATGAAGCAGTTTGATCACTTGGCGCGAAAAGCCGACATCAGCTATGATCGATTCATCCGCACCACAGACCTAGACCACAAAGAGGCCGTTGAGCACTTTTGGCGAGAACTCAACCACCGAGGGTACATATATGAGTCGAAACATGAAGGATGGTACTCCGTTAGTGATGAGACATTCTTTCCCCAGTCGGCGGTCCACCTAATCAGGGACCCTGCCACTGGAAGGAAAATGATGGTTTCAATCGAGACAGGGCGGGAGGTGGAGTGGACTTCAGAGACAAATTATCATTTCAGGTTGTCGGCTTTTCGAGATCGGCTGTTGGAGCACTACGAGAAGAATCCAGAATTCGTAGTTCCTGCCACAAGGATGAATCATGTTATTCGGGAGGTTAAGACAAGTCTGGAAGACTTATCTGTTTCCAGACCTGCAGAGAGACTCACATGGGGCATCCGGGTACCAAATGACGACTCGCAAACCATATACGTATGGCTGGATGCTCTAGTCAACTATCTTACCCAAGCAGGGTACCCTTTCGCTGATGGACAGGGAAAAGGGACTGAATGGCCTCCAAACGTTCAAGTCGTCGGCAAGGACATTACCAAATTCCACTGCGTCTATTGGCCGGCATTTCTAATGGCGCTCAATCTCCCTCTTCCAAAACAGATTCTGACTCATGCTCACTGGACCATGAATCGCGCGAAGATGTCAAAATCTGCCGGGAATGTTGTTAATCCCTTCTTCGCCATTGATCGATTCGAGGTCGACACGATGAGATTCTACATGGCGCATGACGGTGGAATCGCTGACGATGCTAACTACGAGAACGCCTACATCATCGAACGATACAAGAAGAGTTTGCAAGGAGCGATCGGCAACTTGGTCACACGTGTTATGCGAGGAAAGCGCTGGAATGTTCATGACTGCATTCAAGCTGGAGGGCGTCAAGATCTTGCATCAGAAGCATTCGGAAAAGAGCATCGCACGCGCTTAGTCAGGTTAGAAGCGCAGGTAAACTACTTCTTCAAAGATCTCGATCCTCGTGGAGCTCTCCACAAAATCATGAGCGTATTGCACGAGGTGAGTCCAAGAGATGCAGGTTTATGGCTTGGGTGCTGATATTGTCAAGACCAACAGATTCCTCGCATACCACGAAGTCTGGCGAAAGGTCAATGACCCGAACGAGAATACTCAGCGAGATGTCCAGGTCATAATCTACTATGCCGCTGAGTCAATGAGGATTTGCGGCATCTTGTTGCAACCCTTCATGCCTTCCAAGATGAAGCGACTGCTCGACATGGTCGGCGTCGATGAGGAGAGAAGACTATACGAACATGCAACGTTTGGAGCAGATTTGGACTATGGGGTTCCCAAATGCGATCTCGGAAAGGGCGCCGATGATTCGCTTTTCCCTCCGCTTACAGCGGAATGGTGAATCGTGAGACCAGATACCTATCTAGAGAACCTGGCAACATCCTGGGGAAGTGCTACATTGGGACACCTTCCTCCAGCCCAGCATGTTAGTCAGGCACGCGAAACGCTCCTCTCCAATCCCCGCATACGCCCTTTTGTCACCCACGGTTTTTCTTGCAACCTCATCACGATTTTATTACGCATTGACACCTAACGGGTCCAGAGTATAGAATCGTTACAAAAACCTAAAGTGCAATTGAAGAGTGCCATCGCGGTCCAAGAACCACTCAGAATCATCGATCATGGGCTCATATCCTGCTGCCACCGCAAGAAAACCTTGGATTGAGACCCCCCTCGTCGAATCAACAGCCCTCTCCCTCTCAGCCAATTGCCGTATCTTCCTGAAGCTCGAACTCCTTCAACCAGCGGGCTCCTTCAAGTCCCGCGGCATCGGCAACCTCATCCTCGAACACATCAAACATGCCGCCGCTGAGAACTCCGCCCACAAACCCCTACACTTCTATTCCTCCTCTGGCGGCAATGCAGGACTAGCATGCGTCGCCGCGGCACGATCGCTCGGATACAAAGCCTCCGTTGTGGTTCCCATGTCCACCAAATTGTCCATGATAGCCAAGATCAAAGCCGCCGGCGCCACGGACGTGATCCAACACGGCGAGAGCTGGTACTATGCCGACTCCTACCTCCGCAACCATATCCTAGAAGACGTCCAAACCAACGGCGAAGAAATCGGCATATACATCCCCCCCTTTGATGATCCCCGCATATGGCAAGGCGTCTCGACCATGATCCCCGAGATCCAGAGCCAACTCCCCGACGGCGAACCCCCCAACGCCATCATCCTCAGCGTAGGTGGCGGCGGTCTCTTCTCAGGCGTGATACTCGGCCTCGACAAAGCAGGCTGGTCCCACATTCCCGTCCTAGCAATGGAAACCCACGGCGCGGATTCCCTGAACCAATCCCTCAACGCTGGAGAACTCATCACCCTTCCCGCTATCACTAGTCTGGCTAAATCCCTCGGCGCGATTCGCGTCGCGGATCAGGCGTTCGAGTATGCGCGAAGACGCAGTGTGACGAGCGTAGTTCTTGAGGATGCCGAGGCTGTTATGGGCGTGTGCCGCCTCGCGGACGATGAGAGGTTGCTGGTTGAGCCGGCTTGTGGGGTTTGTGTGGCGATATGCTATGAGGATCGGTTGAGGGAGGTAGTAAAGGATTTGGGGCCTGAGAGTAGGGTTGTGGTTGTGGTTTGTGGGGGGTCGGATGTTACGGTTGAGATGGTGGGGAAGTGGAGGGAGGAGTTTGGTGAGCGGTTTAGGGAGATAAGAGAGCACAGGAAGGGGCTGGAGGGCAAGGGTGAGGGTGATAGAAAGAGGGATATTGTCGTGCCGAGTGATGCCACTTTATGGGGAAACTTGGTCAACGGTAAGAATGAGGAGGTGTGGGAGGTAGATGAGGGCTGCTAGGTATACACTTGCTGTACATTTTGGTCTTGTACAATTGATATCACTTACTCACGATCTTTGTTTATACTGCTAGCTCTTGGTCGATAGAATCATACCCAAGGACTTATTCAACGCGCTGTGCTGTACCGAACGCGGGACTCGCTTCCTGGCTCTTCTCACGTGCTCAACGCCATACATATGCGGCTCGCCGTCTATGCTTTGCAATCCCTGACGCCTAGGAAGAAAAATGCTGGAGGATGTAGATGAAATCCTCTTCCTCCTGACTACACATCGCAATACTGATTCGGAATCTTCACCACCGGACCGCCCACCCACTGCGTAACGGTAAGGATGGTAGTATAAGCACAACCCACGATACCGAAACAGAACAAAACATAATCAGCTATCTTCTGCCAATGCGTGCGCGCGACGGCTTTGACGTGGAGAAGTGGCTACCCATTCGAAGTCAGCAATAACATCAAACATCACAGGCAAGATGGAGTAAAGCTTACCGGGTACACATAAACCAGTGGCACACAGGCAAAGCTGCCGACTAGTGCCACGAATTTATCCAGATCGCCGGCCCCGACCCAGGCGACCATCGCACAGAACATGACCAGCACGAAGCGAAAGACGTTCTTCTTCCATTTGATCCAGGGATTGTACTTGCCGCTACGGGTGAAGAGCTCGTTCTCCATGATCCTGATAGCAGGGAAGAGCTGCAAGGGTGTGCTGAGGAGGATGGCAAGACTATAGAGGAATTGTACGGCGTTGACGAATTTATCGTCCTGAGGAAGGTTGAGGATGACGACTGTTTTGGTGGAGGAGCCATATGCGGCGTAGGAGAGGGCGCCAATGGAAAGGAATAGGATGGTTATGATGACCATGACGAGGGCGAGGACGCTGGGGAATTTCTTGGGGTTCTTCATGGATTCTTGGATCGGGATGATCAGGCCGACGCCTTCGAAGGTGAAGATTGCGGTGCCGATGAAGAGAGTCCACGTTGCTGGGTTGAACGTGGTGATGTCCGAGACTCCGCCTTGGTCGACGATTGTTGCGATGTCGTAGTAGTAGAGGTAGATGAGGCCGAGCATGATGAAGACGTCTGCGACGAGGGCGGTGACTCCTAGTTTGCTAATGTCTCGGATCAGACTCAACGGTAGGAAGATGATGAGTTGCATCAGGACCATCCATTTGATATTGATGTACGTCCTGCATTTTGAGACTGCGAGAATGAAGGCTTGCAGGTTTTCAGACGTAAAGACGATATATGCTGAAACGAAGCCGATTTGGCTGAGGACGATTGACGACAATATCAATGTGCGCATCCACTTCCCATATAGAATTCCACCAATATCACCAAAGGATCCGTCGATTTTCAGACGCGTGTTGACGAGCAGAAGGAAGCAATGAAAGCTCAAGAGCGCAACCCCAAGCAGAACGAGAGCCGAGAAGAGCATGCCACCGTTGAGAAAGGCTCGAGGAAGAAACAACACACCAGTGCCAACGAAGGATTTGAGAAGAAGTAGAATAGCGCCGAAACTCGTGTTAGTCCCACCACCACGACGCTCTTTGTGCTTTCGTCTTCGACCGCCGGGCGTTCGGGGAGCCAGTAGGGCACTGCCTTCACCAGGCTCGCGATCACTTCCTTCGTCGTCGTAACCATGAGCCTCCCAGGCATCGGACGAGAAGTATTCATCGGGCTCAAGCACTTCGTCATCTTCTTCCAACTCCTCGCCCGCAAAATGTCCATATATTGTCAGAAACTCCAGGAAACTATTAGTTAGCAGCTTTGGCTGAGGTCGACTTTGATGTGCAGGACCTGGAGCGTGATCCGCCATATTTGTGCTCCCATACGATACTTGATGTGAAGGTTCGGGGCTGTCAGCAGCCCTTCGGAGGAAATTCCGGCGAAACCCTCCTGGTACTTTTATGTTCGAGATATCGAGCACCTCGCTGTCTGGCTCCGGTCTTGTGACGTGGAAGCTGCTACTTCTCTTATTCTGTCTGCCTAGACTGGCCTCATGCTCTTCTGTCCATCTGTAGATCGGTCTGGTGACATCTCCGCCTTGCAACCTTAAGCTTGAGAACTCTTCCTCATCCATACCATGTCCGGCCTCATGGGCAGCTGTCAACAGCCGACCGAATTTCCCACTGCCATGCTCTGGGATGACGAGATGTCTTCGAACGATCTCTGCGTCTTCGTAAGGGGCGGGGCTCCCTGCTCCACCTCTGAGATCAACTGACCCATAATTGCTCCAGTTGTCTCGCTGTTCGATTACATTATCAGTAACGGCCGGGGACGCTGTTCTTTGATGTGTGTTACTACTTTCAGGAGTATTTCGATCTCTGCGCTGTGCTAAAGCTGCAGCAATTGCAGATTGACCGGGACCAGGGAGTGAAGATTGGGTTTCGACTTTCGGCAATTCGTCTTGTTTGTCGGTCTCAATTTGACTTGGTGTTGGTATCTGTTTGACTGGAGGAGTGCTTATGTGAGAGGAGGACGGTACAGGAGAAGCTAATCTTGCGGTTGAAGCATGTCTTGAGGCGTGAGAAGAGGGTAGAGGGGAGCCGGCCAAATCTTGAGGACTTCTCCCTCGCTGGATTTCGCGAGGATCAGAAGGGGCCGGACGGCCCCGTGTGTCGGCCATTGCGAGGAAGGGATGAATGCGTGATGAATACTATCGTTCACCCATAGCTGGTAGTACTTTGACGATAACAGACAGTATATGCTGTTGGGATACATACGTGGTTGTACGACGCAGTCCACACGGCTTTGGCCAGGAACAGCTCCAACCGCACTGGGCAGCTGACGAAAATCGTTCTAGATAAAAGCGACGACAGCTTTTCTGCAACCACTGCATGACATTTGCACCCCAAAACACAACCACGAGGGTTTCCATTGGTCTTTCAGGAACAAATCAAAGATACATAAGTGGGGTCAGTCGCATTGAACCTGATCGACGCGGTGCCTTTTCTTCTCCGCATGTTCGGCGTCCCAGCTAGAATTTCAGAACACCATTCACCAGATGATAGGACTGGACAACTGCCATCCGACCGACAAGATCACCTTTTATCAGAGTCATTGGGCTCTACCTATAGCCTGAAGCATCTGGCATTATATCTTGCTGTCCTTCTCGCTCTCGGCATGTCTCGGTCGAAACACCTCTGTACGAGATGTCAATAGCAGAGGTCTGTTTTCGTCTTTCTTGGGAAAATGGCGCAACCCGACGTGAACAGACCTGGATCTGCGAGATGGAATACAGGTAAATTACCGCGTGGAAGACCGGCCTTCTCGACCAGGGCAGCGACTGATATCACGGATCAATTGCTGCGGCGCTCATCGCTTCCTACACCAACCCGTGGACCTGAGGCAAGTAAATTTGCCCACTCAGCAGAGCCGGAAAACCCGTACGAGCCACAGACTGAGAACGATGAGCCTCCTCCTCGAGAATATGCCCCGTCTGAACGGTTTTTCGGACGCCTTTTCCGTGGACGCTACGATGGGACTGACGATACGCCAGCCACGAATCGGTCGAGAAACAGAGGCAGGAGGAAAAGCGGCCACACATTACTTCCAGACCACTCTTTGACGGCGCAGATGCATCAGAGTTCACAGAGGTCTGATCTACCTAAGATTGGGGCTTTTCCAAGGCCAGTTGGCGGCTCTGAAAAGCTGGGTACCTTCTCGGGTGTCTTTGTGCCGACAAGCTTGAACGTGTTGAGCATTCTCATGTTCATTCGCTTTGGATTCATCCTCGGCCAGGGTGGTGTTGTAGGTATCATGGGCATGATGGTTGTGGCCTACCTCATAAACCTAGTGACTACGATGTCTATCTCGGCTATTGCTTCTAACGGCACTGTTCGAGGTGGCGGCGCGTACTACTTGATCTCTCGCTCACTAGGCCCAGAGTTCGGTGGGTCAATTGGCATTGTGTTCTACATGGGATTCGTATTCAATACCGGCATGAACGCGGTGGGCTTGATCGACTGCCTTATCTATAACTTCGGAGCTGATTCTGGCAATTGGTCTCGTTTCTTGCCTGAAGGCTTCTGGTGGCAGTACTTGTGGGCTACTATTGTCCTTGTGCTGTGCACTGCAATATGCCTCGCTGGTAGCGGTATATTTGCACGCTGCAGCAAAGGGCTTCTTGCAATTTTACTTCTTGCAACATTCAGCATACCATTCTCAGCGTTGGTGAAACAGCCGTACCACGACCCGGCACAGCGCATTACTTTCACGGGTCTCAGTTTGAAGACCCTTAGGGAAAATCTCTTGCCGCATTTCACAAAGCACGCTGCTGGAAGTCAGCTCCAAGAGCGTGAAAACTTGCCAGACTTGTTTGGTGTTCTTTTCCCTGCCACCGGTGGCATCTTTGCTGGCGCCAGCATGTCTGGCGATCTTAAGAATCCGAGCAAGTCCATCCCCAAAGGTACGATGTACGGGCTGATCTTGACATTCATTTCTTATACTCTTGTCATACTTGCTATGGCTGCTAGTATTACTCGTTCTTCATTCTACAACGATCTTAATGTCATTCAGGATACGAATATTTCAGGTGTTCTGATACTTCTAGGGGAATTCGCATCAACTTTCTTCTCAGCATTGATGGGTGTTATCGGCCCTGCGAAGCTGTTGCAAGCGATAGCCAGAGACAGCCTTCTTCCAGGTCTGTCAATCTTCGGACAGGGAACCAAGAGAGGCGATGAGCCTACCTACGCAATCATCTTCACCTACATTGTCGCGCAGCTGACTATGCTTTTCGACATAAACCGCATTGCTTCTTTTATCACGATGACCTACTTGATGACATTCCTCGTTACGAATCTCGCTTGCTTCCTGCTCAAGATCAGCTCTGCACCAAATTTTAGACCGTCCTTTAGATATTTTAATTGGTGGACTGCAGCAGCCGGCGCAATCGCGTGTGCCGTTACCATGTTTCTCGTTGATGGTGTTGCCGCCAGTGGTGCTGTTGGTATCCTTGTTGTTATCTTCCTTCTGATCCATTACACGACGCCTCCAAAATCTTGGGGCGATGTCAGCCAAAGTCTCATCTACCATCAAGTACGAAAGTACCTTCTACGGCTCAAACAGGAGCATGTCAAATTCTGGCGGCCGCAGATCTTGTTGTTTGTCAATGATCCGCGCCGAGGCTACAAGTTGATCCAATTCTGCAACTCACTGAAGAAGGGAGCACTGTTTATTCTGGGCCATGTAATCGTCACATCGAATTTCGGTGCTTCTGTGCCGGAAGCTCGTCAACAGCAAGCAGCATGGTCCAAGTACATCGATCTGTCAAAGATTAAAGCATTCATTAATGTCGCTATATCGCCTTCAATAGAATGGGGAGCACGAAACATTGTGTTGAGCGCTGGCTTGGGCGGAATGAGGCCAAACATCGTGGTTATGGGTTTCTACAACCTTGAACAATTTCGACAAGAACAGCCCCTTGTCGATGTGCCTTCTCCACCACCGGAGAGAAAGGCTCGAAAGCACGACAAGCCAGATGGTGGAGTACGAAAAAGACGTCGCAGCGTCGCCACGAGACAGTTGGAGGGTGCACTGCCAACTGACGGTTGCTACATAGAAAAACGTACGGACGTACAAGGCTACGTGATGGTACTTGAAGACATGCTTCTCAAACTACAGATCAATGTTGCTGTTGCGACTGGCTTCAACGATCTTGAACTGCCGAATCCAAAAGAGGGCAACATTAAAAAGTACATTGATTTATGGCCCATTCAGATGTCTGTAACAATTTCATCCCAAGATCAAGAGACTCAACAAGACGTACTTTCCACCAACTTTGACACCTATACTCTCATTTTACAGCTTGGTTGTATTCTCAATACAGTACCCTCGTGGAAAAGATCATATAGCCTCCGCGTGGCAGTTTTTGTTGAATATGAATCTGACGTGGAGGAAGAGAGAGCGAGAGTGTCAACACTGCTTGAAAACCTCCGCATCAGAGCAGAGATCTTGGTCTTTTGGCTTGCTTCCGGCGATATCAGATCTTATCAGCTGATTGTCAATGGCGATTCATCTTCTGCTGATGCTGAGGTAGAGGAGCAAGTAGAAAAGGTTTTGGAAGATGAAGAATGGTGGAGTGACCTCAAAAGACTCAGGGGCAAACTTTCTAGAGGCGAATCGACCGCCTCGGAATCTCTTGCCTGGGCCGAGGATCTGAGCAGTGCCACACCTGCATGGCCAGGCAAACGGGAGAACAGTGCCGCTCGATTCGAAGGACTGAAGCAACTACTTCACAACTCTCGGAGAAAACCCTCTGCCGGGGACCTGGGGAGTCTTGGTGCCAGCATGGGTATGAGAACGCATCGTCTGGATGATGATCTCATCAGCAGACATGCTAGCCACGCAAGTGCCAGTGAAGACTCTGAATCGAGTGATGAAGAGTCTTTCACGAGCGATAGCGCTGTTGAGGGCTCGGATGACGAGGACAGCATAGCTGTGAGCCAAAGTGACAGTGAGAGTGGGCGTGCGTCAGTCAGAAGTCCCCCTGCTGCCATAGCGTCTCCCCTTGTTTCGAAGACGCACTCCAAACGGAGCAGTCTTGCGAGCTCAAAGAAATCTTGTTCTTCTTCGAAGAAGCGGTCACTGCGTCATGCTGCTCACAAGACAGCCTCTGAAGTCTACGGCATACCGCCGAGCTCGCCACGAGAAGACTTCGACAGCACCTTGATAGACGTGACTTCTCTGCAGTCGTTGTCGCCGAGGCACAGATCGGAATCACCTCGAGGTCGTCAGCCTACAGCAGCACGTGACCTTCTTGACATCGAAGACCGGGAGCACACCTACCACATCTCTCGCCGCAGCTCCGGTGCACGCTTTTCTTCCTCACCCGTCCCCATGACAAAAGTCGCCAGCGACGAAGGGCCCGGTCCATCCATCATGTTTGCAGAAGAGCCCCGTCCAAATCGGCAACCACCCACCACCTCCACGGCCAGACTCGCCCCAGCCAAAGCCGCCATGTCCTCCGAAACACCCCAAAAATCTATTTACCACCCTCCAACCTCCCAAACACCCACCAACCTGGCCAACGGCCCCACCACCTCCTCCCTGTCCTCTGCCGCAGCTGCATCAGCCTCCAGCCCCCTCTCCTTCAACGACCTCCCCTGCCGCGCCCAACACCTCATCCTCAACGAGCTCATCACCCAGCACTCCGAGGACACCGCCGTCATCTTCACCACGCTGCCTGCGCCCTTAGAGGGGACGTATAAAAGC
>JAABUK010003079.1_pt1 | contig 28668 bp, 30 predicted proteins | sample 5559141 | NCBI WGS metagenome assembly JAABUK01 (sample SAMN10711869, study PRJNA513367) | rock metagenome | isolation source: Antarctica rocks | place: Antarctica: Victoria Land, Pudding Butte nord | collected 2016-01-03
CAACCATCAACCCTCCTCCCCCCGCCACAAATCCTCCTCTTCCTAACCCTCCAACTCCTCCTCACCTTCCTCCCCCGCCTCTACAAACGCTACACCCCTCCCTCACCCAAGAACTCGCAGCCCTAACCACCGCCCTCGCCACCCTCCGCCACCAAACCGCCTTACTCGAAAAAGCAATATCCCACACCCCACCCCCCTACGCCCCCAGCCCATCTCCCTCAGCGACACAGCTGCTCCAGAGCGTCTCAGATGACGGAGAGGAGTATGATGAATTTGGCTTCCCGCCGCCTTTGGAAGAGGGGCATGAGTTAATGCTTCCGTCGCCGGTTGTGGGGGAGGTGGGGGGACATGCGGCGCTGGGGTGCTTTTATCGGAGGGGTGTTGTTTATGAGCGCCTGCGGGGGAGGAAGGGTGGCGACGGAGGTGGGGCGGGTGGTGAGGAGGGCTGCGGTGGGTGAGTGCGTTGTTGAAAGAGGTTGTTGAGGAGAGGGTGGGGGTGTGGGAGGTCAACTGATGGTATTGTGCACTTGAATGCGTCCTTCATTGTGGACTTGGTCGGATTCAACGCTTCATGGCTGTTGGAGGAGCGAGACACCGGTGCGAAGGCGCGCAATGTGAGAACATGGCCGTTGTGGTTTGAATGGGCTCTTCGTATAACCTCCTGATTATTAGACAGTTTTCGTATACAGGATAGATTATTCTTGGACTCACCCATTACATTCAGTATTTGCAAGACACACCTCTGTCGAACAAATCCATCTGAGAGTCCCTCTCTCCTCCCACAACAATGCCCACAATCTTGACAATCGTCCACCCCCAAGATGTAACAGATATCTCTCCAGTCACAGAATGCGGCGTTACCTACAACCCCAAATCAAAGACCGTGCACATAAGGAAATGTGACATCCACTATCCGGTCAATAAGTACCTTCATGCCATACTTGCACTGATCTGGCTTTGGGCACGAAGCTCGGATTTCGATTTGGGTATACCGAACGTCAAAAATGGCAGGATGTACGAGCCTCATACTGCAAGACCCTTTTGACATGATAGCGAATTTATATTAGACAAAAGTGGAAGACTGGTTATCGCACACACCAACATCTCGCACGTACATGAATCATTGAATGGCACGAAACGAAGAAACGCACACAGTGTGTAAAGATCTAGAATTGCTGCATGAAAAACAACCTATGAGACATGTGCCGAACCCGAAGAAAAGAGCGATCTCGATCTTCGTCGTACTTCACCAAATTAGAATTCCAGTGCCCTTGCTCCTAGGATTCGCATCACCAGTAACCCTCTAACGTAACGCTCGCAAGTCCAAACCATTGTTGCAGCCGTGTGCGGATAGTGTATGGGGGCCAGTCTTAAGGATATGGCTGATGGTTTTCCCCTATTCGTGATGCAATCTTGTTCCCTTCATGTCTGAGCCTAGACCAGTCTAGCAACATCCTCCGGCCGAGCCTGATTGTACGCCCTGGCCTTGTCCAACTTGAACCGTGGGCTTGTTGTTGACAGTTGTGGTTCCCATTCTCTCCTTGATTTGTCGTGCCATGGTCAAGAAGGCTTGTTCAACGTTCGATGCATTCTTGGCTGAGGTTTCTAGGAAAGGAATGCCCAGGCTGTCCGCGAATTCCTGTTTGTAAAATTTTGTCAGCTTTGTCTCCTTCCGACACATCTCACATTTTCCTGTGCTGCTACCCACCTTTGCAACGGTGTAGTCCACGACCTTCTTATCTGACATATCACTCTTGTTGCCGACGAGCAGCTTGTTGACGCCCTCCGTAGCGTAGCGATCGATCTCCTGTAGCCATTGCTTCACATTGTTGAAGGAATCCATGTCCGTCACATCATAGACAACACAGATGCCGTGGGCACCGCGGTAGTAAGAAGAGGTAATGGTTCGAAATCGCTCCTGGCCTGCGGTGTCCCACTGTATTCTGCGTCAGCTTTCCACTCCTATCGTTGAAAATGACGTTAGGCATACGATTTGGAGTTTTACGGTTTTGCCATCGAGTTCGATCGTTCGGATTTTCTGCGCCACGCTGTCAGCCCGCCTGCCCCGTATACGAGTATTCACGCTGGAGAAGATATGAACGTACGAAGTCAACACCGATGGTCGAGATGTAGCTCTCCGTGTATGTGTCGTCTGCAAACCGCAACAGCAAACAAGACTTTCCTACTCCAGAGTCACCAATGAGGAGGAGCTTGAAGAGGTAGTCGTATCTGCGGTGATATGGTCATTAGCGAAGCCCAGATACTTGTCCCGGAGTGATGCGTCGTCAGTTTGGTGAATATTATATGTATTGAGCCATAGGGAAGGCATGAGGACTCTGGCAAATCGGCATTGTCAGTAAAAGACGAAGGATTTGAGCGAGTAGTGAGCTTACTACTCGGGATTCATCGCGCTAGTTGTGATCGTGCGAGCTTTTGTAGGAGAGGAGTTAGGAGACTTTGTCAAGGAAATCTTATCGTTGTAGAGCAAAGGAAGTCGATGAAGATCGTTGTAGGCGTTTACGCTGGCGCTCCCAAAGGGGAATAGCTTTCAGCCTTACAACGGCGCAATTGGTCTCGGGGTTCCTGTATCAGTTGTACGGAATGTCACATCTACATTGTTTGTTGGGATCAAGTGGTGCGCGATCTATGTCATGAATACGCTCTCACCGACTTCGTCAGTCACCTGGCTTGGGAGGCCATCCTGGACTCTATTAATACAGGTGGCAAAGACGGCGATTACGAGCGATCAGATACCAAACATATCACATTTGACGTCTCCCACATGGACAGTGCTTTGGATGTGGCCAACATGAGCAGGTGCTCTCATTTCATGGCTACTTCCATGGCCTTGAGCCCATGTATTCCTTTGAACCATGCACACTTTGGCCCAAATTACTGTCTTAGAATGTCTTGTTGACTCTGGCAGACTAAACATACTCATGCGCCTTGAGCCACTCCAATACGATAGCCTCATCTCGCACCTTGTAGCTTGCATTCGCTTTCACTGTATCCGATACTTGCACCAGCCCTCGGTCGTAGGCTTTCGTGTCTTTGTCTTCAAAGAAGGCGGCGATATCCCGCTCCACTTCGTGACTCGCAAACTTTGATAGAGTCGTCTTGATATAGCGATCGAGAACCACGGGATTGCCGGAGAGTTTCTGGTGCACTGTCTCCCAGTGCTGTTTGATGTACTCCCAAAGTGCATTGCGGACCTTGGAGTTTGCCGCGAGTGAAATTGATCCAGTATGCATGTCTTGGATGGCGACCTTGTCGGAGAATTGGAAATCAAGGAAGGCACTCGCCAAAGCGGTGGTCTGTACTTTGCCAAGAGCTAACAAACAAGTCTCCTTACCGTCGATGGATTTGGTACTAAGATAATCCTCTTGCACGGCTTTGTAGGCTGGCTCGCCATCTTCACGGATCGCGATCTGGAAAACTGCTAAACGCAAGCTGGGATGAATCGCCTGAAGATCGCCGTTGGTGTATGCGTCGAAGCGGCGCTTTGCTTCAGCAATGGTTCTATTTCACGTAAGCCCTTCGAGCATTCATACAAACCGAGCAGACTGCGTACTTTTGATGCCCCGCCGTGCCTGCAATACTTATCAGAAGCGCACGTAGCTGGCCCGTGAGGAAGTTCTCATCCGGCGCAAACTCCCATCCAATTTTCTCCGTCGCTGGGGCTACTAGCCGTAGACTAAACTTCTTGAGCCCTGCTGCAATCGTCTCGTTGTCTGCAAAAATGGATCGAATATGTGCAAGTGAGGAGCCCATCTGGGCCCAAACTCTGTGTCTCATCAGCAGTCATCGCTCGCGACCAGAAAATATGACTCACGCCTTATTAGTCTCATCCTGGAACTGCTCGACCAGGGCTAGAAGACCTGCGGTGGTGCTCTGTCCGGCGACAGCCAGTGCTGCGGCATCCGCAATCAAGCCGATCCTATCCTCAGCGCCGAGTTTAGCCCTCTCCGCACCAAGCTTTGTTAACCTAGCGGGCGGATAATTTGTCCTATAAAACCCGACCTGCCCACTGTTAAACTTGTAAAAGGTCTCGTCAACGTCGCGAAGCGTTTCTTCCTTTACTGTAAGCGCTGTGGTGGCGGCTCCTGTGGCCTTCGGATCTGTTTTTAGGCCTAAAGGTACCCACCACAGTGTCTCATCCTCAGATCCCTTTACATCGCCTGTTTGCAGAAAGCGCGATTGGCGAACACCAAGCTGTCCAGGCTCTTCAGCGAGGGTGATTACGGGAAACCCAATCTTTCGGATCCACGGATCCATGAATTCATTGACATTCTTCCCACTGGCCCTGCTCAATGCTGCCCAGAGATCTTTGGTCGTTGCATTGCCGTAAGCATGGGTCTTCAAGTAGGAGGCCACACCGTCCAGGAAGGTTTGCGTTCCTAAATGAGCACCCAGCATCCTAATTACAGACGAGCCCTTCAAATAGCTTATGGCATCAAAGATCTGCTCGACTTCCAGCACGTCCCTGACTGGGACCTCGATTGGGTGGGAAGACCTCAAAGAGTCAAGATTTTGAGCAGTCTGGACGGCCTCCTGCACAAATTGACACCAAACTTCATGATCTGGGTACAGATGGTCAACAGCAAGCCAGCCTACCCATGTAGCAAATCCTTCGTTGAGCCATAGCTCGTTCCACCAATCCATGGTTACGAGGTTACCAAACCATTGATGCGCAAGCTCATGTGCAACAACATATGCTACCCTATTCTTATACTTAGCATCTGATGTCTTTTCGTCGAACAGAACTGCCGTAGTCCTATAGGTCACGAGGCCCCAGTTCTCCATGGCACCGTGCGAAAATTCATGGACTGCAAGTAGATCCATCTTCGGTAACGGATAGTCAATTTTGAAAATCTCAGAGAAGTAGTCGATAACTTGATGGCAATTCTCTAACGCAAATCGTCCTTGCTCTTTCAGGCCCCTCGTAGTGTACACCCGGACTGGGAGGTTTTTGCCGTTGTACTTTCGGCGAGTAGTTGTTTCAACGCATTCGAAATCACCAAAGGCCCAAGCTAGCAGATAGGTGCTCATCTTTGGGGACCGTTCAAAGGCGACAATTTTTCGGCCGGCAGCTCTCGATTTGTCAATCTGCTTTTCCGGCATATTGCTCAGCGCAACTTGATCCTCAGGTATCTCAATGGAAACGTCGAAGGTGGCCTTCAAGTTTGGCTCATCAAAACACGGGAAAGCTCGTCTTGCATCGCTGGACTCAAATTGGGTCGAAAACATGAGATGGCTGTCGCCGTCCATGGGCACGGACTTAGCGGGCTCACTCGCCGGCTTGTACTTGGACCTGTAGAAGCCATTCATAGTGTTGTTCATGGTTCCTTTGTACTTGATGTACAGGGTCGCTTTGGAAGGGCCAACCTTCTGTGGAAGGCCCAGAGTGACCCGCTGCGACTTTTTGTCATAGGAAATGTCTCTCGCTGGACGGAATTAGGCATGCCGGACGAGCAGAGACTGAATCTATAAGACATACCTTGGACATTTTTGCCGTCTATCGTAGCGCTGTTGACATCTAATTCATGGGCATTCAAGGTAATCTCACCGACTGCTGCCTTGATATCGACTTCAATAGTAACAGCGCCATGGAATGCAAATCCAGCTCCTAGTTCAAGGTCAAATAGTTTGATGTTGTAATTGATGGGCTTGACAGTATCAGGTAGTACGTCTCGGTCTTGTGGAGACATCGTCGCAAATGTCGGCGGCTGATATGAATGTAAGCGGGCTCGGGTGAAAGAAGGCCTTGCCGCCGCACGTATAACGGATCCTAAGAGCTTGAACCCAATTTGTGGAGGGTTGCGCCGTTTATGAGGACATCTAGCGGTGGACAGCGCCCCAGTAAGAAGAGAAGCGGAACCCCGCCAGTGCAAGTGTAGTGGCCCGCTCGGTCTTACAGCCTGAATTAGCAACTTATAAGGTAACTTGAAAGGGCTACAAATGTTAGGCAACATGCCATCCTCAATGGTCACAACATACAGGTTACGGGGCAAGCGTAATAGTGCATGGCGGGTAATGTCAACAAAGTGGAGAGCCTATTTTCCTTGGCAACGCCTTGGTGAACAGCAACAGCGGTCCTCGTAAGGCTTTGCTCCATCGAATTCGGACAGATCCTGCAGCCATAGTGGCCATTCCCAGTACCTAGTGCTCGCAAAATGCCATCAAGTAATTTCAGATCCTGGAACGAGCTTTCAGAGCTTTCAACGCCTGCAATGCCCATTTGAGATCCTAACCTCATTGCATTGGCGAAATTTCATAACCCTTACAACCGGACGTAGACATCCACACAAGGGATCCTCCACTGCCGCGCACCCAGCCAGCTCCTCATCCACCCACCACCAATTCCAGTCCACTCGGGTGTTTGAATTGCCAATCTCCGCTTGACCTCCTCCAACGCCGCTCCGGCCAGGCCCGACGCTGTTTCATTGATTGCATTCACCAGAAAGGAGCCGTCATCCCCATACGTCCCTCCAGTCGATTCTGGCCAATTTGTGGCTTGAGGTTGCGATAGAGGATTGGGGATGAGGGAAGAGAAGTGCCGAGTAGAGAACCAGTTGCCTTGGATGTTGAGGAGACAGCGATCCGACCAGGCACATGATGAGATGAAGAGGATCAGAAGAAGGGCCGAACAGTAGATACAAGGTCGATTCAAGATGAACGTGAGGGTGAAGAATAGGACCAGGAACCTGGTCACAGTCAGTAACATGTGTGTTTCCTGGACGTGGAGGTGCTTACAACGGGGAGCCATTCACAGATACAAACAAGAGCGGCAACCACGCACGCAAACAGAACATTTCTGACGCTTTGATTGTGTCTCACCCTAACGGTCGTCGGTGTCGAAATCTGATGCGGACGAGCTTTGCCAAGACAACCTTTGCCGAGATATAGCCGGCTCCCGCTCGACGCAAACCTCTCATTTGAGTGCTCTCCGTTATGGGATAACGCACCTGAGGGAAATCGACCGACTCGTAACATGCTCCATTCAAGAATCTTTTCATGGGACTTATTACAGTATGAGAATCTTATAAATCGAGTGAGATCTCGATTCGGTTTGTCGCTTTTCATCATTGAATGTTGTGAAGCATAGGCTTGGAGGAAGCATGGATGCCGTGATCAGAACGAATGCTAAGCTCAGAGCTTCCCCGTGGGCACTGAACCTTGGTCGAGCCCTACGGTCTGAGCTCGCGTTCACTAAAACCTTACCAAGTTTCCCACTGATCAGCTGGAATTTTTAAGCTATGGCAAAAGTTGTATTACTTAAAAAAAGCCAGTGCTTCTCTGCATGGATTGGGCTTACAGGCATAGTTCAGATGGCTTTGTGCTGGTCGATTGCCTTCTCTAAGGATTTGTGGGCAAGGCTCGAACATCTTCATTGAACCTGGTTACGAAGCTGTGAATTCAAGTCATATCTCGTCCACTTTTTAGAGTCAACGATCGTTGTTGGCACTCAAGGCACGGCGTGACTGATCCTTCTCGTACTGTAATCTGAGTTATGCCAATTTCGCATATTTTCTTCACTTCAAAAATCATTGCTTTGCGATCATTCACGGCAAAGGCGTAGCACTTGAAGGTATTCACTATTACGACGTCTCCTTATCTATCCCAGTCTACACGCTCCATCAACCATTCCTATCCCCCATCTGTTGTCCTCAGCAACTACACCGTCCATTAAGAATTTGGCTCACTTGGTCTACAACAGTGACTATCCAGGCTTGCGCCTTGCTTGCACCCTCTCAATCGAAGGCTGATTTTTTATTCAGTCCATCCTTCGTTCTCTCAATCTGTCTTACGATTCGCTGATTACGGCTACAATTTATCGTTCCCTTCGCCTGTTGCTGTTCTCATACTTAAAACAACGGACAGCAACCCTAGGCATAGCTAACATTTTCAACTTTCTTTTGGTCACGGCCTTTTCGAACAGCAGACTCGCTTCATTTTTGTGACCCATGTTCAATTTTGCTCTAATTATCAAGGAATCTTGAACGCCTGAGAGAGCGCCTTATCGTGCTACCATTTGGACAGTCCAATTCAAGACCATTGGGCCCACTTTGTCCTTACGATGCCCCTACACAAGGCTCACTTTGCTACTATGGACTCCACCGAGGCAGAGTCTGAAGAGCTTTTTCTCGAGCAGGAGCCAGAAGAGCGTCCCCCACCGTATTTCGCGCCATCGAGAGCTACTAAATCTAACCATCAAGATGATATTGAGGGGAACGACAATGGAGAGGAACAAGGTGAGAAGCACCAATGTGAGGAGCACCAAGATGAGGAGCATCAAGAGGAGGACGACGAAGGGCATTCAGACGAAGACAGTGTCGACGAAGAGTTCAAAGACAAGGTCAGGGAGGAATTGGATAGGTTCCGCAGGCCTTACATCCCTCACCGCGAACCGCCACCAAGAAACTATGCCGCCTACCATCCCTCCTTCGCCAAAGTCGAAACTTTGTGCGCTGAGGTGTTCGAAGAGGCTGTCACGCTTCTCGAGTCTTCCGAATACCAAGACAAATACACGCTTCAGCTCTTGGACATGATCAACCGTAAACAAAGCATCAAGTACGGCCCACCCAGTCGAGTCGGATTCATTGGAGATTCTGGCGCAGGCAAGTCGAAGTCGCAACATTTTGACAACACCTTACTAACACCTCAAAGGCAAAAGCTCACTGATTAACGCCATTCTAGACACTCCGAACCTTGCTTCTACGGTGTGTCTTCCCCTCTGGTTTACCATTTTCCGCTTGAATTAACGTTACGGAAGGGGACCACAGGGAGCGCCATGACTTGTGTCGTCACAAAGTTCCATCACGCCCCGCTCAGCCAGGACACACCATTTTTGGCCACGGTGGAGCTATATGGGCGAAATGAAATTCAGGAGATGCTCCAGAAGTATTTGCAAGCGTACTACCAATTCCACCTACAAAGTAAAGAAGAACTCGATGATGAAGAAGTGGACGCACGAGAGCATGAGGCTCGCACTGCTCTCGATGTCTTGGTCGCGATGTTTGCAGAACGAGAAAGCTTTCGAAACGAAGATCACGCCAATGAATTCCTGAGCAAAGCAATGTCTAAGGATGACCGAAACATCTTGCAATGCTTCTCCACATGGATTGACGAATTTATGGGAAAGCATAAGCCTCAAGATGGCTTGATTCATGTGACAGCCAGTACAGCGGACGAGCTTAGCAATCGTCTCGAGCCTTGGGTCACGACCAGCTCGATGATCGAAGACGATGGCTGTACTCAAACTGCATCATTCTGGCCTATGGTGCGTATCGTCAGGGTTGGTATGCAATCTCAATTATTACAACGGGGTATAGTCATCAGCGATCTCCCAGGTTCGTTTCCATGCCTTGCCTTGCACGAAACACCGCATAACCATCCTCTTTTTCAGGTCTCAGCGACGCGAATAAAGTGCGTACAATGGCATCAGAGCGATACATTCGGGAGTGTGAGTACTACGTCTTGGTGGCACCCATAGCTCGCGTGCAGACCGACGACGCAGTCCATCGGCGACTCAAGCAAGCACATAAACTCTTCAATTCAAAAAGATCGCTTGTTATTACCAAGATAGATGTAGGTATTCTCAGAATGCTCCTGGACGAGACCTGTTGACGAGCTAGGACATGCCCACAACCGAGAAGCCCCGTAACCTTGGGGCAACTCCTGAAGATGCAGGAAAGTGCAACCGGTTGTCGCGAGCTGTTGCGTTTGTAAGCGCAGAGAGAAACCGGTTGCTAAAGCTCAAGAAGACACAGAAGGGCAAGGAGCAAGCGAAGACAGAGTCGAGAATGACTGAACTTACGTTAGTACTTCCGCATTCGCGGAATACTTATTACTAATGCCAGGAAGGGTCAAGGGGGAGATTTACACTGCAATGTTAGATGATATGAAGCGCATTCGTAGGTGACTGTGATAGCTAATCTTGCAATAGGATACGTCGCAGCCTTGTCAACATGAGAAATAAGAAAGTTGGTACAGCCATGCGAAAGAAGTACCAAGCCATGACAGGCGACTTCAACTGGCTTCCCATACACTACGTTTCTAACAAGGACTACGAGATACATAAAACGGGCTATGATGAGGACGAGATGCCGCTACCTTTGGAAATGACTGGTATTAGGCAGATGCGCTCCTTAATCTCCACTCTTCCTGCGGAAGGGAGACAAAATGTTCTCTTACACCACTGGAGAGGGAACCTGATGTCTGTAATTGAATCGCTAGGCGCATGGAGCAGCCAGTCTACAATCCACAAAAGGGCAGAGCTTCGAAAGGTCGTCGAAAAGCCTGGCAAGGTAGGCATGAGTGCTTATTGATTGCGCAAGCTGACTTGAAGACACAGGAAACAAAGGACCATGTTGCCATTGTAATCGCAGCCTTGAAAGAGGTCTTGAAAAGTAGTATTATGGATACCATAAGTCCGTTTTCCAATTTTGGTTGACAAGGGTCATGACTGACTCGTTTGCAGAGGAAGACTTCAAAGATTGGGTGCAGCACGGCGTTCGGCTATCCGAGAAATGGACAACTGTAGGCAAAATTATATTATACTTAAGTTTCCTTTGAAGTTGACCCGCGGTGTAGATGAAGGGGCAATCTATATGTGCATTTGCACGCAAGAATGGGTCCCACAAGCCCAAAGGTGGCGTCTACCACAATTGGAACTCTGAGCTACTGGAGCCCGTAGTCAAAGATTTCAACAAGTCCTGGGTGACTTTTGAGAGGGAGCTGGGTCGCTGCAGGGACGACTGCTTGGCTCGCCTTGTGAAACTCTTGGATGACATTCGCAATGATCTCGGCGGTGAGGATGAACGCCAACGATGGATATACCGCTTTTCAAGATGCTGACTTCATTCTACAGCGATTGAGGGAGTCGCGGTGCTGCCTATGTCTCCGTTCCTGAGTTCACTGCCGTCAAAGAAGGAACACCTGCGTCGGAGTATGATGGTGTTCTTTGCAAAGGCCCTCAACATCTGCAGGTAAAGCGTCTCATGACGATATATGACCTAAACCTGACGAAACGCAGGGGCGCTAAGCTCAACGTGATCATGGAAGATGATGGAGGCGTGCTGTCGCAGGCAATGCTTCCAATCTACGCGAATATGAAAGATGTGACAGGTTAGCTCCGTTCTTGGATATGGCCTCCGCTCGTTGAGTTGACTTCTGGCCAGGTACTAGCAAAGCGGTAGAACGTAAGCTATCGCTTAAACAATCGATGAAACACGGCGAACCTTTTGCGATGATCGTGACAGGCTTCCAGAAGGCAATTGAGGACGGCCTGGAGAAGCTGGAGCCAAAGCTTGTGGAAAATGTCAAGGAGGTATTTGACATGGTTCTCATGGACTTCGACCGCATGTTCGTGGTTGAAGAATTGCCAGACCCAAAGAGGGATGTGTTGAAAGGCCAGGTCAAGGACTTTGTCTGTTATGCGAGAGCAAAGGTCGATGGCCAAATTGCCACAGAATATGCGCTTGCAACAAAGGGTGAGTGATATTATCAGAACGCGAGGTCGGGCGCAGCTTCCTGGTACCGCTCATACCCTTACTCCAGAGCGATTTCATCTCTCTCTATATCGCTACTTCGCTCGAACGCCGCAGGCCCATCGGGAAGGGCCAAAGTATACTTCAATATCCTAAAAGGCGCACGAGAATTGCAGCGACAGTTGAAGACTAAGCTCCACCGCCCATAGATATTGCCGCGAGAGATCCTCTTGAGCGTCCAGATAAAATAGAACATAGTTATTCAACATGTATTCGATTGACCATTACTCGTGCTTTTGTCTACAGCTGTCGTCTGGTAAAGCTTGAATCTACGCCGTAGCGGAAAGCAGTAGGGCGTTTCAGAGTGGTCTGTCCCAGGGAACGAAACACTGTTCCTGACTACTTAGACACCAATCTGCCACATGTTCCAACTTTTGATCCACTGTTCTCTTTTACAAAAAGCTCATGTAGCTATTTTCTGTTCCGGAATAAGGAATACAATAGCTACCCGAATCGAGTAACGGGGTAAAGTATACCAACGTTTGAGGAATGAATCAAAGTTATGCGTACAAATTGGATCAGAATTAGCAGCACTTTTTTGAAAGAGTACCATTCCTTGGAATAGAATAGTCTGAAGCTTCCCAATGTATCTTCCATGCTGGTGACAACTCAACAAAGTCGCTGTACACTCTAGTCCGAAATAGGCTTTAGATCTAGGGTATACGGCAGCTTCTGTGTCACGCAGCCTTCCCAGTCACTGGTAATTGCTCAATTTTGCTACTTGGCTCGTGACTTGAACGGTTTTCGACCCCAATGTCCCTTCATAACGTCTTCCTAGTTGGGCTTGCCATCTCGCCAAATTGAGATTGCCGAAGCGAGATCAAGATCGAGTCAAACACCAAAAGGGTTTAGCGCGCGGGCGGGCTCCAACCTCGATCTACGATATTTCCCTTCAACACCACGTTTTAACACTGTGCGCTCGCTGCGAATACAGCCATGGGAGACAGCAAATCGTATCCTTTCGGTGCTTTCGTGCCTCCGTTAATTTCACCACAACGTCATCCATCTACTCCCCTCCAGCCAGCCGTCACATCGCCTAGCCTCCCTTCTACCTTCAACGCACCTCACAATCCCCAGACGAGTCGAAGCCACACCCCTTCACGCAATTCAGCTGCCCAAACTTCTGCAGGTCAAATGTCAAACCCTTTGCTTAATGTACGTTTCAATCCTCATCATAGCCGGTTTCTCGCTTGAACCCCATTGCGAGTCGTGAGATATGGTTGACAAGTCTCATGTGTTGAGGTCAAGATGATACCTTCTGGAACGCTGACGTCCATACAGCTCCTCAAGTTCGGGTCAAATGGAGCTTCTCCACAAGCCTCTCCACAGACAGCGCCCGTGTCTAGACCGGAGTATGGCAGTCCTAGCAAACACAGCGTACATGGACGCGGGATCTCAGGTTGGCCAAATTCACTTTTCACAGCAAAAGCGGGTTGCTAATTTGTAATTGTATAAGCTTCTGACTTAGTGGCTTCTTTCACTGGCGGAAAGTCATCGACGCCAACATCGCACGAGAAGTCTCAAGCACCTCCTACTACAAATCATCAGGACGCGTTATTAAGACTGCTCAGTCAAACCGCAGCGCGGCCAGATACCGCTAAGCATAAGACTACTGAATCTGCAGATACTGCTACAAATCAATTGTCTGAGGATCTCTCCGGCTTTTCAGTGGAGGAAAGACAGCCATCCATCGCAAACGTCAAGCACAATGACTCTGATGGCCATGAGTCTCCGATTCGTTTCTTCGGCAGTAAAGAGAACGCTTTGCCAACACCCTTCAAGCCGGTAGTGTCTCCAACGGTTGAGTCCGCCCAGAAGACTGGTTCAATCTTTACATATGTCAATCCGTTCGAGCAACTTGCTGCTTCGTCGCCTCGCAACGCTAAGATCAAAACACCTACGAATGGTGACAAGCGAAAGATGAAATCGCCATCTCCAGCGGCTGTGCATGCCTCGTCTCGAAGAAAGCTTACACCATCTGGTAGCGAGGTCATGCAAAGTATCGAGTCCCCTGCACCAGGACGATCAAAGGATGATCGAAGTCAGATCGAGGCGTTGATGGGTATTGGAGCGCCGAGCCGGAATGCTGAGACGGTTGCTGAGGCTCTGAATGAGGTTGGAGATAGAGTCGATCGGCAAGTTGAGTGCGCTCTAGCAAAAGCCGAAGAGAAAGTCGACGTCACAGAGCGAGAGCCACACATCAAGCAGGAAGTGCCGGGAGATGAAGACCAGCAAACATTGAAAGACATCGAGGAAGCTGCGCGTGATGTGGCGGCCGATGTAAAGAAGGAGCTAGAAAAGCCCGAAAATCAAGGTGTGCTTGAAGAGTCAATGCCAGAATCTATGGCTGAAACGATTAAAGATGTGATCGATGATGCTGCCAATGGGAAGATGGTCGATGCATGGGGGAGTGCTGAGGGTGAAGCGACGGCAACGAACGAGGAAACATCTCGAAATATACAGGTCCACCAATTTCCAATGCGCCCTTTCGTGTCTATCGATCTCGTCCAAAAGAAACCTGCCAACGTCAACATCCGTGAGGAGTCTGTGATGCATGTCGCGCGCTTCAAGAAAGATTTCGACCAAGCAGATCGAACTCTGGCCACTGCGACCAATGAATTCATAGTGTACGGTATGCCAAAGAACGGTGGTATTCGGATTATCCAACAGGATAGTGGCAAAAACAGCCTGATATTCTCGAAGTCTCAGGATCGCATTTTCAACGTTGCAATATCAACTTCTCAATCGGGGAGCAGCTCTGCAAAGGGTACCCAGACAGTCATTGCTACTGGCGTGAGCGGGACTGTTTACTGGACCACGATCGCAAGGCCAGGAGAAGAGCTCACCGAAGAATACTTGGAGAAGCAAGGTCTTACGATTCCTCCCATATCCTCTCAGTCAGATCCCACCTCAAGTGGCCAGCTGAAGACCCGTGCAAAGAAGAGCAACCGACACCCTGAATTCTTTGCAATTGGTCGTGGCAAATCGATCCAGATCATCTTCGCCTCGAACGCTCAAAGCTCGGAATCAGTCACTAAAGAAGGATTGATGGATACCGAAAAGTACTTTGCAGACCGCAATCTCAAGGTTACCACTGGCAAGGCCGGCAAAGATTTCACCTTCAGTGAGGATGACAGCACCATTGCTTCGCTTGATAAAGCTGGCAAACTCAGGATTTGGGACATCCGGGAATTAACCAATGAGGCAAACGAAGGAAGATCATTGATGACGCCAATAGAAATTAAAACCCCCGTCCTGACATTCAGTACGGCCAACTCGGCCGAGAAATCCTGGCCAACATCAGTCCTCTTCGTGGATAAGCTGCGTCCCTACACGAAAGGCACAGCGCTTCGATATATTATTGTTGGCATGAAGCAAAATCACACGCTTCAGCTTTGGGACCTCTGCCTCGGCAAGGCTGTACAAGAGTTGAGCTTCCCACATGAATCGGAGACCGACGCTATCTGCAGCGTCACATATCATCCTGCGTCTGGCGTAATCGCTGTGGGTCACCCAACTCGCAACTCTATCTATTTCATCCATCTCTCAGCACCGAAGTACAATCTACCGGCTATGCCGCAGGCCAAGTTCGTACAGCGTCTTGCGAACAAGGACTCAACGCTACCCAAGGCAGAAGCTACTGCTATCATGAGTGGCATGAGAGAATACTCGTTCGCCGACAAAGGCAAAATTCGGAGCGTCGAGCTGTTCCCATCTTCTGGAGAGCCTTCGAGAGCTGCAGAGGACGATGAGGATCCTACGCTGTTCGAGCTTTACGTCTTACATTCCAAAGGCGTCACATGCTTAGGCATTAAGAAGGAGGATCTGGGTTGGTCAAAAGAGAGCAGGGTTCTTAACCCAGTCGATGCCGAAAAGGAAGGACTTGTCGTTATCAGAGAGCTCCGGGAACTGTCAGCATCCTCTGCTGGTGAGCAATCAATGGCCTCGGTCGCGCCTTCCACCAATGGTGACACTCAAGCTCCCGCTACTTCTTCAATATCGAAAACCCCAGTGAAAGAGCCCGCAAAGTCTGGTCGACCAACAACAGATGGTGCAAAGGCTACTCCGGCCGTCATTGAAAAGGTAGAGAAGAAGAAGGGAAAGCGTAATGATGGTAGCGCCGTTGGCACTGATACAGCATCTAAAGCGGCAGCCACGCCCACACCATCAATGTCAGAATCATACGCCGCCGCAGCCCATCGTGAACCAAGTCCAAGCCCGGCACCACAAGCGACACCAGAGGTAGAAAAGGTAGCGAATCGGCCGAGCATGCTCAAGCAAGCTTCACGTGATGCACCAGAGCCAGCGTCTTCAGCCAAAGATCGTCCAAATCACCCTGTGGCAAACGGGGACTCGATCAACGTTGGTATTTCCGGCGATTTCCTCGATAAGGAGCTCAAGAAGATTGAGCGCGGTGTTTCAGAGGAGTTCAACAAGGTGTTGGGCCGAGAGCTCGAATCCTTATACCGACGGTTCTCGGAAGACAAGCGTGTTCAAGATGCAGCAGGAGCAGCCAAGCAGGATGCAATGCTTCGCCTCGTTTCGAGCACCTTGAGCGATAACGTGGAGAGATCGTTGTCTCGCATCATTCAAACGAATATTCAGGACTCGGTCGTTCCCTCTGTCGCAGATGCGACCTCCGCTACCTTGAAGGCCAATCTATCAACGGCCATTTCTCATCAATTCGACGAGAAGTTGACTTTGGTCATGAAGCAAATTCTACCAGAGGCTATCAATCGGACTATGCAGAGCCAACAAGTCCTTCGCTCGGTGTCAGAGCACGTCACAAAGGCAATCACTGGCCATGTAGACCAAGAATTCTCGACCGCTTTACAAAAGACCATTGCACCGACTTTCGCAAGCCTTGCAGTCAACACTGCGCAAACGATCAGTGGAGACACAGAGCGTCGTGTGCGTGAGCAATTACAGCAGGCGGAGATGCAGCGCCAGGAGGATAGCGTGAAGATTGATCAACTTACTAATCTCGTTCGTGGACTTTCTGAAACAGTCCATACTATGGCAGCAGCACAATCGGATTTTCAAGTTGAGATTCTCAAGCAACAACAAAAGCCGGCTGAGGGTAGTCATGCCTTGGTTCGTCACTCACCAACACCCAGCGAGTCGGCCTCCATGGCTCCGACTCCTGAGCAAGGGGAATTCGATGCGATATCAGCAGCCATGAATGAAGGCCGGTTCGAAGAGGCCACTGTGCTGGTCAGTGACTGTCTTTGCGACTGCCTGAGTAATCTGCTAACACTTGCCAGTGGCTTCAATCTTCACAGCAGGTAGAGTTGTTCGATAATTTTTTCGTTCGCTGCAATCCAAGCTACCTCCGCCAGACCTCGCCGTTGGTAATTCTTTCCGTTGGGGCGGCGGTTACCTCGGCGCTCGATACGAATGTGATGGAGCGTTTGGCATGGCTTGAGACTGTGTTCCACTTGATTGATACGAGGGTCAGTCTAAGCCCTCCTTGAAGTCCCGCTGCAAATATCACTGACCAACTGCTAGGATCCTGAGATTCGCGAGGTTGCGGGCAGGATCCTGGAAGTACTGAGCCAGCGCCTTGAAGGCGAGTATATGCGCATCGCAGAGACTGACCCTCAGAGCCCAGCTCTGCGCAAGATCCCTAGCCTCGCAAGGCATGCACGCCAGCTAAGAGCTCGCACTCCATGAGTGCCCAGTATCATGTGGATAGCAAAGCAATGATTGCATTGTGCTCAATGTACATATAAGGCGTGAGCGGAACGGCTTTCCCAGTCTACCGAATCAAGATGGCCAATTTTGCAAGCAGGTTCTTGACGCTTTACGTCTATGATCCTAATGGCAATAGCTCTCAGCGATCTGGGATTGGGATGATGTCGATATCCAGCGCGCTACATACAGATCGTATTTTTTCTTGCTGATGGCCTTGTTGGATCGCCGCGTGCACATGCTGCAAAGTAAGGGGGCAAACTGGCTACGCTCATCTTCCTCGACCGAACCTCCTATCGTGCCATGCTTATATGCTCGAATCAGGCGATCTCCATGTTTCCCATGGTGGATATCGTGCCGAGGCGTTCAGTGATTCTCCAGGGTCACATACTGTAGCATAGCTTGGCGTCTGTATCTAGCGTTCTACTTCACCCATTTCAAGCCTCAAACTCCACCCTTCAGGAATCAAGCTTGAAGCTTCAAGATCTCATCGTTCATTGTAACTCAGATCAACGCCATTACAGTATGTACACATCCAAACGCCATCATTTGGCGCGATCCTCTGAACTCGCGACATCCCGTATACTCGAAATGTTGTGTGAGAATATCTGCCTCTTGCGTAGATGGACGGGTGTCTCGTTATCTGGGGTGCCGGGAATCCTCTTCTCTAGTCCCTGGGTTGGATTTTGTTTAGCATACTGGTCGTCGACTGACAGGTCGGATGAGAAGACGCACCAGCTTCTCAAATACACAAGCATTGAGCAGCTGCTCAGGTCTTCGACAGTGCCATAGTGACTGATTGTTGTTCTCTAAGCATTGCCAATGCTTTCGAAATTGATCGAGACAATTCTTATTGACGTCTTCCAATCTGCCGTAATCGCATATTAGCCAAACACTCTCCAAGCTTTGTGCCAATGTCCCTATCCCCCCATTCTTTCAGTCCGCCTTCTCTTCCACACATGGCCCCATTTTCAGTCCTGACACCATTCAGGAAGCCCACTCACACACTAGCAGCACACCGCGTAACCTTCCTCCCCTCCCTCATACACTCGATCTCCCCCTTGCCATGCGAATCCGTCTTGCATTTCATATAATCATCATTGAACGCTTTACATCGATCGCCTATGAAGAACGAGGCTGAAAGTAGGGGCGCAGAGGAGGCACCAACCTCTGCGACTTTGGGGACAGAGTCAGGCAGGGGAGTGGTGTCGATGAGGACCTCTTGGTTGAATCTGTATAGCGGAATGTTAGTGTGTGTATTGAGATTGAGGGCGATCGTGTGAACTTACCGAGGCTGTCTTGCAGACATTTTGAATCTGGCTGAAGCGCTCAATGGCTTTGGTAGAAAGATTTGTAGGTAAAGGTGGGAGACCTTTGGTGGGAGCTTTGAGCTTGAAGTTCGAGTGCTGTGATTGGCTGCGCGGAAAGCGCGTCTAGCTGCATAACAGCCTCGAAAATTGTGGTAAGGATGTGCTTCACTCGCAAACTCTCCATGGAAATGCGACGGCCTTGTAAGATAGGATCTGGATGAACACTCTGCTTCAACATTCGCCATACGATACACATAATCGACTATTTTTCTGCGTGATGACCTGACCTTGCGCCATTGGTTTCCGGTTCGCTGAGCGCGCGCCCAGCTCGAATCTTCCAGCGCCATTCCTCCTAAGCCATCCTTTCGCTCGACATGTCTTCGATATTTAGCCAGCCAGCCGGGGGCTCCCTCTTCGGTCAGAACAACCAGCAGCAACAAAATACCACCAATCCGTTCGGCGCAGCTACCAACAATCAGAACAAGTCTAGCCTCTTTCCACCTTTGAATACGAATACCTCGTCTTCTCAGGCGCCACCAGGGACCGGGCTTTTTGGTTCAACGACTCAGGCACCCGCAGGGACTGGGCTGTTTGGTTCAACAACTCAGGCACCAGCAGGGACTGGGCTGTTTGGTTCAACGACCCAGCCTCAGCAGACTGGTTCCACCTTCGGTACCTTAGGAACCACCACGAATCAGCAGAGTCAACAGACCGGTGGCAGCCTTTTTGGAGCACAGCCACAGCAAAATAACTTGTTTGGGAATCTGGGAGCGACGAACAATCAGCAGAGTCAGCAGCAGAATCAGTCCCAGCAGGGTGGTGGCTTGTTCGGCGGCTTTGGTCAGAATGCTCAGCAACAACAGCAAAACCAGCCGCAGAACCAGCAGCAAGGAAGTCTCATTGGGCAGCCGCGGCAATTCACGACAACCGAAAACGATCCACGTAGGTTCCAGCTCTCTCGTCGCACAACGTACTTATTCCTAAGCTAACGCGTCTAATGTATGCAGCTCATAAGTCCGTTACACACCAAATGGATTTAGCCTGTCAAAAGTGGGATCCCAAGTCACGCGACAGCGCATTCCAGACTTATCTCTACAACACCGTCCCGGTTGAGCAAGCACCCTTCTACGGCCCCACAGCACAAGACAACGAAGCCAAATGGGAAGAAGCGCTTGCCAAGAAGCCCAGTCCTGGCGCCGTCCCAGTCTTAGCCCAAGGCTTCGAAAGTCTGGGCTTACGGATGGCCATGCAACATGAGGCTCTGCGCCTCTTACGTGGGAGACTACACGAAATCAATGAAGGTTTGAATGGCTTGCTACAAAAGCATGATCTGGAGATATCGATTCGCGCCGCTGAGTGTAGGAGGAAGCATCTGAGGTTGAGTCAGAGGTGCTTGGGGTTGGCGGCCAAAACGCAGATTTTGAGGAACAGGGGGTATGCTATGGATAGTGCGGAGGAAGAGCTGAGGAAAAAGCTTATGCTGCTGGAGAGGAGGGTATTTGATCCTGCGCTTAATGGGAGGGGGGAGGAAATATGGGCTCGAATGGTTAGTGTGAGAGAACGGGGAAGGCAGTTGCAGAGAGAATTTGAGAAGGCAGGGGCGGGAATGGTGCAAGATGGTGGGAAGGGGGTTGACGAGGAGGTTATGGCGAAGACGAAAAAGGTATGCCGATATCGCTTTTGGAGAGATGCCAAATGCTGATATTGTGACAGATTTTGGAAGATTATAGCTCGCAACTTGTACATCTGACGCGAGAGCTGGCGCAGATTGATAAAGATTGGGCCGAGTGGGAATCTTCGAAACCCAAAGCCACGTCAAATGGGGTGCGATAGCCCTTTTGGGCAATAAATCTCTGGGCCTTGGAATTTGCGTGCATAGATAGCGGTAGCGTTGCAAAAGTGGTATCTTGTCTTTTAAATCAACAATCTATGCTCCCACCCACTCGTCCCCGTTCTAGCAAGATCCCATACCAATATCATACAACCCACCCCCCCAACGCCATCTCCATGCTCTCTTTCAACCTTTCGTACATATCCCTCCGCCCTAGCGCTCTAGACAAGTTTCTTCACGTAATCAATCACAAAGGGCGCTGCGTCGCTATCAGTCCCCCCCACATATGTCCCACCGTAAAGATCATGGTTTTTCCATGGGGAAGGCGACGTACAGAGATACAGAAGTACGGTTCCGGCAGCTACCTGCTTTAATGTGCTGTAGGCTTCGTCTTCTTGCTCCTGTTATTCTTGGGTGTTAGGGTGATGTTTTCGTTTCAGCTTTGTTTCGCGCTCTGGGAATTGCGTCTCTCTTTGTCTTTTATCGGGATTGGGGAAGGTTGAAGCGTACCTTGAGTTCTGCCTTGCTGGGTGGTTGTTGTGCTGAAGGTGGTTGTTAGTATTTTGCGTGAGGCTTGGGGATGGTGGGGGCTTACGGCCTCCGAACATTTTGGGTGGTGGATGGGTGATGGGGTTGGGGGATGGTGCTGTTGAAGGGGATCTAGTGCTGTGGGAGAGGTTGGGGGATTGTTTATTTGTATGGAGAGTGGAAGAAATGTCGAGGTAGGGTTTGATAGGGCTGATGATGGATTGGGTTAGGGGTGATTTTGGTCTTGGCAGGATAATCTTTTGGATCGTCGCTGAGGAGGCTACATTTTACTTCTACGTAGTGGTCGCTGATCACAAGACTTACTACGGATTGTTAGGCTTCCAAGTGTCCCGGATATTCTGGGCCTCCGTCTCAGAAGCGCTCATGTTGACTACACGTCCTTTGAATCAATTTCGATTTTTTCTTTTCACTCCTACACTTCGTAGGTCAACTCCCAAGCTGTCAGCTCAACTTTGTTCTACTCTCATTCTTTATCCCCATTTTCTATCTGTTGAACGTGTGGTTGTTTATGATCAGCAGTATGGTAGTGTCTTCATCAGTCTCAGCACTCTGCCTTTGTCATGGAACAACCTCCGCAGGTGACTACGCTAAGCAAGAAGAAGACGATCATTACCACTGACACTACAACACCAATTTGCCGAGGCTGAAACCAATAGTAGCCGAGAAAGGCGCTGGTGCTACATTCACGATCGGTGAAGGTGCCAATGATGCTGTCGACGGCGCCGAGGATGAGCTGGGGAAGCGGTATCATATGCGAGCACTATTTGAGTCCGGAGTGGACATTAGAGACCGGATCTCAGTGTTAGGTCCGGGTGGCTGGATCGTGAAGCCCGACCCTATAGAGACCGGCTCAGTGGCTCGTTCAGCACTAGATGACAAGTTCCACTGATCGAAACGGTGGATGCGACTGAGTATGCAAAAATGGTTGAGTAAGTGCCTGACCTGGTTTCGACTGGTTGAAAGATACAGGGTCCGTCCATCTCGCGCCTTCAAGCTTGAGATCAAGCACGGATATGATAAAGCTCTCAAAGCTTTGTTCAGGAGGTCAGAATCATCTCAGTGATACAGATCAGCAGGCTTTAGTCAAGAACCTATCCGACGGACAACATGAATTTACAAATTAGCCCGGAATGGGTCCCTGAACAGCGCCACACTCAAGGAAGCTTTCTGGCCTCCAGACTCCTTCCATTGAGCTCCAGGGCCCTACACTGGACTGGCAAACCCTTCTGGGTAGCACTTGGGCTATACCAGACCTTTTCGTATGAGAAATTTATGGCTTTGGAGGTCTCAGACTTTATCTGCGAAACAATGGAATAAATTTCTACCCCGCCAAGGCGCGACTCGGCCAAAATTGCCGCATCGTATCGTTGGCAGCGCGCGAGTTTGAGACGCAAGTCTGACGAGAGGATCGCATTGTTCGCTTGAAGTGGAAGTCATCCTGGCCCCCTGGTACGCGGCTCCGGCCATATTTTCAACGGAAGCTAAAGTACAATTTAAACATTACCGGGAATTTGCTAGTTAAGTTGACACAAGGTATTCCGTCGTCGAGGCACCCGCACCAATCATCGAGATGAATGTAGTTGTTAGTCAGGACACCCATTCGTGCGCCAATGATTGTTCGTGACTTCGTGACTAGCAGTGCCGAATCTAAAGTACTTTACGCAAGATGGCGGATAATAGTCCAGATCTCCGCGCATGCAAACCCATGTCAGGAATGTTGACTGCATAATGCACATACCACGTGGAAGAAACGCTGTCATCGTCGTGGATAATTGGCTTTGGCTTTTGATCAGTTTATGGCTTTGATGCCCGCGAGCATCTGCTTTTCTTTACGTAGGACGATCATATGTTAGATCGAAGGATTTAGCGTGGGGCATCCGACCCTTTTAGGTACTACTGACATACCTCAAACCACAACGGGTGGAGACCTTGAGCGTTGCAAATAGGTCCAGACTAACATCCCCAGAGCCACGAACCACGGGACACTATGGGGTAGGTCGCAACCTAGCAAGGAAGTCAGGTACGGGGAAACTCTTTAGCGTTGTGTGGCGCGAGTTGTGTGCCAATTTGGCATGCCGGCTTGGTTCTGCGAGCGCTTTCGACTCGACTATATGCAAGCTACCTGGCGTAGGTATGTCTCCTTCGTCAGCAATATCTATTACTCGACGTCTCTGCCTGCATGATGCCCAGCGACGTCTATTATCAGTCCCGGGCGCCTGTGCTCTATGGCGGAACTATTTCTTTGCAAATCTTATCGACGCTCGTTGTGGCTCTGCGATTCATTGCAAGAAGGGTCGCGAAAGCGGGCCTCTGGTGGGATGACTGGGTGATAGTACCTGCTCTTGTGGGGACCCTCTCGCTTCTTGCGATTCCTCACGAGCTCAAGGGGCTAGATGCTGACAGCTTGTCGTTCAGCTGTTCGATTGGGGTATCAGTGCATGCTCCTGGTACCAGGCGCGACATGCCGGATTTGGTCGTCATACAGAAGCTGCTGGCGGACCTGTCACGGAGCAACAGATTCTGCTGTTCTTCAAAGTCGGTCGACATACTCCATACAAATCTAGACATTTTGACTGATGATCTCCTCGTAGGGACTCATGGCTTTGCAAATCTTTTATTTCTGTTCCGCCGCCCTCTTCAAAAGCTCCCTGATCCTCTTGTACTACCGCATATTCGGCGTGTCCAAGGGATTCAGGAAAGCCTTACTAGTAGCCTGGATTATCGTTCTCTGCTACTTCGTCGCCAACCTCTTAGCGGCCATCTTCGAATGCAACCCAATCGCGGCATACTGGGACAAGTCCATACCAGGAGGCAAATGTGTCAACACCGTCGCTTTCTACAGATGGAACGGAGTGACGAACCTCCTCATCGACTTCATGATCCTGACACTCCCCCTCCCTATGATCTGGCGCCTGAGCTTGAAACTCCAACAGAAAATAGCACTGACCGCACTCTTCTTGCTGGGAGCATTGTAAGCGCCCCTCCCACCCAAAATCATACATGACTTACAAATATCCCACCAGCGTCGTCGTAGCCTCCATAGTCCGCGTGACCACATTCGCCGAGGTCGTCGGCACAGATATAACCTACACCCTCGTCACCTCCTCCGTCTGGAGCACAGTCGAGCAATCCATCGGCATCATCTGCGCCTGTCTTCCCATCCTCCCCGCGCTCTTCAGACGGCTATTGGGCTTGTCGACACAGCAGGCGAGATCAGGCGAGTCCTATCCGCGATCGGGGCCTTCGGTTAAGTTGGCGCAGCTGGCGAAGGCGAAACAGAGCAATACTACGACGATGGATACGGAGAGTGGTGGGGTGACCAGGGGTGGGTTCTATAGGCTGGATGAGGAGAGGTTGGAGGGAGAGCGGTTGGGGATGCCGCCGAAGAGTGTGGAGACGAGTGTGACGGCGGATGGGGCGAGGAGGCTGGGGGATGAGAGGCATGAATTGCCTAGAGCGATTGTGAGGAATCAGTCTATTGAGCAGCATTCTGATTTCGAGCAGGTCTGATATGATGGTTTGTATATCCACTTTTGCGATCTATGTACATATATGACTGATCACACTATGCACATATTTACTCAAACGTCAAGAATGCAAAAGGATGATAGAAATCAACTCTCAACTCACAAACCTACTTTTAACCAGCCAGTTCACACAAAAAAAACCATCTCACATCCACCCCGCCGCAATCTCACTCGCCACCTTCTCCGCCAACGCATAAACAGTCGACTGCGGATGCCCCGGCGGCAAAAACGGAAAACTACTCGCATCCACCACCCTCAACCTCTCCGTCCCATAAACACGCATCGCCGTATCAACCACAGCCATCGAATCATTCTTCCTTCCCATCTTACACGTACTCGACGCGTGCCACACCGGCGCCACCGCACTTCTAATAAACGCGAGAATCTCAGCATCGCTCTGCACCTTCGGCCCCGGTAGGTATTCCTCTCCGATAGTGATAGCGGCCAACTTTTTCCACACTTCGCGCTGGCGCTTGAAAGCTGCGACGGCGAGATCTGCATCTGCGGGGTGGGTGAGCCAGGCTGGGTTTATGAGGGGGGGATCAGTGGCTGAGGCGGTGGAGATGGAGACGTTGCCGCGGGAGAGGGTAGTGATGAGGGCTGTGGAGAGGGAGGCGTAGTTGTTTCCGTCAACGGGGTCGAGGTGGGCGAAGTTGCCTGCGGCGCCGAGGACGGTGGCTATGGGGATGAATTCGAGTTCGGGCCAGTCCGGGGGGAAGGCGGAGAGGGCGGTTAGGGTTGTGTTGGAGAGCCACGCTGTGCGGTTGGGGGAGGGGATGTTTTCCCAGCCGAGGACGGGGACGGAGGGGTTGGTTAGGGGGCCGGTTGCGGCGGTGAGGTAGGCGGAGATGGCGGCGGCGTTTAGGGTGGAGTTGTTGAGGGCGGCGGAGGCGGTGGGGATGGAGACGCGGAAGGTGGTGCCGAAGATGGGGTGGTCTTGGAGGTTTTGGCCGACGCCGTGGAGGGCGTGGAGGATGGGGATGTTTAGGGATTGGAGGGTTTGGCGGGGGCCGATGCCGGATACCATTAGGAGTTGGGGGGATTGGAAGGCTCCGGCGGAGAGGATTACTTCTTTTTTGGCGGTGAGCTTGTAAGTGGACTTGGAGGTGCTCTCCGAGGATACGACGACTCCTTCGGCGATGTTCTGGTGGCCACTGAAGATGATCTTGTGAGCTAGAGTATTCTTGTAGACGAACAAGTTGTGCGGGCTTTGCGCCGATTCTAGAAAGCTTGACTGTGAGGAAGACCGATGGCCGTTGAGGGGGTTTTCTGTGAACGCGACGTATGCGGACCCGATCAGCTGGCCTAGTTGGAAGCCCTTGATGGCGACCTGTCCGGCAGCTTGCAATGCTACTTGTACCCAAGTTCCGAATGGGTCCTCGTACTTGCCAAAGCTTACTTGGAGAGGCCCTCCAGTAGATTCAAAAGCGCCGCTTGCTTGGTCGTTCGAGCTGTTCTTGTAGTCGATACTTGGAGGCGTATAATGCACACTCTTCTTGTAGAACGGCAGCATTTTCGTGAGACTGTAGCTTGAATCGCCAACCTCGTCCGCCCACATCTGCATCGATCCAATTGTTGGCCTGAATTGGTTAGTAATCCGTGAGATCACTCAATCACATCGACTTGCCTATGGTAGAGCATAAAGTTTCGGGCTGAAGAACCCCCTAATGTCTTGCCACGAGCATAATGCAGTTTTCGATTATTTGCACCCTGGAGAATATCAACAAGGAGTCGAGACTGGTAATGGCAGATACATACCGCTTGAGGCTCTGTGACAAACCCCCAATCGACCAAAGGTTGGGTATCATTGGCGTCGGTCCCGGCGAAGAAAACGTCGTAGGCAGGCGTGGTACTGATGTTGCCGTTATCGGCCTCATAGAATCCTCCAGCTTCAACCACAGCAACAGAGATTGATGAATTTTCCGCTAGTCGAGTAGCCAGAGCCAGACCAGCAGTGCCTCCACCGACAATGACATAGTCGAATGAAGCGTGAACCCCAGGCACCCCGAAGGAGTAAGCAGCATTGGATTGTTGACGGCCATGCAGGGAAGCTGCAAAGACGGCTGAAGCCCATGCAAAGCACAACAGTGACTGTGGAATCATCATCGTTAGGTAGGATGCTTGAACAATCTGAGATACTTACTGAAGTCCAACATGCTTAAATACTTAGAGCGGACTATATACTACTTCGCTCGGAATATTAGATGCGACTTGCGTACGTGCCAGAGCAGTTCCCGACCGAATCCTCCGAGGATCAAGGAAGCGTATTAATAGAAGCGCTAATGCACGATCAGGAGGGGGAGAAATCTTCTGTTGAGCCGCCAGAAGGCTAGAGACGATACAACAGCATAAGACTTTGCCTCAAGCGACAGACCGTCTTTTTGATCTGCTAGCTTCATTCGTCGCACAAACGCTCCATAATCAACATCATCAATGACAATGTGCAAAGACATGAGAGATAGACACGATTTGGCGGAAGACCACTGTTCGAATTGGGCCATTGATAGCAACGATATGATGAGTTGATTGATTATTCAGAAAGATAGGTTGCATCATGCAGTGTCCTCCATGATCACTAACATGGCTAATTCGGCCGATTTCTAACAACCACGTTGGTGGAATGGTGGTGGCGCGGCACCGCGGCAAAATTTTCTAGAATAGTGGATGATCCGTGATCGATTTGTTTGACGTATGTAGGTTACTCTCCTTTGTTGATACCATACGACAAGCTATCCAGCATGTAAATGTGGATATCTAGAGTTGCCGAATAAGTGAGTATTCAAAGGGTAAATGATGAACCCAGAGCAGGCAAGGAACGACGGAGGCTGTAACAGCTGCAAATTGACTTTTGATCGATGTCCAAGCATCTGCGGATGGTGATGGACGATGGATGTAGCCTTCAAGTCTTCCATTTGAGAGCTAATCGGCAGGATCACGTTGGTACACAGCTAGGGGAAGACTAGTATTACCTCTCAGAGACAGGCCACTTCGGACCTAGTACTCCAACATTCTTCATGCCACCAACGACAACTTCGCGAGTATTTCCAACGAGACGAGTAGCGTATTATGTAACAGGAAGGATCACCTCCCTGTCTGCTGGCCGACGAAAGGATTCTTTGAAGCGTTGGTCCAATTCAACAAGCGGTGTCCGAGCCTTCGCTGCTTCTCGCACCTGCGTTGCCCAATAACAAAACAATTTTCCCCAACCTGGTATGACTTGAACAGTCGAGGTCTGCTGAGTCAACTGCAGATGAAGAAAGAGAATTAATACTGTGACCCCCTGGTCTGGTCTCTCGAATACCCCAAGGCGTCTCAGGCCTGCGCCAATGCGTTTACGATGGGAAGATTCAGAAGGATTTTGAGCGCCTCTTACAAGTCGATGACGAACCTCTTGTTTCAAATATCTGCCATATCAGATTCGCGAGTATCTTCATGAATAACCCTGTCTTGGTTGCGACGAATCTGGACTTACCGTCCAAGCACAGGATGTTCTCGCGACGTCCCCTTCGCCAGTAGAAAAGGCGCTGGTGATACTGACCAATACTAAATGTCATAGCCATATCGCTCGCTGCGACGACCCCAGTGATGGCAAGATGACCGAGCGTAGGGTTTTTCTTGAAAGACACTGTTGGTTGTTCTCAAGGTTTCAGATGACAATTTCCGGCAGCGACCCCAATAGGACGAAGGCTGCCTCGATGTGAGGGCTTTCTCGATGCGATCAATTTTTGCGAAAATCATATCGACAGCTGTCTATCAAGGGATGACCTCTCAAGTATCAACCAACCTACGCTGTATCAGCCTTTGCTGGAGCCTCCATCGATCGGCCGATTGAGTGACTTGAGCCCTCCAACAATAGTACTTATAGAGACAGATTGCCGATCATCGCACCCACGTCACATTTCATCGACCGAGTTCTACTGAATGGTTTGCTAAGGTCCAAAATGTGTCGACGCAATCTTCGCGTGGGATGAGTACGTGTGTCGATAGAAACACACTCGGCGCCCAACCCAACGTTTGATCAGCATTCAAGGAAAAATCCCCCATGGCCACCACACAGGACGCGCATCATAGCAAGGAACGTTCCTTCATAGTTCATAGGGAATGAGAAGGTCGCAAAATACAAAATCCTCTCCCCATCAAAAAACCCCAACCATCGAACCCACAACCTCAACCATCAAAACAAGACTCCCAAAAATACCAAAAACAGAACC
>JAABUK010003080.1_pt1 | contig 28663 bp, 25 predicted proteins | sample 5559141 | NCBI WGS metagenome assembly JAABUK01 (sample SAMN10711869, study PRJNA513367) | rock metagenome | isolation source: Antarctica rocks | place: Antarctica: Victoria Land, Pudding Butte nord | collected 2016-01-03
GGCTGGCCGGCGGCATGGAGGAGCTGCTCCGCCGCACGGTGGGGCCCGGCATCCAGATCGAGACGAGCTTCGCCGCTGAGCCGTGGCCGACCCTGTGCGACCCGCACCAGCTGGAGAGCGCGCTGCTCAACCTCGCGCTCAATGCGCGCGACGCCATGCCGGACGGCGGGCACCTGCTGATCGAGACCGTGAACACCGTGCTGCGTGATCGGCGCGGGGCACCCAGGGAGCAACCCCCTCAGGACGCGCCGCCTGGCGACTACGTGGCCCTGTCGGTCGCCGATACCGGCATCGGCATGGCGCCCGAGGTGAGCCTGCGCGCCTTCGACCCGTTCTTCACCACCAAGCCGATCGGCCAGGGCACCGGTCTCGGCCTGTCGATGCTCTACGGCTTCATCCAGCAATCGGGCGGGCACGTGCGGCTGCGCAGCGAACTGGGGCAGGGCACGACGGTGACGATCTACCTGCCTCGGCATGCCGAAGCGGTGGAGGCCGACGTGGAGGAGGGCACGGCGACCCGTTCGCCAGTGGCGCTCGGGTGCGGGGTCGTGCTGCTGGTCGAGGATGAGCGCGACGTGCGTATGGCCGTGTCCGACGTCCTGACGGATCTCGGCTTTGCCGTGCTGGAGGCCGAGAGCGGCCGGGCCGGCTTGATCATCGCCGACTCCGGAGTGCGGATCGACCTCCTGCTGACCGATGTCGGCCTGCCCGGGGGCATGAACGGCCGCCAGCTCGCCGACGCGGCGCGCCAGCGGCGGCCGGACCTCAAGGTGCTGTTCATCACCGGCTATGCCGACGCCATGGCGGTCGGCAACGGCCACATGGAGCAAGGCATGCAGGTCATGACCAAGCCCTTCGCGTTGGAGACGCTGGCTGCTAGGGTCCAGGGTATCATCGGTGGCTGATGGTTGAGTAAGCGTGTGCGTGAGGGTGCTGTCGGTCGCGTGTGCTGGATTGGCAAAATAAGTTAGGCGGGACAGCTGGAAATGCTGGTCGCAAAAGCGGCTAGCGCGATTGCAGGAACATGCTGCGTCAGTTCATCACCTGATACTATCGCGATATCGTGTGCGTTCCTCTCAGTGCTGTGTGCGCATCCAAGAAACGCTGGCTCTGCCCCGTGGTTGGCTCCTCTGTCTTCTTCAGGAAGGCTCAGAGGAACCCATGGGGGTGAAACCAGGTGGCAGCGGCACGGGTGTTGCTCGTCGAGGATGAGGACCTCATCCGGCTCGTAACTGCAGAGCTCCTCCGAGAGGAGGGTTTCGAAGTGGTGGAGGCCTGGAATGGTCACGAAGCAGCCCGGCTGCTCAACAGTCTCGACGGCTTCGACGTCCTATTCACCGACGTGCGGATGCCCGGAACGCTCGACGGTGTCGATCTGGCCGTGCTGGTTCGGCGCCGTTACCCTGCTATCCCCGTGCTGGTCGTCTCCGGCTATGCGGCGCAGCTCATTAAACGTCTTGGCGTGCTGAAGCCGCCTGCCGTGTTCGTCAACAAACCCTACCATATGGCAGAAATTTTGAAGGCTTTAAATCTCATGACCGAGAGGCTCTAGCGTTCGAGGCACTACCGGGTCACTCACAGTGCGAGGCGGGCCTTGCTCATCCGCAGCGTGACGACCACGCCCTCCGTTGGCCAGTCGAATGCGACGGAGCCACCGAGCTGGCCGGGCATGCTTTGGGCAACCAGCTTGGTGCCGAAGCCCGCTGACCCGGTGGGGGCAGCAACGGGCGGACCGCCCCGCTCCGTCCAAACGATCGCCACATCTCCGTTGTAGGCGGTGCACGACACATCGAGCATGCCATCCGCCGCCGAGAGCGCTCCATACTTGATCGAGTTGGTCGCCAGCGTTCTCGCCGACATCCTCAACCATATGCCCGTCGCTTGATGCGAAATCCCCGACCGCACACCACGCCTTTCAAACACAGCCCGCCCAAATCCGCGCCCTCGCCTATGCCCGTGAATCCCATACGGGAACAACAAGTCGTTCGGGGCGGTCTTTAAAACAGCGACGAGCAATCGGGCAATGTGCATACTCGGGTTTCAACGGGTCCGCCGAGCGCCTTGGTGTAAAATACTGCAATTCCGTTCCGCGTGAGCACTGTGGAAACGCCAGAAAGGGCGTAGGTGGCGGCAGACACGTTTTCATCGCTCTGCATAGTTATCGCCGCGAGCAAGTCAGTTGGCACCTCGCGTTTCGCTGCCATCAGGCCGACGAACTGTCTCAGCAAGCCGTAGGTCTGGCGGAATTCCTGGTGCTTATTCATGCGAGACCTTGCTGCGTCTCTCTCTATGTGAGCGCGTGCTAGCAAGGAAGGGTGGCAGCGGAATCCGGCGCTTTGACGGCAGCGTGTCTCACTTTTCCGTTTCCTCCAGCGCCTCTGGCCTACTTTCTGCCTTTGGAGCATCAGGCCGCTTTAATGGCGTGCCCGTTCGTCGTCACGAGATCAGTATGCCAGTCGACTCTCGCGACTCTGTGCTGCATGGGTCGGCAACAAGAGAATCAATCCAAAATGGCTCTTATTGGGTTCCGGGGTGGTGAGGCCGGGATTAGGACGTCGGGCTGATGAGGTCTGGTGCGCGAGCAAGAGCGGGAGTAGCTGACCTGCTCGCGCGAGGAGCTTTTGTCATGGTGACATCCGACTTGATCAACCTTTCGGGCCTGATCGACGACGCCAAATGCTTCGCGCTGGTGCGCCAGCACCGCTGGCCGGAGGGTGCGCGCTGCCCCGCATGTGACAGCGACGCCATCATCCAGGACGGGTGCGACGACACGCAGCCCTGCCGGCAGCGCTACCGGTGCAAGGCGTGTTCGGGGCGCTTCGATGACCTGACCGGGACAGTGCTGGCCGGACACCACCAGCCGCTGCGGGTGTGGGTCTTGTGCCTCTACTTCATGGGCTTGAACCTGTCCAACCGGCAGATTGCCCTGGAGCTGGGCCTGGACGGCTCGGACGTGCAGATCATGACGGAGCAGCTTCGCCGCGGCTTGGTCGCTAAGACCCCAGAGGTGACGCTCGAAGACGAGGTGGAAATCGACGAGGTTTACGTCGTGGCCGGGCACAAGGGCCAGCCGGCGGCGGTGGCCAAAAGGGGCGGCCTGGACGGTGCCGCAGGCTGGCAGGCGCGCCGGGACGCGGCACGCTGGAGAAGGACAAGCCGCCCATCCTTGGCCTGATCCAGCGCGGCGGTCAGGTAGTTCTACGCATGCTGGCCAACGTGCAGCAGGCCACGATCAAGCCGGTCATCACCGCCGCCGTCACCCCGGGCACTCTCGTCCACACGGACGAGTATAGCATCTACGCCCGCCTGCCCGCCTGGGGCTATGGGCACAAAACGGTCTGCCACGCGCGCGGCGAGTATGCCCGCGACGAGGACGGGGACGGCTTCTGCGAGGTCCACGCCAACACGATGGAGGGGTTCTGGTCGCTGCTACGCTCCTGGCTGCGCCCGCACCGCGGCATCTCGCAAGACAAGCTGCCCCTTTATCTTGGCTTCTTCCAGTTCATGCACAATGCGCGCCGACGCGGCAAAGCCCTGCTCGGCGCACTCATCGCCGGCCTGGTTGCGTGACGGACCCGTCACCACCCCGGAACCCAATATGAGCCTCTTACGATACGGCCCTACAAGACGGTCTTCACCGCGACGACGATCCGCGTCGCCGCCAGCACCGCGCGCAGCAGGCGCTCGGGGACGTGGGCGCTGGCGTAGCTGCCGACCACGATGCCCGGCACCGAGCCGGCCAGCAGCGAGCCGAGCAGGGGCCAGTCCACCGAGCCCATGATCCAGTGCCCGAGACCCGTGAGCAGCGTCAACGGCACGGCGTGCGCTGCCGCGCGGGCCGACGTCCAGCAGCCGCGCTTGCGCGAGCGAGATGATGTGCCGCCGGGCGACCAGGGACAGGGCGGTCAGCAGCAGCACGGCGGCCACCACGGCGCGGATCATGATGCTGGCCGCGTGGTGGTGCGGGCCCATCCGCGACACCAGCGCCAGCGTTGCGCCCGCGGCCGGCAGGCTGGCGGCGGCGAGCAGCCCGGTCACTCGCCACGCGACCGCGCAGTGCAGCCCGTTCACGAGCGTCCCGACCGACTTGGTCGCGGCCGCGAACAGCAGGTCGGTGCCGACCGCGGTGACCGGGTGGATGCCGAACAGCAGGATCAGCAGCGGCGTCATCAGCGACCCGCCGCCAACGCCGGTGACGCCGACCAGGAGCCCGACGCCCAAGCCGAGGGCCGCATAAGGGAATGCGATCAGCTTGAGGGTCTCCAGCGGGTCACGGCAACGAGGCTTCAGGACAGGCGGCTGGATCGAGACCAAGCCGTGCCTTGAGGAACAAGCGATGCCGTGTCCAGCTTAGCGCGGGGCATGGAGCAGGCCCATCTCGGACGCCCTCTGGCCAATGATCCGGGCTAAGGCCAATACTGTTCACTTTGCGATCCGGATAGCGGCGGCGACATCGATCCACGTCGTCAGCTGTGGGGTGCGAGGGCGCAGCGGGTAGCCGCTCATCTTGCGCTTGACCCCGCGCGGCACTTGCCTGCCACGGGAACTCGCCACGCGCTCCTCCAGGATCTCGTCCAGCACTTCCTCATGCAGGGCGAGCCTGTGCTGAGGGGGGAAAAGCCGCAAGCAGCGGCAGCTTGCGGCGCACCACGCGCACGGCATGCAGGAACGACAGCCGGTCCGGGTCCTCGTCGGCCCGCAGCGCCGCCTCGTGCATGAGGCCGCGCACGGCGAAGTGCGCCAGCAACAGGCCCCAGAACTCCTGGCGCACCAAGTCCGGGGTCTTGCTGCGCAGCACGACCCGCGCCCCGCGCAGGTGGGTCTTCAGCTCGGCCAGCGCGCCCTCGATCTCCCAGCGCTCGTGATACAGGGCAGCCAAGTCCGCGGCAGGCGCCTGCGCCTCGTCCAAGATCGTAGTCACCAGCCGGTAGAGCGGCTCGGCGTCCGCCACGCCCTCCAGCCGGTATTCGACCACGCGCACCTGGACGCCGTTGGCCGCGTGCCGCCGGTCCTTCTCGTTTGCATAAACCGTCGAGAGATACGACCCGTCCGCCAGCACCGTTGCGCGCGGCAGGCGCAGGTTGCCCTTCACCCGCCACAGCAGGTCGGCGCCGGTGGCCGTTCCTGCTTGCCAAAGCGCGTGCCCGAAGAACTGCCGGTCGGCCAAGCACAGCATGCCCGGCCGGAGCGCCGGCAGCACGCCATGGGCCAGCGTCGTCTCGCCGTCCGCGCAACCGCCCAGGCGGGCGCCGAACAGCACGTGTGTGCCGTTCTCCACAAGCGCCACGAAGCGGAGCTGCGGGAACGCGCTCTCGCCGCGGCTGGCGCCCGGGTAGCCAAAAGCGATGCCATTCTCGGCCTTGTCGGCCACATCCAGGCTGGAGCCGTCCAGGCTCACCAGCCGCCACGTCCGATACCACGCCCCCTTGGTGGCGCGCGTCGCCACCGGCTGCACGACCTGCTCATACAGCCGGCGCAGCGGCATCTCGCCCAAGCGGCTGCGCGCCTGCGAGATGCCGCTCTTGCCCGCGACCTTGACTGCATCGGCGCCCCACAGCCAGCGCAGGCCCTCCAGCAGGCAGCGCAGCACCTCGCGGGTGCTGGACCCCATGTAGAGCGCCATCGCGATAGCGTAGTAGACCATCACCTGCGCCGGCAGGTCGCGCTCGCGCTCGCTCGCCTTGCCGGTCTCGGCCAGAACCTGCTGCACCCGGTCGGGTGGGAATGTCTTGGCGATCACGCCGAGGCTGATGTGGTCGCTGACACGAACGCCGGCCGGAAGGCCAGCAGGAACACCCGCCATCGCTGTCGATCCCAGAAAACCCAACCAGCGATATAGAGGCTCCAGACGCTTAAATGAACCGTATTGGGGCTAAGGCTCCTCCGGGCCCGGGTCGATGCCGAGCTCCTGGCGCACGTGGGCGAAGGTCTTGGGATTGGCGAAGCGCGTGTTGGCCATCATCGTCCGCAGCGCTGCCAGGCCCGCTTCGGTGAAGAACAAGCGCGGCGGCCAGGGTGTTGGCTGCAGGCGCATCAGCCCGCGCTCGAGCAGCCCTTTGGCCACAAGCGGCACCTTGGGCTGGCCCGTCTGCGGGCCGCCCCGCCAAGTCCTGATCTGGAAGCCGTCGGCGACGCTGGGCAGGGTCGAGAAGAACCGGTCGAGCTCGCGGCGTATGTAGTCCCGCTCGCCGGTCGTGAAGGCGTCGGCTGCGGCCGTAGTCGCGTCGGGTCTGGTCATGGGCTGCTCCATAGCACTTCAGGGCGTGGCATCCGAGCCGTAGGGCCGATCAAAGCGGTGGTCGTCGGCTGGTTCAGGCTACGGGCGAATGGAGCAACCTACTCGCGCCGCGGCCTTGCCCGGATATGGCCTGTTGCATACCGCCAGCGCCGGGTCTTGATTGGCCGGCCTCGCTCAATCCTGATCCCGATCCGGTTCCGGTTTCTGCTCCGGGGCAAGGTGCTGTTGCCAGCCCACGATCGCATGCACGCACGACCGCGCCCTCGCGTGGACCGCCTCTGGTGACCCGGTGCGGATGGAAAAGTGCCGATCTCGGTAATTCTCCAGCCGCCTACTCTACACATACGTTAAGGTGGACGGGCGCTGGTGCTATCTGTATCGCGCCATCGACCGCTCCGGCGCGCTGGTGGACGTGATGTTCAGCGAACACCGCAACATGGCCGCGGCCCGGGCGTACTTCCGCTCGTTCGTTCGGGCCGAACGGTGCAGTCGCAATGACTTGACTCGAAGACAACAGCGGACTTCGCCACCCTACAAACGGTTGAAGCGGTGTAGGAGGTTTCGTGCAGCTCCCCGTAAAACGCGCCATCGAGCGTGTTCCCGGTGGCATGATGGTTGTGCCGTTGTTGATCGGATCCCTGCTGGCGACCTTCGCGCCGGGAACCCCGGTTTTCTTTGGCTCCTTTACCGAGGCGCTGTTCACCGGGGCGCTGACGATCCTGGGCGTGTTCTACGTTTGCATGGGCGCCAGCATCGATTTCAAGGCAACACCTTACATTCTCAAGAAGGGCGGCACCCTGCTAGGCTTGAAGATCGGCGTCGCGGCCCTGCTCGGTGTCGTGTTCGGCCATATCTTGGGCGAAGCGCCGATCAGCGGTGGGTTGTTCGCCGGCCTGTCCACCCTGGCCATCGTAGCAGCGATGAACGATACCAATGGCGGCCTTTACATGGCGCTGATGGGACAATACGGCGACCCGAAGGACGTCGGCGCTTACACCGTCATGACGCTGGAGTCTAGACCCTTCCTGACGATGCTCACCTTGGGCATTGCCGGGCTTTCGGCCTTTCCATGGCCGACGCTCGTGGGCGCGATCCTGCCGCTGCTCGCCGGCATGATCATCGGCAACCTGGACCGCGAGATGCGGGAGTTCCTCAGCCGTGCCATTCCCGTGATGATCCCGTTCTTCGCCTTTGCGCTCGGCAGTGGGCTCGACCTCGCCAAGGTTTGGCAGGCGGGGCTGCTGGGTCTCGCGTTGGGCATGGCCGTCGTGGTCGTCACCGGCACGGCGCTTTTCGTCGCGGATCGCCTGATCGGCGGTTCCGGCGTGGCAGGGGTTGCGGCGGCTTCAACGGCTGGGAATGCCGCGGCCGTGCCGGCCATCGTGGCCGCGGCCAATCCGGTCTATGCCCCGGCGGCGGCGCACGCGACGATTCTGGTCGCAGCGGCTGTGATTGTCACAACCGTTCTGGTGCCGCTCCTGACGGCCTGGGTCGCGCGCCGTGTCGGGCCGCGGCCGCACGCGGCCGAGCGGCTAGGGTCGGCGGCCGTCGTGGCCGAGGCGCGACGGCTCTGACCGCCATGCCGCCGAAACGCTGGTTGATCTTAGCCGATGACCTGACCGGAGCCGCCGACTGCGCCATTGCCTTCGCCCGACACGGGTTGGCGGCGTCGGTCGTCCTGGGCGGCGAGGTGCCGGACGATGCGGTTCTCGCATTCAACGCCGATAGCCGCCAGCTCACGTCAGCCACGGCAGCAGCATGCCATCGTACGCTGCTGGAAGCTCGCCATGATGGCAGCGCCGGCTTGTACAAGAAGATCGACTCCACGCTGCGCGGCCAGCCGGTGGCAGAACTGGCTGAGATGATACGCGTGTTGCGTGAGCGCGGCCAAGGCAGCTTGTCCGTGGTGGCGCCGGCATTTCCCGCCACCGGCCGCACCACGGAGGATGGCTGCATCCGCCTGCATGGCCAGGCGCTGGAGGACACGCCACTCTGGGCGCGTGACCACAGCTACACCAGCGCCAACCTCGTCGATGTGCTGAACGCGGCCGGCCTGCGCGTGCGGCTTGCGGCGTTGGACAGCGTGCGTGCCGGGCCGGATGCGCTGGCACGTTTCGTTCGCCTGGGCGCGGAGAGCGGGCTCGATGCCATAGTATGCGATGCAGCCGCGCCGGGCGATCTGGACATCGTGGCGCAGGCGACGCTGCCACTGGCGGACCAAGTGTTCTGGGCCGGATCGGGCGGGCTGGCGCAGGCCCTGGCACGAGCGATCACCCAGGAGAATGCAGCGGCCGCCGCGCGGGTCGTCGTCAGCGGCGGCATCCTCTTCGTGGTTGGGAGCATCGCCGAAGCGTCGCGCGTCGCCTCCGCCGTGTTGGCGGCAGATGGCGCACTGCTCGCGGTGGCGATCGCACCCGTCACGTTGTCCGCCGGGCCGGTTGCCCCGGAGTGGCAGGCGGCTTACCGCCGCATCGCGGCCACCCTGGCCAGCGGCGGCGACGTGCTCGTGGAGATTGCCGCCGATCCTGCTGCCGATCTGGCGAAAGGTGCGGAGCTCGCTCGTCGGCTGGCTGCGCTGTTGCAGCCGGCGGCGCCCCACATCGGCGCGATATTTGCCACCGGAGGCGACACCGCCCTGGCCCTTCTAGACGCCCTCGGAGTTGGCGGCATTCGCCTCCTTGACGAAATCGAGCCCGGTGTGCCGATCGGTCTTACGCGCGGCGCGTTGACCGTACCTGTTGTTACCAAGGCCGGCGCATTCGGCGATGCCGGAACGCTGAGCCGCTGCCTGTGCTATCTGCGCCGCTTGCGACCAACGGAGATCCCGTCATGAGTGCCACGTCCGACACCCGTCCCATCGTCGCCATCACCATGGGCGACGCTTCCGGTATCGGTCCGGAAATCATCATGAAGGCGCTGGGGCGCGACGACGTGGCAGCACTGTGCCGGCCCTTGGTGGTGGGCGACGCGACCCGGCTGCGCGAAGCCGGCGACGTCGTGCATAGCACGCTGTCGGTCAACGCGCTTCGGACCCCGGCCGAGGCGCATTACGCCCGCGGCACGGTGGACTGCATCGACCTGGGCCTGATCCCTGCAGGCCATCCGTTCGGCACGCTCTCGTCGGTGTCGGGCGAAGGCGCCTATCGCTACATCGAACGAGCGACACAACTGGTACAGGCGGGCGAGGCGGATGCTATCTGCACCGCGCCGCTGAGCAAGGAAGCACTGCATTCCGCTGGCCACAAATACCCTGGCCATACCGAGTTGCTCGCGCACCTGACCGGCACGCCTGAAGTGTCGATGATGCTGGTGGCGCCAAAGCTGCGCGTGATACATGTCACGACGCACATCGGCCTGATGGACGCGATTCGAAAAATCGAGCCCGGATTGGTGGAGCGGGTCATCACGCGCGGCCACGACACGCTGGTGAAGGCCGGCATCGCTGATCCACGCATCGGCGTGTGCGGAATTAACCCGCATGCCGGCGAGAACGGCCTGTTCGGCCAGGGCGAGGAGGAGCAGAAGATCATCCCCGCGGTCCAGGCCTGCCAGGCGAAAGGATGGAAGGTGGACGGGCCGCTGCCGGCCGACACCTTGTTCTTCCGGGCGGCACGGGGCGACTTCGACCTTGTGGTGGCCATGTACCACGACCAGGGCCATGGCCCAGTCAAGGTAATGGGACTGCAAGCCGGCGTGAACGTCACCGTCGGCCTACCGGTGGTCCGCACCTCCGTCGATCACGGCACCGCCTTCGACATTGCCGGAAAGGGCATTGCCGACGAGGGATCGCTGGTGGAGGCGCTGCGCCAGGCGGTGGACCTCGCCCCTCGGCGGCATTGATCCTAAGATTCGGCACCCCGACGCATGTTCAAGCAGCGTGAAGCCATACAGTGTTCGGGTAATCTTCTCCGTTTTGGGCCAGTGGCCGTATTCGCGGGAAGCTTCATGGTCACGAGGGCGAGATGGGTTAGTTGTTCGCAACTTTCCGTCAAATAATCGGACACTGTTGCGGAAGTAGGCGTGGTTCGGAATGCGCCTTTTTTGAGTTACACAAGGCACGCGGAAACGGCCGGCCTGTGAGGGTCGGATTTCGGTTGGAAGGGTGTCTGTAGATCGGCGTGGAAGATTGGCTCATCCACAACCTCGGTGCAGGTGGAGGCCTTCTCAGAGCTAGCATGCTATTCAGATTGCTGACTGTTCGCCTCATCAAAGCTCGTTTGCCGTGCCGCATGCGGGTTCGGTGCCAAAGGGGCGAAATCGTCGAGCATCATCAATGGCTTACTCGGGCACCCTGAGCACTGCCTGCACCGAAGTTGCGGATGAGCCAACGTTCAACGCGGATTGACACAAGCAGGCTGCCCCAGGTTTTTGACACTCCCACCCGGCAGTCGAAGAACGCCCCGATGGCCGGCACGCAGTCGTCGACGGGTCCGACGCGCTGGCGTTCGGTGTCGACCGACACGCCCTCGCAGGCCTGCTGCTGCAAGTCGAGCTCGCTCAGGCTGAGGCCGTAGCGGTCCAGCAGCTCGGCCACCTTCTCCGCCGCCGCCAGCGCCTCCTGCTCGGTGCAGCCTTGCTCGACCGTCTTGGCCCGCAGCGCCTGCATGTGGCCGAACAGCCGCTCCAGCTCGGCGTCCTTCGCGCCTGTATGAGAGGGTGTCGTCCCGAGCCGCCGCTGCACCTCGTCGAACAGGGCCCGCGTGCCCGGCGGGAGCTCGCCCGCGGCGAGGCCCGCCTCCATCGCGGCCGCTAGGGCGTCCAGCCCACCCAGGCCGGAACCGCCGGCGAAACGGCGGTGCACGGTCTCCAGTTGGATCACGGCAATCGCGGCATAGACATCCGACAACGCGCCCAGCCGGCGTGGTTCAAAAATGCCATTTCTAGGTAACACCGGAAAGGGACTGCCGCAAGATTGGGGGTTGTAACGTCTCAAAGCGTCGAGAGTGAAAGCCGTGCATGGAGGATACACGGAGCAACCGGCCTGACAATCTCGGCGACATCTCTGATTCGGGCTTGATCTTATTGAAAGCAAAGCTGGTGCTGGCTGCTATCCGACATGAGACAGTCCCTGCACACGTCAGGGACTACGCCGTCCAGTGCCCGAAAATGGTTACGACCCCCAATCTTGCGGCAGTCCCGTTCCTATTGCCAGAAGAGTATGAGCCACGATCGGGGGCCGCTCCGCCAAGGGCGGCCTTTTCAATCCCTACGCGGCACGATTGACAAACCTCGTCCCGTATGACATTGTAATACACCATAGGAGCTTATATGATGTTGTCGCCTAATCCTCCCGTCAGTGTCCGGGTCACTGCCAGCGAGCGCGACTTGCTGGAAGCCGCTGCCGCTCAGGCGCGCACTAATTTGAGCGATTTCGTGCGTCGCAAAGCCCTTGAGGCGGCGGAAATGGAAGTGCTCGATCACCGGCTGGTGACGATCCCTGCGGCGGATTGGGAGAAGTTCGAGGCGTGGGCGCACGCCCCGGCGAAGGACGTTCCTGCCCTCCGCATGCTCGCGGCGTCCCGGCCTGTATGGCAGGACTGACACCGCCGCGCCCACTGACCGCTAACGATGACCGCGAGGGATTCGACTGTGGTAGGGAGTCGCTAAACCAGTGGTTCCGCCGCCATGCTTGGCGCAATCAGCAGGGCGGCCCTTCCCGCACCAGTGTTCTGTGTGACACTGCCACCGGGTCTATTGTCGGTTACGTCTCGCTCAGCACCGCTCAGATCGAGCGCGAATACCTGCCGAAGGCAGCGCAGCGCAACCAGCCAAGCCCGCTTCCGGCGATCCTGCTTGGCCAGCTCGCCGTCGATCAGCGCCATCATGGGCGCGGCTACGCCCGTTCGCTGATGTGGTTTGCCCTGACGACCGCGCGTCGCCTGTCGCAGGACGTAGGGTGCTTCGGGGTGCTGACCCATCCTATCGACGATGGCGTGCGCGAGTTCTATCGCCGTTTCGGCTTTGAAGACCTTCCCGGCGATCCACAGCACAGCATGTTTGTGCGCATGATCGACCTTGAGCGGAACGCATTTTGAGAAGCGCCCGCCCAGCGAATTCGAAGCCTACCTTGTCACGCTTCTGACAGACTTTCTGATTGTTCGCATGCAAAGGGCGTTGGTGCATTTCGATGGTCTGAATGATGGTAGGATGCTCTTCCCTCTCTTTGGTCCTGACCGCACCAATGCCGCACAAACACAACGCCGACCGCCGTCACCACATCCCGAAGATGTCGTTCAAAGTGCAGAACTGGCCGGAGTACGAAGCGGGGCTGCGTCCGCGTGGCAGCATGACTTTGTGGATCGAGGACGCCGCGCTGGAATGCTGGCAGACTTGTGGACCAGGCGGACAGGCTCGCTATAGAGACGCGGCCATCCAGACCAGCCTGATGGTGCGCACGGCGCTCAAGCGGCCGTTGCGGCAGACCGAAGGCCTGATGACATCGGTGCTCACGTTGATGGACCTGACGATCTCAGTGCCTGATCATACCACGGTCAGCCGCCGAGCGGTGACGTTGCCGGTGATCCAACCGGCCTCGGTGCCGCACGGTCCGTTGCACGTGTTGATCGATAGCACCGGCCTGCAGGTCTACGGAGAGAGCATGCAAACCTGTGAGGGGTGATCACGCCGCTGCTGTCACCTTGTGGTCGTCGTTCGCCGGCCGGAAGCCGGGGTAGCGATGGCGGAAGGCGTCTTCGAGCGTGTCGTTCAGCACCGCCGTGCGCACGTCGAGGAAGGGCTGTATGGTCGCTCGGCTCCAGCGCATCTGCTGCTTCTTGTTCATGCGCTTGGCGATGATCTCGTTGACCGCGCTCTCCACAAACGCGGTCGAGATCGGCTCACCACGCCGCCTCCGGGCGGCGTAGTGCACCAGCGCGCCCTGGTTGCGCTCGAGGTAGCCGAGCAGCTCGCCGACGTGCCGCTGGGGGCGATCGATCCCGGCGACCTCGCGCACATGCTTGCGCGTCGTCCAGCGACACAGGGCCGCGAGCTTGCGCTGGCACCCCGCCCAGCGGCCGTGCCACAAGCGCCACTTCGCGAGTTCCAGGCCGCGAACCGCCTCGCTGGCAAGGTGAGCGTCGGCTGTGCCCGCGCCGAGGCGCCGGGCCGCCTGCAACGCGTGCTCGAAGCGCACGGCGGCGTGCCACCAATCCAGCACAACCGTGGCGCCCGGCAGCGCCTCGCGCTGCAGCCGCCAGAGCCCGGCATCGCCATCGCACAGCACAGTCGCCGGCGTGTCCGCACTCACGCCAGCGGCGGCGAGCGCCTGCCTGAACCTCTCGGCCGCAGTTGCCTGGCCGCTGCGGGCATGCTGGCCCGTAAGCCGCGTATGCTGGTGACGGTGGCGCTGGCCAACAAAATGGCCCGGGTTGTTTGGGCGCTGTTGGCCAAGGGCGGGGTCTACCGAGTTCCGGTCGTGGTGGTGTAAGCCACCCGCGATTGTGAGGTCGTCGAGGGCGCAGGGGCGGTCGGAAGGAGAGTATGGCGCAACGGTCGTGAGACGAGGTTGGGAAAACCAGTTTATGACAAGGCGCATTTGAGCGCGCCCTACTGATTTGGACCCGGCCTTCGAACTCCCATACGGGCCCGCGGCTGCACGGCCGCATTAGAGGCCGGACAGATGTCCGCACCCGACCTACGTAGCCATGCAGTCCAGAAAATTTCTCTTGCGTCCATGGGGGCGTACACAGATGTCATAAGGAACTTTCTTGCGACAGATCAGAGCGTTGCCGGATCGCCGATACGATCCGGCACGGACTTTGATAGATGGTGCAAATCGTATCGCAAAAGTCTGCCACTTCCGCACGGGACTTCTGCAAATGCTATCTCGTTGAAAAGACACGGCCCAAATTTACCAGACTGCGGCGTGCGAATGTATCAAGTTCCGCATGGTCGCTTGTGACAGTACACTGTCCCGCTCAGACGCACGGCCCTTATACGCTCGGACGCGGGCACCCCACACTTCCTGATGCTTCCCACGACGGTAGCAAATTTTGGACTGCCCCGCATCTCAATCACGAGATCGTGAGTCAAAACTATAATGTAAAAGAAACGAACGCACACGGTTGCGTGAGCGCGCAATCTGCTGACAGATGATGAGCAATCTATCCTCATCAGCTTTGGGGTTATCTCTAGCGCACCAAGCAGCATTGTCCGCTCCCGAGGGCGGCATTGCGCAAAGGATCACTCTTGAGCAATGCGACAAAGCGCGACCACCTGAAGCGGCTACGGCATGAGACCACCCTGGCCCGGTTCGGGGAGCTCGCGCTCCGGCCCGACGACCTTGACGAGATCCTGACCGAGGCCTGCCGCCTGGTGGGAGAGGCCCTGGGCACCGACCTCGCCAAGGTCATGCAACTGCAGGCCGACGCCGAGACCCTACTGGTGCGCGCGGGCGTCGGCTGGAAGCCGGGCGTCGTGGGCGAAGTGACGATCCAGGCAACCGACGACACGTCAGAAGGCGTGGCGCTGACGACGGGAAAGCCGATGATCTCCCCCGATATCGACCAGGAGACACGCTTCCACTATCCGGCGTTCATGATCGACAACGGTGTCAAGGCGGTTGCCAATGTCGTCATTATCGGCGGCAAGGACATGCCGCCGTTCGGCATCCTGCAGATCGACAGCCGCACACCCCGCAAGTTCACCGAGGACGACACCGCCTTCCTGAGCAGCTATGCCAACCTGCTGGCCGCCGCGGTGGACCGCCTGCGCATCATCGGGGAGGTGCGCAACGGGGAGGCCCGCCTTCGCCTCGCCCTAGAGGGCGGCATGCTGGGCAGCTGGGACTTCGACCTCATCACCGGCAACGCCACGCGCACGCCGCGCTACGACCAGATCTTCGGCTATCCCGGGCCGCCGCCGCCTTGGAGCTACGACACCTTCCTCGACCACGTCCTGCCCGAGGACCGCGAGCACGTCGCCAGCACGTTCCGCCGCGCGGTGGACACCCGGGCGGAGTGGCACTTCGAGTGCCGCATCCACCGCGCCAGCGACGGCGAGGTGCGCTGGATCGAGGCGCGCGGCCAACCAGACGGCGGGAGAGGCAACCATCCGCCGACCCACCTGCTGGGCATCGTGGCCGACATCACGGAACGCAAGCACGCCGAGGAGGCAATCCTCCGATACAACGAGACGCTGGAGGCGAGCGTGGCGGAGCGCACCCGTGACCTGACCGAACGCACCAACGAATTGAACGAGCGCACCCGCGAGCTGACTGTGGCGAACGCCAGGCTCGAAGCGGAGGCCGAGGACCGCGAGCGGGTCGAGGAGGCGCTGCGCCAGTCGCAGAAGATGGAGGCGGTGGGCCAGCTTACCGGCGGCCTTGCGCACGACTTCAACAACCTGCTGCAGGGCATCACCGGCAGCCTGCAGCTGATGCGTACCCGCGCTTCCCAGGGACGGACAGCGGAGTTCGAACGCTACATCGAGGCTGCGATGGGATCGGCCAACCGTGCGGCGGCGTTGACCCACCGCCTGCTCGCCTTCTCGCGGCGCCAGACGCTCGACCCCAAGCCGACCGACCCGAATGCGCTGGTCGGCGGCATGGAGGAGCTGTTCCGCCGCACGGTGGGGCCGAGCATCCAGTTGGAAACGAGCCTCGCCGCCGAGCCGTGGCCGGCCCTGTGCGACCCGAACCAGCTCGAAAGCGCGCTGCTCAACCTCGTCGTCAACGCGCGCGACGCCATGCCGGACGGCGGGCACCTGCTGATCGAAACCACGAACACCGTGCTGCGTGACCGGCGCGGCGCGCCCAAGGACTGGCCTCCCCAGGACGTACCGCCGGGCGACTACGTGGCCCTGTCCGTCGCCGACACGGGCGCCGGCATGGCCCCGGACGTGATCGCGCGCGCCTTCGATCCCTTTTTCACCACGAAGCCGGCCGGCCAAGGCACCGGACTCGGCCTGTCCATGGTTTATGGCTTCGTCCAGCAGTCGGGCGGGCACGTGCGCCTGCGCAGCGAGGTCGGCCAGGGCACGACGGTGACGATCTACCTGCCTCGCCATTTCGGTGCGGGCTTCGAGGCGATCGAGGAGGATACGGCCGCCATCATGCCAGCCGGCACGGTCGGCGACGTCGTGCTCATGGTCGAGGACGAGCCGGATGTGCGAATGGTGGTCCGCGATACCCTGTCCGACCTCGGCTATACCGTCCTGGAAGCCGAGAGCGGCCGGGCCGGCCTGAAGATCGCCAACTCCGGGGTTCGCATCGATCTACTGCTGACCGATGTCGGCCTGCCCGGCGGCATGAACGGCCGGCAGCTTGCCGACGCGGCGCGCCAGCAGCGCCCCGACCTCAAGGTGCTGTTCATCACCGACTACGCGGACAGTGTGGCCGTCGGCAACGGCCGGATGGAGCCGGGCATGGAGGTCATGGTCAAGCCTTTTGCGTTGGAAACGCTCGCGACCAGGATCCAGGGCATGATCAGCGGCTGACCGAATAGAACGGCGATGCTCATGACTGCCGCCAATCACCGACCATCACGGCGGCAGCAGTGAAAAAGACCCGAGGCGCTCATGCCGCAAGGCGGACCTTGCATCCGAAGCGCGACGACCACGCCCTCAACCGGCCAGTCGAATGCGCTGGGCCGCCAAGCTGGCCGGATGCGCTCTGGCCAAAGCCCGGCTTAGTGCTTTGTGCTGTTCCAATCTACGGCTGGCACGGTCGCAAGGCGCCCCAGCGCGCCCATGAAGATGCCGTTCGGGATCAGGTCCACGATCGGCTCCAGCTCTCCAAAGGTGATGGTTGAAAACGCAGACCCGTCCATCCAGCAGCGCTGCCGATCATTGACGACGCAACCAGCACGCCAGAGCAGATATCCCTCCGAGATCCCGCGCCTGCGTGTCTTGAGCCGACGACACCTTCCGGCCCAATTGTAAAGCCGCAGCCATTTCGCACAGCTTCGCGGTCACAGGGCCAACTCCACGGTGCTGCACCAACGCCGGCGTCCCGCCCTGACGGGGACCGCCGAGACGCTGTTGGCTCGATACGCAGTTGCGGACACTTTCCGTTGTGGGTTGCGTCGTCTGGGAACTTAGGAGTTGCGATAGCGCTGCCGTTCGGTGGGCATCCACACTAATGCGAGCTCGCGTGCCTTGCCGTCACATAGGGATTGCGGAATGGCAGCGGACACCCTCGACCGGCTTTTGACCGCGCTGGCCGTTCGTCTGCATGCTTCGTCCGTGTGCGAGATCCAACAAGGCTGGCGCCTCGCCTTCTCCTCCTTCGAGGCGATCACGGTGCACTACGTCCTCCAGGGCTCCGGCGCATTGCGGGTGAGCAACGGCCCGTGGCTTCCATTCGCCCCGCAGAGCGCCCTGGTCGTGCCCGCACGCCAGTCGCACATTGTCGGGGATGCCGCGCCGATTGCGCAGATGGTCTACGCCGAGGATCACTGCTCCCTGCTGGCCGATGGGCTCGTCACCTTCACGGCTGGCGATGGCAGCCGTGACATCTTGCTGCTATGCGGTGCCATCTCGGCCTCCCATGGCGGGGCCCTCGGACTATTCGATCTTTTGCGCGAGCCGATGATCGAGGACTTTTCCGGAAACGGCGTCGTCCGGCATGCCTTCGAGCTCATGCGTGCCGAGGTTGCCAGCCCTGGCCTCGGCACGCAGGCGATGACGGAGGTGCTGATGAAGCAGTGCCTGATCGCACTGCTGCGCCAGCATCTGCTGCGTGACGAAGGTTCCTCGCCGGTGTTCTCGGCGCTGCACCATTCCCGCCTGGCGCGCGCTGTCCTGGCCATCATCGAGAACCCGGCGGCGGCCCATAGCGTCGAGAGCTTGGCGTCGCTGGCCGGGATGAGCCGCGCCTCCTTTGCCGGGCATTTCTCGCAAGTGTTTCAGCAGGGGCCGATCGACTTCGTGCAGAAGGTCCGTCTACGTATCGCTGCGCGCCTGCTTGCGACCACGGACCTGCCGCTGAAGGTGATCGCGCAAAGCGTCGCCTACGCCGGCCCGACTTCCCTGTCCCGGGCGTTTCGGGCAGCCTATGGGGCAGATCCCGTTACCTACCGTCGTCTCGGCCGCCACGACGAACGCGAGCCCAGGTGAAGCGACGGTCTTGTGACGCCACCGCCCATCATCCAGCCCACGATCGCCTTTGAGAATGGCAAAGCATCGCCCGATGCTGCCTGATTGTCCAGATTACGCGACTTCCCGTCCAAAACCTGCTTGATCGCCCAACTGCGCTATTCACCAAACGCTGGGGTGTATGCCACCAAGTTGCGGGTCGGCGGCGGTTGCTGCCTAACCGGATAAGCCCGAGCAGGCATTGCAGAGTGACTATTAACCGAGCCGCCATTCTCGTCGGAACCCTCACTGCAGGAGCAGCTCCCAGTGTGGCGGCTCTGATGCCGCAGCGGACTTGTCCGGCGTTCGTACCACCAAACAACTCGCCATGAAGGCGATCGAGCCCGCCAAGCTATGGCTCGTGTCGAGCCACCGCATACGAGATTGCGAGGAACACAGCACGTGAAACTGACAACTGATTTCTTGGTCGGCCTGTCGATCCTAGCTGGAGGCATGACATGGCTGTCCTCCCCCGGCGCGGCTCAGCAGTTGTTATCCCAGCAGCTGCCGACACCCGAGCAGCTCGCGCAGTACCTGCCCGCGCTGACGCCGCCTCCGACCCCTGCGCAGGCAGCCCAGGCCGACCAGCGCCAGGGAGCGTATGTCGACGTCAACGGAGCCCGCATCTTCTATCAGGTCGCAGGTCAGGGGACGCCGCTACTGCTGATCCACGGTTTTCCGTTGTCGGGGCAGCTATATCAGTCGCAGCTTTCGGGGCTCAGCAACCGCTTCCAGGTCATCACGCCGGATTTGCGCGGCTTCGGCAAAAGCCAGGCGCCTGACGCGAACGCCTCGATCGTGACCTACGCACAAGACATGCTGGCCTTGCTGGACCGCCTCAGCATCCAGACCGCGATCATCGGCGGCCATTCCATGGGCGGCCAAATAACGCTGGAAATGTATAAAGAACAGCCCCAGCGCTTTGCCGGCATGCTGCTGATCGACACGAACCCGATGGCGGCCTCCTTTGTAGAGCAGGGGGAGTGGCAGGGCTATCGGCAGCAGGGCGCGAACGCTGGCGTGTCCTCCATCGTGCCGATCATCGAGCCCCAGCTCCTGACCGGCGTCACCCGTGCCCTGGAGATCACCAAGTCGACCACGATGATGAACATCCTAGCCGAAGCCTCGGTCAATGGAGTGCTCGGAGGAGGTCAGGCTCTTGCGACACGGCCCGACTACACGAGCCTGCTCGGCTCCATCAACGTGCCGACTCTGGTCCTGGTCGGTTTGGAGGATCCGGTCTACGCGTTCCCGGTTTCGCAGATGACCAAGGCAGCCATCCCCTATGCGCAGCTCGCCGTCATCCTGGGTGCGTCACACGCCAGCATCTTCGAACGGCCAAACCTGGCCAATGACGCGATCCTGAACTGGGCTGCCACCCATTGATCTGCCGTCTCGTGACGAGCCAGCTCAAACGAGATCGCAACGCTCTGATCGGGCAGCACGAACCTAAGAAAGATTTCAGCCTGATGCATTCGACGCGCACCTACGCTGCTGCAGCGGCCATCGCCGTATTAGCTGGCTGCCAGATGGCCCCGCAAACCCCCGACCCGACTGGCCGCGCCGATGCCGACATGTTGCGGGTGCTGACTGCCTTCCAGGCTTCCGGCGCGCAGCCCATCGCCAAACTGACGGTGGAGCAGGCGCGCACCCAGCCGACGCCCGGCGATGCCGCCGTGACGGTTGCCCAGCAAATTGGATTGCCCGGCAAGCTGCCCATCGCCAAAGTAATCGTTACCCAGGTCCAGGGTGCGGCCGGAATGCTGCCGGCTCGGGTGTATGATCCCGGGTTGGCACGCGGCCCGGCGCCGGTGATCCTATATTTCCATGGCGGCGGCTGGGTGACCGGCAACCTGGACACCTACGACGCATCCGACCGGGCGCTCGCTCAGGGGACCGGCGCCATCGTGCTCTCGGTGCAGTACCGCCTTGGGCCGGAGCGCCGCTTTCCCGCCGCCCAGGACGATGCGGACGCGTCCTATGCTTGGCTGGTGCAGAATGCAGCCAGCATCGGCGGCGACGCCAAGCAGATTGCATTAGCTGGCGAAAGCGCGGGCGGCAACTTGGCCATCGACGCCGCCATCTGGGCGCGTGACCAGCACCTGCCTGCGCCTGTGCACCAACTGCTCGTCTATCCCGTCGTCGGCACCGACCTCGAGACCCCGTCATACAAGGAGACGACCAACGCCGTCCCGCTGAACCGCGCGGCGATCACCTGGTATGTCGAGCACTTCACCAACGGCCCAGCCGATCTCAAAGACACGCGCTTGAACGTGGTGGGCGCGGCTGACCTGCACGGCTTGCCGCCGACGACCATCGTGTCCGCCGAGATCGATCCGCTGCGGTCCGAGGGGGAGGCGCTCGCACAGAAGCTTCGGGTGTCGGGCATCGCGGTGGAGCAGCGCACCTATCCCGGCGTCATGCACGAGTTCTTCGGGATGGGCGCTGTGGTCGGCCGAGCCAAGCAGGCCGAAGATTTCGCAGCCATGCGGCTGAAAGCCTCATTTATCCAGCCCATGGCGATGACGTCCGCCCCGTCCGTGCCGCGCCACCGCGCCATGCGGCGACATGCGGGCTGATAGGACAGTCGGCCGCCGTGCGGTGGGCGCGTGCTCTCCTACGCAGGAAGAAGTGGCGGTGATGCGCATGCAAACCGGGCAGAGCCGTTCCGCACAACTCCCCGAAACACTCCATACCTCCAGGTAGTCTATGTCCGAGTAGAACCGTTGGCGGTTGACGGAATTTTCTGGGGTTGGGCTTACATCCCCTTATCGGGCACCGGCGTAGAAGAACCAATTGGGGCAGCCCGCTTCCGACTGATCTTCCGGCTTCAGCCAGCTAAACGTCAATCCAGCATCCGTCCTGTTTCGTGACCCCGTCGGGGCCTTCTGGATCAGGAGTTCGCCGCAACACCTACCTCGCCCACAACATTGCGTGCAAGCCGCTGTCGTACGTTTTCGCGTCGCTGGGCCTTGTATGGGGCTTTCGGTGTCAAGCTGATTTCGGTGGCTGTCAAAGGTAACTGCAATGCGCCGGTCCGTTGCAGCTTTAGTCACGGCCGTAGCCTCGTGGCGGCTCGATATCTGCAAGGGCAATCAGGTCGAAATCGACGATGGCCTCGAGCGCATTGGCCGTGGGGCTGTCGCGCAGGCTGTCGGGCAGTGCCGTGAGCCAGTCGGCATACTCGGCCTGTAGCACCAGCAGCGTAGTGACCGCGTCACGCCAACGCTGGGGGCGGTTGCGTCGGTCGATGAGGCGACGCGTTCGGGCCGCGATGGGCGTAGGCTGCGTCACGTGGCGGGCGCGGTAGCGCGCCTGGCGCTCAGCGTTGCTCAGGGCGTGGTCACCCTCCGGTTCGCGGCCTCTCGGCATGGCCCTGATCTCCGTTACTGTAACGCATTGCAGTGCATTGTGCCCGGGTGAGGCAGCCAGAAAACAAACCGAGGGGAGCCCGCCATGGCGCGCGAACCTCGCGCCGCAACCTTGTATCCGGTTGGACCCGCGTGGGGTCCGGACCATGAAGCAACCATTCGCTTCAGCGGCAAGGCTCCGGGGCGGCGGGCACATTCTTCTGACGGCATCAAAGCCATGGCCCAGCTCGTGTCACCGCCACCTCGGATCGTCAACGGCAGCCTGCCGCCAAGGCGCGGCCGGTCACCGAAACCGTGTTCTGCTCCTCGACGGCCAAACCGTTCAGGTGGCTGGCCGCAGCACGACGCCCTCTGGCATGGCGCCGGTCGTGACCATGCGCCATAGCTCGATCAGCAGCTTGCGGGCGAGCGCCACGATCATGGTCGTCTTGCGCGCCCCCTTTGCACCCTCGGTCCGCGCCCGATACCACTGCGCAAGCGCGCTCTCCTTCTGGAACATGAGAAACCGCCACGCCAGTTGGATCAGCCCTCGGCGCACCGGGGCGTTGCCGGACTTGGCCAGCCCCTTCTCGCGCCGCTTGGACCCGCTCTCGTCGGGTGAGCCCGTCAGGCCGGCGTAGCGCGCTACCGCTCGCCGGTCGCGCAGGTTGCGCGACAACACCTCGCGCACCAGCATATCCGCCGTCTCGACGCCAACCCCGACGATGCGCGCCAGCAGGCGAACCATCGCATTCTGCCCCTCGTCCGGCGCCTGCTCCAAGCGTTCCAGCCGGGCCTGCTCGATCTCCTCGATCTGGTCCCGGACGACAGCGAGCCGAGCCATGTCACGTCGGATCTCGTCCAGCGTGTTTGGCGGGATGGGCAGGTCTTCCGGGGTTCGTAGGGCCGCAAGCCGCTGCGGCGCCCGGCGCAGCTTGGGCTTGAAGCCGCGAATGCCAAGCCGGGCCAGCGCCGACTTCATGCGGTTGGCAATCCGGGTCTGCTCGCCCACCAAGCTTTCGCGCTCATGGCTCGGGCGCTTGGCGTCCTCCGCCTCAAGCGTTGGGATCGCCACCATCCCACAATGTCCGCGCTCGCCGCGCAACCAGCCCAGGAACACGCGCATGAGCATGGCGGTGTCCAGCCGGTCGGTCTTGGCCCGGCGGTGCTCGCGCGACACGGCGACGCTTGTCGAATGGATGACGTAAACCTCGACGCCGCGAGCCTGCAGCCAGCGCGCCAGCCAGAACCCGTCACGTCCCGCCTCATAGGCAAGAGTCACCCGTCCGATCGTCTGGCCCGCCTTCATCGCCTCCGCCTGCCAGCGCTCCAGCAGCCGCAGCAACGCACTCGGATCGGGCTCGAGCTTCTTCAAAGGCTGGCGGTCAAGGCCGGGAACCAGTCCAGCAACCAGCCAGCTCGCCTCACTCATCTCGACCACCACGACCAGACTGGTGTTCTGATCAAAGGCGGCGAGAGAACGGCTCAGGTCATCAACTTGGGTCATGGGGGAACATCCATCAGTTGCATCGACCAACGATGATACCGATCCTTCGCCGGTCGCCCCATAGCTTCTTCTGACCCTATATGGCTCGTCGTCCACCCGCGGCGGCCTGCGAAGCGCCAGCGTGCCTGGTGCTTCGCTCGCGTTCAGCCGATGCGGGTTTGCGAGTTAAAAGACAGTGCGCACATGCGGCTCGCGATCCCAGATGCGACCTTTGCTCGCCGTAGCGAGGAACGCCTTGGCCTTGTCCAGGGCTACCACGCCGGCATCCGGCATAACGCCCGCCTTGTCCAGCAACGCCTGCGCGCCGGGGGTATGGCCGATCACCTTGAGATGCGCGAAGGCGTCGTGCACGAAGGCAACCGCGGCCGCCTCCTTGCTCAGCAAGGCCGAACCCTCCTCCGACAACGCCAAAGCGATTGTATCGAACAGCACCGACGGACCGCCGGCGAGCTGGAAATCGGCCCGGATCTTTTCGCCGTCGCTGCCCTTGGCGCCCTCGACCTTCGGGGCGATCACCTTGAGCTGCGCGCCCATTTCCTTAGCCGCTGCCTTGAGCGCCGTGACCAGCTTCGTGTCAGTGCCGTCGGCAACCAGGCATCCGATCAGCCGGCCCTTCAGCGTCGGCGTGAACTTGGCCAGGATGCTCAGCGCCGGCGAGGCTGGCAGGTCGGTGCGGGTGGCGACCGGGCTCGGCGCCTTCTCAATCGGCCCCTCATAGCCCAATCCGTTGGCCACGCGCTTCGCCACATCGGGTTCCACATTGGCGAGGCGGCTGAGCACGCGCAGCCGTACTGCCGCCGTTTCGACCTTGCTCAGCTCGAAGATGAACGCCGAGACGATGTGGTTCTGCTCCGGCTCGGTCTGGCTGAAGAAAAACTGCCGCGCCTGGCTGTAGTGGTCGGAAAACGTCGCAGAGCGTGCGCGCAGCTTGTTCCCCTCCTCATGCGCCGGGACGCTGGTGAAGCCGTGCACCGGGTCCGCGCGCTCGGTGGTCTCGCTCAGCGAGCTCGGCGAATAGGACACCCGGCCTTTCGGTGTGCCCATTTGCATGTGCCCATCACGCTGGAAATTGCGCATCGGGCATTTTGGCTGATTGATCGGGATCTCCGCGAAGTTCGGGCCGCCCAGGCGCTTGATCTGCGTGTCGAGGTAGGACTGGTTGCGGCCCTGCAGCAGCGGATCGTTGGTGAAGTCGATGCCGGGCACGACGTGGGTCGTGCAGAACGCCACCTGCTCCGTCTCGGCGAAGTAGTTGTCCGGGTTGCGGTCCAGCACCATGCGCCCGATCACCCGGAGCGGGATCGCCTCCTCTGGGATGAGCTTGGTCGAGTCGAGCACGTCGAAGTCGAATGCCTGTGCGAAGTCCTCATCGAACAGCTGGACGGCAAGCTCCCATTCCGGGAAGTCGCCGGTGTCGATTGCGTTCCAAAGGTCGCGGCGGTGGAAGTCGGGGTCGCCGCCGCTGATCTTCAGCGCCTCGTCCCAGACGACGGACTGCATGCCGAGCTTCGGGCGCCAGTGGAACTTCACGTAGGTCGACTTGCCGGCATCGTTGACCAGGCGGAAGCTGTGGACGCCGAAGCCCTCGATCATGCGGAGTGAGCGCGGGATGGCGCGGTCGGACATGATCCACATCAGCATGTGCGTGCTCTCGGGAGAGAGCGAAGCCCAGTCCCAGAAGGTGTCGTGCGCCGTCTGCGCCTGCGGGAAGCCGCGGTCCGGCTCCTGCTTGGCCGCATGGATCAGGTCGGGAAACTTGATGGCGTCCTGGATGAAGAACACCGGCATGTTGTTGCCGACGAGGTCCCAGTTGCCCTGCTTGGTATAGAACTTCACCGCGAAGCCACGCACGTCGCGGGCCGTGTCGGCCGAACCCATGTTGCCGGCGACGGTCGAGAACCGGGTGAACAGCGGCGTGCGCTCCCCCACGGTCTTGAAGATCTCGGCCTTCGAGTACTCGGCCAGGGATGCCGTCAGCTCGAAGTAGCCGTGCGCCGCCGTGCCGCGGGCATGGACGACACGCTCGGGAATGCGCTCGTGGTTGAAGTGGTTGATCTTCTCGAGAAGGCTGAAATCCTCCAGCAGCGTCGGGCCGCGCTGACCGGCCTTGAGCGAGTTCTCGTCGTCGGCGATGACCATGCCCTGGTTGGTGGTCATCTGCGGATGGCTGCCGCCAGCAACCTGGTGCAGCTCGCCCCCATCGCCGGTGAAAACCTGCGGGTGTTTCTTGCCGGGGTGAGCGGTCTGGTCGTCTGGCATGAGGCGTCCTCCTGATTTATGAATTTTAATTCAAGCCAGGGGAGCGCAGTGGCACGCACCTGGGAGCGATATTGTTGAAGCCGCTGTTCCAAGCCCAATCGTTCTGTCAAACGACTAAACCCATTCCTGCTTGCACACCATCGTCAGTCATATTGCAATCGCAAAAGCCTGGTGAGAGGCAGTTCAGGGCGGGCAAGCATGGTTTTGCGGCGCCCCCGCTCGGGTCGGGTTCCAGTGGTGCGGCAACATCCGCCATGCCCCCGATCCGGGCACGGTCGTCCAGGACTGAGGCGCCCGGCATCGCAGCTGCCGCCCACAGCGGTGCCTTGCACCTTGCCGTGGTTGGCCTTGTCGCAGTGCGATCAGACACCGGGCGGAGGGCCATCTACCATGGACGTTCCGCGACGAAGTGGCTGCTCGCTCGGCTCTGCGGGTTCTGCGAGCATCACCTCCTCATGACTGTCCTTGATCGCATCGAGCACCGCTTGCGGATCTGCGGGCGTCGACATGGCTGCTGCCTCGTGATCGACCCGGTTTCTTAGGCTTGGATCATCGCGGCGCATCTCTTCAAGCAGCTCGATGATCTTCGCGGATTTCTGCTCGCCCAGGATGGCCAGTTCCAGCGTGAGCTGCTCGCGGTGCCCCGCAAGCTGGTCCTCACGGCGCTGCGTGGTGAGGATCAATGCGGTCATGTAGAGGGCCGTGAGGCTGACCACGCCGCCAAGCCAGGCAAATGGCGGGGGGTCCAAGGGTTCCCAGCCGATCCAGGCCGCACCGAAGTTTGCAGCCACCCACACGAGTACGATTGCCGTCAGCAGCCCGACGAACCCCGGACGGCCCACCAGCGCCGTCATGCGATCCACCGTCTTTTGCAGGCGGGACGCTTGCTGGTAGTGCTCGGCGTGCAGCCTGGCGATCGACTGCGCACCGGCGTTGGTGCACTCGGTGGATGGAGGGCGAGGTGACCCCAGCCCCGGTCCGTTATGCGACGACCCGCTGGCTACGGACGGATTTCGGGCGTCCTGTCAGCAGCATCCGGTTCAGGACGGTCACGCCGATGGCAGCCTCGGCTTGCTGGGCAGCGAAGCCGCGGGCTCGCAGCCGTGGTCCAATCAGCGCTTTGTAGCGGCCCATTGTTGTTTCTACTGAAGAACGCCGACCGTAGTCGGTAGCGGCCTGCCAAGCCAGTCGGCCCTGTTCCGTGATCATCTCCAGATGGCGGTCGCGCTGTGAGAGCGGGCCCGGTTCCCCACTGGCCACGGCCGTCGAGCGCGGCGGGATCACCACGTCGATGCCATCGCCATGGGCCGCAATCGTCTGGGAGCTGGGCACGCCATCATACGCGCCGTCCGCCGTCACCCGGGCTATCGGATCGTCAATCCGATCGAGCAGCGGCCCGACCTGGGATGCATCGTCGGTGTCCTGATCCGTCAGGGTCTGCGCCACGATCATGCCGCTGGCGGCGTCGACCGCCAGATGCAGCTTGCGCCACGTCCGGCGCGACTTCGCGCCATGTTTCGCCTCCAGCCATTGACCCGCTCCGTAGACCTGCAGGCCGGTGCTATCGATCAACACGTGCAACGGACCGGGCGGCACCGAGGCCGGTTGGATCACCGGCAACGTCACCGCTCGGCGGCTGACCGTGGTATGATCAGGCACTGAGATCGTCAGGTCCATCAACGTGAGCACCGATGTCATCAGGCCTTCGGTCTGCCGCAACGGCAGCTTGAACGCCGTGCGCAGCATCAGGCTGCGTCTGAATGGCCGCGTCTGTATAGCGAGCCTGTCCGCCTGGTCCACAAGTCTGCCAGCATTCCAGCGCGGCGTCCTCGATCCACAAAGTCATGCTGCCACGTCGACGCAGCCCCGCTTCGTACTCCGGCCAGTTCTGCACTTTGAACGACATCTTCGGGGTGTGGTGACGGCGGTCGGCGTTGTGTTTGTGCGGTATCGGTGCGGTCAGGACCAAAGAGAGGGAAGAGCATCCTACCATCATTCAGACCATCGAAGTGCACCAACGCCCTGCCAAAGGGCTTCCACCGGATCCGCCATTACGGCCTGCTCGCCAGCGCGGGCCGCCGGGCTAACGTCGCGCATGCCCGCGAACTGCTCGCGGTGCCGCCAGCAGCGGAGATCGCCGGGCCGCTCGAGCCAGCGGACTTGCGGCCACCGTGTCCATGCTGCGGCGGCCGCATGACCATCATCGAGACCTTCGAGCGCTGGATGCGGCCGCGTGCACCGCCCGCTTCTCCCGCATCAACCGGGATGGTGATGCCGTGACCCGGCGCGGCCCGCTCTCATTGCCCGTCGTCGCCTTGCGGCTTCGACCATCGAGGCTCCACGTGTCCACGTCGCTCCCGGCAACGGTCAGTGTGCCGACCCAGGTCGCCATCGCACGCTGCGCCTGCCAAGCGCCCGGGTTCTGCCGTCCTGTCGCCCTGCGAGACCCCTGTCGCCCCCTCGCTAGCGGTTCCCAAAACCGTTACGGCCGCTCCCAGCACCACGGGCCAATCCTCAAAACCCCATACAGTCCGACCGGCCCCGCGGGTTCGTTCTTCGGAGACTTTCGTACGCCTATCGGCGTCCGAAACTCTTCACGATACCGGACATTCCGCTCTGGAGCAGGTGGAGCAGGTGGAGCGGGTTAGCGGACACTCGCCAGGGGCGGCATCAGTTCTGCCGCTGTCGACCTTTGTCGGTCCTACGAGGATTGAAGCGCCAATTACGGAAACGCTCATAGCTCCTCGGCCATGAAGCCCGCCCGCGCCGATCTCCCCGCCAATCTCCCTGATGCCGGGCATGTGCTGCTGCCAGAACAGCCTTTGGCGTTCGCTGCAGCGATCACGGCCTGAATGGATTAACCACCGGCTGGCTTGTCCGTACGCAGCTGAGCCTATTGCAACGGGCCCTTGCGATGCCCGGTCGCCCTGGCGGGACGAGAGGCGGCCTGAACGTGGCTTCCACGCTTGCCGGTGTGCACTGGCCCGCAAGACTGCCGTAACATCAGGCGAGGCTGAGCGACAAAATGCTCCGGCCCCCCTGTCCGCAGTCCCATGATGCGTTCGAGCAGCATACGGACGGCAGCCTTGCCCATCACAGCCATTGGTTGGGCGATCATGGTTAGAGTGGGTTTGAACGCTTCCGCCCAGGGCACGTCATCCATCCCGATGATCGACACCTCCTCGGGGCAGCGCAGCCCTAGCGTTGCGATCGCACGCAGCAGGCCCATCGTCATCA
>JAABUK010003081.1_pt1 | contig 28660 bp, 27 predicted proteins | sample 5559141 | NCBI WGS metagenome assembly JAABUK01 (sample SAMN10711869, study PRJNA513367) | rock metagenome | isolation source: Antarctica rocks | place: Antarctica: Victoria Land, Pudding Butte nord | collected 2016-01-03
AGCTATTGCTTCTACTGAGTTTCGCGTTACTATTCGCGAAACGAGGCGAGAAAAAGCGCATAAAGCGACTCTTTATATTTCTTTTCATAGAGAGTTTTTCCGAGTTTTGAGCTTCGAGCTTCTAGAAAATTCACTTGACATCACTTAAATATTTCTTTAACCTCTTACTCAGAGCGTTTCACGTAGACAATAACTTTAGTGTAGAGGTTTCTCAATTTCTATCTCGAAACCTGCAATAGATCGTCTTCTATTACCGACTTATGTCAGACGAAAATGGTATAAATCTAGCCTGCAAGAACCTAGATTACTCTTTTTGATAGAAAATGCTTGACGCAATTGCTTTATATTTCAGGTATCGAAGTAGTTGTGTTATCTCGCTCAGAATAGTAACGACTGATCTCGACTTATTGCCTTGCGCATCAAGAAAAGGTAAAACAGATAGTGATTTGATAAGAAACACTTTACTTCTCTGAAACAACGTTGTTCTCTGCGCGACCTTCAAGCGCAAAAGAGTTCGATTTCGATTTTTGCGTCAGTACGCAGTCTTCTGTGTTGTTCTAAAGTCGCTTGACGACTTGTTCTTTTCGTGTGAGTTTGCTCTTTGATTTATCAATCAAATTACTGTCTGAATTGATGATTCTTTCTTCTGCGTTGATGAACTCTCGTTTCGCCGTCGATTTTGGCCTGCGTGAGCGCAAAAAATTTTGATTTTCGATTTTTGACTTGCGACGCAGTCATCTGTGAAGCTATTGAGTCGAATGAGAACTTGTTTTGATCGTATGATTGTGCTCTATAACTTGTCGATCGATTTGATATATCATATGCTTCGATAGATCGCTGTCGTCAGAGCGTTTTCAATACAAGAAGGTTGAAATCTTTCTAGTAATTGTGTCTAATTCAAACAGTAGCTTTAGTCTTACGTTTATAATAATGTTTAGTAGAGCATCAGTCACTATGTGATGAGTAAAGCATCTTCTGTCTTCTCAGTGTGAATGATGCAGATTGAAATCTTCTACAATTAGCTGTTTGCAATCATCTTTGATTAGTTCATTCAGATGAGAAATAATAAATGATTCTTCTGTGAAAATGATAGACAGTGAGCATGAGTTGTAAATGTTTATGAGTTGTAGCATCTGTATCTCATCTTTCAAGTTGCTAGTTTGTAGCTTGATTAAGCAGATGTTCAATTCAATGATTTTTATCATTCATTAATCATGTTTTAAATGCTTGTTGACATAAATGCATGTTTTTGCTTGAAATGATGAGTCTCTCACTAGATGAAAGAAATTGTGAGTTGAGCTAAATGTTTGTGATACATTGATGTTGCAATCTTGTTTCTGAATGACTATTATGTCAAATTTACAAACTTCTCTGTTTATCAGAAATAATTTCTGAATTTTTAATAACTTTCTGATGTTGTACTGTAGAATTCGCAGAAAGATTTGATTTATCATAAAGATATTTGTAACTGTTGTTGACTCTGTGCAGAGACAGCTTTTTGTATGCTTTTAATCATTGAGAATCTTTTGCATTTTCTGATTTGATGTTTTTATGTCTATTCAGACATCATGTCTTCTAAATCACTAATCACGCTTGAAGAGTAATTGACTCATCTCTTCTTGACTTTCATCACTTGTCATGTTGACTCATTGATGTCTCAACTGTTTGTTGTCATCAAGATATTCATTGAACTTGATGAATTTGTTGAACTCATGAAGTTCATTGAACTCAAGAAGTTCAAAGAGAAAGAAGAGAATGAGCGATTGTCTTTTGATGCTTCAGAATATTTGATCAATCTATTTTAAAAGATTTTTTCTGATTGCTTTATCTGTAGTTTTCACTTGAGACATAAACATTTTCAAAGTTCATGACTATTGTTGCAGTTCGCACATCATCTTTTATTCATCAATACAACGCACTTTTTGATATGATGTTTATCTGTGCATTTAAAGCAGCACTCTTTATTTTTGCAAAATCTAGCTATATGATCAAAATCGAAGCATTTATAACACTATGTGATACATCAATTCTTTTCAAACAATTTGCATGAACATTCTTAATATAAGTTCAGCATGTCTATGTTTAGCAGTAAATTCATCATCATTTTGATTGCAATCTTTATGATGAGCAATGAGTAAGTCTTTTCACTCTTAACTATCTTCTTAAGTTAAGTTATTCTTAACATTTCTAAATCTTCATGAAATCTCACATTGTTCTTTATCAATCTTTTGATGATCATCTTCTGATTGCTTGTGTTCAGTATGATATGTACATCATATGCTAATATTACGAAGCTTTTACACATTACATGCGCTGAGCTTGCAATTTTCTTCACTCATGTTTGAAACTTTTCTAGAGCTGCTTAAGCTTTCAAGCTCATCATGTGAAGTGCAATGTCTTCGCTTTCAAGCTTGCAAAGCGACACTATTAGATTTCATTGCATCATCAACATGCTTGCAATTTCTTGAAAGATCTGATTGATCAATCTTTTTTGTATCTCTTTTATCTCTTTTCTCTTCATTATTTTCACTAAAATCTTATGTTTCTTGCAAAGCAATGACAGATTATCTCTGAATCACTGCTTTCTCATTGTTGCTTCTTCTTTTATTATATTGATTCATGATGATGTTTTAAATATGAAATGCATATTTTCTTATGTTTGTAGTTATTTATTAAGAAGTTGAATAAATGTCTTCAACTTCTGTACATTCTTCGCAATGAATATGTCTTGATTTTCAATCTTTCTTTTTGAAACATTTTGAAAACGTTGAATCAGCTTTAAAATCACTTCTTTTCATGAGTGATCTTTGCTCTTCTCTTTCTCTAACGTTGATGTCTGTGTTAGTAAATCAATGATGCTGATAACTTTTATCTTGTCATTGCATGAATGTTTAAATCTTACGTCGCTGTCTCTTTGTGACAAGTCAATGCTGCTTGCAATCATCATTGAATCAGCATTACTGCTGCTTATGCAATTTGTCATCATTTATTCATCTACTCAATCTTTTCTCTCTCGTTTATAATGCTCTTTTCAAAAGTTCATTTTGCGCGTATTGTGATTATTTTGCTTTATCATAATATATATTCATTTTGTGTCTGCTTAAAATATTACATTATCATATTACTTTTATAAATTTCATCTATTCATTTAATAAACTTGATCATCACAATCAATCATGTATTAATGATGTATAAACATTGTTTATCTTTTAATTAAATTATGTTGTTAAAATGATAAAGCATAAACAAGAGTAAATAATAATCATTGTTTTATTTATTATTCTTTCAATTTTTCTTAACTTTCATCTTCTTTCAATCTTATTTTCATCAATTTCATGATTTTATTTCTAATACTGTGCAATTATCTTACAAACATAAGTATTATTTATATAATGTAAAGAATAAATTTTAAGTATGACATACACTCATTTTACATATTTACTGCATCATCATAAAACTTAAAGATAATGAAGAAGAAGATTGATGATAAAATCAAAATCATAAACAAAATATATAATGTTTATTCTAAGCTTTCTTAATTAAGTTTGCAATTTAACAATCATAAATTATTATAAAAAAGTTATTTGTTTCTTGATGTTGCAATCATGTCATGAGAATTTCTGCTTCAAAATCAATTTTATCTGCAGAATTTCAGAATGATTTAAACATTGTTGATAAAATGATGAGTAAGAAAATGAGTTTTAATGTTTTCTTAATATTAAGATTCTTACTTAACTCATCTTATACTTCTAGAAATAAAAGAACAGTAAGTTATGTATTTTATGTTTTAATGTCATTACTGATTTTTTTCAACTCTTCATGATGAAAATAAACAATAAAATTTTTAATGCTTTCAAGATTCAGAATTGAATCATATGCATCAAGTATACATGTTGATTTCATGATGAGAAGATGATGTAAAGCTGTGATGTTGAATTTCATGATAAAATTATGTATCATAAATGCATTCAATGTGCAAGCAAAGAAATAATCTGTTTTGTCATAAGTACATTTATTTGCTGCATTCATTAAATATGTCATGATGAATTGATACATGAAAGTTAAATCAAAGACTAAAGTCAGAAACTGAGTTGAAAATCAGATCTGAGTTAGCTTTGAAATTTTATAACTTTGTCAAAACATTATTTAAATCACGTCATATTTTTAACTTAATATGTTATGAATTATGTTATGTTCAACTTAACAATGCTTGATAAACTTTTTATAATCAATCAATCTTCTTGAGTTATTAAGAGCTTTTTAATAATTAGTTTTATCATAATATATATTCAATCAGCAATGAAATTTATCTGTATGCAATGCTGATTATGAATTTACTATTTAACTATAGTAAAGTTTAAAGATTATCAAAAGTTTGAACGACATCAATGCGTTGCTTGATTGCAAAGCGCTGTATGTTGATTGCACGCAAAGTTTTCATGATTTCACAGACATTGATAATCTCAATATGCATGCTACAAGCAATTTATATGCAGATGAGAAAGTCAAATAAAATGCAGAACTACGAGAAAAATTGCTTATAAAAATCATTCAATTCAGTATCTTGTCGCTGCATTTATGATGATGAAAACTGAAACAGAACATTTTCATGTTTAATTTGTTAAGAATGATTAGCAGAAAGAACTTAAATCATGAACATTCTTTAAATCTTCATGCTAACTACATATAAATCTCGTTTTCTCATTAAGACTGCGTGTCTGTTACTACAACATAAGCAACTCATGAGTCTTATTAAGTTCAACATACATCAAGAAATCTCGTCAAGTGTCTAATTACGTAATTAGTTGATAAATTAAATGATTTATCATTTTGATTTATCTTTCTTCTTATAAGATCACTTTGACGTAATTAACTGCAAGCGCATGTTTAATAGCTTAAATGACATCGTTTATTACATTGATATGAATCATCAAAATGACATGAATCATCAAAATAACACTGCTGACACTGATTATTCTGATTCTATATGCTCAATTCTATATGTTCAAGCGTATGCAAAAGCAAGATATTAAATCAATGAATTTATTATTTAACTAGTTATTTAATCATTTATTTGAATGAATTGTTGACTATGTAAAGTATTCAATAGAAAATTATAAAGAAAGTCATGAAGAGTGCTTGATAGAAAAACATGAAGAATGCTCAATAAAGAAACATGAAGAGTGCTTGGTAGAAAAACATGAAGAATGCTTGATAAAAAATCATAAAAGAAGTCATGTAGAAAGCATTGTTTGACTCATGTTATGCGCTCAATTAACAAGTAATTTGAAGCATGTAGAAAGTTTGATAAAGTGTTTGATAAAAAGCTTGATCGAAAGCTCGATCAAAAGCTCAGTAGAAAGCTCACTAGAAAGCTCAGTAGTAGAAAGCTCGATCGAAAGCTCACTAGAAAGCTCACTAGAAAGCTCAATAGTAGAAAGATTAGTAGAAAGATCAGTAGAAAGATTGATTGAAAGATCAGTAGAAAGATCAGTAGAAAGCTCAATAGAAAGATTGATGAAAAGATCAGTAGAAAGCTCAGTAGAAAGATCAATTGAAAGATCAGTAGAAAGATCAGTAGAAAGCTCAATCAAAAGATCAGTAGAAAGATCAGTAGAAAGCTTGATAGAAAGCTCAGTAGAAAGATCAGTAGAAAGATTAATAAAAAGATCAGTAGAAAGATTGATAGAAAGATCAGTAGAAAGTTCAGTAGAAAGATCAATTGAAAGATCAGTAGAAAGATCAGTAGAAAGATCAGTAGAAAGCTTGATAGAAAGCTTGATAAAAAGATCAGTAGAAAAATCAGTAAAAAGCTCAGTAATTCTAAAGAATTTGATAGAAAGTTTGATATCAAGTCATGAAGAATGTGTTTTATTGAGCTAGTTAACATTATTGAAATATGATTGTTGTTGTTTTAAAAAGTAGAACTATGAAGAAAGAAAGAAGTGAGAAGAAGTAAATACTTTAAATCTTCTAAATTTTCTAGTGTTGATCTTCAACTGAGAGCAAAGATTACTAATTACAAAGATAACAGTACTGTTTTCAAGTCATGTAGAAAGCATTGTTTGAAGCATTGTTTAACATGTTTTATGCATTCAATTGACGCGTTTGATAAAGCATTTGATAGAAAGTTTAATAAAGCGTTTGATAAAGAGATTGATAAAGCAAGTAAATGAAGTAAGTAGATGAGTGAGTAAATGAGTGAGTAAATGAGTGAGTAGATGAGCAAGTAAATAAATGAGTAAATGAGCGAGTAAATGAGCGAGTAGATGAATGAGTAAATGAGCAAGTAAATGAGCAAGTAAATGAGCAAGTAAATGAGCGAGTAGAATGATGAGCATGTAGAGTGATGAGTAGAATGATGAGTATGTAAAGTGACGAGTAGAATGATGAGTATATAAAATGACGAGTAGAATGATGAGCATGTAGAATGATGAGTAGAATGATGAGTATGTAGAATGACGAGTAAAGTGATTAGTATGTAGAATAACAAGTAGAATGATGAGTATGTAGAATGACGAGTAGAATGATGAGCATGTAGAATGATGAGTAGAATGATGAGTATGTAGAATGATGAGTAAAGTGATGAGTATGTAGAATGATGAGTAGAGTGATGAGTATGTAGAATGATGAGTAAAGTGATGAGAATATGAATCAGAAACTAGTGAATCTGTTCAATTCATTGAATCTGTACTCATATGAAAGCAAAGCACTCAAGTTGATCTCGATTAACTTTGTCTTTTTCAGTCAACTGAGAAAAAGAAATTCATCAATATTGTCATGATTGAAGTCGCTATGTATCAAACTCTAGTCAAGAATAAGAAGATCAAGATCTTTTTCTTGATCATTAGTGAAATCAACAAAGTGCTTAGCTCAGTCGAAGATTTCGCGAAACTGAATAAAATAATCTTTGTCATGTCATTAAATGAACTGAAGAAGAAGCTTTTAATAATTTATCATGACTTTCTGAATGTTTTTAATAGAGAAAAGGCAACGCAGTTGCCTTTGCATTGATCATAAGATTGAATTAGAAGATGAGAGTCAACTCTCTAAAAGTCAATTGTATTTCATGTTGAGCTACAAGTTGCAGAAGATCAAAGAGTATCTAGAAAAGAATTTGAAGAAGAAGTTCATCACACTCAGCAAAGCTTCTTTTGCTTCATCAATACTATTTGTTGAAAAGAAAGATGACAGTCTTCACTTTTGCATGAACTATCAAAAACTAAATGCTCTGATCAAAAGAGATTGTTATTCAATACTCTTGATAAACGAAGTATTAGCTCAAATTCAAGGCAGTAAGTATCTGACTTGACTCAACATTATTATCACGTTCAATAAACTGCACATGAGTTCAGAAAGCGAAGATTTAACTACTTTTGTTACTTTCTTTGATGTTTACAAGTATAAAGTAATGCTCTTCAAATTGATCAATGAATCTGCATTCTTTCAGCATTATATCAACGATGTGTTGTTTGACTGTCTGCATAAGTTCTGTCAAACATACTTGAATGATATTCTCATCTACAGTAAAACATTGAAAGAACATAAAACTCACATGAAAGAAGTGTTAAACAAGCTTCATGAAGCTGATCTACAGATGAACATTGACAAGTATGAATTCAAGATTCAGAAAATCTCGTTTCTAAAACTATTGATATTCATCAATGATCTGCAAATGAACTCTCGAAAAGTAGATGTGATTCGAAGCTGAAAAGTGTCACAATCATTGATTCATGTGCAGTCTTCATTGATTTCTGCAATTTCTATCAACGATTCATAAAGAACTTCTTAAAGATCATTAAACTCATGATAAAGCTGATTTGAAAAGATCACTTCTTTGAATGAACAAAGATCTGTCAGATGATCTTTGAAGAACTAAAGTAATAAATGATGACAGTCTTCATTCTGAAGCATTTCAACTCAATCAGAAAAGCTATTCTGAAAACGAACTTCTTGAACTATGTAAACGACGAAGTATTGTCTCAGTATGATGATGAAGACATTCTACATTCAATGATCTTTTATAGCAAGAACATGATTCTTGCAGAATGCAACTACGAGATCTATGACAAAGAACTGCTGATAATTATTCGCTGTTTGAAACATTGATGCTTCATATTGAAATGTATGAATATTTCAATCAAGATCTTCATCAATCACCTGAATTTAAAGTACTTCATGATCATTAAAGAACTGATCAGATGACAAGCTAAATAAGCTAAGAAGTTATTTGAATATAACTTCAAGATCATATATCAGTTGAGAAAACAGAATCTGAAAGTTGACGTGCTGATCAAAATGTCAGACGTTAAGTCAGTTAAAGCAAATGATGATTGAAAGCTATATCAGTATCAAATGTTATTGTCAAAAGATAAATTTGAACTGCAGTTAATGAAAGTTAATCAAGAAGATGATCAGAAAGCTGATCAAGATCTGACTTAAACTTTGCTCAGATTTGACTCAGAATCTGACTCAGATTTAAAATTTGAATCGAAAGCTAATTAAAATTCAATCAAAGAGGTGATTTCTATTCAGAATCAGATTATAGTCAAAAATTGAATGAATCAACTGTGCTTTGATATTTGAATAGTCATGAAACAGAACAGAAGAACTTGTCAAGATATTGATCTAGACAATTGTAAGATACTTGATGAAGTATTCTGAAAAGATGATAGACTATGAGTTTTTCAGTCAATGATCACTTGATTAATAAGAGAAGCACATGATCTTTCGATCAATGATCACTCTGACATGAATTGAATATTGAACTTGCTGAGACAATCATATTGCTGATCGAAGATGAGAATGATGATCAAGCGTTACATTCAAAACTGTTACGTTTGTCGTAGATTAAAAGCATTGAGAGATCAAATCAATGAACTGCTGAAGTCATTGCTCATACTCAAGCAGTGATGACAGAACATATCATTAGACTTCATTATTGATCTATCAGAAAGTGATGAAAACAACGCGATTCTAACAGTCATAGATTGATTGTCTAAGAAACAACATTATATATCATGTTGATCAGATGATGAAGAAATCTTTGCAGAATAAACAGTTAAGCTACTGTTGATATGAGTCTTCAGAATTTATGAACTATCAAGATCAATAATGTTTGATCGTGATTCATAATTCATATTAATTGTCTGAAAGTCTTTATGTTTGAGACTTGATATCAAGATAAAACTATTCACAAATTATCATTTGCAGATTGATGATCAAATAGAAAGAGCGAATCAGAATATAAAATGATATCTACGAAGCTATTGCTCATACATGTAAGATGATTGATTCATCTGATTATCTATGACTGAATTCATCAATAACAATGCTATTTCATTGTCAATTGAATAGTCAGCGTTCTTTCTGAATAAGAACTTTCATTCTTGTATGAGCTTCGATTTGAATTCAACTAAATATGAGATCATTCAAGCTAAAATCAAAGCAAGCAAAGCAAAGAATATATTTGAACACATGAAATAATCACTAGCATTGATCAAGCAAGCATTAGCAAAAGTCAGAGTCACAATGAAGAAACAGATTGACAAGCATTGAAAAGAAATGATTTACAAGATAGATGACATGATGTTTCTGAACTCAAGAAACATTATGATCTTAAGATCATTAAAGAAACTAAACGATAAGATGCTAAAATTCTTTAAGATTCTGATTGAGATCAAACATGTATATCAACTGAAACTGTCATTAACTATGAAGATTCATTCGAAGTTTGCATCAAATCTGCTGCAACTAAATTCAAAAAACACTTTAGAAGAATAACAAAATAAGTCGTTTGATTCTATAATGATTGAAGACAAAGATGAATGAAAAGTGAAGAACATACTGAACTTCAGACACTACAAACGAGACAAATGACTACAATATCATGTCAATTGAAAAGAATATGACATTGATCTACATTGATACAACGTTGATAAAAGTAAATTCAAAGAATGCTTAAAGATTATAAATGACTTTCATGAACAATATTTGAACAAGTCAAGATAGAAATTAACTTAAGAAATGTTGATTGAACTGCAGCAATGAGAACATTGCTAAATGAAGAAAGAGAGTAATGTTGCAAGCATGCACTTTGAGTTAGTTTAACATAAATCATGTCAGACTATCATAAACTAGTATAAAGCTGATGTTGACACGCTAGCAATCTAGCGTGTTTTCATAAGTAAAACTCACGACGTGTTGCATTTAGACTGATTGCGTCGAATTGAGTCATCGAGATCAAGTCGAGTTTTCGACTCATCAAGACTTGATTCAAGTCAAAATTCTTGACTTGAGTATTTGAGTTGAGTCGAGATGTTTGACTCAAGTATTCAAATCAAGTCAGAGAGTTGAAATCAAGTATCGATTCGAAATTTTCAACTCGACTCGTCAAGACATGAAGGTAGGTAAATAGATATTCTATTATGACTCTCTATTATGACTCTTTATCATAGCTCTTCTTCATGACTTCTCTTCATGACTCTTCTTCATGACTTCTCTTCATAACTCTCTATCATGTTTTTCTATCATAGCTCTCTATCATGTTTCTCTATCATAGCTTCTCTTCATGACTTTTCTTCATGACTTTTCTTCATGACTTTCTATCAAACAGTCTTCATAGCTCTCTATCAAAGCTCTCTATCAAATGATCTTCATGCTTTTCTTCATGTTTCTCTTCATGTTCTCATTCATGTTTCCCTTTATGACTTTCTACCAATAAGATAATGCAAAAAGATAATGCAAAGGCGGAAAACCGGGAAAATTTCTATATTTAGCTTTCTTGATGTCATATTTAATTGCTTAATGAGTTGAGTTAAGTCAGTGAGTTTTGACTTGACTCGAGATCAATATCAAGTTGAATCATGAGATTTGATCTGAGTATTCAAGTTGAGTCAGAAGATTCAACTCAAGTACTCAAGTTGAATCAGAATGTAAATATGAAAACTCAACTTGATGATCAGTTTAGTTGCATCTTCTTTCTTCTTCAGCTTTGAACTTCTAGTTAGAATACACTCATATGATTCGCTTTATGCAGATTCATAACACTAAGTTACATGTAATTTGATCAAAGTCGCTGCTTTATATCTTTTCATTAATTAATCACATTGATAGTTTGTATATATAAGCACTCTCGCTCAAACTCTTGCAATTGTACTCTTGTTTTTCTTTGTTTCTTTGCACTCTTTGTGTTCTACTCTTTCGTTTCTAATAGTCATTTTCTCGTTGCAATTCAAGTGTTTTTCAAATACTTTAATGTTGCAATTCTTTCAATTTTGATGATGAACAGCATTAATATGATGTCTGTGTTTTTGAGCTGAGTCTTTTTCTTAAACTTTATCTGCTCTGATTTATAATGCTTGCAATTTAGTAGTAAATGCTTTGACGTTTGACTTGCATTGCATATTTCATAGCATTTGTTCAAATTATTCTCTGATAATTGATGCAAATAGCTCTTGAAATAGCTGTGTTTCATTTTCAACTGAATAAAGATTGAAAATGTTAGTTTATCTATTTTTCTAAGCTCTTTTAGTAATTTCTGACTTAAATTCACGTTCAATATGTGCTTTTGATACTGATTTTTCTTCTTGATGCTGCTTTTTCAAACATTTAATCATTGTAATTTCGTCTCTTTGCAAATTTGCTTTTTGACGAAGCTTATAATGATTGTTTTCATGTTGTTGATAATTGATAATTCTTGAGCAACACTTTTGATCAATTGATTTACTTTTTCATTCTCAATAATGCTTTTGCAACTTAATACTCACTGTATGCGAATTTGACACTGATTCTGATGTAAATTGATTAAGTTTTGTCGTATATCATTGAATAACTTTGCATTAACATTGCTCTTTGCATTTAGTCTTTGCAAAGTCATTTGACTGTTCATGTACACTCAAATTTCGCTGTTTTTGAGTGCTTTTTCATTTATTGAAAATATGTTGCATACGTTGCATGTAATATACATAAGACACAATTTCTATGCTGATTTTTCTCTTAGCAAGAGATAGTTTCTTGCAGCAGATTCATAGTTCAAGATGAACAAGATCTTTTACTGCTTAAATTTCAACAGTTTACTTCTTAAGCATGAATTGCAGACGTTTCATCAGCAATATGCATGCATATCACAGTTGATTTCTTCTTTAATCACATTGATATACACTACTATTTTTTCAAGCTATATAAATAATGTCTTTGACTAGAGATTAATTCTATCATCAAGATATTCAAGAATCAAAGTTCAGTGAAGAAATGAGATTCTCAAGATCAACAATCATCATTATTGTATATCACATCTTGCAAACACTCACTTTGCTTGTAAAACATGCAACTCATTTATTTTGCATTATCTGTAAAGATTTTTCTCATGCAAATCAATCATGTTTTGCAAAAATGTTCATATGCTACACTTTTAATCAAACAGCGTAGTTCAATCATTCTTTACTAATTCACTTATGTTTCTCTTCTCTTAATGAAGTCTTCTCATCAATGTATCACTCATGTATAAAATGTTTGTATCTGAACGTTTGTTAAATGATATTAACAAAACTTTTAAGTTTACTTATGTTAAACTTAATAAGTTTCATGAATTGCTTATGTTGTAGTAACAAACATACAGTCTTCATCAATGTTTTGACAAAGAGCTTAGATAGCTTGTGAGCTAGTGAGCAGAGTTCATTCAATACTAATGCGCTTGAGACGCATATGCTAGCTACTAGATGAGACGTTTGCTACAAGCTAACTGTCAACTGAGTTTGCATCGTTGATTAGCTTACATGCTACATAAATCAGCTACAAGCTGATTTAGCTGATTTAGCATTACTCTTCATTCTACTCATTTATCTACTCGCTTATTTACTCTTCATTCTACTCATTTACCTACTTGCTCATCTACTCTTCATTCTACTCGTCTATTTACTCGCTCATTTACTCTTCATTCTACTCGTCTATCTACTCGCTCATTTACTCTTCATTCTACTCATTTATTTACTCGCTCATTTACTCTTTACTCTACTCGTTTATCTACTCTTCATTCTACTCTTCACTCTACTCATTTACCTACTCGCTCATCTACTCTTCATTTTACTCACTTATTTACTCTTCACTCTACTCGTCTATCTACTCGCTCATCTACTCTTCACTCTACTTGTTTATTTACTCGCTCATTTACTCTTCGTTCTACTCGTCTATTTACTCGCTCATCTACTCTTCATTCTACTTGTTTATCTACTCACTCACCTACTCTTTATTCTACTCATCTATCTACTCGCTCATTTACTCTTCATTCTACTCATCTATCTACTCGCTCATTTACTCTTCACTCTACTCGTTTATCTACTCTTCATTCTACTCTCTATCAAACGCGTTGATCGAGTGCATAAAACACGTCAAACAGTGCTTCAAACAATGCTTTTTACATGACTTTCTACCTACTCGTCATTCTACATGCTCAGCTTCGCTTCAAGCTCTATAGAACTGACGCTAGAGAGTTTGAAGTTTTCATCTTCTTTTTCCCTTCATAGTTTCTACTTTCTAAAACAACAACAATCAAAATATCAACATGTTCAGCTATCAACTCAGCTATCTACTCGTTCATTTACTAGTCAGTTTACTCGCTTCAAAACATGCTTCAAAAGACGCGTTGATCAAGCGCATAACATAAGTTAAACAATGCTTTAAACAATGCTTTCTACTGAGCTTTTCACTGAGCTTTCTACTGATTTTTCAACCGATCTTTCTACTGATCTTTCGATAGATCTTTCTATTGATCTTTCTACTGATGAGCTTTCTACTGACCTTTTGATCAAGTCATCTAGTGAGCTTTCTACTGACCTTTCGACCGATCTTTCTACTGATCTTTCTATCAATCTTTCTATCAATCTTTCTATCGATCTTTCTACTGAGCTATTTATTGAGCTATCGACTGAGCTTTCTATCAAACACTCTACCAAACATTCTACATGCTTCAAAATACGCGTCGATCGAACGCATAACACAAGTCAAACAATGCTTTCTACATGACTTTCTACATGACTTTCTACATGACTTTCTACATGACTTTCTACCAAGCGCTCTTCATGTTTCTCTATCAAGCGCTCTTCATGTTTCTCTATCAAGCACTTTTCATGTTTCTCTACCAAGCATTCTATCAAGCACTCTTCATGTTTTTCTACCAAGCGTCCTTCATGTTTCTCTACCAAGCATTCTTCATGTTTTTCTACCAAGCATTCTACCAAGCACCCTTCATGTTTTCCTACCAAGCGCTCTTCATGTTTCCCTATCAAGCATTCTACCAAGCATTCTTCATGTTTCTCTACCAAGCATTCTTCATGTTTTTCTATCAAGCACTCTTCATGACTTTCTACATGATTTTCTACCAAGCATTCTTCATGTTTAAATAAATGATTAAATAGCTACTTAAATAATCAATTCATCAAATGATTTATTTGATTACATACAAATCTTGAATGTAGAAACGTATGAAAAGCGAACATGTATTGCACATTATATCTTTTGAGCAATTGATGTCTTTTGAGCAAATGACTGTCATCAAAAGATACAAACACTTGTAGCTAGCTATTAGTTGTTGATGAGTGATTATTAAAGCTTGTGAGCTAGAAGCTTGACTAAACAGATGTTTTTGACTGATGCTAGCTTGATGAGTCTGTAGTCAATTTTAGCTGATTTCGTCAAATGATTGATGTTAACAAGATTTATACATAGTTAGCATGCAAATTTAAAGAATGTTTATGATTTAAGTTTTTTCTACTAATTATTCTCAACAAATCAAACATGAGAATGTTTTGTCTCAGTTCTTATCATTGCAACGACAAGATACTGAATTGAATAATTTTCATAAACAATTTTTCTTGTAGTTTTGCATTTTATTTGATTTTCTCATCTGCATGCAAATTGCTTATAACATGTGCATTGAGATTATTGAAGTCTGTGCAATTGCAAAAACTTTGCATGTGATCAATGCATAATGCTTCATCATCACACAGCATCTTGATGTCATTCAAACTTTTGATAATTTTTAAACTTTACTGTAGCTAAATAATAAATTTGTAATCAGCATCACATATAGATGAGTTTCATAACTGATAAAAATTTTTTTTTTTAATTCTTACTCAATTCAATACTTATTATGAGTCTATGCAAGATTCTATATACTGTAGCGAACGTTGCGCTAGCGCAGCGTTCTTTTCACATCAAAAATCGCTTCTTTCTGCACTTTATACTATAACTGTTTTCAATGCAAGAACTTTATGAATTTATTTCTCTTTTATTCTTTCTTTCTTTCATCTGACTTTTTAATGACATCACAGCTTGAAATTGATTCAGTATGCTCATTGAAAGTATCATTTGAATAATCATCATCATTGCGCTCATGATTTCTAAAAGCTTTCTCAAGTTCGTGATGTTCTCTTCTCATTGCATTGCTTTTCATTCTACTTTTCATCTGAAACATGTTAATAAAATGTGCTTGATCAACATTTGATCTCTGTTGCATGTGCACATCATTGTAGTAACATCAAGTACTCATCTCTCATGTAGAAATTGATTGAAGTCAATTTTTCTCATGCGTAACTGCATCAATAATGCGCTGTGAGACTTTGCATGATTCTTGTGCAGTCATAGATGTTGATGTATCATCTTTGATGTCAAATATTGAAAATGAGCTGCGTTGAATCTTTCTTTTCAAACTATTCTTCATGTTTATCTGATCTGTTTCTGTATGAGCATCAGTCTTGTCATCACTTCAATGTGCTGATGCTCAGTCAGCAATAAAGATAAATCATGTGCATCATCAATCATCTTGTTCATTACTTCATTTTTGAGTACTTCTGCATGTCTTGTTACTTAATGTAACTTCAGCATGACTTCTTAAAATTGAATGTTCTCATGTGCAATTTGAACTCGTTGCAGACGTATCTGATCTTTTGTTGATATCATAACTTTCACTGTTTTCAGAGAAGTCTGATTATCACTGTATACTTTGTATATCTTTTCATGATACTTTCAATTCTTTGTTGCTACGTCTGCAAGATGTTTCATTCTTGCAATTAATTTTTTCAGTTTTTCATGATGAGTGATGACTAAAGTCAATTCTTTCAGTCTTTTATTTAACTTTCAGTTAATTTTCATTGCAATCATCGTAACATCTTTTCTACTGTTGCTATCATTTGAGTAAACTCTTTGCTTCAACGTAAATGTGTTGAAATGATGTTGACTTATTAACATTTTCTTGTTTGCAACTATAATTATTCTTGATGACTTTGATCAAAAAATCATCATGTAAAGATGATTTCACTTCATCTTCGTCTGTTTAAATGTTTCTTTCATTCATTTTTGCTTCAGTTGCAAAGACATCTTGCACAGCTTTGATTTTCAATTTCTTTTGAGTATCAAGTTGTTGCAAATTCAATGCATCATCATCTCAATAACTTTATCTGATTTTTGAAAGTTCATGTTCATTATCGACTTTTGTATCAGCTTTTGTAGATGAATATTTATCAACGCTGTGTTTATTTCTATCTGTAGAGTCTCTGTTGATATCACATGATAAACGTTGATGATTTGTTGCAATGCTCTTTCTTGTACTGATTTCAGCTTGATGTTCAGATCTTTTCAATGACTCTTCACTTTCTGTGACATGTATCATATGATGACTTTATGACTAAGCAGAGAGCGCATCATCACGAAGTATATTTGCTTTCTCATCATCATTGACAAGTTTCAAGTAGACTCAATAATTGTCTGCATGATCTTTTGTTTAATCACTAGTTTTGCTTTGACATGATACATGTGAATCACTCATTTCAACTTAAAGTTCAGTTGAACTCTCAAAACTCTGATATTTGATTTTGAGTTAATCTGATGTTTTATCAACTTTACATTAATGTTCATATTGAATCACTTAAAAGTTCTTGTAAAGTGAATCAACTCATGCTTTGTCTTTAAAAACTTGATGTTGTACGTTTTTGATCACTGTTTGCATCTATCATAAATTTCGCTTAAAACTTTGCAATTGCGCTTCATGAACTTCTTGTATATTAAGATATTAACATTGTTTACAAAATCTGTAAAGCTTGTTCTCAGACTGATGTCATCACATGCTTTTAGCAAGTTCATGTTGTAAAACAGATATAATATTAATGATAGCGAAGAATCTTGTGATATGTTGATGTTCACGCTGCGTTTCATCATCATGTAATCATTGATTATGATTGTAATGCATTGATTTCTCAGAAAGTTCTTTACAAATTTAAGAAGCAGTCTGAGAACTTTTCTCTTTTTCATGTCATGCAAGAGTTTGCTATGTGCTACATTGTTGAATGCGTTCTTTTCATTCAAACTTAGCAATGAGACTACTCTTCTTCTTGTATCACTTTATATAATATATATCTTTTTTGTAATCAGTTGCAGAGTCATATTTGTTGATTTGTGTTTGCAAATTCTCATCTGAGTATTTGATAATGAGTTGCATGCTTCTACAATGTTTTGCAAACGTTCAAATATAATGAACTTCAGTATCTTGCTCAGCGTGTTGAATAATGCAATTGATTTATATGTTTTTGCATTAAAGTAGTTCTTCTTGCCTGACTTTTGCATCATTATTGTGATTATGCTTTTGAACTGAGTTGACTGTATTTTCTTCTGCAAACATCTTTTAAAAAGAAAGTGTATTTATTCTGATGCATCTTCAACGAGTTTGCACATTATTTTATTTATATATTTTGTATGTTTTGAAGTTTTGTCAAATGTCATCTTGTAAATGACTTTCTTAATCTTACGATGCATCAGCGAAGCATCATTCTCAATCAAAAATGAGTACTTGAAGTCTTCTGTGTTCAGCATGAGAATCTCTGAAGATGATGAAAAGTAAGTCTGAAACATCATCTTCGTCTTATTTTGCGCTGTCATAGCAATGTCAAAGCATTCTGACTTAATCAGAGAGAAAATTGTCGCTTAAGTCAGTATATCTGCAACTGCATTTCTTGCTCATTTTGCAGTTTTGAACAATTTTCTTGAAAATTGTTCAACGTTCTGCATGATTTTTTAATATTCACTGCATTTCTGTTTTCTGATGATCTTGCTCTTCTTATCACATGCTTGAATGTACTTTGTTCAATCATTGATGATTCAACAACTTCTTCTTATTCATCTCATGCTCTTGATGATTTTCATACACTTCTTCGTTCATTCTGCTTTGATCATTTCATATGATCTCATTCAGAAAGTGAAAATCTTGATGATCTTCTTCAGTGCATTCAGCAGTTGCTTAGTGTACTCATTTATGCATCAACGTTTCATCTCATAATTCAACAGTAATTTTGACATTTGTTCTTTCAGAATATTGATGAACTTCTCTTCATTTATTGTCTTTCAGTTACAACACGATTTTCGCGCTGACTTTTTGCAAACTCTGAAATCTATAATTGTTTGTATCAATAAATGATCTGAAAAGTTTTTCATTTCTTCATTAATTTCACATTGTATTAATTGATTCATAATGTCATCTGTCGTGAAGATCAGATCTATTGTCATTTGAGATCTCTGATAATTTCTCGTAATCATGTCTCAAGATAACATCAACGATACATTAATATTTGTAATCATTTCAATTAAATCATTTGACAATAAATGCTGTCTTGAGTAGAATAATTTTTCTCATGTGAGATGATGCAGATTGAAGTCTTTTACAAGAATGCATTCTTTCAACATGTGTAATGTCTTTTTGATGTCTGAAAGACTTTCTTTTTCATGAATGATTTCATGATTTCTGAGTGACAAATTGTATGCTTCGTGAATGTGTATAATTTTCTGAGTCATCTGTGTATCATCTGTTAATGTTTGTAATATAATTGTGTTTACATCTTTAAAGTGTCATGTTGAGTATTAAATGTTGCTGTCAATTCTCTTGTTTATGTAGAAACAGATTCTACTTTCATTATTCTTCAGCATGAAGTTAACAATTGCTAAGCAGTATGCTTTGAAATTCTCATCAAATCATCAGAGTTCTTGAAGAATCAAAATGTCATAATTCTTTATCTTTTTCTCATGTAATAGCATTATCATCATCTTTTTTCTGAACTTGTGAACGTTGTACTGTAGTATTTGAAGCTTCTTTTGCTGAAACATTAAAGTTCACATTCAAAGCTGTTTGATGTTTTCTTAAGCATCTGCAATGTGCTTGCTTTTCTTGTAAGATCTTCAAAAGAAGATGATACTGAAATTGATGTAATTGATATTGACTTCAACTCATTTGTTTTTGACTTCTTGATTAGATGATTCAATATAGTGTTTTCAAATGTGATGATCATGCTGAGCAGATGACTTTTATTTGTTGAGCATCTCTGTTTTCTCTTCAAGTTATTGTCTATCAATGATTTCAAACTGATAAATGTCTTTGTAAACATCTTTGATGTCATCGCTTTAAGTTCTTTCTGCTTTCATACGACGTGATATAAAGATCTGTGTTTCATGACTCTCTTTATTCTCTCTTTTTTGATCTGTTGTTTATAACATTGAGAATCAAAGACTCTGTGTGTACTTTGACATGTCTTACATTTTCACATGTTTCAAGTTTGTTTATGAGAACAATGCTTCAAGTGATGATCTAGCATGCAGTAAATACATCTTTGCTTGTTTTTGCATTCATATGTTTTATGATCATAGTCTTAACACTTCAAACACTGATGTATTCTACAACTTGAATCATAGAACTGCGTGATTTTTATGTTGATCTCATGATATACTCTCTCATCAATTAGCTTGTTTATCATCTCAGCATTGACTACACATATCATCAGTGAGATGTATTTCTTCTGTTCACTATTCTTTATGAGTCACTCGACTTTCTCAATTGTCATCTTCAAATGTATGTCTTTATTGATCTTGATGAGCACTTTCGCTCTCTTCTTCTTTATGTCTTTAAACATTTCTTCAACTTTAATTTCATGTATTACTATCTTGAAACTGACTTCATGCAGACTTGCGTTCAATGAAAATTTTTTGATTCAAAAATTGTTTTCTTTCAATATTTTCTTGCTATCTTCAATCTTGACTTGAAATATCAGTAAATTTGATCATCTCTTCATAGTCTTTATGTTCTTGCATGTTGATAGCATCTCGTCAACGTTAATTTCTCTTGCTCATCTCATTATGTTCTTTGTTGTTATTATCATGATTCTCTTGATTTTCTTTTTCTCTTTAATGAAGATCTTAATCTTGAATTTCTTGCAATGATTTTGCACTGATGACACAACGTCAACGCTGAGAATAAGATGATTCTCAAACGACGTTGTTAACTTCTTGTTCACTCTTTTTGCTCAGTTGTCAACACGTCTCTTCTTCTTCGCGAACTTCTTTTCAAGTCTGTTCATTATCTTTTTTAATCTCTTCAGCTGATTCTTCATGCATTGATTGACAATCAACACAGCGACGTGTTGACGCGTCAGCTTTTCTATCATTTCTGTCAATTTCTTCATCTCTTTTCAGAGCATCAGCTCATTGTTTCTACATTCATTAAGTTCAAGAAGTACTTGCAGCTTGTTTAATTTCTCATGTATATTCTTTGTCTTGATTGAATTCTTCTGCAAGATAGCAATACTCATTTCTCGCTCACTCACTGACATCATGTTAATGACGTTCATCATTTGCTTCTGATGATCAGAATGAAGCGCAAGCATCATATTAATGATGTTCTCAACTGTGCTTTGATATTCAAAAAATGAATTCAACTGTGCTTTTTGATTAATAATCTTAATTAACTTGTTCATTAACTTTAATAAATATCAAATTCTAACTGATCATTTGAATTAAGTGAAATCTGTAAAATGAAATAAAAGAATTTAAAGTTAATCATTATATTAATGATCATTTTAAAGTAATTTATAAACTTAAAATCAGTAAATTTATTCATTGAATTTACTTTCATAATAAAACAAAGCATTTAAGTTGACTTTGAATTTCATATTATCTGATTTGAAAGTTGCAATGCATTTGCATATTGTTAAATCATGTTTATATTTCAATTTATTAAGTTTTTAATTAAATTTAAAAAAGTTAATAAAATAAAATTATATTTGCTGAGTAATTGTAATTGTAATTCATACACTCTTGTGACATCAATTTAGACTTGACTCATGAGAGATTCTATGCTATTTATATCGAGTGAACAAAACTTTCTGAGAGAGAAAATCACTCGTTGTTTATATGACTGCTTCACGCAGTTGAAACAATGAGATTGACACTGTGTTATCAAGTAATGAATCTATAGCTTCTATTCAGCATGTGATGCTTGAGTAAACTCTTGATGAAAGTGTCTGTGCTGTTTAATTATGATGCATCATCTTTGCTCTGCTCTTCATTGATGATATTTTATACAACGATGTTTTGATTCAATTCTCAATTCAAAGATGAAAGACGTTTTCTTTGCATTCATGATGCTCATGATTGTAACGTACATAAAGCTGTGTTCTCTTACTCAATGATTGTCATTCATTGAGCAGAGAAATATGTGATGAAAGAGAGATGCACATGATGAAAAGATAGAGTATGATTGTATTGAGTAATTCTTTTCTTCTCTTGATTTGACTTATGTCACGTAAACGTTGAATGAATTGTTAGTATAGACATGCAATTGCAATTGTTCGATGTTTGACTCTGATCAATGAAAGAGAATGCGTTCTGATTGTTCTCTTGAGCTCTCAATTTTTCATGTGAATAGATGAATGACTTAACGTCAAGTAAAGAAGATGAGCTCAAGTCTTCTTAATATATCAGCGTGATCAATGAGTCACTACTTCTTCAAGCACTGTAGTCACGTTTCTTAATACTTGAAATGACTATTCTATCTGATATCTTTTCATCAATTACTTGATGATACTGTTGATGTGATGAAGATGTTTTGATATCAACGCAGTTGACGAGTCACAAATTCTTCAATCACTTGTAGTCACAACTTGCAGACTCTTTACCTGAGTTGTTTTTTTCACTAGTAGTATCTTCTCATCTCTTACTGACATTGACATGTCATTAATCTTCTTTGTAGATTGATTGTGACTGTTAGAAAGAATGTTGTCACATGAGTGAAAACTTTGCATGATGACTTTTCTGATCACGCAACGTTCTAACATTGTTCAAACTGCGTTGAATTGAGATCTTTTAACTCTTTTGACTTCTATTTGAACACAGAATAGAATCAAAAGATTCGTAGTTAACATCATGTACAGATGAATCTCATTATCAATCATAAATCATGCAATATAAAATCTTTTTCTCATCATTTTTAAAATATCAAGAGATGTTTTAAAATGAAATTTCAACATCATGAATTTATTCTCTATATTACTAAATTCGATAATCTGAAAAAGAATAATCACAATGCATGCATCACAAATTTTGAAAAAGAGCATTACAAACAAGACAGAGTGAATCTAAAAGATGATTAAACAATGATGAATTGCATGAATTGCAGTAATGTTGATTCAAAGACAATTGCAAGCAATGTTGATTCATCATAAGAAAACAGAAATGTAAGATTATAATTGTAATTGTAATTCATACATTCTTGTGACATTGATTTAAACTCAACTCATGAGAAACTTTATGCTATTTATATTGAGTGAACAAAACTCTCTGAGAAAGAAAATCACTCGTCATTTATACAACTGCTTCACGCAGTTGAAACAATGAGATTGACACTGTGTTATCAAGTAATGAATTTATAGCTTCTATTCAGCGCATGATGCTCAAGTAAACTCTTGATGAAAGTGTTTGTACTGTTTGATTATGACACATCATCTTTGCTCTGCTTTTCATTGACAATATTTTATACAATGATGTTTCGATTTGATCTTTGATTCAAAGACGAAAGATGTTTTCTTTGCATTCGTGATGCTCATGATTGTAACGTACGTAGAGCTGTATTCTCTTACTCAATGATTGTCATTCATTGAGCAGAGAAATATGTAATGAAAGAGAGATGCACATGATGAGAAGATAAAGTGTGATTGTACTGAGTAATTCTTTTCTTCTCTTGATTTGACTTATGTCACGTAAACGTTGAATGAATTGTTAGTATAAACATGCAATTGCAATCGTTTGATGTTTGACTCTGATCAATGAAAGAGAATGCGTTCTAATCATTCTCTTGAGCTCTTGATTTTTCACATGAATAGATGAATGACTTGACATCAAGTAAAGAAGATGAGCTCAAGCTCTCTCAATATATTAGCATGATCAACAAGTCACTACTTCTTCAAGCACTGTAGTCACGTCTCTCAATACTTGAAACGACTATTCTATCTGATATCTTTTCATCAATTACTTGATGACACTGTTGATGTGATGAAGATGTTTCAATATCAACGCAGTTGACGAGTCACAAATTCTTTAATCACTTGTAGTCACAATTTGCAGACTCTTCACCTGAGTTATCTTTTTCACTAATAGTATCTTCTCATCTCTTACTGACATCAACATGTCATTAATCTTCTTCGTAGATTGATTGTGACTGTTAGAAGAGATGTTGTCGCATGAGTGAAAACTCTGCATGATGACTTTTCTGATCACGCAACGTTTTAACATTGTTTGAACTGCGTCAAATTGAGATCTCTTGACTCTTTTGACTTCTATTTGAACACAGAATAGAATCAAAAGATTCGTAGTTAACATCATGTACAGATGAATCTCATTATCTACTCAGAAATGTAAGATTAAAACACTTACATAATGATGAAAAGAATGTTGTTAACATTATTTATTTACTAATAAAAATATCAACATTAAAGAAAGAGAAGAGTAAAGATCATTTGTAAAAAGAGATAGCATTGAAGCTGATTTGACATCTTCGACTTGATTCAAAAGAAAAACATCATATGAATCAGAATGCATTCATCATGAAGAATGTATAAAAACTGAAAACATCAGTTCAACTGCTCAACAAGCAGTTGCATATACAGAAAAGCACACGTCTTTCAATGAAAATCACGTCATGAGCGAATGTGACAAGAGAAGAAATGATGACAAGAAAGTAACATCTCAGAAATGACTTGTTGTCACTTTGCAAGAAATGAGAAGTCATGATTAAAATAATGAACAGAAGAGAAATAAAAAAGATACAGAAGAAGTCAATTAAACAAATTCTACAGAGAATTGCAAACGTGTCGACAGATCAAAGAAATCTAATCATGTTACTTCATAAACTGAGCAGCGATGATATTTTTCTTCACGCAGTTAGCTCAGATGCTTAAGCAAATCTGAAAAAGACTCAAACATGAGCAAAAGAAATCACAAGTTCAACATGTGTAACACGTTGAATCTTTGCAATGCTGACACATGAAGTATGCATTACAATAAACATGAACAATCAGAAAAAGATCATTAAAAGATTGATAAAAAATAATGTGAGACTTCATGAAAATCTGAAAGTTCTAAGAATAGTCTAACTCAAGAAGATAGCAGATAGCAAAAAGACTCATTCATTGCTCATTGTAAAGATCATGATCAAAGCGATGATGAATCAACTAATGAATGTAAGCATGCTGAACTCATATCAAGAATGTGCATGCAAGTTATTTGAAAAGAACTGTTGCATTACACAGTGCTTCAGATGTCACAAATTTGATCATATGATTAAAATCTGCAGAAAAAATCAGCGTTGTGAAAAGTGTGCAAACAAGCATTACATAAAAAAGTATGTGATGTCTTTGAATAGAAGATGTTGCATCAACTGCAACGAAAATCACGAATTCTGAAGATGCATCTGCTTCAAGTAATGACAGCAGATGAAACAAGCGTTCGAAATTTATAGAAACAGATCATTCAGATATTCTGAAACATTTAAATACAATTGCACACTCTTCTTGCTGTCTTTGAACTCTTTAGATTCAACAAACTCTTCAGATTCAATGAATTCTTTCAATTTAATGAATCTTTCAAGCTTAACAACAGTCATGCTGAAAACATGCAGTTAAATCGCTGACAAATCAGCTTAATAGATAGTAGAGATCAAGAAGAGATGAGTTGATCTTTTCTCTTATGTAAATAGTGATTCAGACGAGACAACATCTGAGCAGATTCAGAAACATTCAATCAGAAAGAAAGAAAGATCATTGATGATCAAAAGCATACAAAGAGTCTTCTCATTGCAAAGTCAACAACAGTTACAAATAACTTTATGACAAAACAGTCTTTTCTATGAATTCTACAGTACAACATCAGAAAATCATTAAGAATTCAAGAATCATTTCTAATTAACAGAGAATGCTATGATCAGTTTGAATATTAGATGATGCTCTTTGAACTGACAAATACTTTTATGATTTTTCAGTTTTATGTAAATCACACACTTAAGTTATTCATGAATATTTGTTGCGTGATATATTTGAATGATGTTTTAGTATACTTTGAGATAAAAAAGCAGCATTGAGAGCATGTGTGCAAGATTCTTTGCATACTACTGAAATATTAACTGTATATCAAGCTGTTAAAATGCACTTTCAATCATAGCGAAATTATCTTTCTAAGATTCATGATAAAGCGAAGAGATATTCAGATGAAATAGTTTCATATCAACATAATCACTAGCTGATCTAAGTTCAAGTCTGCAAAGAACATTTTTGTATTCTTGAAATTTGCAAAATTTTATCAATGATTTATAAGAAAATTCTTTCAAATCATCATGCTCTTAACAAATTTAATCAAGAGTGTAAAGAAAAAAATAATACATTTGCTTTTTGCAATGATATTAAAAGCAAAAAAAGCTTTTGAAAGATTAAAAACAATCTTTGTCAATGCTTTCATTTTAAAACATTATGATTGAAATGCAAATCTTTGCATGAAGATTAATGCATCAAATTACAAAGTTGAAGACATGCTTAATCAGAAAAATGTCAGAATTGTGTCTAAATGATACAATCAATGAAGATCAGAATTGATAGTGCTTGATCTTTAGAAATAGCTATAACTGAATATTAAGAATACAGAAGAAGATTGATACAAAAGCTTCTATTTATGTAATGTTCAGAGACTGCGCTAGACTTGAAAGAGATGTGTTTGTGACATGAAAAGAATGTGATGTAGATGAACAAGATGTTGATGAAAGAAAAGAGTGTTGAGAAAGAAAAAGAGATTGAGTCATATCTTAACTAGTTAGCCTTGTTCAGTCTTATCAGTCTTGATACGCTCATAACATTACTCTCTTCTTCGAAAATTCATGTTTGCATGAATGTAGTTCATTTGCTCACTTTTGTTGATAGTTATTTCGATATTTAGCGCGATTTGTTTGAATATAGCTTATGAAATTCATTCAAAACTTTCTCTGAGTCATCGAATTTCCCTTTATCAACATAGTATCATTCATCATCTTTATCTAGATTTGTTTATTTGACTTTGTACTGTATTTGATCTCGATAGCGTCTGAAATTCAATATATCATCTATCTTTCAATGTTCATCATCTTCAATAGTGATTGATCTGAGTGATTCTGAATGCTGTTCTGATAAAGAGTCTTCTGAATATGATTGCAATAACTTTGAGCTGAACATTGAATGCAGATGCTTCATGCTGACTGATAGACAAAGATGATAAAAGATACTCACTTTGACAGTGATTTGATAAAGATCTAGCTGTTTGTCTTTCAAATCTTTGCAGAGTCTCATTGTCTTAACGTTTCTGAAAGATAGTCAAACTCAGTCATCTACTTCATATGTGATGTCTTGTCTATGTTTATTGATCTGAACTTCAATGATCAGCTTCGTCTTTTTCAATTGTTGATGATCAAAGCTCAGTAGCTCTTTCATTTAAATGACAATATCATCTGCTTTTCTAGCTTCAAGTCGTTCATGAATTGTTTCATAGTCAGTTGTATCTGAATCGAAACTCATTCAAGAATGAAATTCTTTATTGAAGTAAAAGAGAATTATTGAAGTGATCGAGAAGATATTGAAATTGTCACTGAATTTCATCATAGATATTCATTTGACTCAGTCGTTCTGCATGTAATTGCAGTAGATTCTAAGTTCGCGTTCAACGTCTTGATTGACTCGTTTCAATTGATTGTTGATCTCAGAATGATAGACTGTGAATAGACTAGCTGTGATTCTCAGTCGCTTGCAAAGACTCTTTCACATAGTTGATATGAATTGAGAGTCTCTGTTCAAAACAATAGAACTGAGTAGATCATGCAGTCGATAGACATTTCATAGCATGATTCAAATTGTTTTCTCGACTGAGATGTCATCATCTTCTCAATGACAGAAAACATAGTGATGTTCTTTGATGAGATGACATATGATTGTGCAAATGACGTTATAGTCTTCTGACAAAGATAGTTCAGTGATGAAGTTCATAGCTATATCTTTTCAGTGTTTCTGTGAAATTGAGAGAGAATGATGAAGTTCATTGATGCTATCTCTAAGAACTTTGCTTCGCTGACAAGCATGACAGTTTCAAATGTATCATCGAATAGTAGCTTAATGATTCGATCAATAGTAGAAATGCTGAACTAGATCAATGATTCGTTTATTGTCGAGATGAGAGATTGAAGATTGATCATGCACTTCTTGTAGTAATTTTGTGTGCATGTTCTCAGAAACTCACAGTAAATCTTTTCTAAATAGAACGTCGTTAATGATTTTGCAGTTCTTCAGTTTAGTAGTATGAAATTTGAGCTTGTTTTCGTTCATAGCTTGTTTATATTCGCTGCAGAACTCATTTATTTGATTGATCATACATACTTATTGATAAAGATTTGCTTTCGATTCAACAGATAAAACATCAACTCTATCAGAGGTCAGAATAGTCTGAAAACAATCTTCAAGTCTTTGAGCTGATTCAAAGATGTTCATTAGAGACATTCTGATTAAAGCATCAACTTTAGTGTTTATTTTGCCTAATCTAAAGATGATTTGAAAGTTGAACTTCGATAGAATGTTCAGATAGTTGACTTGTCATCGACTCAACTGTTTGTTTTTCATGAAGATCTTCAAAGTTTGATGATCGATGAACATCTGAATAAGTAGTTCAATGCATTTCAGCTTAAGTCATCAGTGTTTGAAACATTGAATAATGACTAGCAATTTCTTGTCATAAATGTGATAATTGATTTCAGCGAGAATCATGCTTTTGCTGTAGAAAATCATTGAATGAAGAACTTTCTCGTCATTGTACTGAGATAGTATTTCACCTTTTACATAGTTTGAAGCATCGATCTTCAAAATAGCTTGTCGTTTGAGATCAAAGTGACGAAGTACTGAGACTGAACTGACTTGTTTCTTTAGATTGTCAAAGACTTGAACACAGATCTTGTTTCAAACAAAAGACGTATTCTTTCTAGTCAGCTGAGTGAACAATTTGACTAGCTTCGAGAAGTTCTTAATGAAACAACGATAGAAGTTAACAAATCTTACGAAGCTCTGAATTTCTTTTAGGTTGATTGAAGTGATTCAGCTGACTATGACTGTCACTTTGCTGAGATTCATACGAAGATCTAGTTCTGATACAATGACTTCTAGAAAGACAGTCTCTTTTACATTGAATTTGCATTTTCGAATATTCATCTGCAGTTCAGCTTCGCGTAGTCGACTCAATACTAGTTTGACGTGATTTCTATGTTTCTTTCTCATTTTGCTATAGATGAGAATGTCAT
>JAABUK010003084.1_pt1 | contig 28632 bp, 21 predicted proteins | sample 5559141 | NCBI WGS metagenome assembly JAABUK01 (sample SAMN10711869, study PRJNA513367) | rock metagenome | isolation source: Antarctica rocks | place: Antarctica: Victoria Land, Pudding Butte nord | collected 2016-01-03
TGCTAATTAGTTATAACACTGACTTTCCCGACAGATTTCTGCTGAACTTTGGCTGCAATAGCAGCAGCAGATTTGCATTGCTTTTGCTTTGCTGCTGCCAGGATGTGCTGGATTGCTTTTGCATTCAGTTTGTGTGGTCTGCCTGGCCTGGGCTGTTCAGCAACTGAGTTGTGCCGCCAAGCAAGCCTGATCCACTTGCTTGCAAAGGCCTGACTTCTGCCAATCTTGCTGTCAATTTGGCTGTAAGACAGCTCTGAAAGAAGATCTTTAAGGTCAACAGCATGCCAACATTGTTTGTGGGTTGCTGGATGGGTTTTGGCTCCAAGCATTTGGCTGCAATGGCACTGAAATCTGCTCAAGCAAAGCTGCAAAGATGTGCAGTCTGACCAAGTGATCACAGCTAAGCCTGGCTGTTGCCGCTGTTCTGGTGCCGCACAGAAAGCAGCATTTGATGCAAAGCCAATGCAAGGCTAATGTGCAGCAGGCTCGTGCGAGACTGTACAAGCTGTATCAAACGCAAAGACTCGTTGTGGACGATCTGCCGCACACTAGAAGGATCAACAGTATCCCCAACACCCCCACGTGCCAGGGGCAAACGGGGCCGGGAGGAGGGCCAGTTATTTTCGCAGGGTTCCCAGGTTTGTTTGTGACGACAGCTCAATCTGACTGGCGGTACGGCCAGCTAGGCCTAGTACAACATCGAACGCGTGTGTGGGTGCAACCAATGCGGCAGATAACGTCCGTAGGGTTAGCTGCAGAGCTTTGACCCTGACTGTGCGTTGACCTAGGAAATCTTTTGTCAGCAGGAGGGCAAGTTTGCTGCTGTGCAGCAATTAAAAGCCATTAACAAGCCGGTCTCAAGAGGGCACTGCTGTCTGTGGTACCAGGCCAGCTTTCTTTTGTAGTCTTCAGTGTGCAAAGCAAAGCAGTGTGCTGTTAGCCAGAGCATTTTCACAAGAATAAGGGAGTTTGCTTGTTAAGCAAGCTTTGCTGTCACTTGAAGCAAAGCTTGTGCAACCAGCAAGCCCCTGTTTTCAGTGCAATCACTTGCAAGTGCCAAAACATTTGCCAGAGTGGTTGCTTTCTGCTTTGACGGCTGACAATCCACACCTCCGCTTAACCGCGCCTTTGGCTGCGCCGAGGCAAAGCAGATTCCTATACCCCTTGCTGACAGCTGAACTTTAAAGCTTTTCCTTTCGAACTTAATCATTTAATTCCTAGTGATGAGCTGACTCATGATACCAAGGCCTTGGGGATGCAAGGAAATGCTGCAATGTACAGCAATGCAGATGTTTGGATGCAGACTTTTGACTACTGCTGTATCTTCATTCATCACGTGCTTGCCTCCTAGGCCTACAGACATTTTACCAATGCATATCATGTAGGCTGCAACCCTGTCAGACATAGTTCATGTTGGCATAGACGGCCAAGATGCATTTGTCAGGAGACATCTATTGTAGTAGCACTTGCAAAACAGCATCAGAGACTGAAGTTTGCAGCTGATCAGACTTCTGGGCTTCTCTTGGCTGTGCCAGTAGCAGCAAACCACATGAATTGTTGCAAAAAGAGGATCATTGCAATGAATTCAGGCACAACAGTTGGCAGGCTGCTGCATGCAGAATGTCGGCATATGCTTGCATACAATTCCCTTGAGTGTTGTCTCATGAGATCAGCAGCATGACCCAATCCTGCTCCTTGCCATGATCAGTACCGCTGTTGAAGGCCAACTGGCTTACAAGACCTGAATGGCGAGAACCGCGTTCACGCACGGTGTCGAACAGTGGCTATCCAGCTGTGTGCACTGTATCCAGACATGTCAGGTAACTCGACTTAGTCTAAAACGAACCTCACAGGGGAGGGAACCCCCCCCCCCCCTGGTCTAAAGACAGAAGGCACAGTTTGATAGTTTGTTCAGTGACTAAATTGTATTAACTTACCGTACGTCATGCGCCGCGTATTGAACTATAGGGTTAATGAGCCGTTTTAAAACAAAGACATATCCTCCAGCAAAATTGATGTTACAGCAGCCTCGAAAAACAAGACTGCCAAAGCAGCAAAACCTCTGTCACAACTCGTCGCTCGACGAGTGTCGACCAGCATCGGAATGAGATCGCCTGACACACAGTGTCGTACCCAGGATAACGGAGTGTGCTTTCTTCGGGCGCGTGACAAGGTGGCATTGATAACTGGAGTCACAGGACAAGACGGGTCTTACCTTGCTGAGCTCCTTCTTGAGAAAGGATATGAAGTGCATGGCATAAAGAGGCGCACAAGCTCGCCGAATCTTGAGAGAGTTCAACATCTACTCGGTGACGGTGAGTCAGAAATATTCAGTAGGTATGGCTTGATCACAGATCACCACCTATGATCATCACCATTGCACAGGCACACCTTACGAGCACAAGCTTCATCTGCACTTCGGAGACGTCACGGACCTCGCGTCCATGATAGGTTTGGTCAGTAGAATTCTCCCTAAAGAAGTTTACAATCTGGCCGCTCAAAGCCACGTACAAGTCTCGTTTGAGCTTCCGTCTTACACTGCTGAAGCAGCTGGACAGGTGATGTCAATTTTACGTCGGTAAAGGCTGTAGGATTGCGACTTTGGCGTAGCCTTTCGAACTTAATCTGCAGGGGGTTCTGAATGTACTGGAAGCTGTCAGATCTGCTGGACTGACTCAACAAACTCGAGTATACCAGGCTTCTACGTCAGAGCTTTATGGCAAAGTCAGAGAAGTGCCACAGAGCGAAACGACAGAATTCTACCCACGATCCCCTTATGCTGTGTCTAAGTTGTTCGGCTACTGGATTGTCAAGAACTACAGGTATACGCAACCTTCAAAAAACTTCGTTTTCTGAAAACATACTTTAGCAGCTTCTCTCCCCTCAGTTGTCTGTCCTGCAGGGAGGCGTACAACATGTTTGCATGTAATGGCATCCTTTTCAATCACGAGTCTCCCCGCAGAGGCGAGCACTTTGTGACACGCAAAATCACAAGCGCAGCAGCTCGCATTCGCTTGCGATTAGACGATTGTGTATCGTTGGGGAATTTAGATGCAAAAAGAGACTGGGGACATGCACAAGATTATGTGCTTTGCATGTGGCTTATGCTGCAACAACAAACAGCTGACGACTTTGTCATTGCCACGGGGTGCACTACCACTGTGCGGCGATTTGCTGAGCTTGCTTTCGATGCTGCGGGAATGCCGCTCAGGTACTTCTACAATGCGGAAAACTAGCATTGTCTCTTTACCATTGAGCCGCAAAGTTATATCGCTTAAAGGTGAAAGACACACTTTGTGCACAGCTCTTTCTGACCGTCACCTGTTTCGCAGGTGGGAGGGCACGGGTCTTCGCGAGTGTGGCATCGTGTGTTCTGGTTCAAGGAAGGGCGACACTGTTGTCAGAGTAGACCCCACGTACTTCAGGCCAACAGAAGTGGATATCTTGTTAGGCGATCCTTCCAAAGCAGTGCGTATACTCAAGTGGAATCCCACAGCCACTTCACTTCAGGTATCAAGTCAGCAAGACTTTACAGCTTTATTTCACTTTCCTCACTACTTACTTTGCAGACTGAGTTGTATGCAGGAGCTTGTCCAGGAGATGGTCGAAGCCGATTTGCAAAATGCACGAAGGCCTTTGGGTATTCAGACTTCCGCAACACCGCGGCCCAGCAAGCCCTGCTTGAACGAGACGCATAAAGATGATACTATTAAGAGCTATCGCAGACCCTGACTTTGTCACCAGACTGGAATGTCTTGGTGTGTACAGTAAAAATATCAGCAAAGCCGGCTGATCATGTGCTCTCGTCAAATGGCTGAACGGAGTTATGTGACAATTATGTTATGAAGGCATTCAAGACATACTCCTGACAAATACCTGACAATTGCAGCAAGCTGTGCAATGGCTTCGTGGTAGATATACACCTCTCATCAAAAGTGACTTTTCCTGAATCATTTAGCACCATTCTTTGTGACTGACTGCAAGTGTAGTCACAGCTGACCTGGCCGTATAGCTTGGCAGTACATGACCCGGGTAAATGTACACAATCTAAACCAAAGCCATATAAAAATCCTTTGCATCCCCAGTGGAGCCCAGGCAGATACAGAGGGCCAAAATGCATAGGCACAACCCTGTTACCAGGTAAGCTACTACTCCACACTACTGCAGCGCAAAGACAACACACGCTTGTGACTGCTGTCTTGACTATGCTGTCCATACAACTACTGACCCTTCACTACTAGCGAATATTGTCACATGTCTTGATAGAAAGTCACATGTTTAGCTGTGTGAAGTCCCAGATGATTTATTTAGTGCCAAAGTTACTGTCACAGCAAAAGAGAGGTGAAAGCACAGGCTACACTTGTGAGTTGTGCTGGGCTCAAATGACATAGGGAAGGATAACCTGGAAGCCCCAAGACTTGTGGCAAAACAGCACAGCTGTGATACTTAGTATCCAGATTTTGCAGCTAAGCAGCCAGCTGCAAGCAAAAAGCGTTGCACAAGAAGCAGCACAGGCCTGGACAGCCTCTCCTCTGACAGAGGCTGTACAGTCAGTACACCTTTGTTTCTAGAGCAACAACTTGCAGTGGCTCACACCACGCTACTTGTGCAAAACACAAGGCCAACACAAAGCAACAACTTGCACTGATTGTGCAAAACACTGGCCAGAGTCTGGCCCTCCTCTGGACTGCTGACTGCGTCAGCCTTTTCCAGTATTTTGTCTGGTGGTTCAAAAATTCAACGGGATTCTGAGTTTTTAGATTGAATCATGCACGTGAAATCATGCTGTCAGTATGGTTTTCCAGAGTGATTACAGTCATGCCGCATGCATGATCTTGCATAGCATTCTGTGTAATCACTCTGGAAAATGCAAACATGCTGGACATTATATATGCCTGAAGCTGTAGGAATCAGGAGCTTTTCACATCCAGTAGCGCACAAGCCTTGATATGCAACGGCTGGCAGCCAAGTGCATGGGACATCATTACAGATGAACAGTAGATAGCATATGCACCACTATTGCAAATAACAGGTTTGCTTTGACAAGAAAAGGTTTCGGCAGATCGACAGATCCATAAACTGAGGCAGATTGGTTTCATACCTGTGTTGCATGTTTTCTGGACACTGCCTGACCTCAGTTAGGACAGCCCAGAAGCAAAGGAGCTCAATTATGACTCTGTGTGGTCACCAGTCATTTGAGTTAAAACGCTCCATTCTGGGCTATATGCCAGTTTGTCACAGCAGGGCATGTTGTGGTGAAGCTGCCATACATTGGCCTACAGCTACAAACAGAGCTCAGTGAAGTTGGATCTTGCACTGTACATGCAAAAGTGTTGCCAGGACTCAGATGCAATCCAGAAGGCGTTGTTTGACATAAACATCCAAGTTGGATTGCTGTCTGGCCTAGTAGCAGGCAGTATTAGATAGTGACTTTAAGACAGCTCAAAAGCCCTCACACAGTCTGCTCTCTGCATTGCAACGCTGTGCTAGTACAGTGTGACTTTGGCAAGGTGCTGGCAAGGACTCAATGCTTTGTTTGCGGTTATGACAGCCTGCTGTTTTGGTAACAAATTGCTGTTTTGAGATGCATGGAGGCTGCTCCAAGTTGGGCAGTGCTTTGACCTCAATTCTTTCCCTTTGAAGCTATGCTGCCAATGAGACATGGCCCCATGTTGCAGCTGATGCCCTGTGATGCCTGCTAGCTCAACTGTAACAGCGACATCACTTGAGTGTGTGCACAACCTAGCAATCATTACAAACATGTTAAAAGTACCGTAGCAAAATGGCCGTCCACAGTAGGTAACCCATCAGAAGTGAGCTTGAACAGAAAGGCTCCAGGTTGCCACCTTACAAGGCTCCCGTTATGATCGCTTAAAACAGAAAGTTTTCTTTTCCTTTTCTGAATGTCAAAGAGTATTGCAACTGCTTACCAGAAACAGATAGATCCCTGGAGCATCTTACATCTGCCTTAAGCCTGTGCCCATCATGGTGGTTGCAGCTGGCAACCCCAACACTCCTGAGTGTTGTCCTAAATCTGTGCAGCACACATGCTGTTCTAGGGCTTACACAACTGCAGCTTGTAGGTCAATGTGATATGATCGATGGCATGCTTAATAACATAACATTGTACCAAAAGCACTACACCTCACAAATTGCTCAAGGTGAAGGACTTTTGGACTAGGATACAGACAAGGCCCCCAACTCTCTGCGCTTGCCCACTTGAATATCACTGCCATGTTTCTCTGTCATGAAGCTTTGAGGTTCTTAACATGACATCACGTTTCTGTTTGGCAAGTTTGACCCTAGGGATGGGTGGAATGCAAGACTGGGGATGTTGTGTTTGCCTTGAAAAAGGCACACACGCCACTGAAGCATTCAAATGACATCAAGTCTTTATGCTTGCTGGTTTTGCAAAAGTCTAGCAAAGTGCCTGCGTCTTCCTGACAAATAAGTTCATCCAGGATGGTTTTGATGTGTGCAATGGTTGTACCAGCCTTTCCTGGTGACGGGTCACCGCCAGTGTCTTCCCAGTATGATGTTATGAGGTCTTCAATAACATAAATACCACCAGGTTTGAGCGCCTCCCACAGAACTTCGAAGCTGTTTAATTGCTGATGCATGTGGTGGCCACCATCATCAACTATAATATCAATGCCTTCCGTGATCTGGTCGTTAACAATTCGCCGCAGCAGAGTTTTGTCAGCTTGATCTCCAACATACAAAGTTGTGCCCATAGCTTCAAGTTTTGGGCGCCATTCTTCGCCACACTCTTCGTCATATTCTAGATATATCAGATCAGCTTGAGGCAAAAATTCGCTCCACACCTATAAGTGAGTAGCATTTTCCACAAAGCCCATGATACTGTACTCAAATCGGCCAGCGTCATGCACCTGATATGAAACTCCCGGCCCATATGCCATATTGCATCCCAAGCCAATTTCCATGAATCGCATCTTCTGATCGCGCTTAGACTCGAGATATTTGTCATACAAATGCTGGTAGGAATGTGTAAAGACTTTGTCGTTGCCAAGTCGGGTAGCGATTGCCATGAAAGATTGATCAGGTCGCTTGTGACCGAAAGACTTTTCAACGTTGGGGAGCCGTAGCCACCATAGGACAAGCAGTATCAATGCCCCTACACATGCAATTCCCGATTTCCAATGCATATGGCGACAGGTGGTTGCTGACTCTGGCATGATCCTGACACAATGCACCACTTCGAGTGCGAATGGAAGGTGCCGCCATGTATTGTGCGTAGCCATGTATTTCCATCGGAGGACAAGGGGGGTGCAAAGGGGGTACCAAGACATGAGTTGAGAGTTTTCGCATGTTTTCGTATTAGAGTGCCATCCACGGTGGCCTAAGAGAACCAGCCGGCGGAGCAACCCAAGCTGGCACAGACTTGGCTCACTTGCAGCTACGGGCAAAAGTCCAACCAGCACCCCGGTATATACGCGACGTCAGACAGCAAATATGAGGCTTAACAGGACGCACCGCCGCAACTTCAAGCACAGCCTTGAGCCGGCAGCACAACTGCTGGTGGCAAAATTGCCGAAGGCAACTGTCCGGTTGACTGTAGTGGCATTCCGGGCTGCCTTCGTAAATTGATCTCCTTTTCTCAACTAGCTTGATAACAAGATAACAAACAAGTCAACCAGTTGCTCACCGAGGGACAACATGGGCCTACCTTCATCAACTTTGCCCGAACGGAGAGTTTGCTCATGTTGGGGCAGGTTTTTGCTGCAAACCTGTAGGGCCTCAGGGATACTGCAGGAAATGCATGAACCATACTACGGTCCTGTCAGGGTTACACTCCAAACCGAAATGTGCAGCCATTATACCCTTTAAACAGCTCTGTCAGCTCTGCAATTAAACCCAAGTTTATAGAGTCAGCTGTGTTGACAATCACCGGATGGTCCACTGACTGTGGCTGCACTGATCCATCTGTGGCAGCATCCATTGCCATGAGGCCTAGGGTTGCATCTGAACCCCCGACAAAATGTTTCTGCTGTTTCTGCCAGAATGGCTGGATGGCTAACTAAGTTAGTGTCACATTACAAGAAGTATGCAACACAATGTATACAGTAGGCATCATAAGTCTGCTTACACATTTGCATTTCTGTGGCCTTGAACATTGTTGTGCATCCCAAACTGACATATGTACATCATTCACCATACCATCAGGGATTGCACACCCAACTCTGCAACCCCAGCTGTTCAGGTTCCAACAAAGCCTAGCCAGATTTAAATGTCCAGCCAAGCACAGTATAAGCTGTTGGCAAAAGGCTGACACAGACAGCAGTCGAAGTCATTAGGAACTTGGAACTCAAGTCTCGCATGGTTTTGCACAGGCTGTGTAATGTGCTAGGTAAGCCTCTGCAAGTGGTTGCACTGAAAACAAAGGTTTGCTGACTGATCAAGCTCAAGGCAAGCTCAGCTCAGCACTGGCAGTGCCTGCTGCGCCATTTGTGCAGAGCAGAAGACACGGCTGCCTGCAAAAACCCTCAAAGCTGAAGAGAATCGGTGCGTCTGGTGACTGCCGAACTCTTTTAGCTGTGCTAATTGCAGCTGAAATGTGCTGACAAATAACCTGGTCCTCATTCAAAGCCAGATGAAGCCTATTCAGCATACTTGAGTGACAGCACATGCATTGTGAAGATTAGTTGAAACTGGCTGACATCATGATGTGGATACTGGAGACTCATGACTGGTTTAAGTCACTGACAGCTACATTGCTGGATATACTCAGCCGTTTTCGCCAGCTGACACAAGAGATCGTCAAAAATTGCTGGGTAAAGTCAGTGATTAAGCCAGCATGTGGTGATTACATACGGTGATTAAGCCAGCATGCAGTGATTAAATATGGGGCCGTTTATAATCATCCACCGAAGCTAAAGTCATCTATTCCGGAGCTGGATTAAGTCAGCATGCGCTGGCTGAGTAAAATCATGTCGTCCGCGCTGGTTGACTTTGATCACCAGAGACCGCTGAATTTAACCAGTGCTGACTATGTGATTGTAGTCATCTAATTATGGGAACCTCGGGAAGGTCAAGAAGCTTGGGATCTTGTGTTACATGTAGAATGGTCAAAATCTGGGCATTACTGGGGTCAGGAAGTGTCCACACAAAAAAACACGATACAGGGGTGAGTCTAGTCTGTGCCACTTGACCACCACTGCCACAACAAATCATTCGTATAACCTACTGAAAAGCTTCTTATAATTTAGGGTTACAGAAAGTGGCTGGGATGCATAAAGGAACTCACTTTTAGGAAGCTTCCTATGATGTGTTCCCAAAAGTCATATAGGAAGGCATCAATGAATTTTCACCACTGCATGAAATTAAAGGAAGGTTTTGGTATTCCGCTAACATGGAAAGTACATAAGAGAACAAGACGAGAACGTTTGGGTCTCCGTTATGGCTCTCATAATCATATAGGAAGCAAATATTGAAATTCGTTACAGAACCATACAAGAAGGAGAACGGAAGTTCCTGAGAAGCTTAAAGGAGATGTTTGAGATTCTGCTAACATAAGAAAACACGGATAGGAAGCTGTAAGGAACAAGACAAGAACCTTTTTGTGTTCCCGTTATTGCTCTCATGCCGTATAAGAAGCGCATTTCGGAAATATTACAGAAGCACATAGGAAATTTTGGTTTCTCCTATATATACAACATTGCATCAACTTGGGAGCGACTGATATCCCTAAGTGAAACAAGGAAAGTTGAGAAAAGTAAAAAGCATGACAATGCCACACACACACAAAATCTGTACACTGATCTACTTGTGGCATCTTGTCCATGACATCATCACCAATTGCTATGCTGCTGCATGTTTGACCCTTGTTTCTGCCTCAGGATAGGTTGACATTGGATGGTTTTCTCACAGGTGGCTGCTGCAATCAGATGCATCCTGTCAGTATGAGTTTCTGCTGATTGCATGCATGCATTGGAAAAGGATGAGAGACCTGGGCAGCATGCACGTGATTAAGCAGTAAACACAGAGCAACTGTGCATCATGACATACAAGTAGGCCAACTTATACGTGTCCAGGCAAGCACAACACAGCCATAAAAGCCTTGAGAAGGTAGGCAATGCAGACAGCACCAAGCACATTCAATGGAATGTATTGCTACTCACAGTTTAAACATCATGCTAGGCACCCTGGTCATCCTGAGATTGGCTCTGGGGCTGCTCAGCACCCTACGATCAATTTTGGTTTGTCAAAACTATCATTGCTGCATATATGGACAATGCTGTGCGAGCCTGGCACAGATCAACAACTGAGTGCTGGACATGCATATGACATGAGTAAGTGGATGTCTGCTAGTCTGCAACATGTGACTGTCACTGCAGGCAACCTAGGTGTTGGCAGCTGCATGAGGTACACTGTTGCCAGACGTCCATGCGCTTAGAATGCACTGAAAGACAAGACACTGATGCAGCATGGCTTGCTTTGTAGGTACAAAACGTGAGATTCTTGTATTGAAGTGTCACATGAGCTGGCTCGATCAGCAAACCACTAGTCAGACACAAGCTCTCCTGCCTGCCCAGCAATGCTCCATCTTCAAGCAGCTGCTGCTGATGGCACCCTTAAACAAAAAACTATTGGCAGCGGATGCCAACTTGAGGCAAACACACACACACACACACACACACACACACATTTTTTTGGTCAAACTGCCTCAATTTGTCTGTATGTGTGACGTTCCTTGACCAAGGCAACACTATGCCAGTTCAAAGACAGGATTTTGCTGGCATAGCAGATGCATGTATGGACTTGTATGGTGTGCACAAAATAAGGCCAAGTACACATCGTCACAGAAACGTGAGAGCATAACGCACAGGCGTTACCGGGTTTTTTGAAAAGGAGTTGAAACAGAGATGCGTCTAGCAAGCAGGCACTCACCGGCAAGTAATGTTTGCCATTACTGGTGCGGAGAACCTGGCGCTTGCGGAAGGTCATGCACATTCTGCGCCCGGTTGGAACTCTGCTTTGTTCTTCAACTTTTTCTTTGTCCCGATCAGGATGTTGACAGTGGCCGCCTTGGGTATGCTCAAAGGAATATGTTGCTGGCTTGCTGACATAGAAAGGCTTTGCTGTTTAAGTCCAAGTCAACGTTGATGCTATCTTGGGCTGCATTCACAGTAATAAACCCTAAATCCAAACCCTATACTTCGATCAATAGACATGCCTGTATAGGTTTACATGATAAATGATAAAAATAGGCCTGCCATCTGCTTTGCGCTTGGTGTCGGCAGGCGCAGACATGTTGCGGTGAGCCAAAAGCTTTCGCCGTGACTGCCAGGCGGCAAATAAGCGGCAAATAATTTCGCACTAACAGTCAGTGCGGAACTAGTTTCGCCCGCTTGGGGTCGACGCAGGCCGTGCGAAACGTTTCGCACAGTTTCGCATTGCGAAAGTTTCGCAGTCCGCACGACACTGCCATGAAACTACGGTTCATAGTAACAGTATCTCATCAACGAGCCGATTCGCCCAGACAATCTTCTTTTCCTTCTTCAGTATTACTAAGCAGATGATCTCACACTCACGTTAACTTGTGAATGTAGAGGCGAGACAACACATTTCTAAAAGAAGAAGCATGCCCTGCTACATAATAAATTTTTTTAATTGCTTTTATTATCATTGCTTTGCAAAGCAATCATTGAATGTCACAATTATGCTTGTCGTATGAAAATAGTGCAACTGCTCCGAGAACTGAACTGGGACGTTGTTGACATACTGTAAAGTCCAAGGCTATTTCACAAAATCGCAACCCACATATGCAATATAGTGTATACTCCGAAGACAACTTCTTCCGGACAGGAGTCCTGTAACCTAGTAAAGTCTGGAGAGGTTTTGAAATGACAGATTTTTTTGCTGACTGACTGACGGTCTGTGCTACCAGCACACGACTGACTGCAGTCAGCTAACTGTTTGTGCTACCACCACATGACATTGCTGAAACATCAGATTTACAGCAGACCATGTCAGCCCAAGAAATTCTGCTGCCTGCCTTGTCAGCCAAGACTAGTATGAGGCGCTTACCTGGGCAGCCCGGTATAATACTTGGCTTCTCATTAAATTGACGCCGAAAGGCGTAGTCTTTTCTTTTCTTTTCTTTTCTTTTCTTTTCTTTTCTTTTCTTTTCTATGAGGCGCTTCGCATTCATGTCCCACCTCTTGATTTCCTCCTTGCTGCGCGGGGGAGGTGGAGGGGGGGAGGGGGAGAACAAGCAAATGATGCTGACAGCACCTACAACAGGTCTGCAAACAGTGATGATGAGCTAGCATATATATCCCAGTGATAACAGTTGTTGTACATCTGATTTGCCAGGGGCGCATGTCACAAGAGAGGTACAGGGGCAAACCCTGCATGACTGTAACCATTGCCCCAGTTATCAGCATCATTGGCAAAGTCATTGTCAGCATCCAGCCTGGCTGTCGCATCCTTTGACAAAGCACACTATCAGAGAGTACACATGTACAATTGTGTGGGCACGAAATGCCTTGGACTCAATAAAGCCAGCTTGCCAGTATCAAGCAAACGACTTTGCCAGTATCAATTGAAGTCAGGTGGCTATTGGTCTCAAAAATGTTGCAACAACTGCACAGGCAGGTCATCAGGAAATGAGTGACCCTGCAACCCTGGCAACTGGTGTATGATGAAGCACATGTACAGTGCCATGTGATGTACAGTGCCATGTCTCCCCTGCCTTGCTCAGATGCAAATCAGTTGAGTGTTTAGATTGGTTAGCAGAGTGCAAGGCAAAAAGGCCATGATTGTCAAAAATGCCCTGCTGAAAACAACCCATGCTCATGCAGGCAAAAGCACATGACATGCGTGATTGACTAGACATTGCATGATTGACTAGACGGAAGCTATGGCCAGCTTTGCTAGCAGAACCAGCATTGTTCAATCTCTTAATGGCTGCAAGCAGTGCTCACCTATCTGTCCAAATACACAATGATTCGAGAGAAGTATGGTTTCAGTCAGCATGCCCTGTGTAGACATTTTGAACCCATGTCCCAACATTCTGGATGATCTTTTCTTTGCCTAAAATCTGCAGACAGCAAATGCTGCATAAAATTGATTAAAGAATGAGCGAATGATTGTCAAGCAGAGATAAGCACCCAGCTAGAGAACTGCAGGTCATGCATGGGCACCTACTTGGATAATGCGGCAAGACCCACACAAACAGTCAAGGCATGTAATGGAGCAATCTATGATGTTGAGCATGGCATCAAACAGATGCCATTCAAAACTGTTTATGCAGCCAGACATGGTCAGCAATCACATGAAAAATTTGTCATGCACACTTACAGCTGCCGTCAAAAGTCTGCTTACAGTAATGGCACTGCTTCAAAAGAAACCTTGGAGTGAATGCTGTGCGCAATACAAATGGCGGTGAGGCCAGCCATTGTGTAAACAGCCACTGCTTCCTGCTTGCTGCTTTGCTGAGAAAACCAGATACTAGGCAAGATAGCTGGCCTGTTTTGCCAGAAGGTTTGACCTTCACAGGGTATCGCTTCCTATGAATCTTGCCTGCTGGGCAGCCTCGAACCTGACTGTTGGCTGACACCAGCTTTCTTGCCTCACTCATCTGCTTTTGCTCAAGCCTTGCAGCTTGCGGCACAAGCGTTTTCAACGGCAACGGTCACAGCAGCAAGTGCGCATGCTCGTCTGCCAACACTGGCTGGCCTCACCGCCACTTGCATTGCGCACAACGTTCACTCCAAGGTTTCTGCTGAAGCATTGCCATTACTGTAAGCAGACTTTTGACGGCAGCTGTATGTCATGAGCTAGCCTAACCTGGCCATGATAGTTGCGGTATGAACCACTGCAAAAGCAGAATGCATGGAACAGTAATGACTACCACCATGTGCAACCCTGCCATCATGGTGATCATTGAGCACGTCTGATCACACATAGACGCATCACACCAGACTTAGATAGCATCGGATACAGTTGTCCAATGCGTGGCAAGCATTAACAGCGTCAACGAAGGAACATGACAGTGTATAGTCCACATGGTCTGGCGTGGGTACAAAGTAGGCTGTAGGGTCTAAGCTACGGCTGGCCTCACGAGCCCATCCAGCTAGTCATGCGATCATCTACAATGCCGAGTCTATATATAGATTCTTTTGACAATCGCGGTCGACTACTAACGACTCGTCATGCTCGGGTACAACACAGCTCTGTGGACGCCAAGCTGAAATACTGTTCTGCAGGACTGAATATTCTTCATCGTTGTAAGTCCTGAAATAGGTAAATTTTGCATTCTTGCTGATCGGTGGCTCGCGAAATATCATATGCCATGATGTCTCGAGAACAATGCACATATCTTTGCTGCTGACCCCGGACTCCCAAGATTTGGCCTCCATCCTTTTCCATAAACGCCAGTATTTTTCACGAGGATGCGATAGTATGATACTTCTGCTGACTTGAAAAGAAGCTCCAAAGTCTAGGCTCACGCATTGCGGCGTCTTATTTCCTGGACTGTCGTAAAAGTTGTTGAATACCCACTGATGTTCCAAAGCCGGTTGTAAAGTGCAACAATGGTCAGTTCTGATGTCCGTACACCGCAGCAAAGAAAAATGATTCATAGAAACATAATGTGGAACGCCTTCCAGCGCGTCTATGCCATCCATAGGCGCTTGCGCAGCGAATGACTCCTGCGTCCATTCGAATGCGGCATTGAGCATCTCCACGCCGTGCATCTCTTCTGTCTGTTCAGGTGGACCCCAGCCACCAGGTTCAATCCGGGCATGTACGAAGGTGGTGTACAAAGGCAAACTGTCGTAATTGTCTATGATAAACTTGAGATAGCCAAAGCATTCGAATCCAATGTTGGGGTTTGCCTGAACGATTGCGTTTCCACGCGAATCAAGGCCCTGCTGCAATTGGTCGTCCAGCAGTTCACCCTTGTTGAAAAGGGTTACACCTACGTCCGGGTGCAGTGCCAGCGTCCAATTGACGTCTTCATCCAACCGACTCAGAACTACTCTGTAAAGTAATTCTGTCCCAGGAACCACAAGAGCATTTGTTGTTGGTCGTGTGAAGTGGACACGAGACAGTGACGTTGCGAGCCTGAAACGTGGTAGTACAATATGCAAGCGTCCTTCGTGACCAAGTTGATGAGACTTGCTCAGCTCAACTACACCGAATAACACTGTTGCGAGCACGACGATGGTGAAGAAACCAAACACGATTCCAGAACTTGTGTTCATGAGTTACAACCGGCAGTCTTTGCTATCAAGCAGCCAACGAAACGATGCATCAAATTGCTTACGCTATATTGCTGGTGAGAAGATTTGGGCGCTGCATTGGGCTGCCTTTGGCTATCCAGCTTGCCCCATATATTAATGTCTGGGCTATTGCATTGCTGGAAATCGCAATGTACATGACTAAGACTCCCATTCGCAGATGCAGTCTGAGTCATGCCCTTGGCCCAAGGGCGTTAAAATCAAATTTGAAAGCAGCAGCTTCAGAGTCCTGCTTAGGGCTGGGCTAATTACCGACCGTAGTTAGTTTTGGCCCACTTACCGGGGTTCGATGTTGTAATGATAAAGTAATTACTTTGAATACCTTACAACACGTAAAATTAACGTGACTTATTTGACGTGCTTTTGCCGTACTTCACCAATTTTGGTTTTGAAGGCGGCAATCGGCTTCTCTGTGCAAAGGGATTGCATGTAGCAAGTTGAAGAGAACCCCAACCAATATAGCACGCCTTTAACGACCAAAACAGTGTTTTTAGATGATTTCAGGATCAAAAATTGGGTTTTCCGCTTGAAACCCTATGTACTGGCCGTAGGGATTTCCTTATTCTCCTTGTATATAGCATAATTTGCCTGCTTTTAGCAGCATCATGCTGTAAACAAGTGAAAACTTAGAACACTTATTTTGCTTCTTACGGAGCCTCAACGTAACTCTTACGTAAATTAAGGTAAATACATGTCCGTCACCTCCTGTTTAGGCAATGCACACTGCAAACTGTAGCGAAGCTCGAACAGCGTTGGGCTGGGCAGCGTGCACAAAGCTGACTATCGCAGGACTGAAGCTGCAGCAGGAAGAGCTGCACGCAGCAATAAGGTGAAAGTGATCCATACTGGGCAGACGCAGTGAGATTGAGTTCACTGAATGTTGAGATAGATGCCAGCGCCTCAACCCCCTAGCCGCTGCTGGCGCCACCGTACATCGAATAACTGCTAACCATGGTCTGGTAAAGCAGGGCCATCGCAACAGAAGCCATATTGATGCTAAGCTCATCCCGAAAGATCTTACTCACTGACAACTGTGGAGGCTTGAGACAAGTGCTAGAGATGAGAACTCCTGTACATGATGTATGGTATTTACACTGATAGCTTGACACCCCCACTGTGCGTGCAGCAACAGAATAATCCCAGTTGTTTATGTGCCTCACAGGGGCAGCCTTGTCTGCTTGTTTGTCCGACCCCACATTTAGACTCCTTGACAACAATGAAGGAGCGAAGCCAGCACTGCTCGTGCGGGGCCTTATTCCGGATTCAAGCCAGATGGAGACAGAGCCGTGGGGCCCATGACTGGACTGTCTTATGCAGCAACTTGCCCATATTCCTACCATACACCTTTGTAAAAGGTGCATCAGGCAGCAGTGCTGCTGGGTCCTCATGCTGAGGCTCTGCACTTGCCAAGACAACCAGTCACGTTGGTGTCAGCAAGTGAAGTGGTGGATGATAATCAGGCTGTTGTGCGAGCCCAATTCCTGACAGCAGACTATGTCCATACTGACGTCTTTCTGCTCAGGACCAGTCAGGGGTGGGGATCTCTGCAGCAATGCATAGGGTTCAGTACTAAAGCTGTGCTCTGAAGCATTCTTCACTGACCAAGACCAGAGGGTGCTGGTGTCAGCAATTGCTTGAACCTAGCTGGTACAGTCAAGGCCAGATGTGCTGCCCTACTTTCTCTCTGAGTACTGCACTTTGCGTGTGCTGTTGACTTTGCAGCAAAAAACATAACTCAACTGTCGATCAAGCTGACGCATGCGTGGTCAAACGTCTTTGCGGATCTAGCTGATGTGGAGGCAAGCTGCACACGCCTTCTACGGCGTAAGTTAAGGTGATACAGATGCACGGTCAATCTCTCGTCTGAGACGCGCTATCAGGATGCAATCAAGCCCGCAAGGCTGCAGAAAGCTTTTTGAATGTCAATAATGCCTTCGGCGGCATCGGAAAGACTGTGTGTGCTGCGCACGCAGGTCCTTCTGTAGATGTTTTAGCAGACTAACATGGAACGTGGGATTCCTTATCTTTATTGCGCAAGTGCTCGCATCACGCGCAGTGCGGATCTCTGTGTGCAGCACCATATATGTGGGCCTCAGCTGGACTGGCTTGATCACGACTGCAGTCCAGCAGACAAGATACGCCATCTCTGAGAAAAGAACATAGCCTTTCAGTCTGTGTTACCCAGCATCTCCACGCTGTCCCTGTGTACCACAGACTTAGGCTAAAGGCTGACCTTGATCAGCCAGTCAGTACTGATGCGGTAACTGGTATATCACTTCATACCCCTGAAGTCACACATATGTCGCTCAATAGCAAGGCTAGAGCAACTTACCTGATTCTGCAGGGCTGCTTTGCAACATGTGAAACAGTCTGCTGGTCATACCCTGACACAGCAACCTGACACCGCAGCAAATTTACCAGCATGCATCGACACGAACATGCCAAGCAGCACAGGCTTTTGCGCCAACATCGTTATAGATGTCACCATCAGGCTTGCTTGTAGCTGGCTGGTGGACCGCCAGGATGACAGGCCGTGGGGTCTGAGCCTATTCGGAATAACAAACGTGAAGCTTCACGTTAAACCGGAATAAGGCCGTCCGGGGACTCCGGAATCCTTTTAAGGTGGAGATATGGCCGTCTTTGCGCATCAGGTAGCTCCTGTTACATGATGCGCAACGAGTCAGGAGTGAGTTCGCTGTTTCGGAATGAGCCTTGCGTTCAATGCCCGGAGAGCCCTTATTCCGGACTGTACACGCGGCCCTAATCTTAAGCTCGGACTTTTTGGCTGCCAGCCTGTAGGGCTTCAGCCTATAGGAATATCACCGGAATTGCATTACGTCATGTATGTCCGTCGCCTGGATTTGTCCGTCCGCTCAACAGATATGAGCTAGAAGCGAAGCCAGCGGGCTTCAACGACGACGCATCCCTTGTGGTGTCAGTAGCACTTTTAAGCTCTCTCTCGTTGTTTCTGCTGGCTTCTAACAATGCCGGGCAAAAGAACAAAGGCTGTGACTGAAGTATTTCAAGAGCTTTCTGCTGAAAGACACTTTGGAAGAAGGCAGCAAGGTACTAGGAGAGGTGCTCGCGTGACAATATCGAGCCGCAGGGTAAGAACGGCCGTATGCCCGCCAACTGAGAACACCTTCATTCTGCGTCTGCACGCGCCCAGCTATCAGCTCTCTCCCCATTGGACCGGCACCTGCTCGACCTGGGCCTGCCAGTGCATTACAGGCAACGTGCTGAGTGTCTGAGAACTGCTGGCATGTCCTGTGGTATCCTCACCTTTCCTTTTGCGCACAAGCCTTTGTGGCAAGATCACCTCCATGTGTTACAAGTTTGGTTTCAGCTTCCCAGCACCTCAACAGACAGTCGCCACCTCAGCCAGCTTTGTCGATTAGTCCACCAGCAGTTGTCTATCTGCCCTCATAGCACCTGAGTACCAGCCCATAGGGGAGTTTACATGCCAATATCTTCCTTCTGTGCACTGTCCTCAGAATGTTACTTGCAGAGCTGCATGCTCATACTTTTGAACAGTTTGCTGCAGCTGCTTTAGACAGAGCTGCAGACCTGTCTATGTGGGTTTGGCAACTTATGGCACCCAGCGTCAGCAACAGCCATAGTTGCAGTCACAGCAACAAGTACAATGTCAAGAGTGGTCCTCACACAATCCTTGGCTCACACAGGGCTCAATCATCAGCCTATTCAATCACTCACATTCCAGTCAATAGAGCTTACTCTTTGGCAGTCAGCAGCTCAAAATGTGTCAAAGCCCAAGTTGGTAACAGCTTGGGCAGTGGTCCTACATAAGGTGCAGTGCATTATTTCAGACCAGGCCTGGGTGTCAATAACCTTGGGGGTGAGATATTTGATTATGCTCAGGCTTACGTTGCGTTGAGTAGAATCAGGACGATGGAGGGTGTCTTGCTGAATACCATGATCATGATTACAATCGTTGGCATGTCCTGTACAGTTGTTCAACAGTAGGTGGACAAAGGCTGTATCTGAGACTCCTGTGTGTTCCAACGTGCATGTTCAATGGTCTATAAGCTTATCTTAAGATTGGATTCAACACATGCATTTATATAGTCACGGTCTGCAAATCAATTCACCTGGGGAATGTGTATCTGAGATCCAATTATCATGCAAAATTTCGAAGGCGAGCTTGCAGCCGTTTTTTCGGCCCGCAGGGCCGCTCCTTGTTATTGCCCTGTGCCCCGGACTGTCAAATGATTTTTGAAAGCTGCGCCCTGGTGCCCCTGATTAGTTGCGATCAGCAACTTATGTGCTGTAACGCTTGCAAGTAATTGTCTATACTTTGAAGGCAACATCGCACTTGTGTCACTTAGCAAAGACAATACAAGGCGGCTTATGTCACGGACAACACTTCCTCAGAGCGTTAGCGTGCTGTTGACGCATGCTCTCTGACAATGGCATCTGCGTCGCGGAGAGTACTGCGTCCAAGGCTATGTTCTTGCCGCACAGTTGCCTGGTGTGCGTGCGCAGTTTCAGTATGTTACGGGATGCTGGTAAGCCGTAGACTTTTTGCAGTCTTCCTCACGATGACGTTGTTACGAGTGCGCAAATATTTGCAGGGAGGGTGGAATCTAGGCGGCCACCTTCATCGGACACATAATACAACACATGACACGACACACAGTTCTGATGGCATGTCGCATTTCCGAGACCTGATGAACAGCTTGGCTGTGACCCTTCATCTGCCGTACGATGATATTGACGATAGACTTATTACAACAACAACAAGTTCCTTAGGTTTCATACCACGCATTCTCCATCAGTCTTGGCGGACCAAACGCCTTGAGCCCTTTCAACAGGACTGGCAAAAAACCTGGCTGGACCATCATCCAGAGTGGACTTACATGTTTTGGACAGACGCGGATAACAGAAAGTTAATTGCTCAAGATTTTCCTTGGTTTTTGGATGTTTACGACAACTTTCCCCTCAACATACAGCGGGCAGATTGTGCCCGGTACTTTTACATGCTGCGCTTCGGCGGGGTATATGTTGACCTTGACTTCGAATCGTTGAAGGCACTGGACCCGTTGGTGCAAAATGTGCAAGTCGCCCTGGGTTACATGTCCACAGACACCACATCGGAAATTGCAATTCCAAATGCGTTTCTGGCTTCAATCCCTGGTCACATGTTTTGGTGGTACGTGGTCAAGCGTGTTCTGACAGCTTTTGCAGCTGGGCAAGTAAATAAGAACGATGCTCATCGCATCACCGGTCCTGTGATGTTAAGGGAAGCAGTAGTTCAGTACCGGGATTCTTGTCAGAACAACGAACTGGTAATCTTTGCAGCAGAGACATTGTATGGCATTGATTTCAACTGGAGGGACGATCCCAAGAAGCAACAGTTGTTTCATGTATGTCACGCTGCTAGCAAAGAATTCAATTCCACTTTATGCAAAACCTTCTTTCCTAATTCTTATGCTATAACGTATTGGTCAGGCGATATTACGTGGATGAAGCCAAAGTAGCCAAGTTTCATGCAGCTATACTGGTCATTTGTTCACTCAAAACCTCTTACTATAAATTCACGGGATCAACTCTGCCAGTACTATTACTAGAAGACTTGGCCAGAGGTAAGCATGGCTGTTTGCCAAGATGACTTTCCCGATCTGAGCACATGTGTACAGCAGCCAGATGTTACCAAGCGTTCAGGCATAAATGCATCCTATACTGATTAGTACGTACTGGCAGAAGCACTGCAATAGCATGTCACTGCTAATTAACTGACTGGCAAGCTTGTAACACATGTGCAATATTGGACATTTCTGACATTGCTTAAAGCTTTGAAACTTCATGTCATCCACAATCACAACCTAAAGCAGCACAGACACAGAGGTCAAGCAAGTCAGTTTCAACTGGCAAGCAGAACCTGCAGTTACTAATATAACTGTCACTCACCTCAGCAACTGTTGCACACAGCTGATCTCAAAATGAGAATGTGGTTGCTCAACTGACTAAGGAACTTGATGTCCCAGGAAAACAGCTCAGAACAAGTAGGTTGTTTGGGGCACAGCAGCTGACTTGTACAGGGCCAATTTCTATTAGCCAGACATTGCCAGTACGTTCATCTTGAGTGGGCCTTTTGGGCAGCCCAGGCAGACTGACAGGCCTGCAGTTGGGACTGCATCATGCAAAATCATGAAACATCGTGTAAAGGGTGCATGCAGCAAGCAAGAAGCTTTGCTTTTTGCAAAAATTGTGTCGTATTCCCTTTTTCTGGTGGTGCTGTTTGAAACCACATGGCCAATACAATTGCATTGAGCACATTGTCTGCAGAAGGCTTTAGGGAGTTTCTGACTGTGCTGCGAGGAGTGGCTTGCTCAGGCTGCAACTGCCTTCCTGACCAGCATGGTGTATAACTGCGCAGGCCATCAATCACGCCGCCCATCAAGACACTGTTGATAGTATCAAAGCACACCATGCTGCTACCGTAGCTGCTGCATCAAGAGCAAAGAGTCCGGTGAGCTGTGTTTCAGATGCTGCTTGCCCGTCTGTTGCTGCTTGCTCACCATTTGATGCTTAACAAGTGTTCATCTGCTCAGCAAGCCACAAGATGCACAGAGGGTTGAGACACGCCGTGACTGATGAGTGATAGTTGACTACAAAGAAATGATTGCATACAGTGATATTTGTTTTCTGCTGTATGAACCAGCAGAGGTGCTTCTGCACACAGCAGAAGCAATGTATCACTGTATGCAATCATTTCCAGCAATCAGTCAGCAAACAGTCAGCAATCATTTACCAATAGGCAATAATGTCAGTGATATCCCACACTATGCACAAGGCTCACACCACGACAGCACAACAAGGTGCATGTTAGCCCATATGGCATGATGACACGTTGTTGCACATGGCTGTGGAGGGATGTGGGTCCCCAAGCTGTGCAAGTATGCCAATCCTCAAGACTGTGGTCTCTCACAAGCTGGTATGTGGAGCAGCGTGGAGCCACACAGGCATTGAGCTGAGAGGATAGATGAGTGCACAGGTCAGTGTAACCCCATGGCCCTGTTGCATCTTGTGCTCCCAGTGTGTGGCTCCATGCAAGTGCATGAGAAGGGTGCATGACAGATCTTTGCATGCAGTGGGATTACACAGAACTGTATAGAATGTGGACATACTCAGATCCATACCCTCCCAACTTTAGGAACCCAGAAAGCAAGACTGATTATCTGAGATGAGGCCCTCATGATGGACATGCAATGCTATGAAAGTGTTGATAGGATGTTCTTGGGGCAAAGTGATGGTCTTTGGTGGAGACTGTAGGCGGGTTTTGCCCATCGTTCCAAAAGGCAACAGGCGGCAGACGTTGGATGCTTTTTTGGTCTTTCCTGTGGCCACTGATTTGCCACTTGTATTTGATCAAGAACATCGAGGGTTCATCGGCTGCAAAGTACTGCAATGGTACTTGGTGATTGAACAGCTTACTGCAGCTTTCATGGCCGAACAATCTGTCTGAGCAAGAGCTTATATGCGTGTATTGCAAATCTGTTGATTTTGCTGACATATCTAAGCGTCAAGTAATTACACCTGTCATGGTATGGCATTAGCTTACAGTTCATGCATCTCATGCAGGCATTGCTGCTGATACACAGCAGATTTTTGTGACTTCCTACTTGCCATTGGCAATGGCACATATCCTACCTTAGCAGCAGGCGGTCCAGCCCAAACACCACCAGATACCATCAAGCTACCAGATGACATGGTAGCACCCAAACAGGAGCTGAATGATCTTACTGACACTGTGTTGGGTGAACTAGGCACAGTTTCACCAGTTGGAGGTGCTTTTGATCCACATGTAAAGCAGACATCAACATGATCAATGCTTAGAGACCACAGAGTGCTTCCCCGGCCAGGCATGTCCTTGGCATTATGATCAATCATTTTGCCAACAGAATATGGCAATCCATATGGTAAACCCAAGCCAGAATTCCAAACACCTATCCAAATCCCAAATCAATTCCATTCGAGTGTAGCCGGCGCTAGCGCCGGCCTTTATTTCGTGCACAGCTTAAGCGCGCCGTGGCGTGGCGCAACGTCAATGTCAAGTTTGCGCCGTACCGTAACGCTTGCTCGAACCGATGCATCACACCGAACAGCGTCAGCATATGCAGGCATGCAGCCAAGAATCTTGACATACTTCAACCACAGCCTTCTTCCTGGCCTGGCATTGTTAAATGCCAGTCAGAACAGCAATACAGCGCTGTAAGCGTGCTACTGACACCACAGGGATGCGTCGTCCAGTGCGTCGTCGCTGAATTCAGTGCAAGTGCGGCCAGCCGAACTTCGCTCGGCTCGGCTCGGCGCAACTGCGATGATTCCCTTCTAGCTCATACCTGTGCAGGCGACAGAGAAAGTTTAGGCAAAGGTCATGTACAGTAGCAGTCAAAAGTCTGCATCCAAACATGTGCATGACTGTACATTGCAGCATTTCCCTGCATCCCCAACTCCCATGTCAGCCCATCACGGGGGATTACGTGATCAAGTTTGAAAGGAACAGCTTTAGAGTTCAGCTGTCAGCGAGGGCTATAGCAATCCTCGGCTTTGCCTCGGCTTTGCCTCGGCTTTGCCTTCGTCTTTGTCTTCGTCTTTGTCTTGCCGTCAAGTCAAGCCAAGTCAAAAAGTCAAATAGCAACCACTCTGGCAATTTTTTTTTACACTTGCAAGTGATTGCACGGGCTTGCTGGTTGCACAAGCTTTGCTCCAAGTGAGAGCAAAGCTTGCTCAACAAGCAAGTTCCTTGTCTTTTGTAAAGATGCTCTGGCTGACAGCAAACTACTTTGCTTCACAAACTGGATACTACAAAAGAAAGCTGGCCTGTATTCACAGACAGCACTGCCCTCTTGAGACCTGCTTGCTTATGGTTTTTGCTTGCTGCACAGCAAGCTTTCCCTCCTGCTGACAACAGATTTCCTAGGTCAACGCACAGTCAAGGTCAAAGCTCTGCAGCTAGCGCTACGGACGTTGTCTGCCGCATCGGTCCCACCCACACACGCGTTCGATGGTGTACTAGGCCTAGCTGGCCGTACCGCCAGTTAGATTGAGCTGTCGTCGCATACGAACTGTTCTGCTAAGCAAGCACTGGTTTTGGATACAGACTTTTGACTGCTACTGTATGACGTGATGCAATCCGGTACCGGTAGTATCTCTAGGCTAAAGCCCTACAGGCTTGCAGCCAAAATCTGGATACTACAAGTCAAAGCTGGGTAGTTTTACCGCACATCCCAGGGTGTCACAGGCTACACGTGTGTGTGTCATTCGCTTGCCGCACAGCTGCCAAGTTGGAGGGCTGTCAGCCTTGTTCATTACCACAGACCTGTTGCTTTTACCGGTGCCACACATGCGCTACAAGCGCTTTTTTGTTTACGGCTTCAATGGCGCAGAAAGCCGTAAACAGAAAGGTGTGCTGGTTGACTTGCTGTGTTCGAAAAACCCGCCGCTTAAACACAGAGTTGCGCTTCGCATGAGTGTCGCACGTGTTGCTGGTTTGACTGCCCAAATAAATACCGCGCGGGGCCCCCGTCCGGCAAAATCGCAACGCCCTCCCCATTACTTGTCAGGCCGACGGCCATGCATAATTTGTTCGTTGGCGCGGCCGACGGCTATGAAACGTTTTACCGTCCCGCCGCTTGTTATCTCCTGCTTGAGCATACTGTGGGTTGTAAGGCAAGGTTTTGATTTGCGATCTAGTCCTGCAGGGCAGCCTGGCGAGTGTGATTCGAAACATCTGGAACGAGTCATGTTTGCAGACGAATCACAAGCAGTCAACTACCGCCAGCACTGCGGAAGTAATTGGCATGTTTTATTCTCAGCATGGGAACAGAGACAAAGACGTGCCCTGAACGGAGACCCGGCTGTCAAATCTATAGTGTGGAGATGCACTGGCCTGTGTGGTGGCTTGGGAGATAGACAACGAGGCATCCTGACAAGTTTTGCTCTGGCGCTCGTGACGAACAGGGCGTTCTTCATTGATAGCCAAGAGCCAGTACCTATACAGCAATACTTTCACGTGGCCTGCCCGCGGGTACACTGGAACTTTGACGAAAGCTTGGTGGAAGGTCGTACATACATGGAGGAAAACTTTCTAAACGCATTCCCCAATATTGGGGATTTTGCTACAGCAAATCTGTCCTACTACGATCCATACGATGTTGTGATTCAGCTAAACAACTTTTGGCAGCCCTTCAACGTTCTGCGCAATCCCTCTGTCGAAGCGTCACACCTGCATTCATACGACGCGCATGTTTTAGCTGGTTGTGTGCTCAACTATCTGCTTGTCCCCAGATATGAATTGCAACGTCAAGTTGCCAGCATGTTTCGCGCCAATTCTCGAATTGTGGCTGCACAAATTCGGACAGGAGACAGCCAAGTCAAGAACACTACAGTCCTTGGCGATCTTCTGCAGCACTTCAGGGTATGTATCGACAGAATTCGAAACAGATCATCGAACACCAGTATCTTATTTTTGACATCAGATTCTGATGAAGTTCATCGAAACCTATCAGCCGCTTACCCGAACGTGCTGACCTTTCCTGGCCAAATTACCCATATTGATGGCGCTTTTGGCAAGCCACATAGTCCCGCGAAAGCATTTGAGAAGGTCGTGCTAGATCACGTAACGCTCAGCAGAGCAGATTATTTGGTAATTTCCCGGAGTGGTTTTGGAGAGATGGCTGCGGTACGAGGGTTTCAGTCATATTATACACCTGTTACATGTGACTTTGATAATCCCGTTGAGCACTTCTCTTTTCCTACAAGCGAGCCACAAGCTTTACCCGCTACAGAGATCAATTCCGTTACCGAAATTTTCTCTTTGTCAATAAGTTAGGCCAATACTGCAGCTCAAGTGTTTTTGCACTAATACACCTCGCAACACAGGTCTGCACCCCAAGAGATCGTTTCACTGCCAATCTTTGGTAGCTGCTTGATCAATTCATTTGTTAGATAGAAGCCACAATAGTTCCACTCTGCTGTCTGCTTGTATATTTCAGCAATTGTATTGGCAGTTGTGCAGCCCAAGCAGAGCACAAATGGACGCTCTGGTGTCGAACTCAGTGCTTTTACACTTGAAAGGATTATCTTTTGAGCTACTAGAGGCTTGGAGTTGCTGAGCAAGTCCATGCAAGGTTGAAGCCCTTCTGTTCCCTATGAGTGGTGTACACCACTTCAGGAACATTGCATAGATGCTGAAGGGCATGCTGCATTTCAGTCTTGTTCAAGGTCCAGTCCATGCACAGCATCTGTTAAGCTTGAGAACTACGTTACATAACTGATTGATTCGTATGCTTGTGAAACAAAGTCTGATGCTATGTTTGTCTGTAGTGTGCTCAAAAGATTCTGCAAAGCCTTCGTGATCTCAAAAGCTTTGATTTGGGAAGCCAACTTCAAGACAGTCTACTGTGACACTCCCAGCCAACTTCATGAACAGGTAGTGAAATAATGCAATGATTTGTCAAGTATACAGTACAGCTCCAGTACGCCGCAGCCTGTGCTGCGGTGCCACATGAAGCCGATACACTCACCGCCCTGTTTCTAGGGTTGTGGTAAAACTATCTAGTATTGTCTCTCCCTTGGTGCAGCTGCATTAAGTTGTCAACACATTTGCATTGTGTACTCACCAGGGATGCAAGTCTACCAGGGGACTGGAAGATGAGGCTTCTATTGCTCAGTTACAGTTGTACACTCCCTGTAATTAATGTGATGTGCTTAGAACATCAAGTATGCCATAATTGATGCCTGGCTACTGTGGTCGAAAAATCTGCAAAGCTTTCTTATTTGTACGCTTTGTGAGCTGAACCTTTGTGAAATACATTAACATGTTGTGTGCACACTGTCTGTCAAACAAAACCCTGCCAAAGGAGAGCTGCTGGCAGCACAGCTTCTCCGGTACAGCCTGACCGTATGTGGTCTCAGCGAGATCAGGTGGCAGGGTACAGGCCAGAAGCAGCTAGGTGCATATGCTGTGCACTACTCTGAAGTGACAGCTGGCCCAGCACAGCATGGTGTTCTCATTGCCCTATCGCAGCCTCCCAATGTTTCCTTCATTGCCACCCTGTCAGCGAGCGCATCATCACAGCCACTCTCCACACAGCCATCGCGCCGCTCACAGTTGTGCAAGTCTACGCGCCAACTGATTCTGCAACCCTTGAGGTCAAGGATGCCTTTTACACACAGCTACAGCAACAGCTTGAGGCCTTCCTTGAAGCAAACATGCTCCTGCCCATGCTCCTGCTCATGCTTCAACGCAAAGCTTGGCTGTCAAGCAGAGCAATGGGGAGGTGCCATTGGCAGGTTGGGTCTCCAGCACCAATCACTGACAATGGCAAGCGACTTTTGGCCTTGTGCATGGCTCACAGTCTGGTGGTCACGGACACCATGTTTCAGCACACTCATGCTCAGCAAGCTGCAGCTCAAATTCCGCAAACTCAAAAAGCACACCCCGCACCCCCGCTTTCAACCTGCCCCCCTTCACACTTGCGGCCTCGAGGCCTCGAGGGCAGGAATCCCGCCTTTCAGCAATCCCTGTCAACTGCACTCTCACTTCATCACCACATCCCAATCACTGACGTGGAGCACAGCTAGGATGCCCTGCACAGCGCCCTCATGCTCACCAGTCATGCGCAGCTATGCCAACACCCAAGCCCAGGACTCCTTGGATCTCACAGTCCACTATGCAGAAGCACCAACTGTGGCGAGCTTGGCAGGCCAGCCAAACCCCGGCAACGAAGGCCTTGTACAAAGCAACCAACAGAGCCAGCCGACAGGCCGCAGTTGCAGAATACCAGCAGCACTGGTCATCACACCTGGCCCAGGTGCAGAACAGCACGCGCAAAGGCGACCTCCACTCAGCATCTAGAAGCCTCAGCCAGCTCAGCAAACCCAAGGCTCAGCTCAGCAGAACACTTCGTAGCAAGCACACAGACAGGCTGCTGCAGTCACCCGAAGAGCGCATAGCTGAGCCCAGCCACACCACTGTAATCCTTGCCTCTAGCACTCCCATACCACCCAGCACCCTTGCACTGCTACCCCCCCTCCCCCCCAATCCACAGCCCCCTATTCAAAGCCCACGACCATCACAACCATTCGCCAGCTCAAGAACAACAAGTCGCCAGGGGTCCGCAACACTTTGCCGGAGATGCTGAAAGAAGGCGGAGAGTGAAGTGCACCCAGGGTTCGACAGGGGTCCTCAAAACCAGTGGGTTGCCCACCTGGGTAGTGAATTTTGGGGTGGGCTTCGCCCACCCCAAAATTCTGCTGGATGCGGTTTTGCGTGGGCAACCCACTTGTCACAAAATTTCTGTGCGGGCAAGTGAATTTTTTTTGGATCGCACATGCAGCT
>JAABUK010003085.1_pt1 | contig 28630 bp, 35 predicted proteins | sample 5559141 | NCBI WGS metagenome assembly JAABUK01 (sample SAMN10711869, study PRJNA513367) | rock metagenome | isolation source: Antarctica rocks | place: Antarctica: Victoria Land, Pudding Butte nord | collected 2016-01-03
GGGGGAGGCCGGCTTCGGAGCAGGTGTCTATAAGGTCGGCTTGGTGGCGGAAGGTTGGTGAGGTGTTTTGGGGATGGGGGAGGGTGGTGGGTGTTGTTAGGAAGGCGTTCATACGACGGGATGCTCGGCGGAGGGAATTGAAGTCGTCGTTGGTTAGGTTTTGGAGAATGCTTCGACGGAGGTCGTCGAAGAGGACGTGGGGGTTGATGAGACCTTCAAGCATGGAATAGTGTCCATTGTTAGTAAGGCTATCTGCTGCTGGGGTAAGTGATGGCGGTTGAGCCATTACGAGACGTACTTAGATTGTCGGTGAGCGACGAGCGCGGACTTTTAGATAGGGATGGACGAATGGGAAAAGAATGTTGAACGAGAAGGCTAATGTCAACGTAGATGCAATGGAGTCAGAAACGTATACAGATAGTCGAAGAGGCTTTGGCACAAGAAAGATTATAGACTGGAGCATCGGCATATTCAGGGTAGCCAGCAATGGCAATTCATCTCCCAGAACTCGGATCTCGAATAAGGAATGACAAGGAAAAACCAGCAAGGGACGCGAGGAAACAAAGGACAGGTGAAAACCAACAAGCGAGCACAAGAGACAAAAGCCTCATTTAGCCAAGTGAACAACCACAATCTTTGTTGATCTAATTTGAGACAAATGCGCCAATTCCAGATAACACAAGATACGTCGATGTCTCTATCATCACTGCTGAGAGAAATCGTGTATTACCCTGCTCCTTTCTCGCTGATATGTGTTGGCAGCTGGAAATTCCTTTGAGCCAATCAATGTCGAATATCAATAGGATGAACATAGGCCGAGTACTTCCACTGAACTGTTAGGAGCTGGTATCGTTGGCGCCAACAGTCCTAGTAAGAAACATCTTTCCTCGCGACGCCAAGAATTTCGGCTTGAGGCCTCTGTAACGATGAGTCTCGAAATCCATCCCCGGCATCACACCGGGCTTATCCTCGAACCACAGCGCCGCATAATACAACGCCTCCAGATCCTCAGCAACATCCGAAAATGTCATGGACCAGCCAGGAGCCGCCACTCGTTCCATCTCAAGTGCAAAGCGCCCTGTTGGTCCGGAGGGGAAAGGATAGTCTAAATCGCACGTGTAGATGCCCCTGGGATAAGGCTGATCTCCACGGAATCCTTGGTTTGAGATTGCGTCGACGATATCCCCCAGACATGTAATTAGGAATGTGGCGATCCAGCTGATGCGGAGACTGGGCTGTTTGTAGTTGGAAAGAATATAGAGGGCTTTTGGACCTATGTAAGTCCAAGGGGCTACTGTAGGTTTATCTCCAAGACTGGGGGCACTGCTGCCTAGGTCAGATTGTCCTCCACTTGTGAGATTGCTAGAAAGACGTACGGCTGCAGTGATGGTATGCTGTGGTTGCTACTACTCTGCCTCAACGGCACCGCACGTCTGAGCAAGGACTGAATCCCTGGGGACAACGAATCGTCACCCAACGGGATGCTACTGACCCTTTGCAAAGTATTGCATGATAGTAAGGAAATGCACTGCGTGACATGTACAAGCCTCATTTCTGACTATAGAAGTGCATAATTGACCAGATTGTTGGATGCGCTGCAGAGTGTAACTAAGTCAGAACCAGAAGTATTTGCAACAGATACAATTATGCGGCTGTGAGAAGGCTTGCCAAACCATGACGCATACTATGGTATGTTCAAACGCGGACCGAGCCCACCAACATCGTACATTGTGGTGGAAATCGTGCTGTTTGACACAGGAGATCGATGTGGCGTGTATACCTCGATACCTGAGGAAATAGAGTCTTGACAGGGAGACCTGCTATTCGCGAGGGTACAACGTGACAAAATTGTCAAAGCTGATAAGCGGAGCAGCATCCGGGACAGATCCCTATCATAGGTTTAAACTGATCTACCTCGCAGTACGCTTTAATGAGTCTTCAGCATCGTTGACCTAGGACGTTTCATCCCGTGGGCGCCAATTCAGGATCGCGGATTCATCGTTCGCTTATCGCATATCTCGCCAGCATTGACAAAAGAAATTGCAGCGCTTTTCGGGTCCTTTTGGCGAAGGATAGATCATCGAGGAAAGCTCAGGAACTTGCTCCTTTGAGGATTTTCTCTGCCAAGCTTCGACCATGCTGTGCCCTTTTGCGGTGCTTGGGGCGTTGGCCTTCTTTGTAGCGTCAGGGGAAATGGCTGTGACTCCTATCAGCAGTGCACTTCGTCAACCCCTACTTTCCCCAACACCCGCGTACGTATATCTGGATCTCGCCCTACCGAACGACACGTTGACTCAGCGGACAGTCTACATAATGCCAGCTTCCTTCGGCAAACCCCCTTCATATTCAGCGTTCCAGGCACACTTATCAAACTCCACCTATCGAGTTTTCATGGCCTCCTCAACCAAGGCGAACTAGATCTTTGCATTATAGAGGGTCTTAGCAAAATATTCGAGACAGTAGTAGCAACAGGATCAGATGGCGGCCTACCATTGCATTACTGGACCACCAGATGGGTTAATATCATCTTTACTGTCGAAGACGTTCATCCACCCGCGTTTGCCATGACTTATGGATATCTGGTGTCAACATTGAGAGGGGTTGCGCTATTTGCCAGCCAGTATGGGTATGTGGAGATGGACATAGAGGTGTACCATGATACAAAAGGTTATGTTGGGATTGGGAACCTCGGACAAATCATACCGTCAACAGCATCTTGACTTCAATGAATGAAAAGGCGTTGCTTAATGAATCTGCCCGCGTGGTCTCTGTATATCTAAATTATCATACTGCATCGGCATTGTACAAGGTTGTCAATCTTAACCGATTTGACCTAAGTGGAACAGCTGAAGAGAGATTCAATGTAAGAGCAGAACGCAGTCGGGAAAGAGAATAATTATGAAGATTTGATTGGACTGCTTTGGTCTCATTTATCAGACGGTAACCCCACTCAAAGCTGCAGAGGGCCGCGCTTTTAGCATCCGGAAGACCTAGTATATATCCGTGTGATGAGCTGAGCTTGCTTCATCGAAGTAAAATGGGCATGTAATCAAGATAGTGTATCTAGGCATCGGTAAAGGTTGTCGAACAGGCCGAAAGCGTAAGATCAAGGAGGATTGGGATTATCTCTGCTGCAGCGATGATGTTGGAAAGGATAAGGTGGGCTTAAAGAACAAGCTGGTAGGTAAGAGTGCGGCATTGTTGAGCCATGCAGCAGCAAGTAACTTTTCATGGCGTATGGATGCCCCAGAAGAAGTGAAGATTTTGTGTAGAGAGAACGTCTCCCTCGTCGACCTCAAGGGTGAGGTCTGGGCACGACTTCCACGTACTATATTGATCAGCCAGCGCTGCCCCAAGCCGTAACATAGACCAGAAATCGACTCTGGATTGGCCGTTGCTATGAGCTTGTATGCATTGTAGATACAAGATACAACAGTGAACGACGAGAATGATTCTGCTAGAACTATGAATTAGCGGCTCGGGAGACCTTCCCAAAACGGGTCTCCCCAGAATGACGTTTCATGTGAGCCGCCCTTTCTCCTCAACTGCCTCATAGCTTTCCCATAGACAGCGATGCTTTCTTGCGTCTTACCGAGCTGCATTTCAATCATCCTGTTCACCGTGTACGCTCCTCGCAATGGCATCCCAAGGACTCCGCATCGCTGTGGGCGGTGACGAAGCCGGCTTCTCTTACAAAGACATCATCAAAGCCGATCTCGAGAAAGACCCAAGAGTCGCCAAGGTCATCGACGTTGGTGTGGTTCACGACGAAGACAAGACCGCATACCCACATGTCGCAGTCGACGCCTCGAAGCTTATCCTCTCCGGCGAAGTTGACCGTGCCTTGTTGATCTGCGGGACAGGGCTAGGCGTGGCCATCAGCGCGAACAAAGTACCGGGCATACGGGCGGTGACGGCGCATGATAGCTTCAGTGTCGAGAGGGCGATCATGAGCAATGATGCCCAGGTGTTCTGCATAGGACAAAGAGTGATTGGGATTGAGCTGGCAAGGAGGTTGGCAAAAGAGTGGTTGGGCTACACCTTCGATCCAAACAGTGCGAGTGCCGAGAAGGTCAAGGCTATTAGTGATTATGAGGCCAAGCATGCCAATGGCATGTCTGGTTTATGATTGCCCAGGCGGCCGAGAGTAGCTCGCTGAGGGTGTCGCAGGCGTCAATTAAGGAAGGTCCGCTTGTTCGATGAGAATAGCAAAAAGCGGTCGAGCAATTGCGGCCGTATGGCCAATCCAGTATATAGCAATACAATAGCACTGTAGTATCAGTTGAGTTGGACTTCGAAACTTCATACCCTAAGCTCGGTGCATTACTGCCGCGGCGCCAGCCAGCAATCTGCAAGGCACTCACTCCATCAAGGCTCCCCTTCTCCATCACCTCAATTGAACCACTCTGCCATTCAACCCCCAATACGCACGGCACAGGTCCAACTCAATACAAGCTACGATCCCACAATGGCTTTTCCAAATCTTCCCAAACGGCTCGTCGGCGTCAACACCAAGATGTATTTCGACCTCCCAACCACAACCTCCTACATCTCCGCCGTCTCCAAGATCGCCCCTCCAGCCAATTCGCCCACGGGCATTTTCATCATCCCATCATACCCATACTTGGCAGCAGCCAAAGACATATTGGAAGCTACACCGCAGGTCCTGCTCGGCGCGCAAAATTGCCACGCCGAAGATGCCGGCGCTCACACCGGTGAAGTCTCGCCACTGATGCTGAAGCAAATGGGATGCTCGATGGTGATCCTAGGGCACGCGGAGCGACGGAGTGCGCCATTCAATGAGAGCGATGCCACGGTAGCAGCGAAGGCAAAAGCAGTCGTGCGGAATGGGATGATACCTTTGGTCTGCATAGGGGAGAAGGACAGGAGCAACATCATGTCAGAAGGTGTCGGGATTGCCATCAGAGAATGCTCTTCTCAGGTCATGGAAGTGCTACAAGCTATACCTGGGGATGGGCCCATCATCTTTGCGTATGAGCCTGTCTGGGCAATTGGAGCTCAAGAGCCGGCATCTGCAGATCACGTTCTTGCAGTCGCCAAAAGCCTAAAGAACCTTGTTGGAAATGATGGGAAGAGGGAGGTCAGAATCTTATACGGTGGAAGTGCGAAACCTGGGACGTGGGCGACACTGAAAGCAGGGCTTGATGGCTTGTTCCTGGGTCGGTTTGCTCATGATGTCGACAACTTCGAGAAGGTGATACGGGAGGTTCAACATGAGTAGGGATGAGGGTATACATTCTTGGGAGGCTTGCCGCAACAGCAGCCTGTACGATTCCTCGACGTTTTGCACTGACAGGTCTTGGTCTCTGTTCGATACGAGTCTACTGTCTACAAGTCTACCTCCACGAGCAAGGTCCTGCGCTATCTTCTGAAGAATTTATGGCTCTAGCGATAGAACGGTCGATCCACAAAGAAACGGCCATAGAGCGAAGACTGCGCGTCGTCTTGTATGGGAAGGACGAGCCTATGGGCACCGAAACCCAGATCCATCCTGGAGTCCATCCAGCTCCATGCAACCTTTTACACCATTCCGTAGCTCATCGCACATGCATTTGGCCGCTATATCAATGCTGGTGGCAGGATTCGTTGTATAGGCGAGATCGTTCACTCGATGTGTGGAGGATTAGGCCTCCTCCTTCACCAATCATTGGACGGCATGAACCTTCGAAAGCCAGTATTCGAGTCTCGCTGTCTCCAAGTATCCTCTCGATATGGCAGGGCTTGTCCTTTCGTAGCGAGACTTGTGCGAACTTTCCACGTCGCCTGTCACAACGTCAATGTCGCTTGTCAGAAGCGGCAAGGGTGTTTTAGAAGTTTCATCGGAATGCGCACGAACTTCACCTGCTCGGTTCATCCTACAGGCGTCAACAGACGGACCTGAAGTATCGGCAAGTGCCTACTTTTGAACGCTTTCTGCAACAAAATCTGTATTCTTAGCACGTCGTCTTTTGCAGGAAACCAGCGTCCATAGCACAGCGACAAAGCTCACTCGGAAAGCATGAACAGCAAGTCGTTTGCACTCGCTGTTATCACACTCCTGATATCTGCCTGCGAAGCGTCAATACCTGGATCAAACGGCTGCCACCTGGCCCTGCCCACCGAAGTGACCGCCGGCGGCCGCAGCTACAACTTCACCAAGTTTCTCAGCAATAGCACTTCCCCCCCATCAAATCGTGCATACAGCTTGACTGTCCCGCAGGACTACAACAATAGCGTCGCGACTCCGCTTCTTTTGGCATTCCATGGTCGTGGAGAGAACAACCTGATTCAGGAGCAGACCTCGAAGTTTTCGGATCCCTACTTCAACGATGGCGCTATCGTCGTCTATCCTCAGGGAATTGATGTAAGCCTTGTCCAACGATCTCCAAACTGAGGCTCACAATTATTGATAGAGCCAATGGCAAGGCGACCCACAAGCTCCCCGGACCATCAATGACACACTCTTCGTGTCTGAGCTCATCAGCCACATTGAGGATCGCTTCTGCATTGCATCACATCAGATCTGGGCTTCTGGGAAGTCGAATGGAGGTGGTCTGGTGAATGAACTGGCCTGCAACCCTTCAACGTCCGCCAGAATCGCCGCCTTCGCTCCAGTATCCGGCGCCTTTTATCAAAACTCCTCAGGACCGTGCTATCCCAGTCGTGCAAACATTCCCATATTGGAATTCCACGGCGGCAATGACACCATCATCAATTACGAAGGTGGCGAGGACTTGGGAGACAGGGGTGTCACCGTACCAATTCCGACATGGGTACAACAGTGGGCGCAGAGAAATCAATGCGACACCAAGAACAAGACGATAAATTTGGCTAATGCAGCTGGGACGAACATCGCCAATCGCACGACGTGGAATTGTGGGACCAACCAAGGCGCCGACTTCGCCTTGGTGAGCCAATATTACTCCAGCCATCTGGGTCATGTATGGCCGACTGGTGCAAATGCGGGATACAATGCCACACACGTCATTATGGATTTCTTCAGCTGGTTTGACCTGGGGGGTCTGGGGAGCCCATGAATGGTGAACGGCGAAGATGGAAGGGAGTCTCCGAGCAAAGTCCTGTTTCTATGCGGTGTCTTAAAGTACGCTCCTCAGGATGCCATCAAAGAATGAACGTGTCGACGAGACTGGATCCAGAAGCAATAAAAGATGGTTCCAATAAGATACTCCATCCCCAACAAACAGGAAACCTGTTTAAAAAAGGACTAGAAATTGGCAGTCGCTCAATTCGTAAATCATGGAGACCTGCGGAAAACATCACAAGTCCCAAATGTGGCACCTTCACAAACCGTGGGCATAACAAAGAGCAGTGCAAAATGCAGATAGAGACACAGATTTAGCCACAGAGGCCGTTGCGGTAGATTTGAACATATATTACCAGAGGCGAAGCAAAGTTGTTGAACGTCAATTCACCATGTACCCGTATCCTCATCATCCCAGCTCCTCATTACGACTCAAGGGGACTGAGAGCTTTCATCTAATAGTTGCAGGCGCAGGGTTGGTTTCCTTGCATTGACGAATCTGAACATGCCATTTCATTCTTCGGCAGGCTTCTATGCAACGCTCACCAACCACAATGTTGGTAAGGTCAAGCTATCTCACAGCACCTGGACGATTCTTGACTGTTTAGATTTTATGTTTGAATCGTGAAAGCTGGGGTATCTTGCGAATCCTTAATCGGGTCGACCTTTCCCACCCGTCGGCGGCACTGACCCCGCATTCGTATTCCCAGGATTCGGCGGTAGCAAAGGATCACAAGCACATCCCCCCAACCCCCCCTCCACCCCAATACTACAAGTCCCCAGCCCACTCCCAGTCCTAACAACAATACCCCGACATTTCTCATTCCGACAAGCCGGCATCACCGCCGTACACTTGCTCTTATCACAATTGCACGCATTACCGCAATTCCCCGGATTGCCCTCCCCAGGCGTCCCGACCGGAAACTGCACCACGAGCGCGCATGTGGCGCCGAGGTGTGTGACGCAGTAGTCTTGCATGGATGAGAAATGAGCCGGGATGGCGAAGGTGGTGTTGGTTTTGGGGTCGATGTCGAGGCAGACGGGGGACTGGGATGGGGGTTAGTTGGGAAGGGAGATGTGGAGGGAAGGAGGGGCGTACGTTGCTGTGTGTGTTGGTTAGGGAGGTTACTCGGGTGATGCAATCGGAATCTATGATACAGCCGGCGCCGTCGGGGCAGAGGCCGGCGGTACAGGCGGTGGTTTGTGGTGCGGGCGCGGGTATGGCTGCTGCGGGGAGGAGGAGGGCGAGGGAGGCGAGGAGTGTGGAGGTGAGGGGATGCATTGTGGTTTGGGGGTGAGCGCGGTGATGGGCCAGTGGCAAGAAGCGGTCTAAATTTAACAGAAATTGAATAGGAGAACGGAGACAGCAGCAAGAGCATAATATAGTATATATAGTCATCCATATTAACCAAAAGTCTTGCGCATATGAATTCGTCGTAGTGCACGGGCCTTCGCCTTTCTTGAATCGAAGGGAGAAGCCCATGTTCGAAGCCTTACTAGCCTATATCCTGGCAAGGCACTCGTTTCAGGGGAGACGGGTGGCAAAGTCGCCAGGATATGGGTATGGATATGGTATGCGGACAAGAATAGGAGCACAACACTGAGAGGACGACTGCGATTGAAACAGCACCAGAGTACCCCATTTACCCAAAAACATTCCATCACGCCAGGATACGATGCACAATACTCAAGTCTAGCTTCACTCGTACGTAATATACCTATACAAACCGAAAGGTGGCGAAGTCGAGTATTTAGGAGGTATGAGCTGTATAAGCGACGACATTGGCGCAAATGTAGAATCATGGTATATAGCCATCGAACGCGTTTGAGATACTAGGCCTAGTAGCAATTTGACATCGTTACTGTCTTATCTTGTGAATGCGTGAGAAGTCTTTACGTGTAATAACTTGCCTCTTGGCTCTTGAAGGGAAGTAGAGAGTCGTGACTGAGATGACTGTACGTCGATGTATGAGCGCCAAGAGCGCCAAGAGCGCCAAGAGATTAGATATACTAGTCTTGGCATGGAGTGAGCGAATTGGTTTAGAATTAGCAAAACATGAAGTGAGAGCGGAAATGATCAGAGTCTGTGAATCTTCATGGTAGGTGTTTCGGATATATTGACCACCGTTTCATTCCTTTCTCCCTATCCAAAGATCTCTACATGAATGGTCTTTTTTCACAACGCCGGTCTACATATAGAAGCTTTAGAGCCTTCAGAGTCTTCAGATTCATGATCAAGAGTATGTAAATCCTTGGATGAGTTGCATGTCGAAAGGAATGGGATCAGAGTGGGAGTCACGGCTCTATTCATTGAGATTGGAATATTCAAGTACCGAGACCTTTGTGTTTGAAACAGGTGGGGGCTAGAGGCACTGATCTTTTCTGTGTATATGAAGGTACGGGCGACTGATTAATACGATTGCTAGGAGTTGGTAGATTACGAGAAGACGTTAGATGCTACCACTGCTGAGAAATTGCATTTAGAGACGGAGCATCAAGAGCGGAGTCGGTGACGTTGTCTATATCCAGTCAGTGTCTGATTTCCAGCCATCTACCCTTGAAACTACGAGGCGACGATAGTAATTAAGGTGAGTGGAAGAAGACTTTGAAGGAACGTCTGTCAATCCCAGCAGCGTGTCAGCCACAACCAAGGATTGAAGGAAACTTTCTGATAACAAATTTAATAGTATTCTATCTATGGACCCAACGCTGATGCAAATAGCTTTCCATGGGAGACATAGACTGCAACAGCATGACTAGCATGACAATCAAGTGCTTCAAGCTGCTGACAACTCTTCGCAGTTCAACCCAAACATCCCAGATCTCATCCTCTCACAATATTAGTCCATCAGAAATCATGGCCAAATTCCCTTGTATGCAGTCATCAAATTCCCATTCAATTTCTTGTGGCGCGCTGCTACCTTGCGATGGCAATCAGTCAAAAACGGATACCAACTTTCATCAACCTCCAAAAAGACAGGGCTCACGACCATCCGATCATCCGGCCCCTGGAAAGTGGCATCGTCACAAGGCTGATCCAGGTGCTCACAGAGTGCTTGATAGGACGACGGGAGAAAGGTCTTCGGGTCGGAAATAAAGAATATAGATCTGGTGCCGAAGGATCCCTGGGCCGTGTCATAATCCATGACTTCATAGAAACGTTCCACCGTCGCAAGTTTGAGGAATTTCCGAACAATGACACCGGAACCGCAAATCCACTACTCAGCCTTGGTGATACCATCCAGAGACCCAAGCAGCTCGCTCAGGAACTCCTTCCAGAGCTCTTCTGCTTTCTCGGCCCAATCCCTTGCACTCCCACTGAGCAAGACACTGCTCCTACCATTCCACGATACGACGTCGTCTGGAATCGGATCCCGAGGCCATGCATATCGAGCTCCTCCAGCAGGGCTCGCTCTTCGCCTTCCTCGTCAGTCATTTCTTTTAAGATCGATTGCCGACAGCCAGGACAATTTTTGATATCGTCACCACCGGTAAGCCACTTCATCAGGCAATTTTTTCTGAAGATGTGACCACATGGTGTGGCGAAAGGGAACTCGTAGAGGCCAGGACCAAGGAGGGGCTGTTGGCAAATGCAACACGAAGTTCCCTCTTCGAGCTTGCTGAGATCCAGAGCCTTGAGTTTCATCGCGAGGGACCTGGCCTTCGCAGCACTGACGCCGTTCGCCATGTTCGAGATGTCTTTGATCGAGGTGTAATTGCTTTGGAGATGACTCTATCGAAACGAGCGAATATAATTACGACTGAGAAGTTGAATTGTTGAGATGCCGAAGATGTGTGCGAACTACTGAAGATTCTTGCAGGTAGAAAAGTCCTAATCAGCAGCAGGCTATTAAGCCCTCAGTAATGCTCAATTATTCTCAGACCCAACTATCCTCTATGAATATTCGACCCACAATGACTTATCACAACCGCGCTAGGCAAACTTGCGATTATGATCTCTACTATGTCTGTTCAGAACTCAGAACAGGTTACAGATGAAAGCAGGCTGAATGGCACACTTAATCTAATATGTAAGGAACTTGACTGATCCTCGTATACCTGGTGTTTCGTCTTCGAGAAACAAGGCTTCGAAATATACTGCCGGGCCCACTAGGTCCACTATCGACCAAGAAAGCATAATGCCTCTTGGTCTAGAGTGGATCTTCAAGACAGAGAGGCTTTGGGTGCCAAGATGGAAGCATTAGTTATGCAGAGGGGAATGTTGGCCTTATTCATACCTAGATGTGAGCTTTCTCCCTAGCGGAATAGGTGTAGGAGGCGCCCTTACATATTTACTACCGAGACAGAAGCTACGCAGCAATCTAGTCCTTTTGTCGTATTCACAACATTCTCAGAAGCTCTTTTTTGCTGGCAGTCCGTATACATTTTTTATTCTTAGTGGTCTCGAGAAATGCAGAGAAGCGTCTCGTTGCGTAGCGGACACAGGATCAATCATTTAAGCCTGTCGCTTCTCATAACGATTGGCATACCACATCTTTTACCCATCAAGGCCAAGGTATACCAGAAGATAGATCTTTGCAATCGATACAACCAAGAAATCAAACGGCTGACACATATGGTTACGGAATGCGGGTGTAGAGGAAGGCAACCGCGAGTAAGATTTTATAAGCCAAAACGGTTCGCCAAATCCTTTCAACAGCAGGTGGACATTCGATTTGTCACAAGCAGCCCGTTGTTTGTGGCCCTTGTATTTATAGGGTCCTCTTTCGCGCCCTGACTTCCAATTTGTGAGAGTAGAGAGTCTGCAGTCCGTAGTCCGAATGGTAGGCTCATGTACATTGAGTTTTCAATTTACAGATAAGAGATGGAAGGCTCAAGTACATTAAGAGCTCAATCTGTAGACTAGAGAGACAGGAATTCTGGTTAGCGGAATCCATATTGTTTTGTAGAAATGATCTTTCAGAGAGGTTTTCAGGTCACACTTTAGTGAAAGACTTGATCGTGACCGTGATGTTCCTTAACGTAACAGCTGGACTGGCGGTTTGCCAGAACACTTTCTCAGCTTCCCGTATCAATCTCCCATTGTCGGCTCCCTCTCCCCCCAAAATCTGTTCCGGTTTCCTCTCAACCAAAACCTACGCATCCCTTGGCTTGGCCCTCTCCAGCAACCGCTCGTGACATTCGCTAATTTTACGGTGCTGACGCGCCAGCCAAACGAAATGATCTTCACCGGGGGTGAGAAAGGTGCCTCTGTGGCTGTCGATAGAGTCCAAATGCGCGCACAACTTGTCATAAGTGTCAGGAAATCTTTTGGTGTAGAAGGACCTTAGGGGTTCCGAATGCGACTCCTTGTACTCCCTGGCAAACCGGTCTACCGTGGCGATTTCGATAGTATATCTAACCACATGTCCACGGTTATACATCCAATTCGCAGCATCTTTGATTTCTTCGAGTGAATGGACCACATCCTCGCAGAAATGTTGCCATAGGTTCTCCGCTTTGAGTGCCCATTGCTCTGCATCTTCTGTCAGGGTCGGCCCCAATAAAGGCCGACGTACGGTGTACCGAGAGAGCATTTCGTAATCTCTCCATGCTGCTGTCTCTCCTCGTGTCCTTCCCCCAAGTACGAGTTTCCTGCACATTGGGCAGCACCTAGGCTCACTGGCGCTCGAGATCCATAACTGGATACAATGTCCACCGAAAATATGGCCACAGGGAGCTTTCATGGGCATTTCACGATGTGATCCGGTAAAGTAGGCTTCGTGGCAGATAGAACATGAGTCTTCATCGGCAATCGCTTCTTCACTTGCGATGGTGAGCTTCCGCAGAAGCTTCCGACCAAGCAATATCTGCTGAGAAGCCGTGTCGTTGTCCGCCATTCTTCATACAGATTTGCGCGTTGACAAGTATCGTGATCGCACCCTCCAATGCGTGTGTGATAGGCTCCTCCAAATGTGTCAATGGGGGATTGCAGAGTTGAGAGTGATGGCAGCTCTTGTACAGTCCAGTTTGAATGTTCTTTTGTCTTAGACGTTGATCCACAATCTTCTTTTGTTAGTCATTCACAATGTCTTTATCTGTTATAGATTTCTTGGTCCACAGAGATATGCGGCTCCTCCATTGGATGGTCGTATCGAGAATTGTGAGGTTGAGGGTTGTATGATTGATGAATTGAAGTTGAGGTGCAATGAGCAGGCTACTTCACATGATGCCAAGCCACTAGGACATGGCTGCCCCAGCCAATCATTAATACCAGAATTCTTGTGAAGCCTGCCGGCTCTGACTTTCATCAACGTTGTGAATAACACTTCGAAATTCAATGAACCTCCTTTTGATAGGTACGACCGCCGCATATTCCGCAAAAGTTCTTCTTTGCCTCCGTTAGGTCAGAAGAGACACCCAAGCTGCATTGATATGCAACAGCTATTGGATCGCTATAGATGTAGTCACACAGTTCATATGACTGGAAGGAGAATGGCATGTCACAGCTTCATTTCATGAACAGTCCAAATAGGATACAATTTACGTATGCAAACAAATCCCAACTGGCTCACCACGTGGATTCTTCCACTTACTGTTCGGCTTCATTACTTTGTCTCACTAACACAGTCCACGACGCATGCATACTAAAGATGAAGCTGAAGTGTGAGCTTTGTTCATCCGGCACACATATGCACAGTATCGATGTTATTAATTCTTTGTCTTCGTTTGCCAACTTTACTCCAATCTCCACTATTCCGCTGCCTCTCTACCATGACCATTGTCCAAGGCCTCCGTCTGACCTGCATAGCTGGAGAAGGAAGGGATTCTTAGATCGAATCAGGCGTCGGCGACTGATCGGGAATATGGCTACACTGACTCATATCTCCAGCTGATCTGATATCTCTCAATAGCGAAGGATACAACCACAAAATCAATCCATCATACCCACCAGCCTAACTAGCAGCCGCCGCCGCACCCCCACTCGACAGATCACTCATCCCATCCTGCACAGCCCTCGGCAGCTCAAGCTGCGGATTAGGATTCCAATTCCCCAGACAAGACTTTCCATAATACGGCCCATCGCCTTTCAACCCATACCCATACGCCAAACTGGACATATACGCACAAGACTCCGCGTTCGATTTCGGATCCCCGCCATCCGTAAGCAAAGCGTGGCAATTGGACGGTTCAAACGTGTGATCGCCAATCTGGCCGACGGTATCCCACATCTGCATCAAGAATTTGAGACCTAGCCATCCGAGAGTAGGCACGGCCGGGCTACCGGGTGGTGCGGTACCGCAAGGGCCTGGGTTGCGCTGCAGTGTGTTCAGGCCGTAATCGCAGAGGGTGATTTCCCAATGGGCGTTATTGAGTACGGGGTTTTTGTTGCCCCAGAAGGCTGTGTATCCCCACTGATCTGGCTTTTGGCATAATAATCGGTCGTTGCAGTTGATGTCAATGGAGGGCCTGATGTCGCTTCCGATGAACGAGTGAACACTCGACGGATCCTCGGTCAGGTTGATGACGGATTGGAGGTACTGTTTGACAGTCGCGTTGTCAGAAGGCTGGAAGAAGTAGTTGAACGGTGGAGCGTTTGGGGAGTCTGCAGCGATCAGGCCTGCATGCGCGATTGTATTGGCGTCTTGGATTGCATCGAGGAGTCGAGTTGCTTGATTTATGTTGCCAGGGGCATTTTGGTTGCAATGGTCGGTGTTGACGGTTATAAGGCCAAGAGTCTGTCCCTGTGGTCTCCCAGGGGTTCCTGAATCTGGGGTCACCCGAGCATGGGAGAGCTGAAGTACTACGGTGAACCCAGCTAAGCTTGCAAGGCCAAGTGTACGTGTCGACCTCATGTTGAATCTGACCGAAATATCAAGCTTGAGGTGGAGGTATGACAGTTGGGACACTAGACCAGTGGAGAAGAAAGGCCTTAGTCGATTTTATAAAAAGAGGCGAAGCCAGCCCTCCGTATCCAGCATGGGGGCTGTGAACACATACGCATCTTCCCACACGACCCGAAAAATCCATGAAGCGCTTCTCAAACACGTGATATGTAAGAAAAGGCCTCAACAGGAAGCCCAAATTGGCCGCAGGTCAAGATAAGTAAACGAGAGCGGCCGCTTGGTGTTTGGAAGGTGTTACAGCACGCCTATCCGACATTCAACACCGTTGAAAGGGGGCGCTAATTCTCCATAAGCGCACCAGCACTTTATCGTGAAACGTACAGGCAACAGGCGAACATTTGATGCCGTTCGAGACTAAACAGCAGGGTCGGTTGCAGAAGTCTCTGCCGACTTTCTAGCCTAATTCCGGGAGACAGTCGGCAGGGACTTCTGCCACCGACCCTCTCCAGCTCTTGAGCAGTGAAATATTTCCAAGTAGATGGTCAAGTGTCGGAATAGCCTTTTGCAGCTATAAAGCCACAATTCCATGACTATTAATTTGTCTGTGACGTAAAGCCGCCACTATATTATTAATTTCCAACAGTATCGAGGGATGCTCTATGGGATTCGGGCCTTGGAACTGGAGAGGCGGCGATTCAAAGTTGACAAGGACAACAGGTATTCGCAACCCCAAGAGGTCTAGACATGCACTTACATCAAAGTGTGCTCCACGTAACGTTGTCGAGCGGCAATACTGAAGGTCTCCTTAACGCTAGGCATCGTGCATCCAAGTTTCCCTAAGATGCTCTGAATTCCAACGTTTGAAGCTGACACGTTGATTAGCAAGATATCGCATAGTACTTGTCACTTTTCAGCCACCTAGTCCAAGTCACCGAGTAGACACAGAAATCACAGCGCCTCCAAGTGAGGCTGCTACTGCAATAGGATATCTCGTTAAATGATGCTGAAGCAGGCCTCGATACTTAGTAGCCTGCTCTATACAACTACCTCCCAATTTCCTCGAGCAATTGTTTCCGATATGATCTTCTGACCCGTTGAAGTCCCACTATTAGTGTATTCAATTCCTTTACGACCGATGCGCGACATTAGCCCTGAGTGGACTGCCTAATATGGCTATCATATGGCAAGCACTGACGCACCATGTGGCTTTTTTTATGTTGGCCTTAGGTCCGTGGCATGGGCACTGATGCCTTGGTCGTTGACCAACGGATATAGTGAGGAGGCATTCGATTACTATGGCAAAAGCGACATGTTCCTCATCGCAGCTTGTCTTTGATGACGGACTGCATCACGTCCATGGTCTGTAAAGAGACTCGTTGTTGCGTGCTCTCTCAGGTAAATGGAAAATTTCACCCGTGTTCGTTTGATGGCATCCGTGCTTTTCATACAATCAAGTAGCAGGTCTTGGGTCGGATGCTAGACGGAGATGTTGATTCAAGATCGAAGACGTTTGCAGAGCTCTCCCCGCGTTCAGGTTGCACGACGTTCGGGAGCGCCACATCGAGGGTTGAAGACAGGTCGCATAAGTGACAGAGGCATGAGCAGCTTAGGGGTTCAAACTCCCATAAATGCCAAGTCCGCAAACGACAGAAAACCTTTGCAGGAACCAGAGTTCGTTCGGTTCACATGGCCGCTTCCAGTCTCCTAGTAACTCTTGCCGGCATGCCATCGACGGGCTTCGCAGTCACAAAAAGGACCTGATAAGCTCTCTCCCCTTCTGGTGTGGTAATCACTCCTGGATCCGCCTTCATAGCATCGAGCTCCTCGTAAGCAGGTTTGATGTCGAACGATCGCAGCATGAGCGCCATCATGACTTTCATCTCAATCATGACAAGCTCGATACCAATGCACTGCCGTGGGCCGAATTCAAAGGGTCGCCAGGCCCCTCTGACGGGGAAGAGCGGGTCTCCCTCCTTGACGAGCCATCGGTCCGGGATGAACTTCTCCGGCTCTGGCCAGAACTTGGGATTTCGGTGAATAGCGTAGCCGACTGGCCATGTCATGAATCCTAGGTTTGTTTCAACAACAATTCTACAGCAGAAAGCTGCTAAGGGTCCACTTTCCACTACTCTCACTCACCTTCGGTAGGATACTGCTTGCCATCATAGTGTAAAAACAGGCCAGGTACACCCTTACGAATACTGCTGGCCGGTGGGAACAGCCGCAGAACTTCTTTGATGATTGCGACCGAGTAGGGGAGCCTGTTCAGGCGGTATGGATCCTCCCTGATACCAGCTGCAGTTTGCTCTACGTCCGTCCCAAAAACATCATCGTACTCTTGGCGCACTCGTTGCAGAGCTTCTGGATGCTTGTATAGCATATAAGCAACATTACAGATTGTAGAGCTTGTCGTATCGTGGCCTGCAAACATGAGGGTCTTGATCTGGTCTATGGCGAATCGTTTGAACGTAGCATCAATGGTGGTACTCTTCGTGTCGTTGAGATAGGCGTCCAAAGCCAGATCGATGACAGGCCTCTTCTTTCTGTTATCCTTTTCCTTTCCTTGAACCCCTGGAAGAGCAGCAAATCGTTCGTTCATAACCTTCGAAACAAATCTATCCATTCTCCACTTGTTGTACTGGAAAACAATTGGACGTAGAGGATTCAAGATGCGGAAAGGGTTGAGCTCGTTGCTCCGAGGAAGCCATGTCAACTGGTTCCGGAAAGCTGCCACAAAGTCGTTCTCGGAAGTCTGAGCGTGCATCCGGATGTCTCTGTTAGAGAAATGAGGGATTGCATCAATATAGTCCTCGTCTCTATACTCACAGTACCACCCTGCCTATGATATCCACGGTGGCCTTCGTGGTGGCATCTTCCAGCGAGAAGATATCCTTCGCGTCCACATGCTTTGCTAGAATGTCTGTGAACACCAAAGAGTCGTCCACTATACCATCCACAAGACTCATGAGATGGGCGTTCGAAAACCCAGGACTGAATATAGCCCTCCACCTCTTGTGCTCCGGCCCATGCATTGAGATCAAGTTCTTCATTCCCGCAAGCGGCCAAATCGCGCTGGTGAGTGCTCAATGTTTTGGTGGGGAATTCTTTACTGTGACTTGGTATGCCACGTCTGGATCGGTTATTGCACATATGGGATCTCCGAACGGCCAAGTGTCCATGTAAAAGATTGGAGGTAGATTGTATTTGATGCGCAGGTAGTGGACCATCATATGGGGGTGACCATTCTTTGGAAGGGAGGCCACCAGCTCGCCAATTGCAGGGAGGTTGCCGCATAGGAAGCTAAATGGTGGTTTTGGCTAGAAGTCGTCAGCACGTGTATTTGCAGTGCAAAGTCTTGCATACCAGGCCATCGAGCGCGCGTCGACGCTTGTAAAGAGTGACAAGGAATTTAGCAATGAGCCCAACAAGGAGCACGAGCATTGCTTTCCCCACGAGCGCTGAATTCGAGACATCCATCATCGATGCCATGAGGTGCTACAGCTTCAATTGTCGCCGCTCATCCTTGTCGCAGTCGAAGCTTTCGATGTTGAAGCCTCCCTTGTATGAGTGCAATGATGAGCTCTTTGATGACGAGGAAAGTGTCCCGCATTCCTGTACTGAAAGTGCTGATATGATGGATCCAATTTCCGTACTGGCGCTTGGATTACCCGCGCGATTGTTTTGACGCCGCTAGCCATTTAGCGTGTGCAGGATCGTTGGGAAACCTTGGCACTGAACACGCAAAATTCCCCCCCCATTTCTATATGAATTTTTGTATAGTAGTTAACTTATTGACTGTTTTATCTTCTATAACTAGTTTTAATCTTATAGATAGATTTAATAGGGTTATCTATTACTTTAGTTCAACGATTTAAGACTTTATAAACTTATATTACTAGGGAAGTTAACTGCTACCGATTGAATACGCAGACTTCCATTCAGAAATGGGGGGGGAAATTTGCGTGTTCAGTGCCAAGGTTTCCCAACGATCCTGCACACGCTAAATATCATAAGTAAACAAGGTATACTAGGATAAAGATTCTGATACTTTAGTCTCGCGAATGACTCGTAGCGACTACGGGAACCGTTAATCTCCATACCGAAAGTCCTACCAGAATCAGCCCAGCTGGTCATCTGTAGGCTTCAGTAATACGGACCTCCTGTGCCCCTAGAGCTGGACTCCAGCATAACAAAACCAAAAACTCCAGGCAGTCAGACTTACAGAGTTCGACGAGATTAGATCAATCTTTCAACTTTGATTGGAACAACCCAATTCCGCGCCTGGCAAGCCTGGCTTACATGGCTTCAATACTGAAGAGAACGAGCTATCGAAACTGATTGTACTCTTTTGGCACATTAGAACCGCTTTGGCACGCTCTGGGTCGTGTCAACGTCTATGGCATTCAATCAGGGGATGAGGATAGTAGAGAGGCGAATAGATGAGCGGGTTTCGAAGGCAGCTATCACAACTATTCGCACGGCAATCTTGAACGGAGAGGTTTGTGTATAGCACTACATTTTGCTTCGATCAGAATCAAAGACTTTGCAGATATTTCCCCTTATTCGCTGATGTTTCTGCGGGTTCATACATGTCAGGGGCTGATGGCTTCGCATTTATGGGCAGAGTGTCTTTGCATAGTACGAGGGAGTCTGCTGTATTTGCTATCATGGCAGGAAGCCTATCCATGCATCCACATGTCAGACCACATCCAAATGTCCATTTGTCTAATATGCTCGTGTATGCCACCACTGTATCCTCACATACCAGAATACATGCCATCCAGCTCCCCAAGGATCCTCCAGCTCGTCATGACCTCCAGTGACTGCCTCGCCAGGCTTTGCTCTATCACATATTCTCCACCTATCCCTCGAACCCGTACGTCCCCTTCAACTTCGTGACCAAGTCAACATATTGCTTCTGCGCGTCCTGAGGGCTTGTCTTGGCATCGACAACTTTCTTCCAGGCATTGTACTTGTACTTTTCCTGCATTCAGATAGACCACATCAGCATTTGCGCTAATCTCCAGTGCAAGGATTCAAGCACGGGATTGTCAAGTGATGCGTAAAGGTGGATGTAGCACGAACCTGGAAAGCGAAGCTACCAGGCTGCACCGCCTTGCTAAAGTCTTCGCCGGTTCCTGTCTTAAAGAGGCCGTAGAGCTGGAGTAGCCGAGATAGATGTCAGCCTGCATCCTGAAGCGATATCCGCCTGCGGTAGGGGGGGCAATGGCAAACCTCTAGTAGCTCGTCATTGTTGGGCTTAGCTTTGAGCTTGCGGGAGTCGGTGACGGCTGTCTTGAAGGCGGGTGATTGCGTGACCATGATTGCAATTATGGGTGAAGATTGGTGTACGATGTGTATATGAGTTCTTTCGAATTATTGGGTGATCAATGAGAGGAAGGAGAAAAGGACTGAGGGAGCACTAGAGTGGTTGGACGAGTCGGACACCGATCCTTGGCAGTGGGATATTTCGGAGTTGGCGGGGTCGACTGGACCCTGGAATCAGGACCGTTGCTTGCAGTTGTAGGGCTGAGCTTGGCGTATGAGGCTATGGAGACGACGCGGGTCAACACAATTGCTTTGTTGAAGAAATGGGCGGCATAGACGACGCGCGATTTAAGTCGTCGCTCAAGCTTGGGTATCGGGAAAGAAAAGCAACGCTGGATGCTGATGAGTATATCATCCTAGAGAGGCGAACGATCCGGTTCCTGCATGTACTCGACCCCCTCATTGCCTTGCTTCACATTGATCTTTCATCACCCTCTGTTGTGCACCAAACATGTACCACACCAAGACCAAAGCCCCCAATGGAACATGAGGAGTAACATCAGCGCTGCCCGCTCGGACACCTCGCTTAGAACCCAAGCCTCTACATGAAACCCTTCGAGTGGTCTGGCTGATGGAATGGATAGGCAGGGCGCATGAAGAGTAGGCCAAATGGAGTCCCGGATTGCTTGAGAAATCCGAACCTTTCGTTGGCGGAGAAATCCCCGGATCGTACGATGGATGATGGATCGTCCAACCACGATGACGGAGCTACCTCCATAAGGAACCTCATAGGATACCCGACCAAATATATCCGGATCACCTAGAGCTAAAGTACTCTAGTGCCAAATAGGCGCGCGTTATTTCCGCGATCCGACATCTTCTCTCTGCAGTGCTCAGAACGCGATCTATTGGGTCAAATTTGCATGCAATCAAGGAGACTCTTGACGTTTACTTATCCTTGTCGACGGCAGAACAACAGCTGATCGGCACGATCACTACTCGAGCCCAGCCAGCCCAACAGAACTTGGTTTCTGCGGGGCATATCAGATAAGGCAACCTACAATAAGCGCGAGAATGTGTTGGGAGTGACGGGCTTCCAAAGCTCGAGTGGATGACGTCCGCATGACCAAGCAAGTGCTCTGTCTGCCTTGCAGGGACAAGATCTTGACTCATTTAGGTATGAGCTTAGTAAGTCACCCTGTCTAGGAAGGTAGATATGAAAAGAGATATATTATGTTGTTTTCCATCTCGATGCCCGCTTTCTGCAAATCCAACTTTTATGCTTCACCCACAATTCCTCAGCCCCAAGAATCTCCAGTGCAACAAAACTTACTGACCTACACGCCATGACTCGGTCTTCGAGCAGCAACAGGTCTGGCTGGCTCTACCGCATCGTCCACCCACCGAGCTACCTGATTGCTACAATCATAATTTCCGTTGGTGGATTTCTGAATGGGTAAGACTTGCAGCGATCCCAGATTCAGGGCTGAAATTAAGACTCGCTGTGTTACCGTAGGTACGATACTGGATCGATAGGAGCCATCACCACAATGCCTCAGTTTGCCCAAGTCTTTGGCGAATTGTCAGCAACCATGCGGGGATTCACCGTCTCATTGATCATGTTGATGGGCGCACTGCCTGCATTCTTTACCGGTCAGCTGGCCGATCGCTTTGGCCATCTCCGCATAGTCCTGGTCGGTGCATCGGTCTTCTGTGTCGGATGCGCCCTTCAAGGCGGTGCAGTCAATCTGCCCATGCTGCTGGTTGGGCGTGCTCTTGCCGGCCTTGGTGAGGGTCTATGGCTGACCAACGTCTCAATGTAAGAAGCCGTCCTCAATCAACTGCTACGGACTGATGCAGAGACGTTGCAGTTACATCACAGAGATTGCTCCACGGGCGCGACGTGGTATGCTAGTGTCGGCGCCTCAATTTATGGCCACAGCGGGTATTTGCGCTGGATACTTCACCTGTTACGGGTCAATCCACATCGCATCTTCGATCTCGTGGCGCCTTCCTTTCATTCTTGAGGCTACTATCGCTGTTGGCTTGGCAATCAGCTGCCTGTACCTGCCCGTGTCTCCGCGCTGGCTACTCCTTCATGGCCGACGCGACGATGCAATGCGCGAAGCAGAGCGCCTGACCTTGTCGAGAGTAGAAGTGGAAAAGGACATCTTAACCACGGCCAGCCGAAATCAGTCACGACAGTCGTTGTGGCAGGGTTTGATTGCTGTTTTCCGCCGGCGATACAGGGTGAGGACTACCCTTGGTCTGTTCATCCTCGGGATGATCCAGTTGTGTGGCATTGATGGAGTGCTCTATGTAAGCTGAGCTTAGATTCTGGATAAACTCGAGATCCGTTGAGCCACTGACCGTGTATGCTTCCGTAGTACGCACCGACTCTCTTCGTCCAAGCTGGTTTACCAGGCGGAACAGCCTCATTCCTAGCATCCGGCCTCTCTGCGATCCTCATGCTGGCAATCTCTATTCCCGCAACTCTATATGCTGACCGCTGGGGCCGCAGAACCTCGGTGATCGTAGGTGGCGTAGGTCTCGCCGGATGTATGTACATCATTGGGTTTTTGTATGCCACGGGAAGTGTACATATCGCCGGAGGCGCCGGCCGGTGGTTCGTGGTTGTCTTGATCTTCGTATTCGCTTTGCTATACGTGTCGACTTGGGGGATCGTCGGTAAGATCTATGCAAGCGAGATACAGCCAGCGGAAACCAGGGCAGCGGCCAACAGTATCGCTCAAGGCCTGAACTTCGTGAGTAGAGCCGCAGGATCTTGACAAAACTCAGTTGGCCAAGAAAGAAGGCTGACCTTTCCAAACAGTTGACCAATTGGCTTGTTGCCTTCGCGACCCCCATTTTCCTCGCTCGCTCCGCATATGGCGCTTATTTCCTCTTTGGGTCTCTCTCATCGGCTACGGTAGTCATTCTTGCAATGTGGATGCCCGAGACAAGAGGCAAATCCTTGGAAGCTATCGAGCATTCCTTTCTCCAATCGGGACGGGTCACTTCTTTCCCACTGACCAATATCTAGCGACCCGCGCATGGAGAGGATATTCAGGCATGCCAGATCTTTGAAATGGAGGAAAATATATTCCCACGATTACAGTCGTTACCCGTGAAACCTATATACAGAAGGTGCAGCAACACAAGTCCAAACATAGTCTCGTAAAATTTGGCACCATCATTCATCAGCACGCACATCTCTCCCGCTACAGGCGATATGCAACACCATAGCTTTTATTCTAGTCATACTAGTCATACAATCCATCAACATCATCCCAACCCCATTCCTTTCCCTGAAAATACCTATTCGCTCAACCAGTCCCCATAAGCTACATTAACAGTACCATACCTAACTATCCGATACAGCGAATAGCGAGCCACTTACGGCCTAACAAGCCGGAGCAGAAGTAAGAGCTGGGAGATAGTGTGCTTAGGCATTCCCCTGCGACGAGAACGACGTGCGGAACTTGCATACCATTCAATCGTGAATACGGCACCACCTGACCTCGGCAGGCGGTGGATGGTTGCGTCCCATTCCCGTCCCTGCCAATACCTATTCGCTTGACCAGTCTCGTAAGCTACATGGACAGCACCGTACCTTATTATCTACTACTGCGAAGGGCGGGCCACTTACAGCCTCCCAAAGCGGAGAAAGAGTAAGAGCAGGGAGACAGCGTGCTTTAGGCATTCCCCTGCGACGTGGACGACGTGCGGAACATACGTACTGTATATAGCACCACCTGATCTTGGCAGGTAGTGGACGTTTGCCTCCGGGCCCTTTTACGACTTAGCCAGTGCACCCACCGAGCATACCACATGGAACCACTCGAAAACCTCCTTGAATCGTCTGTTCCATGCCCGTCACTATCATTCCGATACTCGAGCCACTTTACCTCGTCATTAGTATAAGGAAAAGGCTATCGATCAGGGGAATGCAAGCAGTATCAGTACTATCAACCCCCTAGAATCAACTCCTATCCTCCATCCTTTTAGACTCCGAAAGGCGTGAATCTAGTTATTCCTACCGTTCTATCTCGGAGCGTTTGTGTATATATGATGATTAGACTTGCTAACCAGGACCATGTGACCTAGATATAGGGGGTTCTTCGTAGTAGAGCTGCTGCAGAAGGCCTTATACTCGTTGTGTATAGGCCAATGGTACGCTTAGCAGCCAAATAATGAGATATATATATATTAGCATCGTCTGTAATGTACCTAATCACGTGATCGATATTCGCCTGATGACGATGTGTCTACGGTAATATCTATGAAAGATAATATAGTCCTAATCGCTAAGACATCGGCTTTTCGGCCGCATGCCTACAACACCATTCTCCTTACAGCTACAACTTCACTACGTACGCAATGGTAGCCTTCACTCGGACCGTCAGAGGATCTTGACAGTAGAAGCTTCTTTCCCAACAAACAACTCCTTCCTTACCCACCTCACAAGTCCCACTCTCCTAAAAACCCTTCCATCTCCCTCTCCCCCAGTCTCAGCAAGTCCAAGTCCCATAATCATCTCATTTCTCTCTGAGTGACCACCGACTTGTCCACGATTCACTTCATCAAGCTCCGTGGGGATCTCTACCTCCGCGCCATCTTGCTCATCACGAACACTGACACAGTAGATTCTCATAGACGGCCGTACCTCGTCCCTGACATCCACAAGTAACGCACCAACCACAAACTCGTCCAGGTCTCGTAGCCAACTATATGTGGAAGACAAGCCCGTTCGGGAAGTGGTGTGATGTTCCTCATCAACAATCGCGGCCGCAACAAGACCTATCAGAGTGATCTGGCCAGCGGAGACCGCGCCCATGAGATCTGATGAGCGCGCTACTGTTGCGATCTCTTGGACGCGGAAGGCGCCAAAGTCATATTCGGAAGTTTCTCTTGGAGAAGGTGGGTCATCTTTAAGCCAGATGCCTTGTGGGATGACACTGTTATGAAGCATTTGGCTATCGTAGCTGACATGTCCGTCTACAGAAGCCCACGACCAACTTGGCGCGCGGTACTCTGATGGTCTCTGCGGTGGCTCGACGGAAGGGGCATTGCGGAATTGGGTCTTATCTACTGGGTACTGGTGGGTTCGCCATAGTAAAGCGGATGGCATGTCGACCTCCCAAAGTCCGGCGGCGTACTTGCCTTTATAGTATTTGAGGGACGCACCTGACTGGCCTTCGCGCTCGTATTGGTCGTGTGCTAGACCTGATAATGCGATCAGTTTGTCATTAGTGTATGTTAGCTTTCTCTGGCAGTAGTCTTTCACTGTATTGAACCAACGATATCTTAGGGTTAAGGAATGGTGACAATGGCCTGATGCCTCTTCAGCGCTGTCGCAAAGCAGCTTAGGAGTTGGGGTGCTCTCGTAGGCTTTGTACTTACATCAGACATAGGGTTAGCCTGGGTTTCCATCGCACATTTGGGAGCAACGCAAGACATTTCAAGATCTTTGACACCTTCGGGATTTCCTTTCCCCAAAGCATCCTTTGCCTCCTCCCGAAACGAAAGAGAAAGGTAACACACAGTTTTGAGATTTACTTACCTGGAGCCACGGGACGTCTGCTGATGCTCTCAAAGTCTTACATTCCCAAAGCAATGCATCTCGAGAGAAGTGAAGAATTCTTCTGGACAATGCTCGCTCTTGTAAAGTCCAGGCTCTGTCCATTAGGGGGCCAGCCAAATCCCACGTCTTAGGCTCGTGGGGAAAGACACGAATGCGTTGAGTTCCTATACTGAGGTCGTACCGAAGCACACCATTTGTTTCCTTCTCTGCGACTCGGAAGAAGCCTCCATTGCTATCTTCCGAGCCCAATGTCGAGAGTGTGCAAATGGATCCGGCGTAGACTATAGCCATCCTTGCGGCTTCCTTTGCCCAATCGTTTGGTGAGTCTTGTATGATGCATAGAGAGTCGATCCAAAGATAGGCAATGTTGAGCTTCCGAGTGGTTGTGACAGCGTCTTGAAAGGTTAGTGGAAGGTCATCAAAGCTTATGCATTCCTTCCGGCTAGCAAGATTGGCCAGAGTCGTAGTAAATGGTCCGCTCGTAGGGGTTCCCCAGCAATGGCTCAATGTTGTATAAGGAATGCGTTCACTGGGATCTTCGTCGAGCTCCACGAGGACTATGTCCCCTGAGCTCCGAAATCTTATCAGGTCCAGTAGCCGTGTGGGGCAGAGAGCAGGGTGATTCTTCTGGCATTCTTCGTGATTCTCAACACAGTCATCGATCCAATGTCTCATAAGTAGGTCCTCATCATCGTTCTCGTCTATGCGGGCCTTGGGAAGTGCCTGTTCTGATCATCTTAGCAAGTAACGCTCAGGTCAATATCACATGCTAATAGCTGAACCTACGATATTTGGGTGGTACGAGATAAAAGCAATTATGAGAGATGTCGTCAATTCCTAGGAAAAGACCGAATGCTTGTACGGGATCAATGATTGCTCTTCTCATCGTGAGACGGTCTTTATCTCTGCACTGCTCAGGGAGCCAATCATCATTCAGTCGAACTACCAAGATTCTGCACATTGGACAGCCTTTGGCAGCTGACTGACGCAGACCTGACGATGTATGATGAGGATAAACGAAGAATCGATCTCTGGGACTGAAGAAGTTGGGTGGTAAGGGGCCGAAGAACCATGCGGGAATGCCTTTACAGACGAGACAAAGAGCCATTGTCTGAGTAGTGATCCTGTGAGTTCCAAGAGGGAGATATAATGTGATTGGATTGGGATGACATTGTGCCTGAACTGAGATACAACCCTGGACCGTTAGCAGGTCCTGCAGTACAATGAAACATAATACATTTGATAGATAGAACCGGCCGAGATACAAGTTATAAGGATAAGTAAATAAAGTTATGACACTAAGAAGTAAATATTATATACGAGGTTGTAGAGCACCTCGGAGTTATGTAAACCAATAGCGTAGCCGTAGGGCTGAGCTTGGCATGCGAGACATCGCTGATCTTGGCACTTCAAGTCACTCTGGTTTTTCACAGCCTTCCTGTAGCTGCAGAAACCGTAGGACACATGAATGACAAGATCAAATCATAGAATAGCGTATCTCTAAGCACGGGTATAGCGCAGTGATCCTCCGAATTTTTGCCAATCGGCACTCCAGAACTCGAGCATGTTCTATCGATCGTGACGCGTTCCTTGGGTTATCAAAATTCTCGTTTCTCTTAATCTACCTGCATCTCTACGAGTCGTGTGCCTTGTTCAGTCGATTGCCAATTGGATGACAGCATGGACGCGTTCATTATCAGAAAAAGACCCAGAAGCGATGAGAAGCGAGAGTCTACTGGCGGGATGAGAGGTCCATCCATATCCCCTCCTCCAAAAAGGAGCGCCCAGAAAGGCACCATCATATCTTTGCCTGAGACAATTGATCTGACGGGAGACGACGTGGAGGAGAAATCACATGATTTGACGGAGACTGTTAGAAGAGAAACTATTATCAAGTCTACTCAATCATCCGCAAAACGGCCGTCAAGCAAGACAATACCATCTCCAATGCAGCTCAACTATATCCAAGACCTACCGGCATCGAGCAACATCGACACCGTTAAGCTGAGTGATATACTCGGCGATCCAATGATCAAAGAGTGCTGGCTCTTCAACTATCTATTCGACATCGACTTTGTCATGTAGGCTCCTAATTGCAGACAACTAGAACCCGGCTGACAGTCACAGGCAACAGTTTGATACAGACACAAGAGACGCAATCCAAATTCGAGTAGTCCACGGTTCTTGGAAAGCGGAAGACAGTAATGGCATTGGTATCATCGTACTCCCCTCTCTCCTTTATCACCTAGATTAGCCAGTCCACTGACCCACGACAGGACGGAGGCCGACGCTACCCCAATATCCAGATCATCAAAGCGTACATGGCGGAAGCTTTCGGAACGCATCACTCCAAGATGATAGTTCTATTCCGCCACGACGACCTGGCTCAAGTCGTTATACTAACAGCGAACCTCATCGAGAGAGACTGGAGCATGTCACAAGCCATCTGGAGAACGCCTCTCCTACCGTGTCTACAGCACAAAGCCACCTCGCCGCCTTCATTACCGCCCTTAGGTAGCGGCCCAAGATTCAAGCACGACCTTCTAGCCTACCTCCGCGGCTACGGTCCCAGCAAACTACAAGGCCTCATCGCCAAAATCCAACAACACGACTTCAGCACCGTCCGCGGCGCCCTAATCGCCAGCGTGCCCGGCCGCCAAATCCTTCAAAGTCTTGATCCAGAAAACGATACCCTCTGGGGCTGGCCAGCTCTCAAAAACATCCTGCGCCACATCCCCTCATCCCCTCCCACACCCTCCACCACACCCACCCCCCCACAAATCATAGCCCAAGTCTCCTCCGTCGCCTCCGTAGGCGAAAAATGGCTCTCAAAAACCTTCTTCCCCGCCCTCTCTACCTCCCCCTCCTCCAAAACCCCTGCCACCAACAACACCACCATCCCTCCCACCCCCAAAATCGCCCTCATCTTCCCCACAGCCTCCACAATCC